>Ga0208826_1000489_pt1 | contig 41323 bp, 32 predicted proteins | sample AD_UKC115_MetaG_FD_184451 | JGI IMG/M metagenome (GOLD analysis project Ga0208826, IMG submission 184451) | Active sludge microbial communities of municipal wastewater-treating anaerobic digesters from Hong Kong - AD_UKC115_MetaG (SPAdes)... | ecosystem: Engineered > Bioreactor > Anaerobic >...
CCACTCGTTCTGATCGTCGGAAAAGGGATGATTGGTTTCGATCGGGGCATGTCCGTTCGATGGGCCGGTTCCGATGACGCCGTTGGCCGATCCCAGGAACACGAATGCGCCGCCTTCCCATCGCTTCAAGCGTCCGACGCCGCCATACGTGGCCGCGCCGACGACGACATCCGCGTAACCGTCGCCGTTGACATCCCCGGCGCCCGACACGCTTTCCCCAAACCACGAACTGCTGCACTCGGCGGTCAACTTGGCCTGCGCCGTGCCTGGACCGCTTCCGATGAGACCTCCGGGCCCTCCCAGAAACACGAACGCCGCCCCGCCCAACGTGGCAAAATCATAGTAACCCGCGCCGACGATGACGTCCGCATAACCGTCCCCATTGACATCGCCCGCTCCCGCGACCGATCTTCCAAATTGCGAATTGACCTGATCGGATTCGACCTTGGAGGCCGCCGCTGCCGGTCCCGTGCCCACCAAACCCGAGGATGATCCAAGGAACAAGAACGCCGCCCCGTGGCCTGCGTAACCTTGATTGCCGACAATGACATCCGCATAGCCGTCGCCATTCACGTCGCCCGCCCCCGCAACCCCTTCGCCGAAGGCGCCGCTTGGATTCGAACTGTCCCCGTAAAGGGAGGAGGCCGGCGTCAGGCCCAGACCGTTCGCGGAACCGAGATAGAGAAAGGCCGCGCCGACATCGCTCGAACCGTAATCATACAACGGCGCGCCCACAACCACATCGGCAAAGCCATCGCCGTTCACGTCGCCCGCGCCCGCAACCGCCAAACCGAGTTTCGACTGCGGTTGGGTTCCTTCAAGGACGGCTGCCGCTTCCGAGAGGTCGCTGCCCTGTATTTGGGTAATTGGACCGTAGAAGACGTGGACGCCGCCTTCCGTGCCGTAGGCGCGCGTATAAGCCTGTTCCCCGGCGATCAAGTCGGCAAAACCGTCTCCATTCACATCGGTTTGTGAACAGAACGCCCCTCCAAAGACGGTTGCCGGCTGTTCCGAATAGAGTTTCAACGCAGCATCCTGAACGTATGAACCCATGATTCCGTTCTTCGAGCCGGGAAAAACATAGACAACCCCATCAATGCCGGCGCTGGTTACCGGATAGAACGAGGAACCCCATGCCACATCGGAGTATCCGTCACCATTGAGATCGCCGACGCCCCTAACCTGAGTCACGCCTATGTTCGGCTGATCGCTGTACAGTATGGCATTGGCGTCGGACGGATTGAGCCAACGGGATCCCGCCGGCGTTCCCAACGGCGGGGCCGCGCTTCCAAGAAAGACCAGGGCGGCGCCTTTGTTGTCGGCTTCATGGCCCGGTTCGTCGTACAAATATCCGGCAACAATCACGTCGGCATACCCGTCGCCGTTCACGTCGCCCGCGCTCGCCGCGCATACGCCGAGCCTGGCGCTGTATTGATTGGATTCTATCTTGGCCCAGGTCAGCGTGGAGGTATCCGGGTCTTGCCATCCCGAGGGCGCCGTCGGCCCTCCCGCCATGATGTAGGCGGCGCCTTCGGATACATCGTCATACGCGGCCCCATGCGTCTCGTAGAAGGCGCTGAAAATCGCGTCGGCGTATCCATCCGCATTCACATCACCGGCCGCGGCGACATAATTGCCGAGATAGCCTCCTCCTCCCCCGCCCCCCGCGCCTCCCTGGAATTTCACCCAAGTGTAGGAACTGGTCGCGGGATCTTCCCATCCCGCGGGCTGCACATTCAACCCGGAGATGACAAAGACGGCTCCTTCGGTCGGCACCCCGAGGTTGTAGTTCGACGCGCCGATGGCAATTTCAGCGCGGCCATCGCCGTTCACGTCGCCCAAACCCGCGATGGCGGCGCCAAAATACGACTGGGGTTGATCGGATTTGAATTTTGCCCAAGCGTCATTGAGGTTCAGCCATCCCGGCGGACCCGTGGTACGGCCCAGAAAAACATAGACGCATTCATCCTCGGCGGTGACTCCATCGTCGTAGTTGATGGCTGAAGCGATAATATCGTCATATCCGTCGCCATTGACGTCGCCCGCGCCCGCGACCACGGTTCCGAGCCACGATCCGGTTTGATTGGATTCGATCTTCAAGAAGGCATCGTCCGGTTTTTTTGCGGTTACGCCGTCTTTGGAACCCAAGAAAACAAACACGGCGCCCTCGTTCGTTTCACCGTGATCGTAGAAGCGGGAAGAGGCAATGATGTCTTCGTACCCGTCGCCGTTGATGTCTCCCCCGCTGGCCACGCTCCATCCCAGCTCCGCGCCCGATTGATTGCCGGTTACCGTCACGTCCGCCATGGCGGTTCCGCCAATCATCGGATCTATCTCGATGGGATACCGTGCCCCGGCATCATCCACTACGAGACTCAGCGTGTCGGTAAGCAGCACAATATTGACAGGCAGCGCCTTGCCGTCCGCGTCCCAGGCCACGGCATGCGAATAACGCAACACCGTCCGTCCGTTGCCGTCCTTGAACGCGATACCGCCGTCTTTTCCGTGCGACACAGCTTCCAAACCATCGGAAAGTAGCCCCTCGATGCAAAGAAGACCTTCGCCGTCCGGACGTTCCAAGACGGTAAACCCCTGTTCGACGCCCCGTTCGTCGTTGACATACCACTCGACGATTTCCGGACGCCCGTATTCGACCCGGTTGCCGTTGGCATTCGGTACGGCGGGTTCGACGGGAATCATCTGGCCGGACCGGCCATAACCCGTGAACCGCCATTCGAAGGTCCACCCGGAGGCGCCGGCCTTGGCCGCGTCCCCGCGCTCGACGACCCGAATCCCTTCCGGACGGAACTCCGCCCGCAGATTCTGCGCCCGGTTCGCGGCGGACAATCCGGCCGATTTTTCCAGTCTCACGGCGTTATATTCGGCCTTTGCCAAATTCGCCTGGACTGTCCCGAACCAGGATGACTGTTCCAGCGTCCCGGATGCCGCAAATTCTCCACCCGATGCGAACACAGGAAAAAGAACAGCGGCCATGACAAGGTATGAATTGCGCGCGACCCTCATTTGCTTCCCTCCCACTGGCTTGTCGGTTTCGGACTCCCGCGGAACGCTTCGGCAACGATGCCAAGGATCGACAAGACCCGATTTTCGCTAAAAAGGCGCGCGTCAACATTTCAACGCGTCAAAGCAATTAGATCCCCTGAAAGTCGCCCCGATACACCCAATTTGCCTTATACGTTAATTCCGACGACCGCGACTTCCCGGAATTTCACTACTTGCAGTGTACCATATTTCCGGGGATTTGACCACCGAAAAAACGGGGACAGCGGCGAGGAACGAAATGGACAACGCAGACAGGGTGGATAGAAGTGAAAGTCAGCGCGCCCAAGATTGGATAAAGGGAAGAATGGCATGGCGAAGTATTTTTGGCGAAAGAGTGTCCGGCGCGAGATCGAACGAGTCTCCCAGGGCGGCAAGACGGAGCCCCAACCATCGGACGGCCGTTTCGACGACAAGGTTGTGATCGGCGGACAGTTTGGGCAGATCGCGCACGAGCATCCAACGGGCATCCGCGGCGTCGTCGCCGGCCTTCGGCGCCCGTTGCCGATAATCGGCCAATCCCACGTAGGCGATGGTAATCACCCGTCCACGCGGGTCGCGCCCGACATCGCCGAAGGTGTGGAACTGTTCAAGACGAATCCCCTTTAGGCCGGTTTCTTCGGCGAGTTCGCGCGCCGCGGCCGCTTCGAGTTCCTCGTCCATGTCGAGAAACCCGCCGGGCAGCGCCCACATGCCCAGAAACGGGGGCCGCCCTCGCTTGATCAACAGGACCGCCAACGAGTCTTCGATCACGGTAAACACGACGGCGTCAACCGTGACCATGGGGCGCGGATAGGGATAGGTGTAGCCTGCGGTGTTCATGGAAGGCTCCCAAGGATCCGTTCGGCGTTTCGGAACGCGATCGCGTCGTGGTCCGCCTCATCGAGCGCGGCACAACGGAGTTTATCGGCGTTGGCGCGCGGGTTGAACATCGGCATGTTCGATCCGTAGAGGAGGCGGCCCGCGCCGAAACGCGCGACGGCGTGTTCAAGTTCGCCCAAGTGTTCGTAGTTCGAGATGTCGAAGTACAGGTTTTCCGGCCATGGCTCGCCTACGGCTTCCGGCTGGCCGAATTTGAGACCGAGCGCCACGATATTGACATCCGGCCATGCGCGTGCAAATGCCCCAACCGCTTCCGGAGGTACGTCCTGGGTCTTGTACGGACGAAATTGCCGGCGTACATCTTCCATGGACATCTGCACAAAAACCGGCAGACCGCGCCGGGCCGCCTCGTCCAGTATCGGCGCGACTTCCGTATCTTCCAGCGTGTATTCGTGATAATTGGGATGCAGGAGGATGCCTCGCATGCCGTATTCGTCAATACACCGCCGCAAATCATCCTGCCAGCCTGAAAAACCGGGGCGCATAACAGCCAAGGGAACAATCCGGATCCCGCTATCCGGGCGATCCGCCAAAAACGCGGCCAAGGCGTCGTTGCCGTCTTGCGGATTCAGGTAGTGGACCGCGTCGAGCGACGAAACGGCGGCGGTTTGGACGCCCATTGCCATCAAGGCCGCCAATACGGCGTCGCCGTCTCTCACGGGACGGTAAGGCCAATGCCCGATCTTCACATTGACATCAAACATCGAGCCAGCGCCTCGCGTTTTCACCGAGGATCATCGCCTGTTCGTGTTCACCCAACCCCGCGGAGTGAACCTTGCTCATTTGTACGGCCATGTTGCGTCCCGGCGCATCCGAACCGAAAAAAAGGCGATCCGGTCCGATGTGTTTCAGCAACGTCTGCACGATGCCGTCTTCCGGTTCGCCGCCTGAAATGTCCATGCAGACGTTCGGCGCGCCGCACACGATGCGAGCGGCCTCTTCCCATCGCCCGCTCGCGTGCGCGAGCCAGATGCGAAGGTCCGGAAAGCGCCTTGCAAGATGGACGACATGATGGCACGTAGATTCCTGGGCCATGTTGCCGGTCGCCTTGATCCAGGCATGTGCGAGGATCGGCGCGTTGCGTTCGATGCAGCATTCGGCAATCGGCTCCAGCCGGGGATCGTCCGCGAATTGAGACACCCACAGTTTCACGAACCGGCAGCCGCCCGGCACGAGATGCCGCCGCAACAACGTCAACGACGCCTCGACATGCTCCGCGCTCACATAGACACCGCCGATAAATCGTTCGGGATAGTTTGCGCACGCGTCTGCGATATCCGAGGCGGCGTCTTCGAGGTCTTGTACCGGGGGAAACTCGGCCCACGTCCGTCCGAGCGACGTAATGCACAGTTTGTCTATCCCGCAACGATCGGCGGCAGCGATTAGTTCCCGCAAATGCGAGTCTTCCGCGTTCAGGATGTGTACATGACAGTCTATGATCACGTTCGCGTTGCGCTCCCCCGAACTTGGGCGCGGAGTTCGTCGAAAAGACGCTCCTCGCCGCCGCGGTAGATGAGGTTGTCGTCAACCAGCAATGTCTCCTCGGCGGACAACGGCAGGAACTTGCCGGTTGCGCGCGCATATTCGACGCCATCGTCACCGGCCAGCCATCCGCTGACGACAACGAGCCGGCGCGAGACCTTTTCCGCTTTGGCGCGGGCAGTCAAGTCTTGCGAATCGGGTACGGGCCGGAGATAACGCACGGTGAGTTCGCCGGTCACGCACGATCGCGTGATGGCGCGCGCGGCGGCCCATGCCATGCACTCGTCGAGCAGGGCCGCGATCACGCCGCCGTGCACGGTATGCTCGTAGCCGCAATGATGTTCGCGGGCGTTCCAGCGCGCGCGTACTTCGTCGTCCTCGACGTAAAACCGGACTTGCAATCCCGCATGGTTCGCTTCGCCGCAGACGAAACAGGGATGCGAATTGGGCAGATACTTTCGATGGTTGGTTCCGTCCATCGGACTCCTGGCATTACAACGACGCCTGCATGAGATCGTCGAGTTCCTGTTGGATGCTTTGCGTGACGGGGAACCGGAAACCCGTCTTCGGATCGAGATCGAGGTCCATCACTTTCATCGTGACGGGATGCTGATCGCGCTTCCACTGGTTGTACACGAACCGCTTGCCGAAATCCATCGTCCACGCGCGCAGTTGCTCCGCGCCATGCTCCGCATACCGGTGGCAAAGCACGCGCCAGCAATCCACGAGCGTCATGCGCCGTTTCGCGAAAAGATACAGGAGATCGTCGAGCACGACATACGGCATGAGATCGTCCTCGTCGCGCTGATCGGGCGCGAGTTCGGCGCTCGGCGGAATATCGAGCACCTGTCTGAGGGATTGAATGCCGTCGCGGCGCGCGAGGTATTCGAGCAGACGGCTGATGACCGTCTTGGGCACGTTGGCAATCGGCGAATAGCCGCCCTGGTTGTCGCCGCCCGTCGTGGTGTAGCCGACCGCCGCCTCGCTGAGATTCGACGTGACCAGCAGCAATCCGCCGACACTGTTCGCCCAGTTCAGCATCATGCTGCCGCGCACACGCGCCTGAAGGTTTTGTTGGGCGAGCGGCGTGATCCGATCCGCGCCTCCGGCAAGTTCGGCGGCCTTCTTCATGGCCACCTCGACCTCGTCCTCGATGGACACAACCTGGAACGGCACGCCCAATTCCTCCGCAAGCGACCGCGCGGCCTGTTCGGTGGCGCTGCTGCTGTATGCCTTGTTGGGAAGGTAGACGGCGCGAATGCGTTCGGCATATTGATCCGCTTCGCGGCCCTCCTTCAGCGCCTTGGCCGCATGGACGGCCATCAAGAGACACAGCGCGCTGTCGCGTCCGCCGGACAGCGCCACCAGAAATCGCTGAAAAACGCCGACCTTCTCGAAATAATCGCGCAGTCCCAGTACCAGCGCATCGAACAGTTCGTCGAGATACTGCTCCGGTGAAGCACCTGCCGGTTGCGGTTCGGCGTCGAAGAAACTGCGCGGCATGCCGGCTGCGTAATCCGCCAGCGGCGCCGGTTCGAAGGATCCCTGCGAGACATCAACCATCGCCGTGCCGTTTGCCCCCTTGCCGAACACGACGGCCTGCCGCCATGTCGAGTTCTCCGCGCGCGCCCGGTCCACGGCATCCAAGTCAACGATGCCGTCCGCCAGCGTCCACGCCGCCTTCGACAACGCCGGCCCCTCGACGACCAGACGGTCCGGCGAAGCCACGAATCCGCCGCCATCGAATACCAGACGGCTGCTGTCACAACCCAGCAGGTTCGCGTAGGCGTACACGCACGCGAGATTTTCCGCCGCATTGCGAACCAGCCTCCGGCGCTGCTCGTTCTTGCCCGGCGTGAACGGCGATGCGCTGCTGTTGCAGATGATCTCGGCTCCGGCCATCGCGCGGGTCTGTGCGGGCGAATTCGCCGACCACAGATCCTCGCAGATTTCGCCGCTGACCATACCATACGGCAGCCGGAAAACAAGGTCGCCCGCGGGAACACCGTTGATCTCCGTGACGCCTTCCATCCACGGCGCCCAATTGCGGCCCTCATAGAATATGCTGTACGTCGGCAGGAATTTCTTCAGGATCATGCCCCGGACCCGCCCGTCGTGAATCAGCGCCATCGCGTTGTATACCATCGCGTCCTTGCGAACCGGCAATCCGACAAACACGTCTATGCCGCTGCATTCTTTCGCGAGAGTCCCCAGCGCGTACCAACTCCGGCGCGCCACGTCCGGCCACCAAATCCGGTCGCCCAGACTGTACCCCGAGATGGCCAATTCCGGCAACACCAGCAGGTGAACGCCGCGCCGGCGCGCCTCGCCGACCACCGCCGCCAGCCGGCAGCCGTTTTCCACGAAATCGCCTACCTTCACCGAAACGGACCCGACGCCAATACGCACCAGTCTCATGTTGTTTTCTCCCGCGGGGCTCGCCGGCGCCTGCCGGTTCGTCTTGCGCAGTCCATGCGTTCTGTCCTCATTGCGCCATTATAACGCGCATGCCCCCCGCGATGCGCGCTAAGCCGTTTCGCTTTCGATCCGGCATTTCAATACACTTCTTTCATGATTTCGATTGCGCCCGATATCGTTCTCGACGAGAAAGAACTGGCGTTTTCCTTCATTCGCGCATCGGGGCCGGGCGGCCAGAACGTCAACAAGGTCGCAACGGCCGTTCAACTTCGATTCGACGCGAAAGCCAGTCCCTCGCTTCCGCCGCATGTTCGGACGGAATGGCAGCGTCCGGCTTGGCTTGTGCCTTGATTCGTTCCGGCAATGCGTGAACGGTCTGCTCAAACGCGGCGCGCGCCACGATGTAATGGCCTGCAAACGTCAGGTGGACCGTGTCGTAGAAAAGATCCCGGCTCGGTCGTCGAACGCTGCGTTCCACCGCGCCCGCTCCTCGTCGGAAAGATCGGGACGATGGCCCGATGCAAAAGGTCCGCAGTGGCGCAGGTCTCCGCCGCGGCACGCATGCTGTGCGAATTCACGCCCGCCATAGCCACGCAATAGACCTCGAAGCGGACACTTGGATATCGGGCTTCGAGCATCTTTTCCAAGATGCGCCAGAACGCATAGGCCATGTCGGGCGGCATACCGTTGGCGGCCGATTCACCGAGCACGAAGACGCGGCAGGCGTTTTCCTCTTTGATGCAGGGAACCTGGAATTCGAATCCGGCCCACATACCGCGATCGATGGGAATGCCGAAGAATTGCTGGTAGAATGCGCGGTTACAAACATTGTATTCCGCGCCTTCAATCGTCTTGCGCATGAAAAATCAGGTGTCGTGGCCATAGCCGGAAATGCGCAATCCAATTTCCGGCAGGGCAATCAAGAGGCATGGGAATGCTACCAATGCAGCAAACAGCGCCGCCATGCGGCGAACGCGCGATGTCGTGCTTCTACTCATTCACTGCCTTCCGAGGAGCACGCGTGTCCTGTTTCCGGCGAGGGATACGAGCCCGGAAAAGGATTATCTCCACTCTCCGGTTATCCTACCGCTTGAACCCATTCCCGTGCCAACCGGCCGCACGGGGGCAGTCGGCGCTTTATTCCAATGAATTGAGGCGTGACATCACCGGACAGGAACCAACCCCCCGGCCGTTTCTGAATTACCTGGAGAAAAAATTGGGCGCGATTGCTGGGTAGGCAACCGCGCCGTGCGTTGGGGGAAGAACCCACGAAGGGGATTCGGGGGGGCTATGGATATACACCTTAGGCGGTTGGAGCGATATTCGACTTGCCTTTCGTCTCGATGAGATCCGTCACGAACGAAAAAATCTGACCCAAAATGCGCGAAATCTGATCGCCCGGCGTCGTGTCGTCCGTGGCCTTGGCAACCGTCATGATTCGCAAATGTCTCATGTTCATACCTCCAATCAATCCTGCCTTCCTTGCCGCTTTCATTCATAAATACCACGCGTCGAAAAAAACGTTACATGCGCCTCGTAAAAAAAACGACATCATAAAAAACAAATCCGACCGATCCGGCTGATGGCCACGGGAAAAGACTTGCCTCAGAAGTGAATGCGGCACGTTACCCCCTCCCAATTTGATCTGCGTCAGGGATGACGCCGCCCCCATGTGCGGTTTCTGACGGCATCGTCCACGGGTCAAGCCTAATTCTTCGGCCCCATTGTCGAATTAAATCCAGGAGACAACAATGGCCGTCGTTGGCCATCGTCACGTCGCTTTTCGAAACAGGCAAGACACCGGAAGAAGCGCGACTACCTGACAGATTCGACACGAACGCGTTTCGTGTTGATACGATGGATTCGCAACACGTTGGAGACGCCCCGGAATTCGCCGTGGGTCCATTGGGCGGGATCGAGGGGTTTGTCGTCGGCTAGAACGGCGGGCTTGAAAGTAATTCGCAGGATCTCGTCGCCCCGAGGGTCGAAGGTCTCATACTCGATACAGTCCCTGCCGTAGGTGACTTGGGTGACGGTTGAGGTCGAACCAAGGATGTGATTCTCGTCTTCGGGGGCCATGTCGGGCATTTCAGCCATGCCGTCCATGAGGTGAGGCAGATAGTCCACGTAGGAATCGGAAAACCATGGGCGAACATAGCCGAGGCCGACGTAGTTCACGGCCCGTTCGCCTTCCGAATATTTGCTGAATGCGGAATACGTCGCCAGGGCAAATGATGCGCGCGCCTCTTCGCGGTCCTCGGGCTTGCCGGTGAATCCGTACCACAGCGCGACGACCGATGCGTAACGCGCGGTGTGGCTGCTCATTTCGAAGAAGCAGCCGTCCTGCTCGCGGATGCTCGTCGCGCCAAAGCGTTTTGTCGCGCCGAAACGGTTTCGCACCCACTCGATTAGTGCGGGCGCCTGCGTCCGCCAGTCGGAGGCGTCGTCGCGTACACGCAGCAGGTATCGCGCGGTTTCCATTGGAATTTGCTGGTTTAGGTTGGCGTTGATGTCGTTCTTGACGTCCTCGTAGTAGCCGGTCCACCGGTAATTTTTCATCGGATATTCGAGTATCCATCGCCAAAGCACCGCGCGCTTTTCCGGCAATGCGTTGTCCACGCCGTGTCCCAGCGCCATCAGCGCATCGAAAAAGATGACCGGTGCGACCATGTTCGCCGAATAGGGTTCGAGGACTTCACCTGTTTTAAGATTCACACGGAACGGCAACGGCGATCGATCCGCATCGCCATCCCGTATCTTCCCCGCGACAGTCTTCGCAATCTCCAGCGCCGCGTCGAGATACTTCCTTTCGCCGGTCAGTTTGTAAAACCGGAGATACCCTGATCCGACCATGCACATCTTGTCCGGCTCGGAGGTTTCATCGGTGTATTCGCCGTCCGGCGTGTCGTCCTGCGTGCGCGGGACATTCGGCCATGCCCAATCGCCGGGCGTATGGAACATAAGCACCCGGTCAAGCAGGAGGCGAACCGGCTTGAAAATATCCTTGTCGCCGCAATAGGCGTAATATCGCGCGAGCGTCTCGGCGGCATAGTAGACGTTCGATCCCTGGTTGTTCTGGTTGTTCTTGAACGTGGCCTCGGGCGTCAGACTCGACGTGACAAGAAACCACGGATCGTCGCCGAGCGTTGTTCGAACCGTGAAGCAGTGTTTCACATATTCCATGCTCCCACGAACAATCCGGTCATAGGACGTCCACGGCAGTAATCGCCCCTGCGCATCGAACACCGCCTCGTGATCGCAAAGTCTTTCGCCGGCCATTCCACCGGTCGAGATCATCATAGCCGCCAGCGCCGCCAACAGCCAAGACCCCGAAAAAGTAGTGTTCTCCACCCTTGCCGACAACATGGGCTGTAAACCATAACCAGCGATAGATGAATCCTTGGTCACCAATTTCAATCCGATCAAAATAAGGGATCAGCGGCAGAATCTTTCCGCGGTTGATCCACACGATTCAATATAGAGTTTCTTGAGCAACCGATCACTATTGGATTATCGCCGATCGTCCGATCTTTTTGCCGTTTTGCATGCGTGGTCCGCCTTGGCGTCCGGAACGGTTGGATCATCCGGCGCCAACTTGAAATACTCGTTGCAGACGTTCAGAATCTCGCTTACAACCGGAGGACATCCGGGGACAAAAGGATTGCCTTCGCGGTGCCTGGCCGTGCAATTGCCGACGCAGAGGGCGCCGGGCGGCAGGGAAGCGTGGCCTTTCCCTATGGCAATGGGTACTCTTGCGTTTTCCGCGTTTTCGCCAAACAAGCGTTTCCCGTGTTTTCGGAGAAACAGCATGAGGCTGGCCTGGCATGCGCTGCACGATTGATCGTCGAGCACGTTGACGTTTGAAAATTCGAGCGAGAGGTTTTTCGGGGGCAACGCGAAAGGGTTGCCGGCATCACGCCAGTTTTCCGGCAAGACGTGGATCTTACTGCCGTTGATAACGCCATGCCCCCGGTCGGCGCCCATCCGAAGATGGGGAATTTCAATCGCCGACACTCCCATTAATTCGCAAGCGACGGCATCCACCGCGAAGGGATCCACGCCGGCCACAATCGCGCCGAGTTCCTTCGCCTCGCCCGCGCTCGGGCCGAGACCCTCCATGCCGATGCTGCCGTCAATGATGGAGAGATGCGGCCGCAGCACCGACGACATGTCGGCAATGGCGATATCGAGAGGCTTTTCGTTCCATCCGGGGAGTGACGGCAGCATGTGAAGGTCCACTTTCGAGCGGCGCCACAGGCATCCCTTCATATTCTTGACGGCCAACGTCACCCCTGTGTGCATGTGCATCTTCATCACGGGAATGGACACAATGATGTCATACTCGAATACTTCCGGGCACACTTTGATGTTGTGGATGGCCACGCCGTCGGGAATGGTCATTGGAACGTAGGGGCGCGCGTCCATGTCAATCAGCGGACAGTGTCGCTTTTCGGCCACGGCCGTAATCCCACACAGATCAAAGGCTTCAAGGGCCTTTACGCCCGTGATGGGGCTTTCGCCGATCGCGACATCGGCCCCGGCCTCCCGGAAGGCGTCAATGGCGGCGGCAATGACCTCCGGGTGGGTGTTGACACCCTTCAACGGCTCCACAAGGCGTCCGGCATTTGGCTTCAACAAGACCCTGCGTCCGGCGGCGGGAGACAGATCGATGCGCTGCAGAACGTTGCGCGTGTTCTCATAAGGTCCCGCGCCCCATGTCACAAAAACACGCGGCGCCGCCTTGTCCACCTCAAACGGGTTCGGGGCCAGCCTTTTTTCGATTGCCATGATTCTTCCTGGGAACCGTCAATCCGTCCGCGTTGTTTCCTGGCCCGTGTCAGGCCGCATATCGTTGCCCGGTCACCGTGCCTGCAAATGCGCCAAAGTGAAGTTCCATTATACATTTCCTCATCGGCTGCGAGAAAATGGAATGTCCGTTCGATTCGATCATCCGCTTCGCGGACAAAGTCTTCGGTCTCCTGCCGCAATCATGACCAGGATTCAGGGCAGGTCCGGCATCCAAACCGGAATTATCGGCGCGTGAATATTCACGCCCGCCAAGGACGTTCGCGCCGGGTTTCCGCGAGAATTCTTCGCGCGACGGCAACATCTTCGGCGACTTGGAAATCGAACATGCCCACGCAAATAAAGTCCGCCCCGTTTTCAAAGGCATAACGAAAACCGATTTCCGGCGGGATGGCGCCCGCGGCAAGCACCTTGAACGCGATCCATGGTTTTTCGACCATTTTCATCGCGGCAATGGTCTTTTCCGGTTCGTGGCGCCAGAAATTGTCGTGGCGATCTTCGATGACTTCCGTGGGCTGATCGGGCCGCCGACGTGACCAATAGTCGTTGGAGTGAAGCGTCTTGACATAGAAATCGGGATTGACGCCCGCTTTTTCGCATTCGAGCACGACGTCAAGGGAATGGGCGCCGACCCCGGCAGGCACACCACATGCCTTGATAAACTCGACGGTCTGCGCGAGGGTATCGAGGTGTCCCATCTTGATCAGCCGATCGCCCACCGCGCCCTGAATATACGCCATGCAGGCGCCGTTGTCCACCACGGCCGTTACGCTGGCTTTGACGTTGGCCGGCATGGGATGCACTTCGGAAATCCATTGTATCTTTCCGCCGCGCTCGCGCCAGTAACGGTTGATTACAGGGCCGGAAACGGGATTTGTAAGGATCGCGTTGACACCGTGCTCTTCGCAAACCTGAAGCGTTTCCATGATTTTTGCGTCGGTGTTGTAGGCTTTGAACAAGCGCGAAACATAGATGAGGTCACGGCTGTGGGCCCAGCCGCCAATCAGGTTTCCGCCGCAAATCACGCGACTGATGGAAAGGTTTCCGATCGCGCCTGTCGGACATGATTCACGGGACGGTTGCGCGGGGCGTTGTGCGTCCGTCTGCGACAATTGCATGAGAAACGCCCGTTCTTCCGGGCCGGCCCCGGATGCCATACCGGCGGCCAGCGCGCCTTTCAGGAATTTTCTGCGCACCATGCGATCGTTCAAGGTTTTTCCTTTTCCGTCATGATTTCGCGTCGGGATTGGGCGTCGGAAACCGGGCGCCGACATCTTTCTGCCAGCGGTGCAGCATGGCGCGGAGTGTACGGACTTTCTCCGGCTTTTCGGAGGCCATGTTGCGCTTTTCGGAAAGGTCTTCGCGCAGATTGTAGAGTTCCGGCGGACGCTCCTCGAAGAATTCGATCAGTTTCCAATCGCCCGCGCGAATCGCCGCGCCGGGCGTTCCGCCCTGGTTGCCATAATGGGGGTAATGCCAATAGAGGGCATCGCGTTTCGGCCTCTTGCCGCCCTTGAGCAACCCGGCGAAACTCATGCCGTCCACATGCTGCCGTGGTTTTGCGGGCAGGCCGGCCATGTCGAGCATCGTCGGATAGAAGTCCGTGCTGATGACCGGCTCGCCGCATACCGTTCCCGGTTGGGCTACGCCGGGCCATTTCACGATCATCGGCTCGCGAATGCCGCCCTCGTACAGCCAGCCCTTCCCCCCGCGCAGGGGCAGGTTCGAGGTGGCATGCCCCTCGGCGGTGCTGAGGCCGCCGTTGTCCGACATGAAGAACACGATGGTGTTGTCCGCGATGCCGAGTTCGTCCAGGGCATTCAGCACATTTCCCACGGCCTGATCCATCGCCTCGACCATGCCGGCATACACCGGATGGCTTTGCACCATGCGGACATCCCTGTCGCCTTCCCGTCCCCACACCGGTTCTTGGGAATCCAGCGCCGCCGCTTTTTTTTCGTATTTCGCCTTCAGATCCTCGCGCGCCTGAAGCGGAACATGCACCGAATAAAACGACAGATAGGCCAGAAACGGCCCGTCCTTGTGTTCGCGCATGAAGCGCACCGTTTCCTCGGCCAGCCGGGCGGGCAGATGTTCGCCGGGCGGGCCGCTTTCGAGTTTGGGATTTTTGTACGGCGAAAAATAACCGCCCGGCGGTCCGCCGAAACGATGACCGCCCTTGTTGATGTCGAAACCTTGTTCCTCGGGCAGAAATCCGTCGCCGCCCAAGTGCCACTTGCCCGCGAAGAAGGTCGAATAACCCGCTTCCTTCAATGCCTCCGCAATGGTTATTTCCTCCAGCGGCAAGCGATCGAGATACGGCGCGGGCAACAGCGGCTTGTTCTGGGTCCAATGATGGGCGACCTTGTCGGGTTGCGGCGCCCCAAAGTAATCCGTGGTTCCCAGCCGCGCCGGATACTTGCCGGTCATGATGCTTGCACGGGTCGGACTGCACACCGGACATGCCGCGTAGGCGCTGGTGAACCGCACGCCTTCATTCGCCAACCGGTCGAGATGGGGCGTCTCGTAGAACGTGCTGCCGAAACAGCCGAGGTCGCGCCAGCCCAGATCGTCCACGAGGATAAAAACGAAATTCGGGCGTCGAACGGCCGGCGATTCCGCGCTCCACGCATGGCCGGCCCAACAGGCCGCGCCCAGTCCCGCAGCCTTCAAAAAATCCCTCCGTGACAGCATGGCGATGCTCCTCCTGAACCGTCCGGCCCCATGCTATCGCCGGCACACCGGAGAGTCAACTTGCCCCTCCTCCAATTACACCCGTAAAATCTTGTCTTCCAGTAAAAAGCGAGGCGCAAGAGGGGATGCCCTTGCGCCTCGTTGCCTTTGTGTCTCGTTGATCCGAAATTACACGCGCGAACGCTCCGTGTACTTCGTGTGGAGCAGTTGGTGCGACTTGTGGCCGTTGGGTTCGCCGAGGAATTCCTTGTAGATTCGGGTAACGTCGGGATTCTCGTGCGACTTGCGGATCTGTTTGCCCTCGTCTTCCTTGTAGATGGCGGCGATGCGCGCAAGGCGGACGCTGTTGTCGGTCATGCGGGGCTGTCCGCCGCCGCCGATACAGCCGCCGGGGCAGGTCATCACTTCGATGAAGTGATAGGTGGCCGCGCCGGACTTGATCCGTTCCATCAGTTTGTGGACATTTCCAAGGCCGTGCGTCACCGCGACTCTCGCCGTCACGCCCTTCAGGAAGGACCACTCGGGAACTGTTTCGGTGAACGTGACCGCAGCTTCTTTGATGCCTTCGAGGCCGACGATCGGCGTTACATGGAAGTTCTCGAATGGTAACGGTTTTCCGGTCACGATCTCGTAAACGGTGCGCAGGGCCGCTTCCATCACGCCGCCGGTGTTCGCAAAAATATCCGCCGCGCCCGATCCTTCGGTCATCGGGGAATCCATTTTGTCATCGGGCAGGCTGTTGAAATCAATGCCTGCCTGCGTAATCATGCGTCCAAGTTCGCGCGTTGTAAGGACCACGTCCACATCGCGCACACCGCTGGCGTTCATTTCGGGCCGCTGACTCTCGAATTTTTTCGCGGTGCACGGCATGATGGACACGACGAACATGTCCTCCGGCTTCTTGCCGATCTTCTCGGCGTAGTATGTCTTGGCCAGCGCGCCGAACATCTGCTGCGGCGATTTGCATGTCGAAACGTTCGGCAGCATTTCCGGATAGAAGTATTCGATGAACTTGATCCACCCCGGCGAGCAACTCGTGAACATCGGCAACGCCACGGGCTCCTTGTCCACCAACGCCTTCTTCAGGCGCGTAAGGAGTTCCGTCCCCTCTTCGAGAATGGTCAGGTCCGCCGCGAAATTCGTGTCGAACACAGCATCGAAACCCAGCCGCCGCAGCGCGCTGACCATCTTACCCGTGACCAGCGTGCCCGGCGGGTTGCCGAAGCATTCGCCGAGCGCGGCGCGGATGGCCGGGGCCGTCTGGACCACGACGGTCTTCGTTGGATCCTCGAGGGCCGCCCAAACTTCCGCAATCTGGTCTTTCTCGGTGATCGCGCCGACGGGGCACACCGCGCCGCATTGGCCGCATTGCACGCACACAACGTCGTCGAGATCGCCGCAAAACGCCGGGCCGACCACCGTGTCAAATCCGCGGTTTTGCGCAAAGAGTCCCCCGACTCCCTGCGTTTCACGGCAGACCGTCACGCAACGGCGGCACAGGATGCACTTTCCACTGTCCCGGACGAGAGCGGGCGTCGAATTGTCAATGAGACTTTTACTCTTCTCGCCGGGAAAACGGATGTCGCGGATTCCGAGATCGGCGGCCAGTTCCTGCAGTTCGCAGTCGGCGCTGCGGGCGCAGGTCTGGCAGTCTCCCTGGTGATCGGAGAGCAACAGTTCGACCACCGTCTTGCGGGCCTCGCGCACGCGCTTGCGCTGCGTGTAAACCTTCATGCCTTCGGTCACGGGCGTGACGCACGAGGCGACCAGCGTCCGCGCGCCTTCCACTTCGACCAGACACACGCGGCACGCGCCGATGGCCTGCAAATCCTTCAAGTAACACAAAGTCGGAATCTTGACACCGGCTTTTTGCGCGGCATTCAAAATTGATGTTCCTTCCGGGACTTCCACCCGGACATCGTCAACCGTCAACGTTGGCATATTTTTTCTCCTCAAACGGCGCTTGCCGGGTTATACTTCGCACGTCGAGCGGTAGTCGCAGCGCAGGCAGCGTTTCGCCTCGCGAATCGCCGCCGATTCCGTCAACGCGACTTCCACTTCGTTGAAGTTGTTCTTGCGTTTGTTCACGGGGATCATCTTCATCTTCGCCCGCGGATAATCAACCGGATCGGCATCCGGATCGAATTCGGTGTCCACCTGTTCGATGCCGCGCCAGAACGCGTGTTCTTCACCGGTCAGGAACTTGTCAATGCCGACCGCCGCGCGTTCACCGTCACCGATGGCGTCCGCCACCGACATCGGACCCGTCGCCGCATCACCGCCGCAGAACACCCACGGCACCGAGGTTTGCCCGGAGAGCGGATCCGCGGCAATGTATTTGCTCGCGGTAAGATTCAACGAAACCCCGTCCATCACTTCCGCCGTATCGAGCGATTGGCCGATGGCCGCAATAACCTGATCCACCTCGAGCACGAAGGTGCTGTCGCCGGACACTTCCGGACGGCGCCGGCCGCTCTTGTCGAATTCGCCCAGGAACATCCGGTTGCATTTCACCCCCGCGGCCTTGCCGTTCTCGACAATGATTTCAGCGGGAGCGACCAGCGTCTGAATCGCGACGCCTTCGCGTTCGGCTTCTTCGATCTCTTCCTTGTAGGCCGGCATTTCCTCGCGCGTACGGCGATACAGAATCGTCACCGATTTCGCGCCGAGGCGCAAAGCCGTGCGCGCCGCGTCAATGGCCGCATTGCCGCCGCCGATGACCGCCACGCGCTCGCCGACCTTCGCCGTTCCGGTCAGGTTGTACTCGCGCAGGAATTGCATCCCGTCCGCGACACCCTCGGCATCCTCGCCCGCGATCCGCAGTTTGGACCCCTTCGGCGCGCCAACGGCGACGAATACCGCTTCGTAGCCCTGTTCACGCAGACCGGACAGGGTGAAATCCCTGCCCAGACGCTTGCCGGTCTGGATGGAAACGCCCAGTTTTTCGATCATGCGAATCTCGCGCGCCACTTCCTCCCGCGGAAGCCGGTACGCCGGAATGGCTTGGACCAGCATGCCGCCCGGGACCGATTCAGACTCGAATACATCGGGACGATAACCGAGACGGGCCAAGAAATAGGCGCACGTCAGACCCGCCGGCCCCGCGCCGACAATCGCAATCTTGCGTTTGGCGTTGGCGGGATTTTCGCGCACACTCGGCATCTGCACACTGGTTTCCTTCTCGACCATGAACCGCTTCACGCCGCGGATGGCCACGGGCTGGTCGAGGTTGCTGCGCCGGCACTTGTCCTCGCAGGTGTGGAAGCACACACGCGCGCAAATCGAAACGAACGGATTGGTTTCCCGGTGCAGTTTTAGCGCTTCCTCGTACCGGCCTTCCGCCACGAGCGAAACGAAACCGGGCACGTAAACGTTCGCCGGGCACGCGCTCATGCACGGTGCGCGCACAAGGCCGGGGCACACACCGGCGCGGCAATGTTTTTGCCGGATGTGCTCGTCGTATTCTTCGCGGAAGTGACGAATGGTCGAAAGCACCGGATTCGGGGCTGTCTGGCCAAGTCCGCACAATGCCGTGTCCTTGATCTGCTCGCCGAGTTCGATGAGTTTTTCGACATCGCCCTCGACACCCTCGCCGTTGCAAATGCGCGTGACGATTTCGAGCATGCGCTTGGTGCCGATGCGGCACGGAGGGCACTTGCCGCAGGACTCGTCCTGCACGAAATCGAGGAAGAATCGCGCCATGTCCACCATGCACGTGTCTTCGTCCATGACAATAAGGCCGCCGGAACCCATAATCGCGCCCAATTGCGTCAGCGCTTCATAATCCACCGGCACATTCAGATGTTCCTTTGGAATGCAACCGCCCGAGGGGCCGCCCATTTGCGCCGCCTTGAATTTCTTGCCGTTTGGAATGCCGCCGCCGATGTCGTAAATGATCTCACCCAGCGGCGTGCCGATCGGAATTTCCACGAGGCCGGTGTTGTTGACGGCGCCCGCCAGCGCAAACACCTTGGTGCCCTTGCTCTTTTCGGTGCCCATCGAGGCGTACCATTCGGCGCCCTTCAGGATAATCACCGGAATATTGGCATAGGTTTCGACGTTGTTGAGCAGGCTCGGCTTGCCCCACAGGCCCTTGATCGCCGGAAACGGCGGACGCGGACGCGGCTCGCCGCGGTTGCCTTCTATCGAAGTCATCAACGCCGTTTCTTCGCCGCAAACGAACGCGCCCGACCCCATGCGGATTTCAAGATCAAAATTGAACCCCGTGCCCATGATGTTTTCGCCGAGCAGACCGTACTCCCGCGCCTGCTCGAGCGCCTTGCCGAGCCGTTCGACCGCCAAGGGATATTCGGCGCGGACATACACATAACCCTGGTCCGAACCAATGGCGTAGGCCGCAATGGCCATGGCTTCGATCACGCTGTGCGGATCGCCCTCGAGCACGCTGCGATCCATGAACGCGCCCGGATCGCCCTCGTCCGCATTGCACAGCACGTACTTCTTGTCGCCCGGCGCTTTGCGCGTGAAATTCCATTTCATGCCCGTGCTGAATCCCGCGCCGCCGCGCCCGCGCAGGCCGGACTTCGTTACGACGTCAATGACTTCTTCGGGCTTCATTTCCGTGAGCACCTTCGCCAGCGCCTGATAGCCGTCCCGCGCGATGTACTCGTCGATATTCGTCGGATCGATTACGCCGCAGTTCCGCAGCACGACTTTGGTCTGCTCGCGGAAGAATCCGATTTCCGACAGCGCCGGAACGATTTGCGCCGACACCGATTTGTGCGCCAACCGTTCGACGATGCGGCCCTTCAACAAATGCTCTTTGACCACTTCTTCCGCATCGGCGGGTTTCACGCCTTGGTAAAACACACCCTCGGGATACACCACCATGACTGGTCCCACCGCGCAAGGTCCGAGACATCCGGTCTCGATGACGCTGACCTCGTCCGCCAAGCCTTCCTTCTGAAGCGCCGTCTGGATGGCCGCGCTGACTTCGAGCGCACCCGAAGCCACGCATCCCGCGCCGGCGCACACCAGAATGTGCGATCGTTTCTTGCCCATGCTGTCCAACTCCTTCTTCATTGGCGCCCGGTTCCTCGAACCGGCGCGCTTCCGTTGTCCAAGCGCCTACTGCGCCAACCGTTACCTCGAAATCAGATAATCCACGACAGGATTGCCCGTCAGGATGTGTTCCTGCACGATTCGATGAACCTTGTTGCGATCCAGTTTGCCGTAGCGAAACGTCTGGCCGAACTTGTCGGTCAGCGTGAACATGGGTTCACGGTCGCACAGACCCGCGCAGCCCGATTGCCGCAGCGTCACGTTGTCGGCATTGGCTGTGTCCAATTCGTCCATCAGGCACGACATGACGTCACGTGCGCCGGCCGCGATGCCGCAGGTGCCCATGTGCACGGTAATCTGAATTTCCTTCGGACCGCTTCTCAGATCCACCTCGGCCTTGGCCTTGTCGCGAATGGCCTTGAGATCCGCGGGACTCGCTATTTTCTTCGACATGGTTGTTCTCCTTATTGATTCGCCCGCGGCCTACTTCGCCGCCGCCATGGCTGGTTCCCTATATTGATCGAGGATAGCCTGAATCTTGGCCGGTTTTACCCGTTGATGGACTTCCTCGTCTATCATGATCGCGGGGGCCAGTCCGCATGCGCCGAAGCACCGCGCCACATCGAGCGAAAACGTCCGATCCTCGGTCGTCCCGCCGACGTCAATGTTCAGTTTGTGCTTGATCGCGTCGAGCACCTGCTTGCCGCCGCGCACATAGCACGCCGTTCCCAGGCACACGCGGATCATGTGCTTGCCCCGCGGCACCGTCGAGAAGAACGAATAAAACCCGACGACGCCCGCCACCTCGCTGTACGACTTGTTCAGTCCCAAGCTGATTTTTTTCAGCGCCTCTTCCGGCAGATAGCCGAAGATGCCCTGCGCGATCTGCAAGACCGGGATCAGCGCCCCGGGCTTGTCGCGGTACTCGGCAATAACTTCGTCGAGCCGGACGAGGAGTTCATCCAACGACGCCTCTTCGCCGCACGTGCAACATCCCTTCTGTTCCGTCATTTCCTTCTTCCTTTCTTGTTTGGCCACTGCCAATCGCCTCTCCAAAAACGGCGTACTTCTATCTTCAGCACCACACGCCACTGACTATGGGCTGTTTTCCTCATGCCGAACTCCCGATGGCCGCGAGCCCGCAACGAATCTTTTCCGAAACCCTCCGCGCGATGGCCAAGCCGCAACGTTCGTTCGCGCCAAATTCCTTGGCGATATCCGATACACGCACCGTGCATTCGCCATTGACCGTGCTGAACCGACACCAGAGATCCAGGTGGGGATTTGTGCAGACCACCGAAGACAACGTGGCGGCCAGATCGCCCAACGGCTTTCGATCAATGTCCTTCAGGCGCATCGTGACCCGGACGGCCACGCCGCCCAATGGCGACTTTTCGATGACAAGCGAGCCGCCGGCCTGTTCCGCCGCCGCGCGAAAAAGACTGAGCCCAAGCCCTGTCCGCTTTCCTTCCTTGGTGGTGAAGAACGGATCAAGCGCATTCTCCGGCGCCACCGGCAAGCCGGTTCCGTTGTCTTCGACAAGAATTTCGATTCGATCCTCCTGCGGTCGTTCCGTAATTGTCACGGCGATGACCGACGCATCGGCCCGAATGGCGTTTTCGATCAAATCGAGGATGTGCAGCGACAATTCATACACGGACGCCGCCCTCCCGCCCCGTAATGCGCCGTCCGCTTTCTCCGCGAAACGCTCGCATCAACTCGTCGAACGTGGCCTGGTTCAGCGTGAAAAACGTGCGGCACGATCCGATATCGCCCAAGAAATGGCTGTCCGACGAGGACACCATGGGCAAACCCAGCGATTCGAATTCGGACTCGCGCCCGTTGTCCATGCCCGCCGCCGATATTTCGATTCCGTCGAAGCCGGCATCCGCCGGAAACAGGCCGAGTTGGCTGATTACCGAATGGGAAGGACGATCCACATGGGAAGCGACCGCCAATCCCCTGTTGCGCCGGATAAGCGCAATGGCATCGCTCAATGGAAACCCGGACGCCATGAACAACATGCGGCCGTCCACATCCAGCATCCGGCCCGCCGCGTCCATCACGATTTGCCGTCCGTACATTTTCGTCACGTCTCGAACGGCGGGAAGCGTCTCGCGCACTTCCCCGCCGGCCGCCTCCGCTGAGGCCGCATCGGGAAACAAGCCCAATACATGCGCCTCTTCCGCCGTCGTGATTTCCATGCCGGCAATCACCGAAAGCGCATCCCCGGCGGCCGCCTGAACCGCCGCCGCGTTGCCCGCGCTGTTGTGATCGCAGATCGCTATCATGTCCAAACCCTGTTTCAACGCCGCCGCCACAATGGCGGGCGGCGTCATCTCGTCATCCGCACACGCCGACAGCGCCGTGTGTATATGCAAGTCCGCCGTGAAGCGTCTCACTGCCGCGCATCCTTTACCGTCCGCCGGCGCACGACTCCTCATGCGTGCCGCGCAAGCCCAACGCATACAGACGTCCCGCCACATCGAACGCACACTCCGGCGTCGCGAACAACGCAATCCCTTCCTTCACCGCCATCGCGCGGACATCCTCGCCCGGACGCCGTCCCGCCGGAAAAATGACCGCCGACAATTCGGCATGAACCGCCACCGCGATGACGTTCATGTGAACTTGGATCGTAATCAACACCCCGCCCCGCGGCGCATGCGCCAGCACATCGCTGAGCAGATCCGATGAATAGCCCCCCGCCACAACCAACGGCTTGTCCAGCGAGACCTCCGGCGTCAGACATTCCAGTCCCAATGCGTCCGCCATCTCTTTCAGGTTCATGCCCTGATTCTCCTTGAAACCGCTGCTTCGCAGGCTGCCAGCGACCTCTCGAAACGAGCTGTTAAAATTTTCACAAACCATTTAGAGCAAGCGCCATGCCAAAATACAGCCCTCCATCTATCCGGATAAAATACGGTAATAAAAGAGTTTACAAGAGGGGGCGCCATGGCTTTTTATCGCAACCCATGTGCATAAATCTCCCATGTGTAATTTATGCACAAAATCGCGCACAATAGATGGAAACCGCCTACCGGGCCAAAGAAGCAATAAACGAGGCAATACCGCTCAAATAATTAGCACTGAACATACCGTCGTTGTGATCGCCTCTGATTTCGAGGAAGCGTTTCGGTTCGCGCGCGCGATCAAATAGGGCACGCCCATGGGCAAAGGGAATCAACGAATCGTTGGGGCTATGCACCACAAGCAGCGGGCATGATATGCGCGCGAGTTTGGCGATCGTATTGAAACGGTCGCGGATGAACGGCTTGACATACAGGAAGGGCAGCATTTCCTGGGCAACGTCCGGCAGTGAAGTGAACGTGCTTTGCAAAATCAGGGCGGCGGGCGTGATTTCGGTGGCGAGTTGCGCGGCCACGCCCCCGCCGATGCTGTGGCCGATAAGGACAATGTTCCGGGGAGGAATCTTGCGGGCCTCCGTGAGCCATCGCCATGCGGCGCGTCCATCCTCGTACAGGCGCGATTCGGACGGGCGGCCCGTACTGCGTCCGTAACCGCCGTAATCGAAGAGGAGAATGGCAAAGCCCGCGTTATGGAAGATAACGCCCGCGTCGAGCCAATCGGACAGGGTGCCGCCGTTGCCGCGGCAGAACAACACGGTGTACTGGGCGTTGTCGCAAGGGAAAAACCACGCATTCGTGATCTTGCCGCCGGAAACGGGCAGATACAGATCCTCGTGGATGAGCCGGTAAGGCGCCTGATCCGGCGTTCGGTATATTTCGCGCGACACGGGAAAGACAAGCCGGCGTTGCGCGAAGAACAGCAGGGCCATGAATCCCGCAAGAGAAAGAACGGCAATCGTAATCATGCTTGCGAACATGTGTTTGGCCACATCGCGCCTCGGGTTGCGAGCGACGTTTTCATCCTTCATCCTTCACCCTTTTTCACGGAGTCGCACTCATCTCGAAGCGTAGCGTTCCGCCTTCGGCGATTTCATCGTGCGTGAAATAGAGGCGGTCGAGCGGTTTATCGTTCAGCGTGACTTTCTTGACGTACATGTTTCTGGGCCCGTAATGGTCCGCGACAATCGTTAGCGACTTGCCGTCAATCCGAACTTCCGCCTTTTTGAATAACGGCGCGCCGAGCTCGTAGCGCGTCGTGCCGGCGCGCGGATAGAAACCGAGCGCGCTAAACGTGTGCCACGACGACAAGGTTCCACCGTCGTCGTTGCCGTCGAGACCAATGTAGTCGTCGCTGTGTTTCGTGTCCAAAATCCAGCGAACCCATTTTTGGGTGAGGTCGGGACGTCCCGCGGCATTGAACAGGTACGGCGCGTGGATGTACGGTTCGTTGCCATGCCAGTAATAGGCGCTCGGCAACTCGCCGATGCCCGCGCGCGATCGTTCAAAATAGGTTTCGAGTTCCTGGACAAAGGTCTCGCGGCTGGGGAACAACGCCATCAGGCCTTCCGGATCGAAGGGCACGAACCAGCGCCATTGCTCGCCGCTGCCCTCGCAGTAGGCACGCGTGTACCGGCCCTTGAAATCAACATAACTCAGGATATGGTGATTGCGTTCCTTCGGGAAAGCGCCTCCCGAATCTTTTCCCTCGAAATAGAGCGTGGCCGGGTTCCATGTATTGCGATAGTTGCGTGATCGTTTATTGAAGAGTTCCGCGTCTTCCTTGTATCCCAGCGCTTCGGCCAAGAGCGAGATGCCATAATCCTCATAGGCGTATTCGAGCGTGGCCGCCACGCAGTCGCCGGTCTTGTCCGACGGGCAATAACCCAGGCGCAGATACCATTCCAGGCCGTGGCGTCCCGCAAAGCGGGATCCTTCCGGTGGTCCCGTCAATGCCACCTGGCGCATGCTCTGGTAGGCGGCTTCGACGTCGAAACCGCGAATGCCCTTGAGGTAGGCCTCCGTGACGGCGATGTCGGCGGGCGTGCCGAGCATGCAGTTCGTGTAGCCGCGGCCCGAAGGCCATCGCGGCAGGGCGCCGCCTTTCTTCGCCATGTCCACGAGCGAGATCATCATGTCGCGCGCGTCGGCGCGCGCGATCAGGTTGTAGAGCGGATGAACCGTACGCCACGTGTCCCACAGCGAGAAATCGGTGTAATACGTAAATCCTTCCGCCTTGTGGACCGCGTTGTCGAAACCAAGGTAGTCGCCGTTTACATCGCTGAAGGTGGTCGGCATGAGAAACGCGTGATACAGGTTCGTATAAAATATTCGCTGTTGCTTCTTCGATCCGCCTTCGACACGGATGGTGGCAAGCCGCTTTTCCCATGCGTCCTTGGCCTCATCCACAATTCGATCGAAGGTCCTGCCGGCGACTTCGGCTTCAAGATTCTGCCGCGCGTTTTCGATGCTCACATGGGAGAGCGCCAGCCGCACTTCGACGGTCTTGGCATTGAAACCCAAGTCCGCGCCGATATCCTTCCCCGCCGCGCCATCCGCGCTTGGCGCCGGCCGTCCCTCTTTCCATGTGCCGTAGGTCGCGAACGGTTCGCTGAAACGCGCGGCAAAGTACACATCGAGTCCGCCATACCGGCCCGAAAACGAGCCGAATATCCTCACGGAACCCTCGATGGCTTGTTCGGACGGTTTGATCAGGACCACGCCGTCCTCGCAGCGTTGTTTGCCGATGCCGCTTGTGATGTCAATGAGCAAATGCGGCCGTTCCGGCTTCCGAAACGTGTAGCGGTGCACGCCCACGCGCGGCGTTGCTGTCAATTCGACCAGAACGTCATCCTTGGGCAGCCGGACGGCATAGTAACCCGGAAAACCCGTTTCCTCGCGGTGCGAGAATTTGGCATAACGCCTGTCTTTCGCATGGAGCCTTTGCGCGCGCGATTCAACGGCGGGCAAGATGCGGAATACGCCCCCCTCCTGCGCGTCCGCGCCGACCAGCCGCGTGTGGCTGAATCCGAGGATCTTGTTGTCGCCGTAGAAGTAGCCCGACCGGTTCAACCCGTTCCAGTTGAACCAGGTCGAAGCGGTGTCCGGCGCGAGGCGCACCATACCGAAAGGCGTCGTCGCCGCGGGCGTGTCATGCGCGCACAGAAACGGATATCCCCCCGTCGCCGCGAACACGTTGACCATCGAACCGAGTTCCCCGGGCGCCACACCCGTCTTCAAATTACCCGGTGCGCGCAGGACGATGCTGTAATAATGGCCGATAAACCCAAGCGACACGAGCACCGGTAACGCAGCCAACACGATCAAAACGCACGCAATCCACCCAAGGCGGCTCCGCCGCAATGGCCCAATCACAGGTGTGATTTTTTTGTCCGCCCTTTCTGCGCTCCCAGCACAGAAGTTACGGGCAAAGAAACGAACAACGCGCCTCATACGTTCACCATTCCGTCTTGGGGTTCGGGAGGAAAAAGCGATTGAAGTCGCGGCCCATGCCCGTTTCTTTCAATGTAATCCGGACGGACATCAATCATCGTCTAATCCTCAGCGGTATTTCTGGGCGCCGGCGGGAACCCACCACTCACGCGAATCCAAGCCGAATTTGTAAATGTTCACGTTCTGAAATCGCTTGTGGACCGCGTCCAACTCCTGAAGGCAGAAGAGGAACGTATAGGGTTGCTCGTCGTACAGAATCGCCTGAAATCGGTGATACATTTTGAATCGGGTCGGCTCATCGAATTCAAGCCGCGCTTCTTCCATAATCCGGTCCGCTTCCGCATTGACGAAGCCCACGAAATTGGATCCGTTTTCCGCCTGTGAACTGTGCCACACCTGATAGGGATCCTGTTCAATGGGCGGAATGGACCAGCCGAGAATAACGCTGTCGAAATTGCGCCCGTCCACGCTTTGCAGGAAGGTGGCCCATTCGAGCGGCCGGATCTTCATGGCGATGTTCGCCCGTTTCAATTCCTCTTGGAATACCGTGGCGACTTGTTCCGCTTCCGGCGACGACGCCCGAATCAACATTTCAAATCGGAACGGCACGCCGTCTTTCATACGGACGCCGTCTTTTTCGGAATAGATCCAGCCCGCCGCGTCGAGCATCTGTTTCGCCTTCGCGGGATCGAAGGGCAGCGGCTGTATCGAGGGGTCGTATTCGGGGCTTTCGACGAAGGCCTCGCCGGTGACTTCCTTGCCCAGCCCATAATAGATGGTGTCAAGAATGAGCCGGCGATCCAGCAGCATTGTCAGCGCCTGCCGCACCCGCTTGTCCTGAAACAAAGGCCTGCGCAAATTCCATCCCACATAATTGTACATCGGCGCGGAATATTTGCAGGTGGCGAATTTCGCCTGGAATTCGGGTTTCAACGCACGGTTCACGTACAACTCCGGCGTAAGCGTCATCGTGTCCAGTTCCTGGCGATCGAGCACTTGGAACGCCGCAGTCGCATCGGTAATGATCTTGTAGACATATTTCAGAATATGCGGCTTTTCCTGCCAATACGTTTCATTGCGGGCAAGAACGATTTGCAGGCCCGTCTCCCATTTCTCGAAAACATACGGGCCGGAACCGACGGGTTTTCGATTGTTCGGATGCGAATTGAAATCGCCTTCCGCATAGACATGCCGGGGAATGATGCGCAAGCCGCCCAGCATGGTAAGGTGTTTGAAATAGGGTTTCTTGCACACAAACCGAATGGCGTGTTCGTCAAGGATTTCGCAGGAGGCTACATCCTGGTAATAATTGCGCAAGGCCGCCGCATCCGTCGTCGGATCCATGAGTTTGTCGAAGGTAAACTTGACGTCGTGGGCGGTCAAGGGTTGTCCGTCGGAAAAAACGACTCCCTTGCGCAAACGGAACGTATACGTCAAGTGGTCCGGCGCGATGTCCCACGATTCGGCGAGGCTAGGCTTGATAGCCAGCGTGGCGTTATCACGTTCGATCAGCGAATCGAAAATAAACGACATGATCCCCGAAGCATACGCGTCCGAAGATGTCAGCGGATTGAGATGCGCCGGTTCGTTGGAAAGGCGCTGCACGAGCCAGTCGCCATCCACGGGCGATCCGATCTCTTGGGGAATGGCCGTTGTTTGCGGATTGGGCGGAGACGTAGCCTGCGGCGATGTCCCCCCGCAAGCCGACAACAAAAATCCCGGCAATACCACAAGAAAACAGAAAACGGCATATCGTTTCATCGCTGTTCGGCTCCGTGATTATTCTTTGGGCGGAAGTCGGCCGCCTTATTGGCGGACACCCTATCAAATTCAGAATGCAAAAGGAAGAATTCGCAAAAAAGCGATTATACTCAGGACGTTCGGAATGTCAATGATCGAACGCAATCTTGAAAGCGATTTTTGGAAGCACATGCCGCTTGTCGTTCGCAACCGCTCCATGGGCTTTGTGTTATGATTCGCGCAATCGGGAGGTGACGTTTATGAAGCGCATAATTCAGGTGGGTGTCGGCGGCATGGGAACGTGCTGGACGGACCGGATAGCCGAATCGGACGAGTGGGAAGCGGCCGCCTATGTTGACACGAATCCGGCCCATTTGAAGGCGGCGGCCGCGCGGCACGGCCTGCCGAAATCGCGATGTTTTGCAACGGTCGGGGAAGCATTGCGCCGCGTCAAGGCCGATGCGTTGCTGGATGTCGCGCCGCAACAATTCCGGCGCGGCGTGTGCGAAGCGGCCATCGGGGCGGGGCTTCACGTCATGTCGGAAAAGCCGCTGGCCGACAATCTCAAAAACGCGAAGGCCATCGTGGCCTGCGCGGCGAAACACAAGCGGATCTACATGGTGGCCCAGAATTACCGTTATCAACCCGTCGTGCAGACCATGAAACGATGGGTTTCGGAAGGACGCCTCGGCGCCGTGGGATACGCGGGCGTCACTTTCCACAAGGGCCCGCATTTCGGCGGATTCCGCGAAGAAATGGCCTATCCACTCGTGCTCGACATGTCCATCCATCACGTGGACATGATGCGGTGCATTTTCGATGCGGACGTGACCAGCGTATCCGCGGCAAGCACCAACGCGCCGTGGAACTGGAACAAGGGCGACGCGACGATCATGGCGCAACTTGAATTGTCCAACGGCATCGCCGTGAATTATTTTGGAAGTTGGGTCTCGACCGGCTGGGAAACCCCATGGAACGCACATTGGCGCATCGAGGGATCCAAGGGTGTGCTGTTGTGCGAAAACGACAAATTGGCCTTCTCGGCGACGCCGGGCCGAAAGCGTGCGATACGGCTTGTGCCATGTCCGCGCGTTCATCAGGCCCGTCTGCTTGAATTATTCGGACGCGCCATCGAAACCGGCGAGGAGCCGGAAACCAGCGGCCGGCGCAATCTGAACAGTCTGGCGACAACCTACGCGATCGTGCGCGCGGCGGAAGCCGGACGGCGCATACACCTGAGCGAGATGCTGCGCTGATGGGTGAGTTTGCCTTCGAGGGAAACCGGTATTCGCTGCTGCGCCTGTTCGGCGTGGCGGTGTTTTTCATTGTCATTGCGCCCGTTTTCTGGCGTCTAACCCAGCTCCATCCCGACGCGATTGGCGCCGCCTATGAAAACGCCGACTTGTACCAGTCCATTTATCCGTCGTTTCATTACGGATTCAGCCGCCTTCGGGCCGGCCAGCTTCCGCTGTGGAACGCGAAAGAATTGTGCGGCACGCCGTTTCTGGCCCAGCCGTCCACCGCCCTTTTCCAGCCCATCAACGTCGTTTTTCTGTTTCTTCCCACCGAACAAGCCATGGCCGTTCACGCGTATTTGTGCCTTGCGATGATGGGCATCGGATTTGTCGCGTTCGCCCGCGCGCTCGATCTCGGTTATACGGCCGCCCTGATTGGGGGAATCCTCTATGCGTTTTGTGGCGCTTCGGCGGCTGCGGCGTCCCGGCCGGCAATCGCGGCGGCGCTGGCATGGACTCCGTGCCTGTTCTGGGGAATGCGCGAAGCCATGCGGCAAACACGTTTCGGCTGTGCGGTTCCGGCCGGACTGGCGGGCGCGGCGCTGATGTTGTGCGGTACGCCCGCCGTCTCCCTCCACATGTTGCTTGCCGCACTCACCTATGGCCTCTTCCTGGGTTTTTATGCACCAGATGCCGCGCATGGACCGGATATGCGCGAGCGTTTCGAGCGGTTGCTCATCATAACCGTGATCGCAGTGGCCGTTTCAGCTGTGCAGTGGGTCCCAACCCTTGCATGGTTACTTCTCTTGGATCGTCCATGGGATGCCCTTTGGGCGGTGGAATTGCCCGCCCAGGCGCCCATGTCGTTCCATGAACTCGTTGCGCAGGCAATCGTTCCGCAGGCAGGCGCTTTGCCGCATCTGGTCTATATGGGCGCGGCTCCGTTGGCGGCAATTCCGCTGGCGTTCATTCACCATGCGTCCCGGCGCGACGCCTTTTTCTTCGCGCCGGCTGCCGCCGCACTCCTGGCTCTTGCGGTTATCGGCCCCGAACGGTTTCCGGCATCCTTTCCCCATGCATGCGCCGCGTTTCCCGCGTCTTTTCTGCTGGCGGCGCTCGCGGCGATCGGATTTGACCGGCTACTGTTGACGCGCCGCGGGACCCATGCATTGCGCCTCCGCCATGCGGCTGTAATCCTCTTCGTGGTTACCGCCGTACTGTTTTATGTTTCACCATTGGAAACACGCGGCCGACTGGCTGTGTTGCTGGGCATTGCGCTACCCGTTGTGCTGTTTCGCTGGAAATGGGTTTCCATCGCAGCCGGCCTGGCGCTTGCCACGGCTTTTCTTGCGGATTTGTCCACCGCCAACAAGAATCTTTATGCCCACCCCTTCTCCGATGCGCCGGCTTGCTATCAGCGCCATGGCCGCACGCTTCGCCTCGTCGAGGAACAAACTTTGGGCGCCCGCATGCTGACCGCGGCGCCACCGGTTCATTTTGGACTGCCCTTGCGGCTTGGCATGATTCGCGCAGGTCTCTACGAAGCGGGCGGACTCGCTCCGCTCACGCGCGATCAGGCCATTTGGTGGAGGCGGCTGGGAACCGGCGATGCGGCCAAGGCGGAGGCCGTTCGCCCAAAAGCCATTTTGGCGCCCGAAGCGGAACTGCCGGGGCTGCTGAACGCCATGGCCGTGCGCGCCATTGTTGTCGCGCCGGAAAGTCCGCTTGCGGACGGTCGTTTCACGCGCGGCGGCCTGCAACTGTCATCCATGCACACCGACGATGGCGCCATCTTGTTCCGAAACAATACCGCATGGCCACGTGCCCTATGGGTTCCGACATGGCGGATTGCGGAGGGCGCCGCCGCCGCGGCCAACCTGCTGGGCATGGCGGATTTCGATGGTCTTCGCGAATGTACGATCGATCGGGACAGTCCGGGATTCGACACGCTCGCGGCAATCGTTCCCGGTCCGCGCGATCCGGCCGGCACACCCTTGCCGAATCTCCCGGAAGGTCTGTCGTGCTCAGTCGAAGACCACGGCGCCGAACACGTAATCGTGCGCACCCGTTCACCGCAGCCCGGCATTGTGGTGCTGGCGGACACTTATGATCCCGGATGGAAGGCCACGATGGACGGAACGCCGTGCCCGATTTTGCGAGCCAACGGACTTTTCCGCGGGGTTGCGGCGCCCGCCGGATCGCATGAAATCGTGTTCTCGTACCGGCCATGGCCGTTCTTTACGGGCGCGGCCCTTTCTCTTGGCGCTTTGGGACTATTGGCACTCCTTGGAACCGTTATCTACCTCCGCGGCTGACGAGCCCTAAACACCGCCAACGCCCCATTTCCACGCAGGACGGCAAGCGACGGGATTCGATTTTTTGCCGGAGCGGCGCTCAAGCCTGTAATATACTGCCATGTTTACCCACTTTTTCATTGCGCTGATGCTGGCATCGGGCACGGATAACTTGCCGACGGGGAGCGCCGTCATGGATATTGTACCCTTCGGGGAAATGCTGCAGGAAAAGGAAGGTTGCACGATCATCTGGGAGGATCCCCGCGAATTGCACCGCGTCGTGGTGGAATTCGAGGCGCCGCCGGATGCGGACTTGCTTGCCCTTCACTATTGGCAAAGTTCATGGCCGCATCGGGAAATTCCGCGCAATGCGCCTTCCGGCGCCGGACAATCCGGCTGGTTCGATGTCGGCGACTGGTACAAAGGCCAATGGCGGACGGCCGACGCAAACGTTACGATTGAAGAGACCCGGGCCACATTCACCTTCAATCCGGTCAATCGCCTTGAATTCCCGGAATTGAAAACCTGCGATGCGCCTTACCGCACGACGCTGAAATTACGAATTCCCCGGCAAAACGGCCTCCCCGGCATCGTGAAAATAGAGGCATACACCGACACGATCTGGCGGCCCTTGGAGTTCGTCGTGGAAACGTCCGATGGGCGGCCCCTGATCGGCCATTTTGAAATTTTCAACGGTGGCATGACCATGTTCGACGGACACCGGGGCTGCCTGCAATATGCGGAAACACAGCACCATGGATCCTTCGACGAGACCATCGCGACATGGCGCAACGACAAGGACACTTTTTCGTTCGCTCCGAACGATCTCGTCAAATGGGGACATATTTTTTTGCCGGATTTCGGCGTCCTTGTGCGCCGGGCGGACGTGGATATCACCTACGAAAAGGCCGCCCGCGATTGCATGAATGCCGGTAAAGACATCTATTCCCGTGTCTTCGACATGCCGGAGCAGACTTTCCCCAACGCATGGGGCGACATGCCGGAAAAGGGACGGCATTATATCCCGCTAAGTTTCGAGGGCACGCGGCAACACTTCGGTCTAGACGGCGCATGCAATGTGTTCCGCAATCGGAACTGGATCAGGCGTCTGGCCGGTCGCGACACGGACCGCTGCGATTGGCGGGGCGATGAAATATGGTGTGAATTTGGATTGCCTCCCGAAGCCATGAAGGATCGCACGCTGGTGGATGGCTGCCTGCCCATGACCATAACCTCATGGGAACTGAACGGCGTCCGTTATACCCAGACCGCCTTTGCCGCACCCATCGCAGGAATACCCGGGGATGGGGAACGCGTCCTGGCGGACGATCCCATTGCGTTGTATGTCCGCTTCGCCATGGAACCGGTCGCAAACGTTCCGGCGCGCGCCCGTTTGCGGATCGCATCCTCGGATGGCGGCGGAACGGAATCCCTGGAACTGGACGGTCCCGCGATCGTGGCCGGCAAACAGTTGCGGATCCTCGTGTCCAATACGAAGGGCTTGTCGGGAAATGGCCATGTCGTTCATTACGAGGCGAACATTGCGCCCGGCGGCCCCTCGCGCGTGCTCGACATGGCGATTCCCTTCGTCACGCTGCGCAAAAACGATCCGGAAACGGATCGGCTCCTCCCCGTCCGTTTCGATACAATGTTCGACGCAACCCGTTCGTATTGGAGGAAGCGCATCGAAGCGGGCGCCCGGATTCGCACACCGGAACCGATGATCAACGAATTCTACGACGCGCACCTGCCCCATCTGCTCATCAACACCGAGCGGGAAGTAACCGGCAGCCTGCGTTATATGGCCAAAGTCGGCACGTTCAGCTACGGCGTCTATGCAAACGAGGCCTGCATGATGATCACCGATCTCGACCGGCGCGGGTTTCACCAACGCGCGGAAGAGGCCATCGAAACGTGGCTCCATTACCAGGGGAAACGGCCGTTGCCGGGCGACTATCTGGATGCCGAAGGCGTGTTTTACAGCGCGGGCGGCTATGAGGACGACAACGGCTACAACCAGCATCACGGCTGGGTGCTCTGGTGCATCGGCGAACATTACTGGTATACGCGCGACGCGGCATGGATTGAAAGGACCAAACCAAACATCCTGAAAGCATGCGACTGGATCACGCGCGAGCGGGCGCGAACCATCGAGTGGGCGGCGCGCAGGCCCCTGCGGGCCATCGAACGCGGACTGCTGCCCCCGGGATCGCTCGAAGACATCGCCGACTGGCGGTGCTGGTTGTCGAACAATGTCTATGCGTGGTGGGGCATGGACAACGCCGCGCGCGCATTGAAGGCGGCGGGATATGCGGAGGGCGAATCTCTGCTGGGCGAGGCCGAAAAGTACCGGAAGGACATCCTCGCCGCCTTCACGGAAGCCATGCGCCGTTCGCCGGTCGTGCGCTTGCGCAACGGCCGCTGGATTCCGCAAATTCCCAGCGAGGCGCACCGGCGCGGGCGTTCGTTCGGCTGGATCACGCAGACGCTCGAAGGATCGATCCATCTGGTTCGATGCGGCTTGATCGAGCCGAAGGAGCGGATGTCGGATTGGATTATCCAGGATTATGAAGACAATCTATACCTTTCGGAACAGTTCGGATACAGTTTGACGGGCGACGATTTCGACCGGCACTGGTTCAACCGCGGCGGCATTTCCCAGCAGGCCAACCTTTTGTGCAATCCGATCCCTTACCTCCTGCGCGATGAAATTCCGCATTTTCTGCGCGCCTACTTCAACGCCTTCGCCGTCAGTTATTTCCCCGACACGCGGATGATGACCGAACACGCACTGCCGAACATGGGCGACTTCCGCGGCGACCATTACAAGACCTCGGATGAGGCCAATTCGACCTATTGGCTTCGGATGATGTTCATCCACGAACGCGGAGACGACCTCTGGATCGGCGCGGCCATCCCGCGTTACTGGCTCGCCGACGGACAGCGCATCGGCATCGAAAACGCCGCGACCCATTTCGGCCCCATGTCCGCGACCATCGAATCACAAGCCGCCGCCGGACGAATCACCCTGTGTCTCGATCCGCCCCGGCGCAATCCGCCCAAACGCATCATTGCGCGTTTCCGCCATCCCGAAGGCAAACGGATGACGCGATGCGAAGTCAACGGGACCCCCTGCGCGGATATCGTACCCGACAAGGAATACGTCGCCTTGGAGATGCGTCCCGAGGTGATGACAATAGTGGCGCATTACTGAATCCGTTTACGGCGGCAGGCGTTACGGAACCCCGGTTTCTCCGATGGCCGAAATGGACGCTTTGGATAAATTGGCGCAAGACCTTTTATTTGCGTTTCGATGCGGGCGCCTTGGCGGGCGCCGCCTTGGCAAATGCATCGAAATTGATGCAGAAATCGCCACGTAAATCCTGAAACGTATACGAGGACGGTGTAAACGTATGTCCGGTGTGCGACGGCGCAACAACCGCGGACCATCCCGGACTGGCTTGTGAAACAAAATGACCTTTGGCATCGGTCGTCGGATTACCCGGCAGCCCGGTTATTGCCACACCGGCAAGACCCTTGCCGTCTTTCATAACGGCGCCGCTGATGGTGCACACCTGCGGGACAGCGTAAAAGTCTTGGGTTTGTATGCCGGAAAAGGCGGTATATGATATCGCGGCGGGCGTGAAACGGTATCCCCATAAAGCAGGAACGATGGACCCAGTCCATCCGGGTGGCGGCAACACGGCATACTCGCCATTTTTATCCGTGACAGGGTTGCCGGGAAGGCCCATGAGGCATACGCCGGCCAGTCCGCCTTTGCTCGTTTTGACCTTGCCGGAAATGCCCTTCTTGGGCGACGGTTTAGCAGCCGGCGCCGCGCCGACAAGACCTATGCTGACGAATGCCGAAATCGCACACAGGAAAAAACGACGCCATTTTGCGATTCTAATGCACATTGTACGCCATCTCCGTTCCTTTTTAGATTATCCACAAACCGTTGACCATCCGTTCCTTCCGGCGACTATGCCGCTCCGGACAAATTGCACAATTGCGGCAATTCTGGAATAATCCCGCTTCTACAAGGTTATGTATATCCAAGACGCCGCTATCCGCGCAAACGGAGGATGCGAGGCAGCCATGAAACGAGACTTACAGCGACACTCCACAAAGCCCGCGGCCGGCTTCACGTTGATCGAACTGCTGGTGGTGATTGCAATCATCGGTATTCTAGCCGCGATTTTGCTGCCGGCCTTGTCGCGTGCGCGCGAAGCGGCGCGGCGCTCCTCCTGCGCGAACAATCTCAAGCAAATGGGCGTCGTGTTCAAGATGTACGCGGGCGAATCCGGCGGATGGTTTCCCCGTGTTCACGGCGACGAACCTTGGGGAAGCCAGGTTCCCAGCGGCTGCGAGGCGGCCGACAAGGCGGCTGAACTTGCGCCGCTTATACAGGCGATCTATCCGGAATGCCTAGCGGATCTCAATGTTTTGATCTGCCCGTCCGATCCCGAATCCGCGTCCGCAAACCCGCTGAAAATCGTGTGGGCCAAACCGGGCCAGGAATGCGCGTACGCCGGCCTGCCGTCGAATGCCGACGCCAGTTATCTTTATTACGGTTTCGTGTTCGACAAGGTGTCCGAAAACGATCCGGTCATTGACACGGCCGTGTTCGGCGTGGCTCCTTCCGCAAAGGTCTGCGCGCAGATCGCCTATCTCATGTCCTGCATTTCCTTCCAACAGGGATCCTCGTTCCTCCAGGGTCCCCTCGGCGACGAAAATCCCGCCAACGACGGATTGCTGAACAATGACCTCGACGACCCTGTCAAACATAACCTGTTGAAGTTTATAACGACCATGCCCGGAATGCCGCTCGGCAACGGCGAGGGTTCCAAATTATACCGCCTGCGTGAAGGCGTCGAGCGTTTTCTTGTCACGGACATCAACAATCCCGCCGCATCCGCAAGCGCCCAAAGCGAACTGGCGGTCATGTGGGATGTTGTCACGTCGAACTCCTCGGGGCGCGCCCAGTTCAATCACATCCCCGGCGGCGCCAATACCCTCTACATGGACGGACACGTCCAGTTCAACCGTTACCCCGGCGAATTTCCCGCCACGATCGCCTTCGCTCAGGTCGGCTCGTTTTTCTAACGCGGTTTTGATTTTCACGCGCCCTCAAGCGTATCATACGCCCATACGGGAGGGACGGCAGACGCGCGTTCCTCCTTGTCGTTTATTGAGGCATGACACACCGGGTGCAGGCCGTTGAAGGATGTTTCCCTGTTGGAAAGTGGCCTATGAGACGCAACATCGTTCATGCAGGCGCGGGCAGTCTTAGTTATGAGATACGCGAAATTGTGGCCGTGGGCCGCGAGATCCGCAGCCTGGGACAGTCCATTACATGGGAAAATATCGGCGATCCGATCGAAAAGGGCGAGGTGGTGCCGGAATGGATCCGGAATATCATCCATGAACTGGTGGACGAACCGGGTTCGTGGGGATATTGCGACACAGCCGGCGTGCCGGCCACGCGCGAATTTCTGGCGGCGGAAGTCAACAAGCGGCCCGGCGGCGTGCAGATCACGCCTGACGACATCATGTTCTTCAACGGGCTTGGCGACGCGGTCGCAAAGGTGTACGGTTTCCTTCGCCGCGAAGCGCGCGTGCTGGGCCCGTCGCCGGCGTATAGCACCCATTCGAGCGCGGAGGCCGCGCATGCCAACGACAGCCACATCAAATACGAACTGGATCCGATGAACGGCTGGATGCCGGACGTCGAGGACATTCGCAACAAGGTCAAGTACAACGACTCGATCGCGGGCATCCTGCTGCTTTCGCCGGACAATCCGACCGGCGCGGTGTATCCGATCGAGATCCTCGAGGAAATCGCGGCCATCGCGCGCGAATACAAACTCTTCGTGGTTGCGGACGAGATCTATGCCCATATCGTGTACAACGGGTTCACGCGGCTTCATCTGAGCCAGTGGATAGGCGACGTGCCGGCCATCGCGATGCGCGGCATCAGCAAGGAATATCCGTGGCCGGGGTCGCGCTGCGGCTGGATCGAAGTGTTGAACAAGGACAAGGACGAGAATTTCGCGGCCTATGTGAAGAGCCTTCTCGCGGCGAAACGGCTCGAAGTGTCCTCGACCACCTTGCCGCAGATGTCCATTCCGCGCGTGATTGGCGATGCGCGCTATCCGGCGCACCTGGACCGGCGATCGCGCATGTTCGAGGAACGCGCCACGGAGGCCGCCGCCCATTTCGCGGGTTGCGACCAAGTGATTGTGAACAAACCGTGCGGGGCATTTTACATGACGGTGATGTTCAGGGACGGGACGTTGAATCACCGTCAAACGCTGCCCATCGAAAACCCGTTTATCCGACAGCGCATCGAGGCGCTTACCGGAAATGTTTCGCCGGACAAGCGGTTCGTCTATTACCTGATGGGCTCGACCGGCATCGTGGTCGTGCCGTTGACGGGTTTCCAATGCGAGCATGAAGGTTTTCGCGTGACCTTGCTCGAAACGGACGACGCCAAACGCGCGTGGGTCTTCAAGACGCTTCGGGATTCGATCGACCGGTACATCGCCAGCGCCGGATGAACATCGGCCGGATCCGCCGAATACGCCGCCTCGCCGAAAAGTAGAAAGCCCCCTTCCCTGCCGCTACAATGCCGCGTATGCATTCAGAAGCCATGGGAGAGAATACGGGCGCACGGTGGGCGGGCTTATGTGTGCGCGTCGTGGCGTGGTATCTGCTCGTCCTGATGACACTGTGGGCCATCGGCATCGAGGGCATCTACGGCAGCCCGTTGCCCTTTTATGCCCTTGTCGCGCCCGCTTTTCCATCCGCCATCGTGCCAGCCGTTGTCATGTGGGCGGCCGGTTTCATTCTTTGGCTGGGGTCGGCGCCGGAACCTTCCCGCCGGACACGCGGACTGCTTCTATGGACCATTGCGGCATTGGGCCTTTTTCTGTTGGCATTCGTCCGGTTCCACTTCAACCCCATTTCGTTCAGGGCCTTCTTTTCTTGTCTGGGATGGCATGCGCTGGCGCCGGCGATCTTCCTGGCGGGACTGGCCGCGGCGCGCCTTTCGGCCCATCACTGGCTCTCCGCGGAACCCGAACCGGCGCCGAAAACGATTCGCTGGTTTCTGCTGGGACTCATGATTTTTTCCTTTGCCTTCGCGGGGGCCGTGGCGATGATACGCGACGGCACAACCGGCATTTCGCAGGCGTACGCGCGCCACGGTTACGAGTATGCAAGCGATATCGGCACGACAAGCGGCATCCAAGCGCTGTTCCGCGACTACCTCAAGGTGCGGCCCTATCTCTCGATGCACGCAAAGGTGCATCCGCCCGGCCCCATCGCATTGCTTTGGTTTTTCTCATACGGGATTGGCCAGGAGCCGTTGCCGCTATCGCTGGCGACAATGGCCTTTGGCGTGCTGGCCATTCTGCCGTTGTACGGATGGGTGTCGGATCTCGCGGGACGCCGCACGGCGCTGATCGCCTGCATCCTGTACAGTCTCATGCCCTCGATCGTGCTGTTCACGGCGACGAGCGCCGATATTCTCTTCATGCCTTTCACGCTGACGACGCTCTTTCTCTTTACGCGCGCGATCCAGCGCCGTTCGGTCGTCTACGCCGCGGCGGCCGGCGCGGGATACGCCCTCATGTCGCTGCTGTCGTTTTCGCTGATTGCGGTAGGAGCCTACTTTGCCTTTTACGGACTATGGCAATTGGGGGACAAAGACAAGCGCTTTGCCGTTGTCCAGACCGCCGCGGTCATGTTGGCGGCGTTTCTCGGCCTGCATGCCGCCGTGCGATACGGAACCGGTTTTGATGTCGTCGCCTGTTTTCAGGCGTGCAAAGCGCAGTTCGAGGCGGATCAGATGCACCTCGATCGGCTGACTCCGCGTTTTCCGGCATGGACTTGGCGTTTTCTCAATCCGGCGTGCTGGTTCTATTTCGCGGGAATTCCCGTGTCGCTGTTGTTCCTCGGATTTGCAAGACGCGCGCAATCCGGATCGCCGGGCATGGCCACCGTCATGATCGCGACGCTCCTGGCGCTCAATCTTCTTTACTTGGCGCGGGGCGAAGGCGAACGCAGCGCAATGTACATCCTGCCGTTCGTCGTGTTGCCCGCCGCATGCCGACTTGACGTTATGTGCCGGAAAGCCCGATGCTATGGGCCGTTCTGGGCAACGATACTCTTTCTGGCGTTTCAATGCTGGTTGACGGAGTCGTGGTTCTACACGTTTTGGTGATGACGCATGTGGCGAGGCAAGAAAGTTTCGGTCGTCTTTCCCACCTATAACGAGAAAGATTCGATCCGCGCGGCCATCGAGGAATTCTTCGAGGACGGCCTCGTGGACGAAATCGTGGTGGTCAACAACAACGCGGCGCCCGGCACCGACGAGGAGGTGCGCCAAACCCGCGCCCGGCTTGTTCATGAACCCCGGCAGGGATACGGCCATGCGATTTGGCGCGGTCTGGCGGAAGCAACCGGCGATCTCTTGATCATTTCCGAGCCGGACGGCACCTTTTCGGGACATGACGTCATCAAAATGCTGGCCTATTCCGACGACGTTCCCGTCGTGTTCGGCACGCGCACAAGCCGCGAATTCGTCTGGGAAGGCGCCAACATGGGCTTCTTTCTCAAGTTCGGAAACTGGGCCGTCGGCAAGTTGATGGAATTCCTGTTCAACACGACCATCCTGACCGACGTGGGTTGCTCGATGCGCCTGTTGCGGCGGGAAGCCTACGAACGCATCGCGCCGCAATTTTCGGTCGGCGGCAGCGCCTTCGGCCCGCAGATCATGCTCCTGACCATACTGAACGGCATTCCATTCATTGAAATCGCCGTGAATTACCGCAGGCGCGTGGGCACGTCGTCGGTAACGGGCAACAAACTGCGCGCGGCCCTGCTCGGCTGCGAAATGATTGCGATGATACTGCGGTATCGCATGTTGTCCTGGTTCGGCTGGCGTCCGCCGGCATGCAGCCATGTCTGTTCAGCAAGGGAGGAGCAAACACCATGAAATTCCTGTTGTTGATTCTCGCATCGGTCCTCTGTTTTCTCGCCGCGATCATCGGCGCCGTCCTGTTACTGCTGCTGCACCGCAAGAAAGGTTCTTTCTTCGATTCGGACGGTGTCCGCATCCACTACACCGACGAGGGCCAAGGGGAGCCCGTCATTCTCGTGCATGGCTACGCCGTGACCGCCGATCAGAACTGGCGCATACCCGGCATCGTGCGCGCGCTGTCCAAAAAGTATCGCGTGATTACGATGGACGATCGAGGCCACGGATTGAGCGACAAACCCCGCGACGCCGGCAAATACGGCCTTGAAACCGTCCGGGACGTGGTACGGCTTATGGACCATCTGGGCATTGCCAAAGCGCATGTTG
>Ga0208826_1000490_pt1 | contig 41272 bp, 34 predicted proteins | sample AD_UKC115_MetaG_FD_184451 | JGI IMG/M metagenome (GOLD analysis project Ga0208826, IMG submission 184451) | Active sludge microbial communities of municipal wastewater-treating anaerobic digesters from Hong Kong - AD_UKC115_MetaG (SPAdes)... | ecosystem: Engineered > Bioreactor > Anaerobic >...
CGACGTGAGGCGTGTAAATGGCCTTGTGCTTGCCGCGCAGACGGAGGGCAACTTCGCTGGCTACCCGTCCGAGGACCTTGTCGGTCGCGTCAATCACAAACCACTCGTGCGTCACGTCAGCGGGTTTTGCGCTGAACGTTTTCATGAGTTTTCCTGATCTGGAAAATGGTTTGGCCGGCCCTTTTCCACGGTCGGTGCTCCTCTTGGTTCGGGAGCCTCTTAGGTGGCTTGTCGTGCTCTCGCACGGCTTTTGCCGCGGGGCCGAAAACGCTGCAAAGCCGAGCATTGTAACCGGATTGCCCGATTCGGACAAGCCAGACTCGAGCAATCCGGTCGGCACGCATCGCCCGGGGGGCCGCTACCATCGCGCCATGTTCAGCTACCGCCACGCCTTTCACGCCGGCAACCACGCCGACGTGCTCAAGCACCTCACCCTGATCGCCACGCTGCGCCACCTGATGCAAAAGAGCGGCGCACTGACCTTGATCGACACGCACGCTGGCGCCGGCATCTACCGACTGGACGACGCGGCCGCGCAGACCTCGGGCGAGGCGCTGGCGGGCATTGCGCGCCTGCAGGCGGCGTGGGCTGCCGATTCCAATAAAAAACAGCCTCCAGCGCCCGCCCAGCAAGCGCAAGCAGCTATCGATATGCAAGCGCCCGTCCTGCTGGACTACCTGCGCCTGATCGCCAGCTTCAACCGCGGCGTGGCCCCGGGCGCCGCCTGGAAGGTCTACCCCGGCTCGCCTTTCATCATGCATGCGCTGATGACCGAGCCCGAACGCGCCGCCGTGCACGACCGGCTGCGCCTGTTCGAGCTGCATCCCAGCGACTGGCTGGCGCTGCAGGCGCACGTGGCGCAGCTCGAGGCGGGGCGACAGGTCAGCATGGCGCGCGAGGACGGCTTTGCCGGCCTGAAGGCTTTGCTGCCCCCACCGGCGGGCGCCGGCGGCTCGCGCCGGGCGCTGGTGCTGATCGATCCCAGCTACGAAATCAAGAGCGACTACGCCAAAGTGGCCGCCGCCGTGCAGGATGGCCTCAAGCGCTTCGTGACCGGGGCCTACCTGGTCTGGTACCCCATCATTGCCCGGCCCGAGGCGCATGCGCTGCCGCGCCGCCTGAAGACGCTGGCGCAGCAGGCCGGGCGCGACTGGCTGCACGCCACGCTGAACATCGGCGTGCCACCGGACGGCGCGCCCGGCCTGAGCGCCAGCGGCATGTTCGTCATCAACCCGCCGCACACGCTGGCGGCCACGCTGCGCGGCGCCCTGCCGGCCGTCGTGCGGCTGCTCGGCCGCGGCCGCGGGCAGGGCTACACGGTGGACGCGGGCTGAGCGGCGACGCTCGGTCCGCCAAAGCGCTGCCCGCTGGCGGCATGAGGCGCCGGCAGCGCCTGCCCGTCGGCAAGCTGCAAGAGCGCGTCCAGATGCCGTTCGGATGGCTCCAGCAGGCGCCGGTACAGATCGCGCGTGAGCTCGCGCGCCGCGCGGCCGGGCCAGAGCGCCGGCAACAGCACATCGGGCAGCTCCGGGTCGCGCAGCAGCAGGCGCCGCCAGTCGTGGATCAGCAGGGTGCGCAGCAGGAAGGCGTCCTCGGGCGCGATGGGCTCGGCCGCGCCGTCGGCCTGCAGTGCCCGCGCGATGGGGCCGTAGCCGGCGTCGAATTGGGCATAGGCCTGGGCCAGCTCATCCAGGTTCCAGGCCCGGCGCACCAGATCGGCGTCGCTGCGGCCCAGGCCGTGGCGCGCATCGACGGCCAGCAGGGGCAGCAGTTGCGCCGGCGCTTCGGCCAGACCCTCGGTGGCCAGGGCCTGCAGCGCCTCGTCCAGATCGGCGCCGGGGTGGACGAAGCAGTCCGCGCCCAACTGGCCAAAGCCTTGCCAGGCCAGCGCCCGGCGCAGCGGCTCGCGCGCCTTGGCGTCCAGCTCGCGCACCAGCAGCAGCAGGCGCCAGCGGCCGTCCCAGGCGCGCGGCCGGGCGGCGTAGATGGTGCGCGATGCTTCCTCGAAACGGCGCTGGCCCGCTTCGGTCAGCAGGTAGTCGGCGCGCCGGCCGTGCGGCTCGATGCGCAGCCAGGCCTGCTTGGCCAGGCGCGATACCGCCGTGCGCACCAGGCGCTCGTCGATGCCCAGCGGCTGCAGCAAACGGATCAGGCTGCCCACCCACAGCCGCCCGCCGCGCGGCGCCACCGCGTCACCAAACACCGAGATGATGAGCGCGCCGGCATGCACGCGGCTTTGCTGGCGGTGCGCGTCGATGCGCGCGCGTGCCAGGGTGCTGGCCGAGGAGCAGCGCTTCATGGGTCGAGGTTTTGTTGTGAAGGTTGCAAGCTGAAAACAGCCGGACGCAGAGGACGCAAAAAAATCGCAAAGGACGCAAAAAAGACAAATTCAAATTGCTTTTAAAACGATAGCATATCGCGCCTTCCGCATGAGGACCAGCAACGCAATTCATTCGGATTTTGATTTCTTTTGCGTCCTTTGCGTGATCTTTGCGTCCTCTGCGTCCGGCTGTTTCACGCATCCACTCAAGGCAGCAGGTGCTCGCGGTCGGCCACGGTGGGTTGCTGCTGCGCAAAGAATCCTTCGGTGTAGATCATGTCGGCGCCGGCGCCCAGGGCCTTGGCCGTCTGCACGCAGGCGGCGGTGAACTCGGGGCTGCCGGCGGCGAACACCGTGTGCTTGCCCAGGTTGGGCAGCAAGGTGGGCAGCACGGCATCGACGCGGCCGTGCAAGAAGCCGTCAGCCTGCTCGCGCGTGAGCGTGATCTTGTAATCGAAGTTGCGGTGCTTGGTGCGCCACCAGGCCAGCAGGCCCTGGGCATAGGCGTCCTCGCGCGTGCGCGCCGACAGCAGCAGCATGACGGGCTTGCGAAAGCCCCGGCGCAGCGCGGCCTCGGTCAGCGCCAGGATGGGCGCCAGGCCCGTGCCGGCGGCCAGGCACAGCACGGGCGTGTCCACCGCCGGGTCGCCGATGAAGGTGCCGTAGGGGCCGCTGATCTTGATGCTCTCGCCCACTTGCAGCTGGTCGTGAACCCACGCGCTGGTGACGCCGCCGTCGGCGCGTGCCACCTGCAGCACCAGCTCGCCATCGGGGCGCGGCGCGTTGCTGATGGAATACGCCCGTGCCGGCACGCCGGCGCGCGGGTCGCCCACCGTCACGTACTGGCCGGGCCAGTAGCGGATGGGCTGACCCACCGGGCGCAGGTGCAGCTCGATGGCGCGCGCGGCCACCGGGCGTTTGTCGGTGACGACGAACAGCGCGTTCTCGCGCGGCGGGAACAGCTTGGGCCGCGCGTCGGCCGTGCCCCACTCGATCACCAGCTCCTCGGTGGTGGGCTTGGCCATGCACATCAGGCCAAAGCCGTCGCGGCGCTCCTCTTGCGACAGCGCCATGTCCAGCACCATGCCCTGGTCGTATTCGCCTGAAAGCACCTTGACCTTGCACTCGCCGCAGGCGCCGGCGCGGCAGTTGTTGGGCAGGGCGTAGCCGGCTTTTTCCAGCGCCATCAGCACGGTGTCGCCCGAAGCGACCTCGACGGTTTTGCCCGAGGGTTGGATGGTGACACGAGACATTCAAACTCCTGAGATGACGGGTCGTCACGGTCAATGACTCGGACGGATGGGTGGCCAATGGCCGCGGAGCAGGCCACGCCAGCGCACGCGCGGACGGGGTCTCCCCGTCCGCTGCGTGGCCCCCTCGCAGGGGGGAGGCGAAGCGGAACGCAGTCCGCGAAGCCTGGGGGTGGGCCTAAAACACCGGGATGATGTCGTCCATGTCGGCGTCGGACACCTCCTGGCCCGTGATGCCGACCTCGGGGATCGCCGGGAAGGGGATGTTGTAACGGTCGAGCACGCCCTTCAGGTTGATGATGGCGTTGCGCCAGTTTTCCTTTTTCATCTCGTAGGTCGGGATGCCGAAGCCCGCGCCGCGCGCCACCTCTTCGGCCTCGCGCTGGTTGTCGATGAAGTCCTGGGGCAGGTCCCAGAACTCCATCGGCGGCTCGAACAGCACGGCCGACAGGAACAGGTAGCCGGCGCGGATCTGCTTGGTGACGATGGCCTTGTGCTCATCCTTGAGGCCGGGGTAGTCGCGCTCCATCACGGCCATGCAGATCGCCATGTGGCGGCCCTCGTCGCGGCCGATGTTCTTGAACGCTTCCTTGAACACCGGCTCGCGCGCGCTCTCGTACATCTGCTTGAAGATGGTGGCCGCCGCGATCTCGCCCATCAGGAAGGAGCTGAACAGCACCGCCAGGTCGTACTTGGGCACGGCCTGCTTGTAGCCCGTCCAGTAGCGCCCGCCGTTGAAGTACAGCCACTTCGCGTTCTTTTGCAGGCGCCGGCCCAGCTCGGTCTTGGGCTCATAGGTCAGCGGGTCGGGGTGGCCCAGCATGCGCGTGATGGCCTGGCCGCACATGATCTCGTGGTTCTGCTCGTCGCGCGTGACCGAGAAGAAGCACTTGCGCACCGGGTCTTCCTCGTGCACCTCGTAGGTCTTGATCAGCGCCTCGGCAAACACCGGCGGCGCCGAGGCGTCGAACACCGACAGCAGCGTCCACCAGTAGGCGATGGATTCGCGCTCTTCCCACGAATAGCTGTCCACGTCCAGCGTGTCCCAGGGCAGTTTCTCGGGCTCCCAGGCTTCGCGCAGCGAGGCTTCCCACACCTCTTGCAATTTCTTGGTCTTGCTGTTCCAGGACAGCGGGTAGATGTTGGGCTGCGGCGTTGCCGGCGGCAGCTCCATCTTGTCGGCAAAGCGTTCCTTGTGGCTGGACATGAAAGAGTCTCCTGGGTGCGGTTGGGGTTCAGGCCATTGCATGACGTTGCAATGCTGAAATGTGACTGTATTCGTCATATTACAAATTTTCAACGTAAAACATATTTTTTGTGGTGTAATTGCCCGTACGCACCTGCCGTGTTGGTCGCCAGCCCGTCGGCGGCATTTCTCGACCGACTGGTCGGTCAATTCATCTACACTTGACGAGCAACGCGACCGCACGCGCCTTATGGAGACCGCGCCATGTACACCCAGTCTTTTTCCGTCCCCGACGACAGCGATGCCAAGGGCGCAGCCAAGGCCCCGGCCCGCGCGCTGAGCGCAGACGAGGCCGAGCACCAGGCGCGCTTTGACGCCCGCATCGACCAGGACGCCCGCATCGAGCCGCGCGACTGGATGCCCGCCGCCTACCGCAAGACCCTGGTGCGCCAGATCAGCCAGCACGCGCACAGCGAGATCGTGGGCATGCTGCCCGAGGGCAACTGGATCAGCCGCGCCCCCAGCCTGAAGCGCAAGGCCATCCTGCTGGCCAAGGTGCAGGACGAAGGCGGCCACGGCCTGTACCTGTACAGCGCCGCCGAAACGCTGGGCACCAGCCGCGCCGAGATGCTGGACGGCCTGCACACGGGCCGCGCCAAGTACAGCAGCATCTTCAACTACCCCACGCTCAGCTGGGCCGACGTGGGCGTGATCGGCTGGCTGGTGGATGGCGCGGCCATCATGAACCAGATCCCGCTGTGCCGCTGCAGCTACGGGCCGTATGCGCGGGCCATGGTGCGCGTGTGCAAGGAAGAATCGTTTCACCAGCGCCAGGGCTACGAGTCGCTGCTGGTGCAAATGCAGGGCACGGCCGCGCAGCGCGAGATGGTGCAGGACGCCGTCAACCGCTACTGGTGGAAGTGCCTGGCCATGTTCGGCCCGCCCGACGCCGACAGCCCCAACAGCCAGCAGGGCATGCGCTGGGGCATCAAGCGCTTTTCCAACGACGATTTGCGGCAAAAATTTGTCGATGCCACCGTGCCGCAGGCCAAGGTGCTGGGCGTCACCCTGCCCGACCCCGACTTGAAATGGAACGAGGCGCGCGGCCACTACGACTACGGCGCCATCGACTGGGACGAGTTCTGGCAGGTGGTGAACGGCCACGGCCCGATGAACAAGGAGCGCTTGGCCTCCCGCGTGAAGGCGCACGAGGACGGCGCCTGGGTGCGCGACGCCGCCGCCGCGCACGCCACCAAGCAAGCACAACGCCAACTGAAGGAAGCCGCATGAGCACCCAACCCGCATTGAAGGACTGGCCGCTTTGGGAAGTCTTCGTTCGATCCAAGCAGGGCCTGGAGCACAAGCACTGCGGCAGCCTGCACGCCAGCGACAGCGAACACGCGCTGCAGATGGCGCGCGACGTGTACACCCGCCGCCAGGAAGGCGTGAGCATCTGGGTCGTGCCCTCGCACCTGATCGCCGCCAGCGACCCCGAGGACAAGGCGTTGATGTTCGACCCCGCCAGCGACAAGATTTACCGCCATCCAACGTTCTACGACATCCCCGACGAAGTGGGGCACATGTGATGGACGCGCGCGTCAAACCCGTGGCGGCATCAACCGACTACCTGCTGCACCTGGCCGACAACGCCCTGGTGCTGGGCCAGCGCAACGCCGAATGGTGCGGCCACGCCCCCATCCTGGAAGAAGACCTGGCCATGGCCAACCAGGCGCTCGATCTGATCGGCCAGGCGCGCCTGCTCTATCAATTGGCCGCCACGCGCCTGAACGCCGAAGGACGCACCCAGCGCCCCAGCGCGTGGCCCGCCGGCCCCGTGACCGAAGACACCCTGGCCTACTTCCGCGACGACCGCGACTTTCGCAACTACACCCTGCAGGAGCTGCCGCACAACCCGGGCCTGGTGCCCGCCGCCGGCGGCACGCGCGACTGGGGCGTGTCCATCGTGCGCAATTTTTTCTACGCCGTGCTGATGGAAATGGTGTGGGAGCGGCTGGCCGCTTCGCCCGATGCCGATCTGGCCGCCATCGCCGCCAAGAGCCTGAAGGAGGTGCGCTACCACGTGCGCCACGCGCGCGACTGGCTGCTGCGCCTGGGCGACGGCACCGACGAGTCGCACCGGCGCGTGCAGGCGGCGGTGGATTACCTGCTGCCCTTCACGGCCGAGTTCTGGGCCGCCAGCGCGCTGGATGCGCAGGCCGCGCAGGCCGGCGTCGATGTGCCCGCGCTGCGCGCCGACTGGGACCGCGCCGTCGATGCCGCGCTGCAGGAGGCCACGCTCGCGCGCCCACCCGCGGTCGACGGCTGGGTGCCGCAGGGCAAGCAGGGCGTGCATTCCGAGCACCTGAGCTATCTGCTGGGTGAGATGCAAAGCCTGGCGCGCGCGCACCCGGGGGCCACGTGGTGAGCCGGCCCGGTATTCACTCCCTCGCCCCTCTGGGGAGAGGGCGCGGGGCCCCCGCGAAGCTCTGCTTCGTGGGGTGCAGGTGGGGGTGAGGGGCGCAGCGCCACCATGCAAACCGCCCTGCCCTCACCCCAACCCTCTCCCGCGGCGCGGGAGAGGGAGCCAGACTTCGCGGCCCTGTGGCACGCGCTCGACGCCTTGACCGACCCCGAGATCCCCGTCGTCACCCTGCGCGAGATGGGCATCCTGCGCGCGCTGCGCCCAGGCGCCGATGGCGAGGTGGAAGTGGTCATCACCCCCACCTACAGCGGCTGTCCGGCGATGGAGCAGATCCACGCCGACATCCTCGCCGTGCTGGCGCGCGAAGGTGTGAAGGGCCGCGTGGTGACGCAACTGGCCCCCGCCTGGACGACGGACTGGATGAGCGATGAAGCGCGCGAGAAGCTGCGCGCCTACGGCATCGCGCCGCCGCACGCGCCGCGCGCCGATGGCCTGGCGGTCATTCATTTTGCTCCCAAAACAAGAGTTGCCGGCGCTTGTGTACCGGGTGTCAGCGGCCAAATTGACGCCAAACCCGCCGTGCCCTGCCCGCAATGCGGCTCGACCCACACCACCGAAATCTCGCACTTCGGCTCCACCGCATGCAAGGCGCTGTACCGCTGCCTGGACTGCATGGAGCCCTTCGATCATTTCAAAAACATCTGACCATGGCTGCACCGCGCTTTCACGACCTCACCGTTGCCCGCGTCACGCCCGAAGCGGCGGGCGCCGTGGCCCTCACCCTGGCCGTGCCGCCCGAGCTGGCGGACGCCTTCGCCTTCGAGCCCGGCCAGTTCCTCACCCTGCGCACCGAGCTGAATGGCGAGGACGTGCGGCGCAACTATTCGATCTGCTCGACGCGCAGCCACTACCAAAGCGCGCGCGAGCTGCAGGTGGGCATCCGCCCGATGGAGGGCGGCCTGTTCTCCAACTGGGCCGCCAGCCAGCTGAAAGCCGGCGACCGCCTGGCCGTGATGCCGCCCGACGGGCGCTTCACCATCAAAAAGCCGCGCGCGCTGCACCGCGTGGGCTTTGCCGCCGGCTCGGGCATCACGCCCATCCTCAGCCTGGTGGCCAGCACGCTCGAAGACAGCGAGCATGCCAAGTTCACCCTGGTCTACGGCAACCGCCGCATGGGCAGCGTGATGTTCAACGAGGCCTTGCAGGACCTGAAGGACAAGTACAAGGACCGCCTGACGCTGATCCACGTGCTGTCGCGCCAGGCGCAGGAGGTGCCGCTGCTGGAGGGCCGCATCGACGCCGCCAAGGTACGGCAACTGGTCGATACCCTGCTGCCGGCGGCCAGCATGGACGAGGTCTTCATCTGCGGGCCCGAGGCCATGATCGAGGCCACCCAGGCCGCGCTGGTCGAAGCGGGCGTGCCCTTTGATCGCATCCGCACCGAGCGCTTCACCTCGCCGCGCCTGGAGGGCATGAGCCCGGCCGCGCGCCAGGCCGCCATCCAGCACGCCGACCCCGAGGCGCCCGTGGGCCAGGTGCAGCTGACCCTGGTGATGGACGGCAAGAGCCACCAGCTGGCCATGCGCCGCGACCAGAAGGTGCTGGACGTGGCCCTGGCCGTGGGGCTGGACGCGCCCTTCTCGTGCCGCGAGGGCGTGTGCTGCACCTGCCGCGCCAAGGTGCTGGAGGGCCAAGTCAGCATGGACAAGAACTTCAGCCTGGAGCCCGATGAAATGGCCCAGGGCTTCGTGCTGAGCTGCCAGGCGCGGCCCACCACGGACCGGCTGACGGTGAGCTACGACGAGCGCTGAACGCGGCGCGCGTGCCGCTCAGGTGCCGGCGTCGGCCGTCAACTCGCCAGCCCCGACCCGCGGGGTGCCGGCGCCGGGCGCGGCGGTCTGCACGCGATCGACATCACCCGGGCCGAGGGGGCGCAGCACCACGGCGTCGGTGCCGTGCACGCCCACCGCCTGCGCGGCCGCCTTGCTCAGGTCGATCACCCGCCCATGCGCGTAGGGACCGCGGTCGTTGATGCGCACCACCACCTGGCGCCCGTTGCGCGGGTTGTGCACCAGCACCCGGGTGCCAAAGGGCAGGCTCTTGTGGGCGGCGGTGAGCTCGTGCATGTCGTAGCGCTCGCCGCTGGCGGTGCGCCGGCCATGAAAGCCCGGGCCATACCAGGACGCGATGCCGCGCTGCTCGCGCCCGGGCTTGAGGCCCAGGCCGCTGCCTTCCAGGCTCAAGGACTCGTCCGATGCAGCGCGACCCGGCAGGTCGGCCGCCGGGACGCGCCCGCCCAGCCGCGTCTTGAAGCCGGTGTAATTGGGGCAGCGCATGTCGTGCACGGCCTTGGCCGAGCTGCAGGGCTGCGCAAGCGATGGGGTGGAAGCGTTTGGCGACACCGTCTGGGCCGCGAGCGGCCCGCATGCCAACAGCAGAGCGCCGACCCACGACACGCGGCGCAAAATGCTTGAAGGCTGACGGCTTGCACTTCCCGAAACCGGCACGCCGCTGGGGCGGGCGCCGGGAGAGGTGTCCCGTAACATGCGGCGGATTCTATCGGCCGAACCCCGCCCCGGCCAGTCATTTATGTATCAAAACCCGGTTTTTAGATCAAAACATCCAATTACTTCAATGTTTTCAGATACAAATGTTTTAAATGATCAGCGCGCGATGCCCAGGCTTTGGCACAAGCCCAGCGTGGGGGTGGCCTGGTTGAGCGTGTAGAAGTGCAGCGCCGGCGCGCCGCCGTCGATCAGGCGCTGGCACAACCGGGTCATCACCTCGTGACCGAAGGACTTGATGGCCGCCGCGTCGTCGCCCAGGCTTTGCAGGCGCAGGCGAATCCAGCGCGGCACCTCGGCGCCGCAGTTGTCGGCAAAGCGCAGCAGGCCCGAGCTGTTGGTGATCGGCATGATGCCGGGCACGACGGGCACCTGAAGGCCCAGCGCGCGCACCTCGTCCACAAAGTGAAAGTAGGCGTCGGCGTTGAAGAACATCTGCGTGATCGCCACGTCGGCGCCGGCGCGCACCTTGGCCGCCAGCGCCTGCAAGTCGGCCTGGGGCGACCTGGCCTGCGGGTGCATCTCGGGGTAGCAGGCGACGCTGATGTGAAAGTGGGCGCCCGTCTCGGCGCGAATGAATTCGATCAGGTCGCTGGCGTACTGGAACTGCCCGCCCGCGCCATAGCCGCCGCTGGGCAGATCGCCGCGCAGGGCCACCAGGCGCGTCACGCCCATGGCCCTGAGCTCGGCCAGCTGCGCGCGCACCCCGTCGCGCGTGGCGCCGATGCACGAGAAATGGCAGGCCGCTTCCAGGCCCTCGGCCAGCATCTCGCGCACCACCGCAAACGTGCCGGTCTGCGTGGAGCCGCCCGCGCCGTAGGTGACCGAGCAGAACTCGGGCCGCAGCGCCGCCAGCTGCCCGCGCACGCCGCGCAGCTTGCTCACGCCCTCGGGCGTCTTGGGCGGGAAGAATTCGAAACTGATGGGCAGGGTCATGGTTTGAAGACAGGGAAAACAGCCGAACGCAGAGGACGCAAAGAATTCGCAGAGGGCGCAAAAAATACCTTTGAAATACTTTCAAAAAGATAGCTAATCACGCTTATTACGCAAGCGGTTTTAGCGATTTTCATTGAAATTTTTTGATTCTTCTGCGTCCTCTGCGAATCCTTTGCGCCCTCTGCGTTCGGCTGTTAAGGTTTTTGGGGTTGTTGGGATCGATCGCTCGGACAGCACGCATGCATGAAGAATTCGCGGTTGCCGTCGCCGCCGGCAATCGGGCTGGGCAGCCAATGCCGCACCGTCAAATGCAGCTCGGCGCAGGCCGCGCGCAGGCGCTGCTCGACTTGCGTGTACAGCGCTGCGTCGCGCACGATGCCGCCCTTGCCGATGTCGGCCGGTTGCAGCTCGAACTGCGGCTTGACCAGCAGCAGCAAATGTCCGTTTGGCGCCAGCAGCGGCGCCAGCGCGGGCAGCACCAGGGTGAGCGAGATGAAGGACAGATCGCCGACGATCAAGTCAAAATTTGAATCAAATCGGCCTTCAGCGCCCGCTGGGCAAGCGCGGTCAGCTATCAATTGAGAAGCGTCGAGGTGCCGCGCGTTGACGCCCTCCAACACCCGCACGCGCACGTCCGCACGCAGGCGCGGGTGCAGCTGCCCGTGGCCGACATCGACACCCAGCACGCCGGCCGCGCCGTGCTGCAGCAGGCAGTCGGTGAAGCCGCCAGTGGACTGGCCGACGTCCAGGCAGTGCCAGCCGGTCACGTCAAGACCCGTCGCCGCCAGCGCACCTTCGAGCTTGAGGCCGCCGCGCGAGACGTAGCGCGCCTCGGCGGCGTCGAGCAGCTCCACCTGCGCATCGGGCGGCAACGCATCGCTTTTGACCAGCGCGCGCCACGCGCCGCCGGGCACGCGCCAGCGCGCGCCCGCCGCCAGCAGGCGCTGGGCCTGGCTGCGGCTGGCAGCCAGGCCGCGGTCGAGCAGCCATTGGTCGGCACGCATGGGCTCAGGCTTCACCGCTTCAACCTAGAAACGGCAGTTGGATGCGCTTGCCGGTGCCGCTATCGGCGTGCCAGGCAAGACTCGACAACGCAGCGGGCTACTGCCCGCAAGGCGGAGCAACGCCGCATGGCGCGTCGAGAGCGGTGCTTGCAAGTGCATAGCGCGCTCACCCAACAGGTGAACGGGATCGGAGCCCGTGAAGTCAAGCATGGCGCGGCTTCCAAGAAGATGACAAGCGGTCAACTGCCGTTTCCAGGTTCAATCGTCGGCGTCATGGCGCAGCCCCAGCCAACGCTCGGCGAGCGCGATGCTGGCCGTGGCCAGCCCATGCAGCAGAACGGCCGTCAGCATGGCCGCCGCAGAGCCCGGCCCGCGCTTGTCCCAGTGCGCAAGAAAGTTCAGCAGCGCCAAGATCAAACCGCTCATGCAGGTGCAGGCGAAAAAAGCACCCACGGCGCTCCCATCCCAGCGCACGCTCCAGGCACCCATCCCATCGTCCTCCTGCGCACGCCACGCCAGCAGCGGCAGATAAATCAGGGGCATGAGCACCACGCCCATCACGGCGGCCAGCACCACGTCGATGCGATGCGCGAGGATGGCGCGCTCCAGAATGATCAGCCAGAGCACCACCCACGCCCACGCGTGCACGATGCGCACCAAGCCGATGGCGAGCAAGCGCCCCATGTTCAGCTCCCTGAAGGACGGCGCTCAATAACGGTAGCTGTCTGGCTTGTACGGCCCCTGCACCGGCACGCCGATGTAGGCGGCCTGCGCCTTGGTCAGCTGCGTGAGCTGCACGCCCAGCTTGGACAGCTGCAGGCGCGCGACCTTCTCGTCCAGGTGCTTGGGCAGCACGTAAACCTTGCCGGCCTGATAGTCCTTGGGCTTGGTGAACAGCTCGATCTGCGCCAGCGTCTGGTTGGCAAAGCTGGAGCTCATCACATAGCTGGGGTGGCCGGTGGCGCAGCCCAGGTTGACCAGCCGCCCCTTGGCCAGCAGGATGATGCGCTTGGCCGGCTTCTTGCCCTCGCGCGGGAAGATCACGTGGTCCACCTGCGGCTTGATCTCTTCCCAGGTGCAGTTTTTCTCCAGCGACGCGACGTCGATCTCGTTGTCGAAGTGGCCGATGTTGCAGACGATGGCCTGGTCCTTCATGGCCGCCATGTGCTCGTAGCGGATCACGTCGCGGTTGCCGGTGGTCGTCACGAAGATGTCGGCCTTGTCGGCGGCGTATTCCATGGTCACGACCTTGAAGCCCTCCATGGCGGCCTGCAGCGCGTTGATGGGGTCGATCTCGGTCACCCACACCTGGGCGCTCAGCGCGCGCAGCGCCTGGGCCGAGCCCTTGCCCACGTCGCCATAGCCAGCCACGCAGGCCACCTTGCCGGCGATCATCACGTCGGTGGCACGCTTGATGCCGTCCACCAGCGACTCGCGGCAGCCGTACAGGTTGTCGAACTTGGATTTCGTCACCGAGTCGTTGACGTTGATGGCGCGCATCTGCAGCGTGCCCTTGGCCGACATCTCCTGCAGGCGGTGCACGCCAGTCGTCGTCTCTTCGGTCACGCCCAGAATGTTTTTCAGGCGGCGGCTGTACCAGGTGGGGTCTTGCTTCAGCTTGGCCTTGATGGCGGCGTGCAGGATTTTTTCTTCTTCGCTGGTGGCCTTGCCCAGCGCCTTGATGTCCTTCTCGGCGCGCGCGCCCAGGTGCATCAGCAGCGTGGCGTCACCACCATCGTCCAGGATCATGTTGGGGCCTTCGTGCTTGCCCGTGAACTCGAAGATCCGATGCGTGTAGTCCCAGTAGTCGGTGAGCGACTCGCCCTTGATGGCAAACACCGGCGTGCCGCTGGCGGCAATGGCGGCAGCGGCGTGGTCTTGCGTAGAGAAGATATTGCACGAGGCCCAGCGCACCTCGGCGCCCAGCGCCTGCAGCGTCTCGATCAGCACGGCGGTCTGGATCGTCATGTGCAGGCTGCCGGCGATGCGCGCGCCCTTCAGGGGTTGGGCCCGAGCGTATTCGGCGCGGATCGCCATCAGGCCGGGCATCTCGGTCTCGGCAATCGCAATCTCCTTGCGGCCCCAGGCGGCCAGGGACAAATCGGCAATGGCCGCATCCGCGGTGGGTTTAAGAACTGCGCTCATGGTCTTCTCCAATCGAAGGTCTCTTAAACAAAACCACGCTTTGGAGGGAAAGTCACTCACCGCACTGCCAGCGTGGGTGAGCGTCGTTGCCTTGATATGTCCGAGCCTCGCACCCCGCGCACCTTGCTTTCAGGTGGGGGCGCTGCAACGCTCCTCGGAAGCGGCGATTTTAAGGCAATGGCGCGGCGGCGCGCGTCAGGCGAGTTTGGTGCATCGGCCCGTTCTGCCAGCGCCATGCGTCGGCGCACATGTCCTCTATGCTGCGCCGGGCACGCCAGCCCAGCAGCCGTTCCGCCAAGCTCGGGTCGGCCCAGCAGGCCGCCACGTCGCCCTGACGACGCGGTGCAACGCGATAAGGTACCGCCCGGCCGCTGACGTGCTCAAATCCGTGCACCATCTCCAGCACCGACACCGGCCGGCCGGTTCCCAGATTCACCGTCAGCAAGCCAGGGTGCTCACGCAAGTAATGCAACGCGGCGATGTGGCCATCAGCCAGATCGCAAACGTGGATGTAATCGCGCAAGCCCGTGCCGTCGGGCGTCGGGTAGTCGTCGCCGAAGATGCTCAACTGCTCGCGCAGACCCGCCGCCACTTGCGCAACGTAGGGCATCAGGTTGTTCGGAATGCCTTGTGGATCCTCGCCGATCAGGCCGCTCTCGTGCGCACCGACCGGATTGAAATAGCGCAGCCGGGCAATGCGCCAGACGCCGGGTTCGCTGGCGTTCAGGTCGGCCAGCACCTGCTCCATCATAAGCTTGGTCCAGCCGTATGGGTTGGTGGCCGAGAGCGCGAAGTCCTCCCGGATCGGAAGCGCTGCTGGCTCGCCATACACGGTGGCAGAAGAAGAAAACACCAACGTGCGCACGTTTGCGGCCTGCATGGCCCGCAGCAGCGTGACCGTGCCGGCGACGTTGTTGTCGTAGTAGGCCAGCGGCTCGCGCACCGACGCGCCAACCGCCTTGAGCGCGGCGAAGTGGATCACGGCATTGATGCGCCGGCGCGCGAACAGCTCTTTCAGCAAAGCTGCGTCTCGCACGTCGCCCGTCACGCACTCGGGCACATGCCCGGTGATGCGCCCTATGCGCTCCAGCACCGCGCGTCGGCTGTTGCTGAAATTGTCAAGCACCAGATACGGCTCACCCACCTGCGCCAGAGCCACCCCCATATGCGAGCCGATATAGCCCGCGCCACCCGTCACCAGAATCACTGCCGTCCCCTTCGCCGCGGTACCGCCCGGTCGAGCGCCGCTACCACCATCCACCGAGCGCCGGAAATTGTGGTCGGCGCGCGCATACGCCGCCTTGCCGCGTTGCCGCATCAAGTCGATCTACATGTAAACAGTATTGCAGATCGCTTCCATTCATGATACTCTCTGAAAAAAATGTTATCAGAGAGGAAGCCTTCCGTGTTTATGCGCATCAGACAAATCCGTTGGCGTCCCGCTTCCACTCTTGGTCTGTGTCTGGCGCTAGCGGGATGCGGCGGCGGGGGGTATGAGCCGGCCCCCGGGAGTTCGCCAGTGACGCCGCCGCCGGTCGGCCCCCAAGTGCCTTTCACGGCCGGGCCCGATGATCTGCAACATCCCGCCGATCTCTACCCTTACGCCACCCCGTCGCTGCTCACCCTGGATCTGAGCTACCAACCGACCCCGGCCAAGGCGCCCGGATGGTTTCTGGTCAACACCTCAACCTGCGCCATGCTCGACAGTCCGCCGCCCAGCTACCCGGGCGGCATGGTCACGCTCGACACCGTCAACCTGGACGAGAACAAGCAAGACCAATGCACGCCCGAGATCAACGTGCTCACCTCCACCAGCGACGGCCAGATCAAGAGCGCCGCCGCCAAGATGCGCCTGCGCGGCAGCAGCACGCGCTTTGCCAAGCTCAAGTCCTACCGGGTCAAGTTCAGTGACAAGGCCGTGACCTGGTGGGGCGAAGACACCCTGAACCTCAACAAGCACCCCTACGACCTGACCCGCGTGCGCAACAAGCTGGCCTTCGACCTTATGCGCTCGGTGCCCTACCACGAGAGCCTGCGCACCCAGTTCACCGAGATTCGCTACGACGCTGGCGCCGGCGCCGGCCTGCAATCCATGGGCTTGTTCACTCACGTGGAGAGCCTAGGGAAAAAAGACTTCCTGCAGCGACGGGGCTGGATCGCCGGCTCCAACGTCTACAAGGTGGCGGAATTCAACTTCAACGAGGACCCGCGGTTGCAGGTGCTTGCCAATGGCAATGCCGGACCCGACTTTGAACAGGCACTGGAAATCGAGTCGGACTCCGGCAATCACCAAGCCATCATCGACGCCGTGAACGCCTTGAACAACGAGGACACGCCGTTCCAGTCCACCTTCAACCGCTACTTCGACCGCAACAACTATCTTGCCTGGCTGGCCACCACCACTCTGCTGGGCAATTGGGACACCACCGACCAGAACTTCTGCTTGTACCAACCTTTGGGCACCGTGAAGTTTTACTTCCTGCCTTGGGATTACGACGGCGCGCTGGGATATCCACAACAACCCGGAGCAGCAATCTATCCCCCGTGGGACCGCGGCATCAGCACTTGGTGGGACAGCGCCCTGCACCGGCGCTTTCTGTCCGCGCCCGGCAACTTGGCCCTGCTCAAGGCGGCAGTGGACGAGATCCGCACCAAATATCTGACCGACGCTGCGGTCAAACAGTTGCTCGACAGCTACCGTCCGATCGTCGAGCCCATCGTCGGCCGCGAGCCCGATCTCAGCAACCTCGACGCCAAAGGGACCGGCACCCGGATGGATCAATGGGCGACCGAATATCAGCGCTTGCAGACGGTGATCGGTGACAACTATGGCTTCTTTCTGCAAAGCCTTGAGCGCCCAATGCCGTTCTGGCTGTCGAGTAGCGACGTGGCGGGCCACCTGCATCTGAGCTGGGGCTGGCCGGCGCCGTTTCACCCTCAAGGCAAGCCAATCGGCTATCGGGTGGAACTTGCGCGAGCTCAGGTGGGAACCCTGGCGTTCGATCCGGCGACGGTGGTGGCCACGCCAACTCCGGCGGTCGGCGCCACATCACTTGATATGGGCGCGCTGCCGGCCGGCTCCTATCTGGTGCGCGTGACCGCCAGCGACCCGGACGGCCATTCGACAGTGTCGTTTGACGACACCACCTTTGATGGCCAGCGCCTGTTCGGCACCCTCTGCCTGACCATGCCGGGAGCAACCCCATGCACACCCTAGGAGCTTGGGTAGCCAAGCCATCGCCTTCAACTGCAATGTTTCATACATCGGATACAATTAATTTCGTTTTCTTGGATTAGATAACTATTAGATAACAATTAGAGAACACTCAGGGATGGTATCGGATGGTGTCGGGGCTTCTCTTACAACTGTGCAAGCGTCTGATCTGCGCACTGGGCGGTTTGCTGCTGGTCTGCGTGGCGCAGGCCGCCACGCCTGCAGTGGCGCTTTATTACGGCAGCGGGATTCCGCTGAGCGAATTCCGCGCGTTTGACCTGGTGGTCGTCGACCCCGATCATGGCGCCGGCAAGCCCGACGTCTTGCAGCCCGGCACGCGGATCTATGCCTACGCGTCGGTGGGTGAAGTGTTGCCCTCGCGCGCCTACGAGCGCGACATTCCGCCCGAATGGAAATTTGCGCACAACCCCGACTGGAAGTCCGACGTCATCGACCTCAGCACCCCCGGTTGGGCCGATTTTTTCGCCAGCCGCGTCGTGCAGCCGCTGTGGCAACAGGGCTATCGCGGCTTTTTTCTCGACACGCTGGACTCCTACCGTCTGGCCAAGGGCTTTGATGAGCAAGCCCAACAGCAAGGTTTGGTGCGAGTGATCGAAACGCTGCACCAGCGCTTTCCGGGCATCAAGCTCATTGTCAATCGTGGCTTCGAGATCGTCCCGCAGGTGCGCGACAAGGTCGAGATGGTGGCGGCCGAATCGCTGTATCGACAATGGAACGCCCAGGCACGACGCTACGAGGAAGTCCCGGCCGAACACCGTCAGTGGCTGCTGCAGCAGCTGCACACCGTGCAGCAGCGGGACGGCTTGCCAGTGCTCGTGATCGACTATGTCGCGCCGCAGGACCGCGCGCTGACCCGCGCTACCGCCGACAAAATCCGGCAGGACGGCTTCATCCCCTGGGTGACCGATGCCAATCTGTCAACTCTCGGTATTGGCAGCATCGAAGCCGTGCCGCGTCGCGTGCTGGTGCTCTACAACGCGGACGAATCGCCTGCGCTTGACGAGAGTTCGGCACACCGATTCTTGCAGATGCCGCTCAACCACATGGGCTACGTGACGGACTACGCAGACGTGCGCAAGGCGTTGCCTGAATCGGTGCTGCGCGATCGCTACGCGGGCATCGTAAGCTGGTTCTCGGGCTACGTCCCGGCGCAGCGGCGCCCCGCCTTGAGCCAATGGTTGCAAGCACGCGTTCGGGATGGCATGCCATTGCTCGTGGTGGGGGACTGGGGTATGGAGCCAGACCGTCACCTCGCCCGCAGCCTGGGGTTGGCCGCAGATGCGCCGAGCCCCAAGGGCGCACTGCGCCAGACTCAGCAGGCGTCGATCATGGGTTTCGAAACACCACCGCCGCTGCCGGGACGGCAAGCCAGCGCTGTGCAGCTTGCACCCGACATGGCGCGTCAGGCCCAGCCCCTGATCGAGTTGCGCGACACCGGGGGCCGCGTCTTTGTGGGCGGCGCTATCACGCCCTGGGGCGGCTTCATTCTCGACCCCAATGTCGTCTACGAAGTCCCCGGAACCGAGAACACGCGTTGGATCGTCGATCCGTTCTCGCTGTTGCAGCAGGCGCTGCGCCTGCCGGCCATCCCGGTGCCTGACACCACCACCGAAAACGGCCGTCGTCTTCTGGAGGTGCACGTGGACGGCGACGGCTTTCCCTCTCTGGCCGAGTTTCCCGGCAGCCCCTTGGCGGCGCAGGTGCTGCTCAAGGACGTGTTCGAGAAGTACCGCATTCCACAGGCCATGTCCGTCATCGAGGCGGAAGTGGCGCCCGATGGTCTGTACCCCGCCGAAAGCGCGCGCATGGAGGACGTGGCGCGCAAGATGTTTCGCTTACCCTACATCGAAGTCGCCAGTCACACTTATTCGCACCCCTTCGCGTGGGACACCAGCAACCTGCGCAAGCAGTTCAAGGACTATCCGGATGCCGCCCTGAGTCTGGCTGTGCCCGGCTACACCATGAACTTCGACCGCGAGATCGTGGGTTCCAGCCGCTACATCAACGAACGCTTGGCGCCAAAAGACAAACCCGTCAAGATCCTGCAATGGTCGGGTGACGCCGCGCCCCCGGCGCCAGCGCTGGAAGTGGCCTACCGCGCCGGTCTGCTGAACATCAACGGCGGGGACACCTTCATCACCCGCGCTCACCCATCGCTCACCGCCGTCGGGGCCTTCGGTGTCCGCAAAGGGGGGTACTTGCAGGTCTACGCCCCGATCACCAATGAAAACATCTACACCAATCTGTGGACTGGGCCGTTCTATGGCTTTGAGCGTGTCATCGAGACCTTCGAGATGACTGGCGCACCCCGGCGCATCAAGCCCGTGAGCATCTATTACCACGTCTATTCAGCGTCCAAGCCCGCATCGCTCAGGGCCCTGCACAAAGTCTACGACTGGGCGCTCGCACAACCGCTGCACCCCGTCTACACCTCCGAGTTCATCCGCAAGGTCGAGGATTTCTTCGACTACGCCATCGCGCGCGACGGCACTGGTTGGCGTCTGCGCAGCAGCAATGGCGCGCTGCGCACTGTGCGCCTGCCCGCCACCCTGGGGCAACCACAGTTGGCCGGCAGCTTGGCCGTCGCTGGCGCGCGCACCGGCAGTGAAGGCCTGTACGTTCACCTCAGCGGGCCGGTGGCCTATTTGCAAACCAGCGACCAGCCCATGACGGGGCCGTTTCTGTACGAGGCCAACGCGCGCCTCCAGGACTGGCAGGTGGGCAGCGACGGTCGGCAGGTGCAGTTCAAGCTCGTCGGACACGTCCCCCTGGAGTTTGCATTGGCCAACACGGGGCGCTGTCAGGTGCGCGCCGATCAACACCCCCTTATCGCCCTGCGCCCCACCGCGCAGACCCCCGCTTCAGTGCAACAGTTCAAGCTGCCCGATGTCGCCGCTCAGATCCAGATCCTCTGCCCAGAGCGTTGAGTCTGGCGCCGTGCGCCCGGTTCTCGCGCCGCCGTGGCTCATCGGTGTGCTATCGGCCGCAGTCTGCGGGGCCTTGTGGTTGTTGTACCCGCGCCAAGACATCGAGCGTCGGCTGGCCAGTGCCGGCGAAACCGAGCTGTCGAACAACTACCTGCTCAACCTGCTGCGCAGCGACCCCGACAACCCCCACCTGCGCCTGCTGCTGGCAAAGCATCAGATTGCGCGCGACGACACCGTCGGTGCTCACGCCACCTTGCAACCGGCGCTGGACTCAACCGATCCGGCGCTGCGCAAGGAGGCGCTGTGGACTCAGGGTGAACTGCTGTATCGTGAATACCAAGACACGCCGGAGACCAACGCAGCCCGGCGCGTGGCACTCGTGGGTGCCCTGCGCCAGAACATCCACTTGCTGGCACAGCAATCGTGGCCGATCGAGCGGCAAAGCCGTCTCGCCGTGATGGCCAACGAGTTCAACGCTCCCGAAATCGTCCTGAAGATCACCCGCGACGAGACCCCAACCGATCCGCGCGCAGCCGCCCGATACTACGAGGACGCCGCCAAGCAGGCGCTGGGCCAAGGCGACTACGAAGGCTGCGCGCAACTTTACTTGGAAGCGCGCAAACACGCGCCCGACGCCAGCGAAGCCAAGCGCTACTACTTCGCGGCGGTGGCGGCATTGCGCTCGGGCGACAAGCCCAAGGCCGCGTTGGAGCTGGCCGAACGCGAACTGGGCTCGTTGGCAAACGACCCGCAGGCACTGACCTTGCTCGTCGAACTGGCACGGGCCGCGGGTCAGCCTGACGTGGCCGAACGTTACGTTCGCCGCCTCTTGCACGTCAGTCTGGAGCCCTACTGGCGCGCCATTCAGCAAGCCAGCGCAACCCAGGTCGCCACACTGCGATCCGTCGCTTGGCATCCTGCGGCAAGCGGCCTTGCCGAATCATCCGCAGTGCGCGAGTCTTCCAGATTCGACGATGGTGCCAGCCTGCTGATGCATCCGGGTCAACGCCTGATGCTGGCGGTGGCCGACAAGGCGCCGCCCCCGCCCAACCTGCCCTCCCTGCCGTTTGACGACAAGACCTACACCCTGGGCTATCAAGTGTTCTTGGAGAACCACAAGCTCGAGGATGCTTGGGCCGTGGCCAGCGCCGCGGTGCGCCAAAACCCCGGTGACATGGTGTGGCGCGAGCGGCTGGCCCAGGTGTCTGAATGGACGCAGCGCCCTGGCGTGGCGCTCGACAACTGGCTACATGTTGCCCACGCCACCCAAAGCAAGGCGGCCTGGCAAAGCGTCCAGCGGCTCGCATCCGCGCCGTTCGACGACACGGCCGTGATGCAGACCTTGCGCGACTGGCTGCGCGACGAGCCAGACAACATGCGGCTGCGCCGCCTGCTGATGCAGCGCCAGATCCAGCACGGCGACATCGCCGGCGCCAGCGCCACCTTGAAACCGATGCTCGAATCGCCCGATCCGGCGCTGCGCAAACAGGCGCAGCAGGCCCAGACCGAATTGTTGCAGGACGAATACGTCACCCTGCTGGGCCAGCGCAAACTCCAGGATGCCTGGAAGGTCGCTGACAACGCCGTGCGCAAGAACCCGACGGACATGATGTGGCGCGAGCGCCTGGCGCAGGTGTCGGAATGGACCGATCGCCCCGCCATCGCGTTGCAAAACTGGTTGGAGATTGCCCGCACCACGCAAAAGGAAGCCGCTTGGCAAGCCGTGTTGCGGTTGGCACCCGGCCTATTCGACGATGCCGCCCTGGTGCAGGCGTTGCACCGTCAGTTGGCAGCCCGGCCCGACGACCTGTCGCTGATGCGCGAACTGGTTGACGCCCAGGAGCGCCTGGGCGAGCCACAGCCGGCGCTGGATTACTTGCGTCAGCATGCCAAATCTCCTGCGGGGCTCGAGTTGCTGGCCGGGCTGGCCGAGCGAGCGGGGCAGAGAGACTTGGCACTCGACACTTGGAAAAAGCTGTTCATCGATCCGGCCCAAATCACACCGGAGCGTGCCATGCACGCGGCCGTGCTGGCGCTGCGCGCCGGCCAGCCGGATCGTGGCCTGTCTTGGCTTGAGGCGGTGCAGAATCAAACGCCCGCACCCGCTATCGCCAGCGATTTGTGGCGCATGACGGGCGAGTTGGCAGCCGACCGCGAGCGCAGCGAGCTGGCCATTGCCGCCTACCGCAAGCTTATTGCCACCTCCTCCGCCGACGTCAGCGACTACGACGCACTGATTCGCCTTTTGCAGCCAGAGCAACCCGGCGACGCCGCACAAGTAGCGGTGATGGCGTGGCGTCAGCACGGCATGCCGCGTCATCTGATCGAAGCACTGACGCTGTTTGCCTCCCGCAACCAGTGGGATGACTTCGCCCGTACCCTGGCACAACTCGACGAGGCACCCAGCGCAGCCCGGTCGTCTTTGGCCGAGTTGCGACGTTCACCCCACTTCCTGACGCTCGTGGGCGACTACCACAAGAACGCCGGACGGCTGGCACTGGCGCGGCAGTATTTCGAGGAAGCACTGAAGGTCGATCCGCAGTCGCTGGACACGCGCGAGGCCTTTCTGTGGTTGTTGATCGACAGCAACGATGCAGCAGCCATCCGCCAGCTCTTGGCGGAGCATGAGCCGCAATGGAGCACCAGCCAAGAGTTGCACGACGTGTTGGCGGCCGCCTACCAAGCGTTGTCTCTGCCACAGATCGCGCTTGATCGTTACCTCACGCCAGATCTGCCCAGGCACGAGAACGATTTTCTTTGGCTGATGAACTACGCTGACGCGCTGGACGAGAACCAGGAGATCGACCGCGCTTGGCGCTTGCGTCGCCACCTTCTTTCGCAGCAATGGCAAGAGGCGCGGCAGGCGCCGGACGGCAAGATCCTCAGCCGCGCCCAGGCCCGCAAGCAATGGCTCACCGAAGAGGGTCTTGACGCCACACGCCGCATCGCGCGTGCCCGTTTGGTGCAAACACAACAGCCCGGCGATCCGGCTCGTAAGGTGCTGGCCGAGCTGATGCGAATGGACCAAGACGCGCAAGGCCAGTATTCGGATGCCGCCGCGGAACTGGCGATCAGTTGGCTCCAGGACGCGGGTCACTACAACGCCGAGCGCGGCTTCCTTTGGCAGCAGTACGCTCGCAGCTACGCCAAGCACGCCCATGCTCCGTTGTGGGCCGAGATCAGCGTAGCCCTTGGTCAGTACGACAAGGCTGCCGCCGGGCAACTGCTGGAGCAAAGCGACGCGCGCCTACCGCGCTACGACCGCATCAACGCCGCGGCCGAAGTCGGCGACACGCGCTTGGCCCAAAGCGCCGCCTTTGAAGCACAAGCGGAGCAACCCAACGATGACACGCTGCACCAGCAACTGACCGAAAACCTGCTGAGCTTCGGCAATGACGCCAGCACGAAAGTTCAACACAACTATCTGGGCGCGGCGAGCGAAAACCAGACCGACGTCGGCCTGCACTTCGCTCTCAGCCCCCGCATCTCGCTGGACTTTCAATGGAGCACCATCCGTCGCCACGTCACCGCACCCGATGTGCTGGCCAGCGCGCCCAACGAGAACATCGCTGGCCTGCTGCTGAAATGGCGTCACCACGGCGGCCTGACCCAGCTGCGTGCCGCCAGTCGTCACGGCTTCAGCAACACCACGCCCTTGTGGATTGAGCACGAACAACGCCTGAACAACCGCATTACGCTACGGGGCGAGTTAGGTTGGCAAATGCCCAGCGATGAAAGCTTGGCCCTGCGCCTGGGTGGCATGAAGACACGCGCCGCCGCCCAGTTGGAATATCAGGCTACGCGCCAGGACCGCTTCGTGCTGTCGCAGGCGGCCGAGCGATATCGTCTGCAAACCGGTGCCGAGGTCGGCCGCGCACGCCACACCACCATTGACTTTTCGCATGCCCTGCGCCAGGACAATCCAACTTGGGAAGTGGGAGCCTTCTGGTCCAGCCACCGCTTTGAGCGCCGCTACCCCTTCTACTTGGGCGATCAAGGCGCTAGGTTCCAGCAGCGCTTCGTTCCCCCCGGCGGCGGCGACATGGGCATCGACTACTTCCTGCCCGGCAATTTCCGCTTCTACGGTGTGCGCCTGTCGACCAACATGGCCTACGAGCAGGACTACACGCGCGCGATCCGGCCCTACGCCAGCGTCAGCCGCACCTGGCACAGCGAGCTGGGAGTGGGCTATGACCTGCGCCTGGGTGTGGCTGGCAGCGTGCTGGGTGGCGATCACCTGAGCCTCACCTGGGGCATTGCCAAGTCCGGCATTCAGTCCCTGGGCTTCACCCGCAATGTGCAACTGACCTATCAACTTCGTTTCTAGTCCCGAGGAGAAACCCCATGCGCCTTTACCACTCGATCGCACGCCGCCTGTCCATGCTGGTCACCGCCGGCGCTGTCATGCTGCTGGCTGCGTGCTCCACCATTGACCGTGGAGCCTCGCCCAGCTTGGAGCGCCAGGCATCCTGGGTGGTGTTGCCCTTCGTCAACCACACCGAGACTCCGATGGCCGGCAGCCGAGCCGAGTCCATTGCCCAGGCACTGCTGCAGGCGCAGGGCGTGGGCACCGTGCGTCGTGCTCCAACCGGAACGCAGAAAGATGCGCTGTTTGGCGCCCAGGACAACGCTCGCATGGACGACGCGTTGACTTGGGCGCGCGAACAGAAAGTCCGCTATGCCCTGGCGGGCTCGGTAGACGAATGGCGCTACAAGGTAGGTGTCGATGGCGAACCCGCCGCCGGGGTCACACTCAGCATTCTGGACGTAGCCACGGGCGACACGCTGTGGAGCGGTACCGGTGGGAGGAGCGGATGGAGCCGTCAGGCGTTGTCGGCTGTGGCACAGCAGCTGATCCGCGACCTTCTGCAATCCGGTCTCGCCGACGCTCGCTGAACTTGGCCATGGTCACCTCTGCCCAGACCGTCAGCACTCCGCGCCAGATCGACGGCGACGGTGTCCCATCCGGGACCGGTGTCGGATTGCATCCGCCCCCCCACCTGCTGGGCAAACTGACCGCGCCGGCCAGCCACCCCGTGGCGATGGTGGCCGAAATCATCGCGCTACCACTGCTGGCGGTGGCCTTGGGCTACATCTGGGCCCCGCAAGATCCGCTGCAGGTCAACGGCGAGTTCCCATGGGCTTGGCTGGCACCCCTCCTGCTCGCCCTGCGCTATGGCCCGTTGGCCGGGTTGGGTGCCGCCGGGGTGCTGCTGGTTGCATGGTGGACGCTCAATCCGGGGCGTATAGGACTCTTTCCCCAGATGTACTTCCTGGGCGGGCTAATCTTGGTGTTCGTCGCGGGTGAGTTTTCCAGTTTCTGGCGCACGCGCACGCGCCGCGCCGAAGCGGTGCAACTTTATCTTGACCAACGCTTGGATCATGTGGTTCGTCAGCACTATCTACTGCGTCTGTCGCACGACCGACTGGGGCGCGAACTGATCGGTCGTCCCATGTCCATGCACGACGCGTTGGTGGCACTGCGCGACACCGAGCGCGACGACGTCGGCAGCAAACAAGGCGCGCAGGCCCTGTTAAGGCTGCTGGCGCAATTCTGCCAACTCGATTGCGCTGCCTTGCATTCGGTGGCCCATGGGCAGATAGCCGCCGACCCGGCTGCCGTGCTGGGGGTCTACCAAGGTATGAATCTTGCCGACCCGCTGGTGCGCCAAGCGCTGGAAACGCGCAAGCTGTGTCACATCAGCCAGGCAGTCGCGGCGCAGCAGGATTCGCAGTACTTGGTGGCTGCGCCACTGCTCGATCTGGCGGGCGAGATGTACGGGCTGCTGCTTGTACAAAACATGTCGTTTTTCGCCTTGCACACCGAAAATCTGCAGACCCTGCAATTGCTGCTGGGCTACTACACTGACGGCTTGTCAATGAATGCACTGGCGCAGCCCATCGTGCAGCGGGTTCCAGACTGTCCATACCGGTTTGCCTTCGAAGTCCAGCGCCTGGCCCACCTCAAGACGAGTGCTGACGTGTCCAGCATCGTCGTGGCGCTTGAGTTGACGTCAACTGCGCGATCGCAAGATCTGATGCAGCAGATTTTGCGCCTGAGACGCGAATTGGACGAAACTTGGCTGATCGAAACCCCCGCGCGCCAGGTACTGGCGGTGTTGATGCCCTTGGGTGACGGCGCGTCTGCCGAAGGATACATCGCTCGACTGGAGGACTGGTTGCAGCAAAAGAGCAACCAGTCACTGGCGGAGGCAGGCGTGTTCTCGCATGTGTTGCCGCTGGACGGCACCGACCCTGCGCAGACCGTGGAGCGCATCCACGCCTTGGCTTATGCTGCTTGACCTCAAGTTCGGGCTGGCGGCGCTGGCGTTGGAGGTCGGCGCGTGGAGCAGCGCAAGCCTGCTGGCCGAGCACAGTGACGCGGCACTGGCCAGCTATCTGGTGGTGCATGCCCTGGCCAGCGTGTTGCTATCACTGGCGCTGTTGCCGCTCATCCCTCGCCGTTTGGCGCAGCCGCGGTTGGCCACGCTGGCGCTCATGGCAGGGTTCAGCTACGCGATTCCGGTGGCGGGCTTTCTGGGCGTGCTGGCAGCGTTTCCGGTCTTGGCCCGCTACCACGGCCGCGGCCAAGTGGCTGATTTCGAATCCCTGCAATTGCCCGAGTTCGACCAAACGCAGCGCCGCAAAAGCCAGTTCCGCCAAGCCGGTCTCCGTTCGTTCCTGGGCAAGACGGAGGTTCCCGTGCCGGTGCGCATGCGCGCGATAGCGGCGCTGCAGCATGTTGCCGGCCGCACGGCTGCACCGCTGCTGCGCGGAGTACTCAGCGACCCCAACGACGAATTGCGCCTGCTGGCCTACGGCATGCTCGATAGCCTCGAGAAGCGCATCAACCGTGCCATCGGCGTCGAGCTCAACGCCTTGGACAGTGCCGCTGAAGGCAGCGAGCAGGCGCTGCACAGTGCGCATCATCTGTCCGACCTCTATTGGGAGTTGGTCTATGAGGATTTGGTTCAGGGCGACCTGCGCGCGCATGCGATCCGGGAGTCTTTGCGCTACTGCAACCTAGTGCTGCAGCAGCGGTCGGACAACGCCGCGCTGCACTTGCGTCGGGGCCGCCTGTTGGACGAGTCGGGCCACGCCGACGAAGCCGAACAGGCCTATGTGCAGGCGCGTGCACTGGGCTTGCCGGCTACACGGGTGATGCCTTACCAGGCACAACTGTGTTTCGGTCGGCGCGACTTCGCTCAAACGCGCGCGCTGATGCAGCGCCTCGATCAATGGAGCGCTCTGCCGCGTCTGCGCCCGGTGATCGACTACTGGAACCTGACATGACCCACCCCACGGCCCAATCGGCCGATATCGCGCTGGTGCTGGAGGGCACCTTTCCGTATATTCGAGGCGGCGTTTCGGGCTGGGTCAACCAGATCATCCACGCCTACCCCGAACATCGATTCGCCATCATATTTCTGGGCAGTCGGCGCGAGGACTACGGCGACTTCAAATATCCACTTCCCGCGAACGTGGTGCATTTCGAAGAGCACTTTCTGTATGCGAAGGGAAGCAGCAACGAAGAGCCGTTGGCCCGCGCCGGCGACCCTGTCGGACACGCGCTGGTGCAACGCCTGCTTGACGCGCTCGCCGAGGGTCCGGCCAACGCCCAGGCGATGCGCGCGTTCGAAGCCGTCGTCGAGCAAATGCAGCCGGGTGGAACTGTGCAGTTGACGGATTTTTTGTACAGCCGGCGTGCCTGGGAACTGATTTGCGACAACTATCGCCGCCACTGCGCCGACCCCTCATTCGTCGATTTTTTCTGGACCGTGCGTATCATGTTCCAACCCCTTTGGGTACTGGCACGCGTCGCGCAGCAGTTCATCGACGTGCGCGCGGTGCATTGCGCATCAACAGGCTACGCAGGATTTCTGGGCGGGCTGCTGGCGCAGACGCGCGGCGTACCGCTCATTCTTTCAGAGCACGGCATCTACACCAAGGAACGCAAGATCGACCTGTTCAAGAGCGAGTGGATCCGCGACAACCGCAACATCTTCCAGCGCGACCCCACCGAGCTGTCGTACCTGCGCCAGATGTGGATCCAGTTCTTCGAATGGATCGGCCGCTACTGCTATCAGCGCGCCGACCCGATCATTGCCCTGTACGAAGCCAATCGCCAGCGCCAAGTGGCCGACGGCGCGCCGGCCGAGCGCACCAGCAGCATCCCCAACGGCATCCGGGTGGAGCGGTTTTCGCCCCTGCGTGCAGATCGGCCCGCTGGGCCGCCGCCGGTGCTGTGCCTGATTGGCCGGGTGGTGCCCATCAAGGACATCAAGACTTTCATCCGCGCCATGCGCCGCGTGGTCAATCAACGCCCCGACGCTGAAGGCTGGATCGCCGGCCCTGTGGACGAAGACCCGACTTACGTGGAGGAGTGCCGCAACCTGGTGCGCAGCCTGGGCCTGCAGCAGAACATCCAGTTCCTGGGCATGCAGCGCGTGGAAGATCTGATGCCGCAGATTGGCTTGGTTGTACTGTCGTCCATCAGCGAGGCGCTGCCGCTGGTGCTGCTCGAAGGCTACGCTGCGGGCGTTCCGACGGTGGCCACCGATGTTGGCTCGTGTCGTCAGTTGGTTGAAGGACTGGATGCCGAAGACCGCGCGCTTGGCCCTTCGGGCACTGTGGTGCCGATCGCACAGCCGCAGCAACTGGCCGACGCCGCGCTGGCGCTGCTGGGAGACCCCGTCGCCTGGCATGCGGCCAGCCGGGCTGCCGTTGCGCGCGTGGAGCGCTATTACACGGATACCCTGATGTTCGATCGCTACCGCCAAGTGTACGAACGTGCCCTGACTTACGCTCCGGGAGTTGCCTGATGGCTGGCATCGGATTCGAACTGCGCCACCTGCTGCGCCGCAACACCTTGCTGGGCCTGGTGCAGGCCTATGCCTACGCCGGCGTCATCGGGTCGGGCCCTTGGGTGCTGTCGATCGTCGGCATCCTGCTGATCGGCATCCTGAGCGCCAGCGTGGTCGAGCCAGCCACGCTGGTAACGCAGTTCCAGACCTCGGTGACCTATCTGGTCGCGTGCAGCCTGATCTACACCGGTCTGGCGCAACTGACTTTCACGCGCTTCGTCTCCGACCGCTTGTTCGAAAAGCAAGGGCGGCAGGTCTTGCCCAACCTACATGGCCTGATGGTGCTGGTGCTGCTGGGAGCGGCGGTGCTGGCCACTCTGGCGCTGTTCGTGGTGTTGCCCGGCTTGGGACTGCTTTACCGTCTGCTGATGCTGGCCGGCTTTGCCTTGCTCAGCGCCGTGTGGATGCTGACCATCCTGCTGTCGGGCATGAAGCGCTACAAGGCCATCGTCGTTCTGTTCGGCTCGGCCTACGCGCTGATCGTGGTGTGCTCACTGCTGCTGCGCCCTTGGGGGCTGGAAGGCCTGCTGGGCGGATTCGTGCTTGGCCACTTCGTGCTGCTGGTGGGCATGTGGCTTTTGGTGGTGCGCGAGTTTCCGGCCGCGCCGCGCCTGGTCGCCTTCGACTTCTTGCAGCCCGGCAAGCTGTACCCATCGCTGGTGGCGATCGGCCTGCTCTACAACGCGGGCATCTGGGCCGACAAGTTCATGTTCTGGTTCTTTCCGCCCACCTCGCAGCCCATCATCGGCCACCTGCGCGCCTCGCTGATCTACGACCTGCCGGTGTTCCTGGCCTACTTGTCCATCATCCCCGGAATGGCGGTGTTCCTTATGCGCATTGAGACCGACTTCGTCGAGTACTACGACAAGTTCTACGACGCCGTGCGCGGTGGAGGTTCTCTGCAATTCATCGAATCCATGCGCGACGAGATGGTTTACTCCATCCAGCAAGGCCTGGGTCAGATCGCCAAGATCCAGACCTTGGCTGTGCTGGTGACCATGGTGGCCGGCCCTTGGCTGCTTGACGTGTTGGGCATCTCCCGCCTCTATTTGCCGCTGCTGCACGTGCAAGTGATCGGTGCCGGCCTGCAGGTCGGCGTGATGGCGGTGCTGAACGTGTTCTTCTACCTCGACCAGCGCCGCACCGTGCTGCTGCTGTGCGTGCTGTTCGTGGTGTTGAACGTGGTGCTTACCGGTTTGACACTGTGGTGGGGCGCGCCGCTGTACGGCTACGGTTTCGCGGTGGCGCAACTCGTGACACTGGCTGCCGGGCTGCAACTCCTCACGCGCCGCCTCAACCGGCTCGAATACCACACTTTCATGCTGCAATAGCACGCCCGGCCGGCTCGGCAGATCCGGATAGGCACACGACGGGATACAGCCGCGCGACCCAAAGGGTGCACAATTAGCCACTTTTTCCTGTGGCCACCGGATATCCCCATGCCTACCCCCTCGCGCTGCCGTCTGACCACTCTCGCCTGTCTGCTCGCGCTGAGCGCGACCCTGACTGCTTGCGGCGGTGGTGCCGATACGTCGGGCGAGGCAACGGCACCACCCTCGCCACCGCCCAGCGGAACGTTCCAGTTGGTATTCGCCAGTCCAACATCAGCCGACAACGTGCGCGAAGTGAACACTCCGGTGCCGCTGGATCTGCGGATGACGCTGAACGGCGCGCCGGCGCCCGACAACGTCAATGTGGATCTAAGTGCCACCTCAGCTTCCGTCACTCCCGCGCGCACTACCACCGGCGTCGGCGGACACGCGGTTGCGTCGCTGGTCGGGAGCAGCGCAGGCACCGTCGCCATCAACGCGGCGGTGAGCGGACGGCCGGAAGTCAAGACCGCGCTCACCCTGTACCTGCGTCCGGCACCCAGGCAATTGGAGGTACTGGTGCCTGCCTATTTCTCGACAGGCAGGGCCAACTCGCCTTGGATCGCACTAAGCGCCGGCCAGCAGAGTTTTCCGGATGTCCGGATCACGGCCATCCTGAACCCGAGCGATGGCCTGTTCGACAGGCCCGATCCAAGCCTCGTGAGCGCCGCAGCCGACTTCATCAGCAAAGGTGGCAAGCTCATCGGTTATGTGCTGACCGGCTATGGCAACGGTGGACGTTCGCTGGCCGACATCCAGGCCAACGTCGACGCCTACGTGACCCACTATGGCACTGCCGTCAGCGGCATCTTTCTCGACGAGGTCGACAACACGCCCAAGAAAATTGCTTTCTACCAGTCCGTCTCGACCGATATCCGCCGCCGCCGCCCCAGCTTCCGCATCGTCAGCAACCCCGGCACCTATCCGGATGCGGGCTACGCCGCACTGGCCGACACTGTGACAACTTTCGAAGGTCAGGCGGTGACCTACTTCAAGACGGACCCGCAGCCGGACAACACCTGGGTCTATCAGCACGACAATGGCGCGCAGGCGATGCTGGTGCATGACGCGTCCTGTGCGGACATGCAGAAGGCGCTGCGCGCCGCCGCCTCGGCGCGCAACAACACCGGCGTGGTCTACGTCACAGACCTGCACTACAACCCTGCCACCGGGAGCGGCAACCCCTGGGCCAACCTGCCAAGCTACTGGATGACCTTCCTCGCCACGGTCGACGCCATCAACAAGAGCCAAGCGTTGCCAGCCTGTTGAGTCGGGCCGGGCGCCGCGTAGCGGCCAGCCGGTCTCGGGTTCGACCATTGGGGCGTCCGCATGCAGCCCCTCGTCCACTCCACGGGCGGAACGTAAAATCGCGGCTGAACTCATCCGGTCGCGCACGATTGAGGCCGTCCCGCCTCGCTCAGTTGTGCGCTGCGCAGCCCCTTGCCCCATATCACCCGTGTCTTTCGCCCATGAAACCCGCCGCCGCCGCACCTTTGCCATCATCAGCCACCCCGACGCCGGCAAGACCACGTTGACCGAGAAGCTGCTGCTGTTCTCGGGCGCGATCCAGATCGCCGGCGCCGTCAAGGGCCGCAAGGCATCGCGCCACGCCACCAGCGACTGGATGGAGATCGAGAAGCAGCGCGGCATCTCCGTCGCATCGAGCGTGATGCAGATGAGCTACCGCGATCACGTCATCAACCTGCTGGACACGCCCGGCCACAAGGACTTCAGTGAAGACACCTACCGCGTGCTCACCGCCGTCGATTCGGCGCTGATGGTGATCGACGCCGCCAACGGCGTGGAGGCGCAGACGCGCCGCCTGATCGAGGTCTGCCGCCAGCGCGACACGCCCATCATCACCTTCGTCAACAAGATGGACCGCGAGGTGCGCGACCCGCTGGACATCCTGGACGAAGTCGAGCGCGAGCTGGGCATGCCCTGCTGCCCCATCACCTGGCCGGTGGGCCAGGGCAAGACCTTTGGCGGCATCATCGACCTGCGCACGCGCAGCATGACCGTGTTTCAGCCCGGCAGCGACAAGCGCCCGCAGGAGTTCGAGACCATCCCGCTGCACGAGGCCGACACGCTGCGCAGGCGCTTTGGCGCCGCCTTCGACCACGCGATGGAGAGCTTGGAACTGGCCGTCGGCGCGTCCGAGCCGTGGAACCACGAGGCCTTTCTGGCCGCCAGGCTGACCCCCGTGTTCTTTGGCTCCGGCGTCAACAACTTCGGCGTGATGGAAGTGCTCAACGCCGTGGTCGACATGTCGCCCCCGCCCCGCCCGCGCATCGCTTACACCGAGGTCAACCGCCAGCGCGAGCAAGTCACCGTGCGCCCCGAGAGCGAGGGTTTTTCGGGCGTGGTCTTCAAGGTGCAGGCCAACATGGACGCCAACCACCGCGACCGCATCGCCTTCGTGCGCGTGGCCTCGGGCAGGTACCAACCGGGCATGAAGATGAAGGTGCAGCGCACCGGCAAGGAGCTGCGCCCCACCAGCGTGGTCACCTTCATGAGCCAGCGGCGCGAGGCTGTGGAAGAAGCCTATGCCGGCGACATCATCGGCTTCACGACCCACGGCGGCGTGCAGCTGGGCGACAGCATCACCGACGGGCCCAACCTCCAATTCACCGGCCTGCCCTTCTTCGCGCCCGAGATGTTCATGACCGTGGTGTTGAAGAATCCGCTGCGCACCAAGCAACTGCAGCAGGGCCTGATGCAACTGGGCGAAGAAGGTGCCATCCAGGTCTTCAAGCCCGACGCCGGCGGCAACATGCTGCTGGGCGCCGTCGGACAGCTGCAGTTCGAGGTGGTGCAGCATCGCCTGAAGACCGAGTACGACTGCGACGTGCGGCTGGAGGGCTGCCCGTACACCGGCGCGCGCTGGATCAGCGCCGACACGCCCACCGAACTGAGCGCCTTCGAGAACGCCTACCCCCTGCGCATGGCGCATGACGCCGCCGACGCGCTGGCCTATCTGTGCACCAGCCCGTATGACGTGCGGCTGGCGCAGGAGCGCTTTCCGAAGATCCATTTCCATCCGCTGCGCGAGCATGCGGGGATGGAATTGCAAGCTAGCTAAACATGGCGAATGCGGCTCCTCTCGATCGGCAGCATGGCAACAACTTCGACGCGATCCGCATGATGGCAGCGTTGACAGTGCTCTACAGCCACCACTTTGCACTGACGAGTCAGGCCGAACCTTCCTTCTTGGGTCTGTATAGCTGGGGTGGAGCGGCGGTCATCGTATTTTTTGTCATCAGCGGATATCTGGTGACAAGCAGCTGGTACAACGATCCAAATGTTCTGCGCTTTTGCCTGCGTCGGTTCCTGAGAATCTGGCCGGCTCTCACTGTCGTGGTCATCTGTACCGCCTACGTTCTGGGCGCCTACGTGACCACCCTGCCGTTGCACACTTACTGGACTCACGGGGCCACTGCCGCCTACCTGCGCACGCTCGCCATGCAGGTTCACTTCGTGTTGCCGGGAGTGTTTGAGGAAAACCCTTATGCACGTGGCGTCAATGGCTCGTTGTGGACGATCCCCTTGGAAGTTCGCTGCTACGTGGTCATGGCACTGGCCGGGTTGCTCAGTGTGATGCGTGTGCGATTCATGTGGCTATGCTTCGTGGCGCTATATGCAATCTGGTTCTTGTCCAAAACCAGCGCCGACGTCTCCGGAACCGTTCACTACGGCAGTGAGCTGAGCGCATTTTTCCTCGCTGGATCAGCCCTTTTTCTGCTCCAAGCCCACTGGGAGCGACGCCCGGTCGCTTGGATACTGGCCGCAAGCATCGGGGCGGCGCTAACCTGGTCGGCTGGTTGGCACTACACCGCCGTATTGATCGTCCTGCCGCTCGTGCTGGTCTACGTCGGAACGCGTGCCACTCCGGTGTTGCGGCGCGCCGGACGCTGGGGCGATCCGTCATATGGCACCTACCTGATTGCGTTTCCAGTTCAGCAGACCGTGATCCTTTTCGGTTGGCCGCACCTGGGCTTTTTTGGCACGTTGGCTATTTCGACAGGAATCGTGTTGGTACTGGCCTACGCGTCATGGCACGGCATTGAAAAGCAGGCACTGAAATTCAAACCCCGGAAGCGATGAACACCGCTCGACACCGCGATTCACGGCTACCACCCGGCTTGCTGTTCTGTGCACTTGCACTGATCTATAGCCTATGGTTGGTAGCATGCTGGCCTGGAATCCTGGGCCAAGACAGCTTGGCGATCATTCTCGAAGTCGAATCCAATCGCGACTTCCAATCAAACAAACCGCCACTCTGGTATCTCTTTAACCTCGCGCTCTATGGTCCCTGGCGCTTGGTGGAAATCCCGATCGCTTGTCAAATGTTGATTTGCACACTGGTGTGTACCCGCATCTTGAGTTGGATGTGGACAAATCGGCTTTACAAGAGCTTTCTTTACGGCCTGCTGGGGGTGGCACTCGCGCCCAGTGTGCTGTATTACGCGAGCAGCCTGTATTCTGACGGTATTTACGCCATCGCGTTGGCTGGAATGCTGTTTGAAGTGTGGCGTTGCTGGCGCCAGCGTCGGCTCGATATGACCGCATGCTGGATGCTGACAATTACCGTGCCATTCGCACTTTTCTCTCGCCCCAATGGAATTCTGAATGTCATTGCCATTCTTGCTCTCGCGATTGCATTGCCCCGTGGGCATCGGTGGCGACTTGCTGCAGTGGTCCTGCCGTGGTGCGTGTTGGCAGCATTCGCACACTTTGAATTCAAGCAACGCAATCCAATTGGCTCCGTCTTTCCATTGGCACTATACGAAACCGTCGGATTTCTGGAACATCGACCCATGGGCCTGTGGGAGCGCGGTGAGCCCAGAGTTACCGCAGCAACCGTTGACGCGTTGACGTCATCGGGCAACAGTCTAGAGAAAATTCTTCAATTTCATGACCACTACTATTGGGATCCGCTCATTTTTTTTCCTCAAGGGCCTGCATTGCTGGGCCTGTCCAATGACGCCAAAAACACTATTTTGCGCGAATTTTTTACATATAACCTTTGGCATAATTTCCCTGCGTTTGCAGCGAGCCGCATCAACATTTTTCTTTATTCGTCCTTAGCGGACGGCGGATTCGCAGGATCAACAAACGCAGAGCACATCCTGCCCCAGACTCACTCAAATTCTGAAATCCGGTTTCGTCACGGCGTCATTCACCGTTGGCAGGTGGATTGGCTGGACTTCACGTTCAAATATCGTGCGATACTGTGGACACCGTGGGTCGGCCTGATACTGATGATGTTGGCAGGCGCACGCACATGGCGGTACCGCGACCGTCCTGGCATGGTCGTTTGCGCGATATTTTGGTTTCAACTTCTTGCCGTCTTCACGCTCTCGATCGCGGGGGAATATCGCTATTTGTTGGCGTTTTTCGTCGCACCTTTGGTGTTGCTTCCAATATTCGCCGCATCTGATTCTTCATCGTCCAATGTCTAGTCTCGTCATTGCTCTAACGCTCGTGTGTGTGCTGGCCATCAGTACCGGGCAACTCCTGTTCAAAAAGGCCGCGCAAGCGATGCCTGACGTGCTGTCGCTCTCGGCCCTGCTGCACAACGGCTGGCTTATCGCCTCGCTCGTGCTCTACGGCGTCACCACCCTCGGCTGGGTCTGGATCCTGCGTCACGCGCCGCTGCATTTGGCCTACCCTTTCATGGGCCTGGCCTTCCTCATCGTGCCGACGCTGGCCTGGGCCTTCCTCGGCGAGCCGCTGGGCTGGCGCACGCTGGCCGGCGGCGCGCTGATCATGGCCGGCGTTGCACTCGCCTCGACCACCGCATGACGGCCATGCGCATTGCCATCGCCATCCCTTGCTACAAGGTTACGCGCCACGTGATGAACGTGATTGCCGCCATCGGCCCCGAGGTCGAGGTGATCTACGCGGTGGATGACGCCTGCCCCGAGCACAGCGGCAAGTTCATCGAAGAACATACGCACGATCCTCGGGTGCGCGTGATCTACCACGCCGAGAACCAGGGCGTCGGCGGTGCCGTCGTCAGCGCGTACCGGGCGGCCATTGCCGACGGCATGGATGTCGTCGTCAAGATCGATGGCGACGGGCAAATGAACCCGGCACTGATGCGACACTTCGTGCGGCCGATCGCGCGCGGCAAGGCTGACTACACCAAGGGCAACCGCTTTTATCGGCCCGAATCGCTGCGCGGCATGCCGGCCGTGCGACTCATCGGCAATGCGGCACTGTCGTTCATCAACAAGCTCAGCACGGGCTATTGGCCGATCATGGATCCGACCAACGGCTACACGGCGATCCACTCGGCGGTGCTGCGCCAGTTGCCACTGGACAAACTGGAGCGCCGCTATTTTTTCGAGAGCGACATGCTCTATCGATTGAACGTGCTGCGTGCCGTGGTGCAGGATGTGCCGATGGATGCCGTATACGCGGATGAAGAGTCGAGCCTGCGCGTCTCCAAGGTGCTGCCCGAGTTCCTGGGCAAGCACATCGCGCGCTTTTTCAAGCGCTACGTCTATCAATACCTGGTGCGCGACTTCAACATCGGCAGCCTCTACAGCGTGCTGGGCACGCTGCTGTGCCTGGCGGGCCTGCTGTTTGGCAGCGCGCGCTGGCTGCACAGCATCGCCACGGGGCTGCCGGCGTCGAGCGGCACGGTGATGGCAGCGGCGCTGCCCATCTTCATCGGCATCCAGTTTCTGATCGCTTTTTTGCACCATGACGTCAGCAGCGTGCCGCGTGAGCCCCTGTGCACCGAGGTGGTCGATGACGCCTGACGTTGCGCCCAAGGCCAACCTGCAGTGGATTCAGGCACTGCGGGGTCTGGCAGCGCTGATGGTGCTGTTTTTTCACATGCGCCCGCATTGGGACCTGGCGCCGCTGCTCGCAGTGACGGGTGCGGCCACGCGCTGGGGTTTTTCGGGTGTGGACATCTTCTTTGCTCTCAGCGGTTTCGTGGTGTACCGCTCGGCGCAGCGCACCATTCCGACCAAGGGCATCTGGCCCTTTGCCCGCAAGCGCTTGGCACGCATCTACCTGGGCTACTGGCCGGTGCTGGTGTTGATCGTGCTGCTCACGATATTCGTGTATCACAGCAGCTTGCCAACGGGCAAGAAAATGCTCTTCAGCACCTTGCTCCTGTATCCCAACATCTGGGACAACTGGTTGGCACCGGCTTGGTCGCTGACGATGGAGGTTTATTTCTACGTTTGGATTGCACTCATCACGCTGATGCCTGCGCGCCACCAACTCGCGGCAATTTGCTGCGCGATGGCGGTGCTGCTCGTCTGGGGCGTTGGCTGGCTGGTGGGCGACCCAGCGCGCGTCTTTCAGGGGCAGCAGCCGCTGCGCTATGCGTTAACGGGGCTGGGACTCGAGTTTCTCGCAGGCGCGTTGATTGCACGCGCCTACGATCACCGCGCGTGGGTGTTCCAAAACCAAAACGCTCGAACAACGGCGCCCTTGTGCGCGGTGTTGATTGCCGCCGGTTTGGCGCTGGGCACTACGTCGCCCTACTTCGATCGCGTCGAAGTGATGCGCGCGGCAAGCTTTGGGGTCGTTGGCGTGTCGGCCCTGATGCTGGCGCTCATGCTGGAGCAAACGCGCTTTGCGCCGCCCGCATGGTTGGTGGCAGTGGGCGACGCCTCATACAGCCCGTATCTTCTGCACACGGTGTTGCTCGACTTCAGCGGGCGACTGCGCGGGAAATGGGGGCTAACGTCACCTGATGCGCTGCTGGCGTTCCTGCTGGCACTGCCGGTGGTCATCGTGCTGCTCAGCCTGCTGTGGTACCGGTGGGTTGAAAAGTCCACTCTGAAGCTGGCATCGTGAAAGCCCTTGGCGACTGGCCCGTGATGGCCCGCCGGGCTCTGGTCGGGCTGTTCACCGACATCGACGACACGCTCACCACCGACGGCGCAATCACCGCAGACGCTCTGCAGGCGCTCGAAGCGTTGAGAGCTGCCGGGCTGCGCGTGATCCCGATCACCGGGCGGCCCGTGGGCTGGAGCGAACCGTTTGCCGCCACTTGGCCGGTGGATGCCATCGTGGCAGAAAACGGTGCGGTTGCGCTGGTACCACAAAATATTGGTCAGATCGGCCTCCAGCGCTCACCCATCAAGCGCGAGCAGCTATCAAAAATATACCAACAGGATGCTGCGACACGCGCAGCGCAATACGCGCGCATGCAGCAGGTTCTGGCCCACATCGAAGCCACCGTGCCCGGTGCGCGCCGCGCGCAGGATTCGGCCGGACGCGAGTGCGACATCGCCGTCGATCACAGCGAGTTCACGCAGCTGCCGCAAGCCACCATCGACCAGTGCGTGGCCCTGATGCGCGCGGCCGGCATGAACGCCACGGTCAGCAGCATCCACGTCAATGGCTGGTACGGCGCGCACGACAAGTGGCAAGGCGCGCAGTGGATCGTGCGCGAGTTGCTGGGGCGCGATCTGGCGGCCGAGATCGACCAATGGGTTTACGTGGGCGACTCGACCAACGACCAGCGGATGTTCGAGCATTTCCCGCACAGCGTGGGCGTGGCCAACATCGCGCGCTTCGTGCCCCAGCTCACGCACCTGCCCCGCTACGTTACCCCCAGCGAGCGCGGCGCCGGTTTTGCCGAGCTGGCGCGCTGCCTGCTGGCGGCGCGCGCCGGATCAACGCGGCGCGCGTGACGGCGCCCCCAGCTGCGCACGGGCCTCGCGCCGCACCATCACCCACGCCACCCAGGCCAGCCACAGCGCGGCCACGCCGGCGGCGGTGCCGATCAGCCATTCGCCCAGGCGCGCCTGGTCGTCCAGCAGGTAGGCGTTGCACAGGCGCAGCGGCGACTCGATGTACAGCGAGCCGACCACCGCCATCATGGGCAGCACGTTGCCCAGAAAGAAGAATTGCAGCACCAGCCCGGCCGGCCGCCAGGACAGGCGCAGCGCTGCGCCGGCCGCCACCAGTGCGGCCAGCTTGGCCCATTCCACCTCCGGGCGCAGCAGCGCCAGGTCCAGCACGCGCGGCACCATGCCGACGGCCAGCACCAGCACCACCAGCAACAGGCCGCAGATGCCCTGGGCGTTGCAGCGCGCCACGGCGGTGCGCGCGCGCGCGGGCAAACCCGCCGCCAGCAAGGCGCCGGCACCCATCAGCAGCGGAAATTGCACGATCATGTGGCGCCACATGCTGGCTTCCAGCGCGTGGCGCACCCAGGGCAGGCACAGCAAAGCAAGCCCGACCACACCGGCCAGCGCCTGGTGGCGCGCGGTGACGGTCATGACAGTCCCTCGGGCGCCGGCTGGCGCGCCAAATGGCGGGCATAGTTCAATGCCAGTTGCTGCTCGGCCAGGTCGAACACGCGCACCATGCGGCCGTGGCGGTCAAACACCAGCAGGGCGGCGTTGTGCTCGAAGTCGCCGCGGCCGTCGGGCACCACCACCACGCCCAGGCGGCGCAGCAAGGCCTGCTGCTGGGCGGCGTCGGGCACGCGCACGAACTGCCACAGTGCGGGCTGCGCGTGCAGGCCCCCGGCATAGGCCGTCAACGCCGCTGGGTCGTCGTGGGCGCCGTCGACGCTGATGGACACGAGGCGCACGCCACTGGGCTGGCCGGCGGCGGCGTCGGCTTGCAGCGCGGCCTGCAATTGCTGAAAGCTGCCGCCCAGGGTGCGGCACACCGTCAGGCAGCGCGTGTAGAAAAAATCGACGATGTGCACGTCCCCGCCTTCGGCCAGCAGGGCGGGCAGCGTGGCCGCGGTGACCCCGGGTCCTTGCACGGCCACGGCGGGCGCGGGCACCGGGTGCAGGGCCACGTCGTGGCGGCGCGCGCCCTCGTCGGTCCACACCTGGAAGTCGCGCGTGAGCCAGGCCGCGGCGCTGTAGCCGCACAGCAGCAACAGCACGCTGACGATCGCGGTGCGCCACATCACCGGCTCCCGCTGCCGCTCAATTGCCCGTGGCGGCCAGGGCCTTGAGCGCGGCCCCGCCCTCGAAGGGCGTGGTGCGCGCTGCGCCGGCCTTGCGCTCGGCGGCGAACACGGCCGCGTCGATGGGCTCGGACTTGTTGCTCCAACTGCTGCGGATGTAGCTGGCCACGCCGGCCAGCTCGGCGTCGCTCAGCTGCGCGAAGGAGGGCATCTGGCCATTGAATTTCTGGCCCTCCACCTCGATCTCGCCGGTGATGCCGTGCAGCAGGATGTTGGCCAGCACGCGCGGCTCGCCATGCACCCAGTCGGAGCCGTCCAGCGGTGGAAAGACGCCCGGCAAGCCCTTGCCGGTGGCCTGGTGGCAGGCCACGCAATTGGCGGCAAAGATGGCGCCGCCGTCCACCGCGCCGCCGCCCGCGCCCCCGCCAGCCGCCTGGGGCCGCAGGTCGGCCAGCGTGCGGTGGTCGCCCAGAGCCGGATTGGTGTAGGGCCCGGAGTTGATGATGTAGATGATGCCGAACAACACCATGCCGACAGCAATCACGGCGGGCAGGATCGGCATGGGGCGAATGCGCTCTTCCGGATCGACGCGCTCGCGGTCCTGGGCATGCACGGCTGGCTGGTCGGATTCAGACATGGGAAGACCTCACTGGATTGGGTGGCACGATCGCGCCGGCGGCGCGGCTCACTTGGGCTCGGGCGGCAGGACCGGGTAGTTGCGCTTGAGTGCCTGCAGGTACTTCACCAAGTCCAGCACCTCCGGCTTGGCCACCACCACCTTGCCCTGGGGCTGCACGTCGGGCGGCAGGTGCACCACGACCTCGTCCTTGTCGGCCTTGTCCTTCACCTCGAACAGGAAGGGGAACGAGGGCATGGTCGACTCCTTGACGTAGCCACGCGGCTGGAACAGGTGTCCGAGCTGCCAGTCGGCGCTGGGCTGGCGCACCCCGATGTTGAACAGGTCGGGCCCGGTGCGCATGCTGCCCAGCAGGTGCGGCCGGTCGTAGACGTAGTCGCCCGCCACGGCCGCGCGCCCCCAGCCGCGCTTGGCGTCGGGGCCGAAGCTGGGGTCGCGCGGCTGCTGCGTGTGGCAGTACACGCAGCCGTTGGCAATGTAGACCTCGCGGCCGCGCAGCTCGGCGCTG
>Ga0208826_1000492_pt1 | contig 41235 bp, 37 predicted proteins | sample AD_UKC115_MetaG_FD_184451 | JGI IMG/M metagenome (GOLD analysis project Ga0208826, IMG submission 184451) | Active sludge microbial communities of municipal wastewater-treating anaerobic digesters from Hong Kong - AD_UKC115_MetaG (SPAdes)... | ecosystem: Engineered > Bioreactor > Anaerobic >...
CTAGCACCCTTGGCACCGTGAGCAGTTTCTCCGCATATGGCAACAAGGTAGCGCTCGCGAGCAACAATGACATCTACCTCTCCACCCTCGTGCCTGAGCCTTCGTCCATGCTTGCGCTCATCGGAGGCTTGGGCGCGCTCGGTGTCATGCTTCGGCGGAGGAGCCGCTAGGCCCACACACCGTACCTCCACCTGCTCCTGGCAGTCCGTCCTCCCAGTCGGCGGAGGCCGACTTCGCGCATCTCGTAGGCGCGAATTGATTCACGGGTGATCACGCCGGGCGACCGATCCCTCCGGCCTCGCGATTGAAATCGCGCCTACCGACGGCACGAAGTCTCCCTCCGGAGACTCGCGATGGCGCCGGGGTTACCCCTCGACTTCGGCGCGTAGGGAACGCCCGCCGTCGCGTTCCGTGGTTGCAGATCTCCACCCAACCGAACGGGGCAGCGGCGGTTTTCTACGCATATCGTCCCGAGGCACGTAGCGAATGTCCGCTGTGGCATTCCGTCGGCTGCAGGACTCAACCCGCGGAACGGCGGCTCGGGGAGAGTTGCAGGTTCCCGTGTCCCGGAGGACGCAGTCGGGGCTAGTCGGGCGGGGACGTTACTGCCCATCCGCGTTGAAGCGGTTCATCGTGGGCTCGGGGCCGTCGGAGAGGTAGGATTCCACCGCGTCCGCCGCGCGGTCGATCGCGTCGCGAACGAACGGCATCTCGGCGCGCTTGAACTTGCTGAGCACGTGATCGACCATGTCGCGTCGGTCCGGCGACCCGATACCGATCCGGATGCGCGGGAACTCCTCGCTCCCCAGGCTGTGGATGATCGACTTCATGCCGTTGTGGCCGCCTGCGGAGCCTCTGGTACGGATTCGGAGCTTGCAGAGCGGGAGGTTGACGTCGTCGTAGATGACGATGATGTCCTCCGGGGCGATGCGATACCGGCGCGCGAGCCCGGCGACCGCCTCGCCGCTTCGGTTCATGAACGTCTGCGGCTTGGCGAGCACGACCTGCTCCCCGCCGATCGTTCCCTCGCCGACCTTCGCGTGGTTGCGCCGCGCGCGGACGGCGATGTGGTGCCTCTTCGATAGAACGTCGATCACCTCGAAGCCGACGTTGTGGCGCGTTCCGCTGTATTCCCTACCGGGGTTTCCCAGACCAACTATCAGTTTCACTCTACAGGTACTCTTCAAACAACTGGCTCACGGACCGGTCTTCGTTGATCCGGGCGATGGCGTCTGCAAGCATGGGCGCGACGGACAGCACGGTGATCTTCGTCTTGCCGCACCACGGTCCGAGCGGAATCGTGTCGGTGACGATCACCTCTTCGAATACCGAGTTGCACAGGCGCTCCGACGCGCTGCCGGAGAAGATGGGGTGGGTGCAGCATGCATAGACCTGCCGGGCTCCCCGCTCCTTGAGGGCGACTGCGCCGTTCACTATCGAGCCGGCGGTGTCGATGATATCGTCGATCATCACCGCCACCTTGCCGTCCACGTCGCCGATGATCTCCATGATCTCCGACTTGTTCGGCTCCGGGCGTCTCTTTGCGATGATGGCGATCGGCGCTCCTAGCTGCTCCGCGAGGGCGCGCGCTCTCGCCACGCCGCCGACATCCGGCGAGACGACGACGAGATCCGCATCGCTCAGCCCGGACTTCCGCAGGTAGTCGGCGATGATCGGTCCGGCGGGCAGATGGTCTACCGGCATGTCGAAGAACCCCTGGATCTGCTCCGCGTGGAGGTCCACGGTCAGGATGCGGTTCGCGCCGGCATGGGTGAGCAGGTTCGCAACGAGCCTGGCGGTCACCGGTTCGCGCGGCTTGACCTTCTTGTCCTGGCGCGCATAGCCGTAGTAGGGCATGACGCACGTGATCCGCCGCGCCGACGCCCGCTTGAAGGCGTCGCACATGATCAGGAGTTCCATCAGCGTCTCGTTCACCGGGCAGCAGGTCGGCTGGATGATGAACGCGTCCATCCCGCGGGCGCTCTCTTCCACCTTGACCTGGATCTCGCCGTCGGAGAAACGGGAGACGACCATCCGGCCGACGCTGATTCCGAGCTCGCGGGCGATCGCTTCGGCAAGCTGCGGATTCGCGTTTCCCGTGAAGATGCGCAGATCGTTTCTCGCCATGGACTACCCTCTCTCTTCACGCCGCCGCTTCGCCCAGCCTTCCTTGACGGTCTGGCGGCTCCTCGCTATTGCGAGCGAGTCGGGCGGCGCGTTCTCGGTGATGGCGGAGGCCGCGGCGACGTATGCGCCGTCGCCGATCTCGACCGGGGCCACCAGAGTAGAGTTGGAGCCGATGAAAGCGTTCTTGCCGATCACCGTGCGGTTCTTCGTCCGGCCGTCGTAGTTGCAGGTGATCGTGCCGGCGCCGATGTTCGCACGTTCGCCGACGGTCGAGTCGCCGACGTAGCTGAGGTGCGCCATGGAGACCGAGTCGCCGATCTCGGAGTTCTTGGCCTCCACGAAATCGCCGATCTTGACGTCTCTGCCGATCCTGCATCCCGGCCGGATATTGGCGAAGGGCCCTATGCGCGTCCCGTCGCCCACCGTGCTGTCCACGATGGTCGATGATAGTACCGTTACCTCGTTCCCCAACTCGACGTTCACCAAACGGGTTGACGGTCCGATGATGCATCCCTCGCCGATCCGGCATCCCTTCTCCAGCACGGTCATCGGATAGATTACGGTATCGCGCCCGACCTGCACGTCGTAATCGGGGTAGGTCGAGGACGGATCGATGATCGTCACGCCGTCGAGCATCAGCCGCTCGAGGATGCGCTGCCTCACGATCGATGTGAGGTGCGCCAGGTCCACGCGGTGGTTGATGCCGAGGACGATGTCGGTGTCGTCGGAGACGAGCGCCGAGACCTTGTGGCCGTTCGCGACCATCAGGCCGATCACGTCGGTCAGGTAGTACTCGCCCTGCGCGTTGGCGGGCTTGATCTCGTCCAGGTACTTGCGCAGCAGAGGCAGGCTGAAGCAGTAGATCCCGGAGTTCATCTCCCGGACCGCCCGCTGTTCGGGAGTGCAGTCCTTCGCCTCGATGATCGCCCGAACGGAGCCGTCGTCCGCGCGGATGATCCGCCCGTAGTGGCCGGCGTCGTCAAGGATCGCGGTCAACACGGTGGCGGCCGATCCGCTCGACACGTGGTTCTCCGCCAGGGACCGGAGCACGTCCGCGGCGAGGAGCGGAGTGTCGCCGGTCGCCACTATGACGTTTCCCTCGTCGGCGTCGATCTCCAGGAGCGCCTCCTTGCACGCGTGGCCGGTGCCGAGCTGCTCCTCCTGGACGGCGTACCGGACGTCGTCGCCCAGGCCCTCGCGGACCTGATCGGCCCCGTGACCGATCACGACCACGACGGTCTCGATCCCGCTTTCCTTGCAGGCGTCTATCACGTAGCGGGTCATCGGCTTCCCGCAGATCGGGTGGAGGGCCTTAGGCAGCTTTGACTTCATGCGCGTGCCCTTCCCGGCGGCGAGGATGATCCCAATCATATCGGCCATGATGCTACTCCTGAATCCTACTCGTAATCGTAATCGTGCATCGGGGCGAAGCATTGGCATCCGGCCCGTACCGCTTCTACCTTCTGCGACCGAGCCCCGCATTCCTGCGGTTCGGCCGTGTGCGCGTCCGAGAGGCAAATTCTAGCACGATACGGGAATGCGGGCAACCTTCACTCGTCGCCTCGTTATTCCCTCACTCCCGGTACTTTTACCGGTTGTCACCCGGAGGATCGTATGATAGGCTGAACGTGGGGGAATGCGGAACAATCTCCCTGAGAGCTTTACCTGGAGCAACACATGCACGTTCGTTCGCTTATCACTGCGCTTCTGATACTCGCGGCCTGCGGACTCCATGCCGCGGAGAGCCCGTACCTCTATGGCATCCACGATACCTCTCCGGCGCCGACCGAGTGGCTGAGCCACGTCAAGCAGGGGAGCGTCACCGGCGGATGGATCACCTCGACCGTCGCGATCGGCTATAACCCCGGCGACCACAGCGGCGTCGACTTCACGAGTCTCGCCGATCAGGGCCACACCGTCATCTGCCGCATCAACAACGGATACAGCGACGTCGGCACGATCCCGCTTCCGGAGTACTACGATGAGTTCGCCCAGCGGTGCGCGAACTTCGTGCAGAACTCGCCGGGCTGCGAGATATGGGTCATCGGCAACGAGACGAACCTTGCGGTCGAGTGGCCTCCCAACGGCAGCCACAAACCCTACGTGTCGCCGCAGGACTACGCAAACTGCTTCCGCCAGGTCTACGACGCGATCAAGGCCGTTCGCCCGAACCACAAGGTCGTCTGCCAGGCGCTTGCGCCGTTCGGCGGTCCATACGGGCCCGGCACGTTCGACCGCTGGACGCACGACGGTGTGCCGCTCTCGTGGGTGGACTACATGCACCAGATGCTCACCGCGATCAAGAGCACCGGCGGGATAGACGGCATCGCCCTGCACATCAACTCCAGGGGCTATGCGCAGAGCGACATTCACAGCACGGCGCAGATCACCGTCGGCGATAAGAACCTCTACTGGAGCTTCTACGTCTATAAGGACTGGATCAACTACGGCATTCCGAGCGACCTCTACCACCTGCCGCTCTACGTGACCGAGTGCAACGGCGTCTACTACTGGAAGGGCGGGCATCCCGAGCGGCCGGACAGCCACTACGAGCCCGGCTGGATGCAGGAGATCTATGCCGAGATCAACCGCTGGAACCAGAGCGCCGTCACCACCGGGAAGCCGATCTTCCGGTGCGTCAACATGTATCGGTGGTGCGACGGGTGCGACGGATGGAACATCGACGGCGGCAGCAACCCGTACAAGGCGCAGATCCTCGCCGACCTTGACGCCGCGGTGGCCCAGGCATACCGCTGGCCTACGCCGCCTCCCGTTCCCGGGACGATCACCGGCTACGTGAGGAACAGACTCGGCACGGCGATCTCGGGAGCGGTCGTCTCGACCGACGCCGGCGGGCATACGACGACAACCGCGTCGAACGGGAGCTTCACGCTTACCAACGTCAATCCCGGCGCCTACGCCGTGACGGCGACCAAGACTGCCTACTGCTACCAGACCGTCGCCGGCGTGACCGTCAATCCCGGCGGCACGACCTCGCAGAACTTCACGTTGATCCAGGTCGGCGACAACCTGCTCACCAACGGCAACTTCGAGAGCGGGTTCCAGGCCAACGGCGTCGCGACCGGTTGGAAGCCGTGGTCCTCCGCATGGTCGAATCCCATCACCTTCGCCGACTCGACGAGCCCGGTTCACATGGGCAGCCACGCGCAGAGATGGGGCAGGGCGGACCGGCTGCGCGTCCACGGGGGAATCTGTCAGGCGGCGGGCGGCGTCACTCCCGGGCGTCAGTATGCCATCAGCGGCTGGATACGGTTCCAGTCGACCGATCCCGGCGCATGGGCGGAGATCGGATACGACCTCACCGGGCAGACCACGAACGGCGAGGCTCCTACGGTGCAGTACACGAAGCTCGAGAGCGGTGGGCAGGACACCTGGCTGAACTTCAGCCGCACGCTCACCGCCACCGGGAACGGCATCTCGATCTTCCTCAAGTTCGGCCAGTACAATGAGGGCGGCGCCGGTCCGAACTGGGCCTATGCCGACGACGTCTCGATCAGCGAGATCCCGACCCCGCCGGTCATGGTGTCCGTCACCGACGACGGCGCCTGTCAGACGAGCGCGACATCGATCCACGGCACGTGGTCGGCGTCCGACCCGGAGTCCGGCGTGATCCAGTACATGTGGGCGGTCAGTACTACGCCGGACGAGTCCGGGATCGTCAGCGGAGGGAGTTGGCTCTCGGTCGGCGCCGGGACACAGGGCACGCGGAACCTGACGCTCACGGACGGGCAGACGTACTACATCCTGGCGAAGGCGCGGAATCCGCACAACCAGTGGAGCGCGGTGATGGCGTCCGACGGCATCCGGATCGTGCAGTCGTCGGCGGCTCTCCCGGAGGCGAAGAAGCTGCCGGACGGGGCGTGGATCCAGGTGCCGAACCTGATATGCGCGCACTCTCCGGCGTCCGACGTCATGGCCGTTCGCCAGGTGGGGAACATGGTCGGCATCAAGGTGACGAAGGGAGCGGGCAGTCTGCCGTCCGTGGCTCCCGGAGCGCTTCTCTCAATTGCGGGGAGGCTCGCGACGAACGCCGACACCCGCGAGCTGACCGACGTCTCCGTCACCACCACGGGAAGCGCGAATCCGCCGTCGATCCCGCTGGTCATCGGACGCGACCTCGGCGGCGGCGACTACTTCTACCTCGCCGGCCCGCCGACTCAGGGGCAGAAGGGGACGCCCTGGGGCCTCGGCGCGAACAACGTCGGCCTGCTGGTGACGGTCTTCGGCCGCGTCGCCTCTCACGGGACCGGCAAGTTCTACCTCGATGACGGGTCGGGCATCCCCGGCGACCTCCCGGTCTCCTGCCTCACCGGCGTCACCCGCCCGGACATCGGCCGCCTGGTCAAGGTCACCGGCCTCGTCGAAGCGACCGGCCTCCTGGTCCTCAGCCAGGGGGATATCACGATCCTGCAGTAGTCAGCACACCCGTATAGGAGGTCCTTCACGGGCGCCATCAGCCGTCCGCCGCCCGAACTTCCCGAGTGCCGCGCGGACGAGGTTCTTCTTCACGTCGCGGCACTCCCTTTGCATCTCGACGAGAAGCTCCCTCATCCGGGTGCGCTGGGTGTGCTCGCCGCGCGGGCAGGCCGGCGGTGGGGCGGGGAACTCGTGGGCGGCGGCGAACCGCCTGATCTCGTTCTCCGGGACGTAGATGAGCGGGCGGATCAGCCTCAACTCCCCGCCGAAGAACTCGCGTACCGGCTCCATCGTCTCGTTCCGGCCCTGGAAGATCAGGTTCAGGAGCGCCGTCTGGGCCATGTCGTCGAGGTGATGTCCGAACGCCACGCGGTTGCACCCCATCTCCTTCGCCATCTCGAAGAGCGTCCGTCGGCGGTTCCACGTGCACCGCTCGCACGACATCGGAAGCTCCTCGTCCTCCGCGACGAACGACGGGCGGATGAGGTATTCATATCCCCGGTCGCGCAGCCACTCCTCGAACTGCGGATACGGCGGCATCTCCGGCCCACGCGCGTCACCGACGACATGGATGCCCACGAGCGTGTACCTCTCCGGCGCGAATCTCTGTCGGTAGCGCAGGATCTCGAGCAGGCTGAAGCTGTCCTTCCCGCCGGAGAGCGCGACCGCCACCCGATCGCCGTCCTCGATCATGTCGTATTCGTAGACCGCCCGGTTGACCTTCTTCATCAGGAATCGTCCGAGCCGGTCGGATCTTGCCTCATCGTGTGCCATGGGGACATTCTAGCATAATGGGGTGATGGAGTGGTGGAGTAATGGAGTGATGGGGTCACCGCCGGACGGTGTAGGAGAGGATCACGAGGCCGTTCTCGTACCACTTCTGTCCGACGAGGTTCAGCCAGGTGGTCCGCGTGCCGCTGGGGATCAGGGGGATTCCGCCGCCGAGGAAGACCGGGTGGACCGCGATCGTCGCCTCATCGACGAGGCCTGCGTCGAGGAACGCGCCGATCATCTCGCCGCCGCCCATGATCCAGATGTCCTTGCCCGGCCACTTCCGAAGCTCGGTGACCAGTTCCACCGGCGGCACGGAGGTGAACGTCACGCGCGGGTCGTCCGGGCGTGTCGATCGGCGGGTGTAGACGTAGGTGCTCATCCCTCGGTACGGCCAGTCGCCGAGATCGACCACCGCTTGGTAGCTCTTCCGGCCCATGATGATCGTGTCTACTCCGGCGATGAACTCCGAGTAGCCGTAGTCCTGGTCGGTGAACAGCCAGTCGATCTCGCCGTTCGGCCCGGCGATGCAGCCGTCGAGGCTCGTTGCGATATATACGACGACTTTGCGATCCACGGATGGCCTCTTCCTGGTATAATCCGGTATGCCTATACCCAACAGAAACGAGATCCACCCCGGACAGCGGGTGCGCATCGTGGAGAAGCAGAATCAGCCCGCCGGCCTGCAGACCGAGGGAGTCGTCGCGCGGATACTGACCAAGAGCCCGAAGCATCCCCACGGGATCAAGGTCATGCTCGAGGACGGCCGAGTCGGCCGCGTGCAGGAAGTGATGTAGCGATCAGGCAACTGGTGCCCCATCCGTGTCAGCCCTGAGTAGCCCCGACCGTCCTTCGATACGCTTCGCTACTCAGGACTGACGGGTATCCGGCCGCTCAGCCCTTGATTCCCAGTTCCTCCCATACCGCCCGCTCGATGGATGCGAAATCGCCTTCCTTCGGGAGTTCGAGCGTGATCACCGGGAGTCCGCGCTCCCAGCCGTAGTAGGTGCCCATCGAGCCGGGGCAGGGATAGCCGATGTCTCCCTTGACCTCCAGCCCACAACACTCCGACATCCGCTCGGCGACCGGGACCGCCAGTTCGCCGTTGTAGTTCACGCACGCCAGCGCCTCGTGGAGCGTGATGATCATCCACGGCTCGAAACGCTCGACGACATCGAGCACCGCCCGCGTCTCCGGCTCGGACGCCGGCTCGACTCCGCCCGGAGCGTCCTCCGTGCCGACGAAGTCGCGGGTCGGGAAGTTGCGATTGATATCGATGCTCCGGGCGTTACGGCGGGTGCCGGTTTCGAAACCGTCAGGGTTGACGAGCGGCATCACGACGATGCGGTTCGTCAGCAGGAGGGGGTCGCATTCCCTCAGCCTCTCGGTGATGCGCCCGACCATCGCCACGCCGTTCGTCTCGTCGCCGTGGACTCCCGCCATCAGCAGGATCGTGCGCGTTCCATCGCCGAACGAGAGCACCTCGATCGGCCTTCCTTCGACGCTCTGGTGTGTCGGTATCTCAGCGCGCGGTTTCTCTTCGATTGCCATCGTACGTCTATCCTAACGGTAATCCGGCGTCCAGCCCTCAGGGGTAAGCAGGCCCAGGAGGCGGGGCGCGTCCTCAAAGCCGATGTACATGAGACCGCCTGCTTGCGCTTGCCCAGGACGGCTGGGAAGTCCGCTTTCTATCACTCAGCCGGCCTGCCGAGCGTCTGCTTGGACCACCGTCCGACTGTCTTGATGGTCCGATCCCGAGAGTTCGTCCCATATGGTCAGGTCCGACGTATCCTCGTCCTTCCTGCCCGGTTCGCCAGGATCGAATATCTCCAGGCAGGATAAGTCTGTTCACCTCGAGGCCGTAAGCGGTGAACGGCAAGCAGCGCCGGACACACCGGTTATCACTGCTCATTATTCACCGCTCACCGCTCACTTGCCTTCTGAGATCACTTGGCGGGTACGGACGGATTACCCGGATACTTCGGCAGCGGAATGCAATGGCGCTGCCGAAGTACCCAGCCTTGATCTTCAGCCGGGAGGGGACTATACTGGAGAAGCAGTTTTCGCTTGGAGGTACAATTGAAGAGCACAGCAATACGAGCAATGGCGCTCGCCGTACTCATCTTCGCCTTCGTTCAGTCCGCATGGGCTGCGAAACCCGAGTTGAGGTTCCGCGCAGACGGCACTTTCAAGATCGTTTCGTTCTCCGATACCCAGGACGACGAGACCCTCGACCCGCGAACCACCGCACTGATGGAGCGAATCCTCGATGCCGAGAAGCCCGACTTCGTCGTCATCATCGGTGATTGTATCGCGGGCGGTGCATGTGCCACCATCGACGAGGTCAAGCAGGCGATCACGCAGGTCGCCCATCCGATGGAGAAGCGCAAGATCCCGTGGGCGATCGTCTTCGGAAACCACGACATGGAACACTACGGCAAGACGAAGTGGGGCAAGGAAGGCGTGATCGACTTCTACGCGAGCTTCCCCTGCAACCTCAACGTCCGGGGCCCGGAGAGGATCCACGGGGTGGGGAACGCCCACCTGCTCGTCAAGGGCAGCAAGACCGACTCGCCGGTGTTCAACATCTGGCTGATCGACTCCGGTATGTACGCCCCCGCCAGGATCGGCGGCTACGACTGGATTCACGCCGACCAGGTGAACTGGTACTACAACACCTCGAAGGCTCTGCAGTCCAGGTACGGGCGCAAGATCCCCGGTCTGATGTTCTTCCACATCCCGATCCACGAGTTCACCGATATGGCGAAGGCCGGCAAGATCGTCGGCGACCGGCTCGAGGGCGAAGGCTCCTCGAAGATCCACAGCGCGATCTTCGCATCGGTGCTCGAGAGAGGCGATGTGAAGGGGATCTTCTGCGGCCACGAGCACATCAACAGCTTCGTCGGCGAGTGGAAGGGCATAAGGCTGGGCTACGGAGCATCCGCCGGCTTTGCGGACTACAACCTTCCTGATAACGACCCCAGAGTCAACCGCACTCGCGGCGGCCGGGTCTACCTCATCAAGGAGTCCGATCCCTGGACCTTCACCACCTGGATGCGCTTCACGGACAACACCACGGGTGAGCGGTTCTGAGGGAATCACCGGCTCTGCCACCTCGTGGAGGGTCCGCCGTGCCGGAACGTGGTCGGTCGGTTGCGCAGGAGGCGCATGTTCGCCTCGGCGTAGTCTGCCGCACGTTCGTCGCCCTCGACTCTGATGCCCAGCGAGCGGACGACTGCACGATGCTGCTTCCATCTGCCGTGGGTGCGGCGGGCGGACTATACACTAGCCGAGCCTTGTCGGGCAATCGGAGAGAGTTCGCCAAGCGAGTGTTCGGGGCACTGGGGGCTGGAAGTCAGACTGAAATGGAGGATGGGGATAGACGTGGAGCGAGGAGTAAGCCCCTCGCTCCACGAGTATTCCGGGATGTGGTCTGTACGTTACCGGCCGATCCTGCGGCGAAGCACCGGGATCAGTCCGAAGAGCGACGATCCGAGGACCAGCGCCGATGAAGGCTCAGGGACCACTTCTGGTACCTGCCCCTGGAATCGGATGTCGGTCCAGCGCGCCCAGTCGCCTCCGTCAGAGCTTCCCGCATCGGTGGCGAAGAAGATCTGCTCTCCGGCTATGTAGGAGAGCACAAAGTCGAAAGATCCGGCTCCCATGGACTGCCAGATGGGAGTGTTGTAGCCGTTCTCGCCCTTGTAGATGTAGTAGCGGACTTCGCCCACATTCGCGGTATACGCATTGCCGGTGATCCTGACCGAGCCGAAGTTGCCGTTGAGCGTGACTCGCATCACGGGATCGCGGTCGACACCCACTGCAAGAGTATGCGCCGGGTGCGCGGATATCTCGCCGTTGTCAAAGCTGACCACGCCGAGGTCGGGCAGATTCCACTGCGTACCTATGGTCAGGAACCCGTAGTCCGCCACGTTGGTCAGATCATAGTACTCGCCGGCCGGTCCCCGACTCTGCAGGTAGATCCCGTTCTCCCCCTGCTGTGTGCGAGGGAAGAAGTCGACCAGCCGTGTCTGACTCGTCTGGACGATCTGTGCCTGCACGGAAGCGCAGATCACAAATGTAAGCAGCAGCACTAGAAGCAGAACGCATCCTCTGTGACATACTGCATTCTGATTGAGAATCATCAGAACTCCCCACCTTTCCCAGATAGATGACTGCTTGACATTACGTTCAATGGCTTGCACGCCGATATGCCAACTGACAACTGTATATGCAAGAACAATGCCAATCAGGCGCAGACCGGCGAAAAAAGTGAGAAGGATTTTTTCGCAGCGCGGAGATTGGGCGCAATCCGGCGCTGTCCGCCGGATTGCGCTGCCGCTGACGGGAGCAATCGTGGGGATGTTGGAAGCGGTGATGGTGGGGCTGACGAATGCGTGTGCCGGCGAACCTGCCGCGAACCGACGGGCGGTCGCTGAACCCGCTTCTACTCGATCCAGATCGGCGCCGAGTATGCTGTCGGGCCGTCGGTCTTGTCAGCGCAGTAGACCTGTGCGAAGTAGTACTTCTGCGTCGGCGGGACCGTGACGTTCCAGGAGACCGTATGCGTGGAGAACTCCCTGGCCGCCATGACCACGCCGCTCTCCCCGACGATCTCGATGCGCGTGACCCGGTCGTTCGCGTCCTTCACGTTCGGATCGGCAGCGCGGATGGAGAACGAAAGGCTCGACGGCTTCGAGAGTACCGAGCCCATGATCGCGCCGTTCGCCCGGAGGGTCAGCCGCAGGTTCGGGTCCCACGTGCAGTAGACCCGTCTCGCCTTCATCGCCTGCAGGATGTTCTCCCGCGTGAGGCTCGGGGCGAGCACTCCCGTGCGGTAGAAGTGGCGGGTGAGCCTCCAGGTGCCGTGGTCATCCGTTCCGGCGATCGGCGCGACCCTCCATCCCTTGTTGAGCGCCGCCAGGTACGCCTGATACCTCGCGGCGCTGCCGCTGTTGATCATCTCGAACATGGTGACGGAGTCACGTCGAGCGGGCGTCAGATAGTCGAAGCTGTTGTAGGTGTTCGCGCCCGGATGGTTGAACGACGCGGCCACCGTCGTCGGCTGATCGAGCAGCCAGTCATAGAATGTCGTGAGAGTCACCTTAGGGCCGGTGGCGTCGAGAGTGGTCGTGGTGTTCAGCGCATTCAGATGTCCCGTTCCGCCCGGCCCGTCGTTCTCCGAGAACTCGAAGCCCGCGATGCCGACGAACGTGCTGTCTGTGAAGCGGTCGGCATCGCGCTTGGTGGTCTCGTAGTTCTCGGGGGTGTATCCCTTGTACTTCGACAGCGCGTGGTCGGTCACCGCATAGAAGTCATATCCGTTGGCCTTTGCCAGGCTGAAGTGATCGGCGGGCGTTTCCTTCCCGTCGGAGAACTGGGTGTGGGAGTGCGTGTTGCCGAAGTAGTGGCGATAGACTTCGGCCCGCGCTGATGCGGCGACCAGCAGGATGACAAGAACGATGAGTGCGCGACGAGTGATCGTAACCACAAGGTACCTCCTGGAAGCGGATTGCTCTCGGTACTATTCGCCACTCACCCGCCGGAAAACTCCTTCTTCGCGCGCTCGGTGATCTCGCGGATGAAGTCGCCCTTCGCTTCGGTGTATCCCTCGCGATCGAATCGGTAGACCTCGGCGAGGTGACATTTCAGCCGCTCGTACTCCTCCGCGGTCTCCGGATGCTCGCGCAGGTAGTCGCGGAAGTAGATGCGGTCCATGAGCGGGTGGCCGGCGGGCGCCATGTGGTAGTGGAACTTGACAGGGGTCTCAGGGAAGTAGCCCTTCCAGAATGCCATGTGGCCGGGCGCCGGTCCGTTCGGGTAGCCGTATCCGATCGACTGCGCCGTCAACGTCGGCACGATCTCGCGCTCGGCATCCTCGAAGGATGTGATCTCGGCGATGATGTCGATCGTCGGCTTCGCGGCGAGCCCCGGAACGGCGGTGCTGCCGATGTGCTCCGTGCGGAGGATCAGGTTCGGGAACTGCTCCCTGAGGGATTCCGCCTCGGCCTCATACATCTCCGGCCAGCGGGGATCGTACTCGACCAGGTAGATGGGGAACCTCCGACCGAGTTCTTCACGCTCGGAGTCAGCCATCGAGGCCCGCTCCCTCGTCGAGACCGAGCATTATGTTCATGCACTGGACCGCCGCGCCGGACGCTCCCTTGCCGAGGTTGTCGAGCCGAACCATCAACAGGATGCGCTCGTCGTTGCCAAAGACGAACACGTCGGCCCGGTTGGTGAGATTGCATGCCTCGACGTTGAAGAACCCCTCTTCGAGGTTCGCGTCGAGGTCGAACGGCATCACTCGGACGAACCGCTGACCTGAGTAGTGCTCGGCCAGGAACTCGCGGACGTCCGATGCCGTCATCCGCTTCGGGAGAAGCCGCGGTTCGAGCGGGATGGAGACCGCCAGCCCGCGGTAATAGTTGTCTACGATCGGCACGAACACCGGCGGGAACTCCAGCCCGGCATGCGCGGTGATCTCCGGCAGATGCTTGTGCGTCAGGCCGAGCGCGTAGTGCCTCGGGCTCTGAAGGCTCTCCCCGAAGTCGCGGTATCTTGCGATCAGCTTCTTGCCTCCGCCGCTGTAGCCGGTGACCGAGGTGATCGAGACCGGGTAGTCGCGCGGGACGATCCCCGCCTCGACGAGCGGATAGAGCGCGAGCACCGAGGCCGTCGCATGGCAGCCCGGAACTGAGACCCGCCTCGAACCGGCGACCGCTTCCCGATGCTTCGGGCTCAACTCCGGCAGACCATACGTCCACGCGGGGTCGGTCCTGTGAGCGGTGCTGGCGTCGATCAGCCTGGTAGTCTCGCTGGTGACGAGCGATGCCGACTCCTTCGAGGCGACATCCGGCAGGCAGAGGAAGGAGACGTCCGACTCGTCGAGCAGGGCGCGCCGCGCCTCCGGGTCCTTGCGCTTCTCGGGATCGATCAGCAGAATCTCGAGGTCATCCCGCTTGGCGAGTCGCTCGTGGATCTCGAGCCCCGTCGTTCCCTCCTGTCCGTCTACGAATATCTTGTACTTCATCGGGTCCCCCGGAGTGCGGTGATTGGTTACTCAATCATACTCGGGCGCGCCCGATCCGTCAACAAAGCCGGAGGCATCGGAACGATGCCGGTTTCGCTCCGATGCCTCCGCATATGCTGCCGATTCGGTTGGTTCGACCGACTTACGCCTGCGTTCTCCGGCGGATGAGCGCGCCGCAGATCGGTAACAGGCCGCCTGCCATGACGAGCAGCGACGACGGCTCCGGAACCGGCACATAATCCTTACTGATGCGGACGTAGTCCCAGTAGGAGTCGCCCGTCACTTCGCGCATGGCCGGTCCGCCGAACCGTACTCGAGCGTCGCCTTCCCGATAGAGGCCCCATACTGAGCCGCTGTAGACTTCCCTGCCGTCAAGCCAGACATTGGCGTGTCCGATGGCGTCGCGAGCAAGGCGCACAGTCCGATACTCCGTGAAGTCAGTCTGAACTATCAGATTCCCAAGAATAGGAGTGATGATCAGCATGTGATCGGGATAGAGCGCCACTTTCAGGAACGCGCCCGTCTCACCCAATGTGAACCTGACGGCGCCCGTCCACGCATACGGGCTCGAGCCCGAAACGACCTTCACCCGTGCCTCAGCGGTGATAGGTACGGGCTGGTTGTCATCCCATCCAAGATACTTGTAGTATCCCATGTTCGCGCTGGAGGACTCGTCCAGGATGCGAAGCGCGCCGTCCTGGACCGATGCCATCGATGCGTCTTCATCTTTCCACTCCAACCAGACGTTTGTTCCCAGAGAAGGATCGGTCGGAAGCGGACATCCTGCCACGCGGCTGCGCCTGCGAGGATATCTCGTCCGGAAGGCCCGACTACCGTCGGCCTATCGAGTCCTCCTCCGCCCCCTGATCCCGTCCGCGCTCCCAAGTGTTGTCTGGGGGAACTCCCAAATCCGATTAGGGAGCTCCCTTTTTTCGTTGGGGAACTCCCTTTTTTCGTTAGGGAAGTCCCCAATTCAACCAGGGAACTCGCGAATCCTGTTTGGGAGCCCCCGATTCCCCGGAGATACCGACCTCTTCGCTCGTGGGCCGTACCACCCCTCAGTGAACTACGGATCCATCTCTCCACCCAACACTACTGCCGCACCTCTATGTCCCTCACAGCTACGAAAACAACCACCCGAGACATGCCGCCCAAAGACCGAATCGCCGACCAGCCGTGGGGTGGGGCGCCTGCGATCCCATCTCAGCCGGCGGAGGCCGACTTTGTGCCCTCGGTAGGCGCGAGTCTATCCGCGCGTGAGGACGCTCGGCCGGTGGTCCGCCCGGCGTGGGTGTCCGCGGTTGAAATCGCGCCTGCGGACCGCGCGAGCTGTCCCTTCAGACACCAGGGGAGCTCGGGCAATCGTGCCGTGGTGTCATCCTGAGCATGTTTCCGCAGGGTCGGCCCGGTTGTCTCGGGGAAAGCCCCGCCAGTCCTGTCAGGGCTCACGGTCGTTATTCCCCGGGACATGGAACCCGCTAGTCCTGAGTAGCGAAGCGTATCGAAGGACGGCCAGGTCTAGTCATGGTGGACGGCGCGAGGTCTCCCAGTAGCGACAGGGACGATGATCAGCGGCAGGAGCCGTCGATCATCGAGTGGAACCCGGCCGCCGCGCTCCAAACAAAAGCCCCGGCCTCCGTCTCCCCAGGGAGGGGACGGATGCCGGGGCCCGCTCTATCCCAGACCGGTCGCGCGTCCTACGGTGTTCTCAACATCACCGTGTTCGACCACGCTGACGTGCCGCCCGCGCTGGTGGCCGCGACGCGGTAGTAGTAGGTCGTCCGCCGAGACACGGGCTGCCGGTACGTCGTCGTGTTCGCTCCGACGGTGTACTGATTCGCACCGGTGAACGATGCGTTGGTCGCGCGCTGGATTATGAACCCGGTCTCGTTTGCCGAGTTGTCGATCCAGCGAAGCGTGATACTCGTGCTGTTCCCGGTGCTGCTGATGGTTCCCGTCAGGTTCGACGGCGCTGTCGGCGCAGTCGTCACGTTCGCGGTAGCCTCGTTCGAGAACGCGGACGGTTCTCCCACGCTCGCCGTGGCTCTCACCCTGTACGTGTACGAGTTGCCGACCGCGACGTTTGTGTCGTCGTAGGTAACCGTACCAGTGCCGGTCCTCGGTCCGACCGTGGTGAGCGTCGCAAACGCACCGCCGTTGTCCGACCGCTGGATCTCGAACCCGGTTTCGTTGGTCGCGTTGTCACTCCACGACAGGCGGACCATCGGCCCCGACATCGGTGTCGCCGTCAGGTTGCTCGGCGCATTCGGCGGAGGATTCCCTGCGCGCACCGTCACGATGTTCGAGTTCCTGGAGCCGGCTGCGTTGAACGATACGACGCGGTAGCGATAGTACTGGCCGGGTGTGATCGACCTATCGACGTAGGTCGTGTGGTTCGCAAGGGCGGTCCCGACAGGCACGAAGTCCGTGCCGGACTGCCCGGTAGCGCGCTCGATCCGGAATCCGATCTCGTTCGCCGGATTGCCCAGGGTCGTTGCCGGCGACCATGAGGCATAGTCGAACGGTGTGGTATCCGTCCAGTTGATCGTGCACTCCGTCTGCGTCCCGATGGCGCTGGTGATGTCGAACTGCGCGGGCCGCTCGCTCGGAACCTTGAACACGATCGGTCGCATCATATCGTTCTCCTCGTGGCCGAGCAGATGGCAGTGCCAGACGTATTCCCAACCGAAGTTGGTCATGACGTTGGTGATCTGCGCAACCGACGGCACTCCTATGGGCGGTGGTATCGGCTGGAAGTGCCCGGGCTCGTTCGGCGGCATCGACGGATCGAGGAGCCGCACGCTGTCGGGGAGCCCGAACGGCAGCTTCATGTTCGACACCTTCGGCCGCAGGGCCAGGATGATATCCTCGAACGGATTCGTCCTGATCGTCTCCTTCCAGCCCATCTCCTCGGCATACGGCGGACTCACCGTGTTCGTCCAGTCAACGCGGTTGACCACCTGCACGTCGAAGAGATGGAAGTGGACGGCATGAGAGTCGACGCCTATATGCGTGAGGCGCCAGAGCCTTTCCTCGTCGGGGTTCAGGATCTCGGTCGGCGGGTCGATGTAGAACGACGCGCCGGGGATCGGTCCCGCGCCGACGGTAGGCGTGAACGGGTTGGGTATGGAGCCGAGCACCGCATTCATGCGCCCATACTCCATATCCATTCCCTCGACGATCGTCTTGCCGTCGAGCGGCATATCGCCCTGGAGCATAGCAGCTCCGGCGGCTCCCATGCCTCCGCCGCCGCTGAAGAAGACGTAGGGGGCCTTCGTGTACAGCCCCGGGTTGTCGATGACGATCGATCCCACGGTGCCGAGCGTGACTCTGGCAATCGCCGTGGCGCCCGTGCCTCCGCCGCCCGACAGAGTGACCGTCGGAGACGTCGTGTAGTTCGATCCCAGTTCGGTCATCACCACAGCGGTGACGACGCCGCCGGACACGATCGCCTGCGCCGCGGCGCCCGTGCCTCCGCCGCCGGTGAACGTCACGGTTGGAGGCGACGTGTAGCCGCTGCCGCCGTTCGTCACTATGACGCCCGATACGCCGTTGAGCGTAGCGTGAGCGGTACCCGGGGTGATCACCGTACCGGGGCTGCCGTAGAGCGTCACCCTCGGAGGGGACGTGTAGCCGAAGCCGGGCGCCTCGGTCAGGATCCTCGCGACGGGCTTCTGTCCGCCGGTCACGTTCAGGGTCTCGTCGGCGACCGTGGCGTAGATGCCCGGAGGCACCACATGCGGCTCATGGCTTGCCGCGAAGGCCTGGGGTATGGCGGTATCCAGTCGGTCGAAGTTCCGGGGAGCTTCGATGGTCGTCGGAACTACCCTGATCTGCATGATAGTCCGGGTGTTCGGTCCGAAGCCCGGCGGGATCATCGGCACGCCGCCCTTCACGGTGCGATCGACGGGATCCTTTGTGAAGATGTCGTACCGCGCATCGAACAGAGGTATGGGCGCGGGCGCGTCGTTGTAGAGGATCAGCGTCTTGCCCTCGTAGCCTCTCAGGTCCACGAGCACGTCGGCGCGGACCGCCGGCGGCAGGAAGAGCGACACACTGCTGACGCTTCCGAACGTCGCGCTGGTCCTGTCGTAGTCATAGTCGATCGGCTGAGCGGGTATTCTGGCGACCTGTGACAGGAATCCGGACTCGTTGCCGATCTGGATGATCTCGGGGCCCGAAGTGAGCGGGTCGGGCACGCCGCCGTCTCTGCCGTCCCTGGGCCAGTCCGGGAAGTCCTCGTTGGGGGCTGCCGGGACCATCTTGACTTCCGTGCCCCAGGAGTCTCCGTTGGCATCGACGACCTGGAATCCGAGCGGGTCCGCCTCGTACAACTGCAGGTTGAGCATTCGGTCGTTGCATGCGTTCAGGATACGCAGGCGGACTACCGTCGCCGGTAGTTCCACGTAGGGATACGCCGTGCCGTTCACCACCATCGTGTCGAGGAAGGCCTCCGGGACGTGGCTCGGGCTCGGCAGGGTATCGTTCGTCGGGAACATCGGCGGGAGGATCCAGGGCCCGTAGTCCCACCGGCCCATCGGCCAGAACCCGGTGCCGTCGAAGAGGTTCTCGTTCGGCAGGTATTCATGCGGGAACCACAGGTCTCCCTCGGCGCTCCCCGAGATATGCTTGTTCCAGAGAGGGTCCACCACTGATGTAGCCGAGGTGGGCGTGTAGTCCGACGGGAAGTCCGGATGCGGCACGCCGTCGTTCACGAAGGACTTGTCCTGGATGATCAGAGGGACTCCATAGCGATATGGCAGCTCCCAGTTGGGCAGGAAGCCGCTGTCGATCAGACGTTCCTCGGTCATATCGGTCAGCAGGTATCCCGCGGCCTCACCCACGTAGACGTTCAGGCGGGTGATGCCCCAGGCATGGTCGTGGTAGAACATCAACCGGGCCGACTGTCCGTTGGTCCAGTAGAAGTTCATCGCACCCGGGCCGGGGTCCGGCATATCCGGGACGTTGGTGGTGGCAACGCCCTTGGTATAGATGGTCATATCCTCCCCGGCGGGAGTAATCCATTGATGGGGCGTGCCGTCGCTGATCCACGGGGACAGGCCGCCGTGCAGATGCAGGGTGGCGCGATTCTGGGTGAACATCCCCATCGCAAGACCACCGTCGGGGCTCAAGGAGTGGAACATCCCCGATCCCATGATCGAGGGATCGACCGGGACGAAGAGGTCTCCTCCCATGCCGGTGGGAAGCATGTTCACAAACTTCACGCGCACCGGGCGGTCCCTCTTGGCGATGATGATCGGTCCCAAGTAGTGAGGCTGTCCATCACCACCGTTGAGCTGCACGTAACCTCGCAGCTTCGTACCGCCGGTCGTCATCGGGTCCATCTTGTCGCCGTTGAGCGCGGGGAGGTCCGAGTGCATCTGCTCGCGATACTCAACCAGTGCGATCTCGTAGTAGTCTGATCCCGGGTAGGTCGTCCTGTCCGGTTCGGCGATCGGAATATACTGTCCGAGGTTGTTCTGGTAGGTGGCGGTCAGGCCTGGCAGTGAGTCGACGAACTTCCTCAGGTTCGGGCTGTACGACCAGTTCGGCTTCGTGATATCGACATCCTGATGAAGTCCCTGCGGGGGTTTCGTCTGAGTCGCGAGCGGCACCATCGGCTCTGCCTTGGGCGCCAATTCGGGTCTCAGGTTTCTCAGCATCTGTTGGAGGCGTTCCCTGGCCTCCTGTCGTCGTTGAGGCGTTGGCTTTTGCACCTCTTCACGCGCTGTCTGCTCCTCTGTCTGCGGTTTGGCAAGGCCCAGGCAGGGAATCAGCGATAGTGCAGCCAGCACGAGTGACAACCGGGCGAGAGATCCGTGGCTTTTCATATGTACCTTCTCCTTTCGTTCCGGTCTGCTTCGGTAGTTGCGTGTGTGTGCAGGCACGGCTGAGGTCTGGGCAGAGCAGTGGGGTCCCGCAAGACCTCACGGGGTGTGTACCACCTCGAAGCACATGCCGAAACCAGGAACCGGCGGAGAGCACGGACATAGTTGGGCGAATATTGAGACCGATCAGAATATGAGACTGATGTGCGGTGTGGAGAGGAGACTATGCGCGGGACGGGTCGGATGCGCTATTTGAGAACGTTTCCGACCCACCGGATTCATTGCTAGAGCGTCAACTCCGGCTTGAGGGTCCAGCGATCCTCGCCGCCGATGGTGAGCGGCTTGCCGGTCGCGTCGTTCACCAGTCGGAGCGATCCGCCCGGGGAGCGGGAGAGGGTCCAGCGCTGTTTCGGGTCGGCGCTGTCCCAGGCCTGGATGATGCCGCCGTCCGATGCCTCAAGCGCCAGCCCGCTGTGGACCGCGATGATCCGGTAGCGGTTCTTGCCGAGGTGATAGAACCAGAAGAGTCCGACCGGCGCCTTGCCCGGCTTGCATTCCCCGAGCAGAGCCCCGGGAGCGCCGTGGCTCAGCTTCTCCTCGTTCAGGATGCCGAGATGCCGGCCGCTCGCGCCGCCGATGATGCGGTACGCCCCATCGCGGACCAACCCGCCCGGCACGACCGATACCTTCCCGGACGTCCATTCGCGGACCCTGTCGTAGAGCGCGGACGGGTTCAGCGCGCCGGTCCGATCGTGTACGCGGCGTCCGAGTTCGCAGTGGGCGGTGTCTGAGACGAGCCAGCCGTTCCGCTCGGTGGGATCGTCGTAGGAGCCGATGATGATGTGCTTGGGGTTGCTTTTCCTCGCCAGCGCGAAGTTGTAGTCGAGCCAGGCGATCGATTTCCGCCACATCGAGCCGTCCGCGGGATTCCATCGGACCGCCGGGGTGACGAACATCGAGTCGTCGGACGGGACGACTCCCACCCACGGCTCGAGCTGCCAGCCCCACTTGTTGATGCAGGAGTCCTCGCCGGACGCCCACACGAGGCTGAACTTCGACCGATATTCGGCGTTCGATGTTCGATGTTCGCCTTCCGCCCCCATCTTGAGGTACGACCGATACCAGTCGCGGATCGAGTAGCACACGATCAGCGGCTTCCCCCGGTAGTGGAAGTAGGTCTCGTGGTGGGGCGCATCGGGTCCGGCGAACCGGTCCCAGATGTCCTTCGCGTGGGCCTCGAAGGAGGCGGTGTTCCCGCCGCTGTTCTCGGCGACGCAGAACTTCATGCCCTTCTCGGCGCAGAGCTTCTGGATGAATTGGCAGCGCGAGTCGAGCCAGCCCCATCCGTTCGTGAGGTCGGCGATGACGACGGTGACGCCCGCGGCCTTGATGGCGTCGAGGTGGTCGCTGATCTGGGAGTTGTCACACCAATCGAGCGTCTTCCACTCGCCCTTGACGAGGTTTCTCGTCGCGTCGGGGTTTTTCTCGCTCCACCACGCCTGGTCGCGCCCGTACCAGACCATGATCCACGTGGCGTAGGTCGTGGCATGACAGACCGCCGGGACCAGCATGCCGAACAGATACAGACAGAGCAGCCATCGTCGCATCTCGCTCACCTCCTGCCGATGGGTGCATTATAGCCTGCCCGGGCCGGAAGGGCAATCATGTGGTATAATGTTTTCCTGGAGAAACCATGCGAATCGGTCGCCTGATCCACAGAACCCAGGCCATCCGGCGCATGTTCACACGGGGCATCTCCGCCGACGATGTGCGCGATGTGCTGACATCCGGGGAGGTCATAGAGGACTATCCCGAGGATACGCCGGACCCCGAACGCCGGTCACGGGACTTCAGGGGAAGTGTGCAGTGAAGTGCATTATCTGCAAACAAGGTGAGAAAGAGCCTGGGACTACTACAGTCACTCTCGAACGTGACGGTATGACGCTCGTCATCAAGGGGGTTCCGGCACAGGTATGCGCCAACTGCGGCGAGGCGTATGTTGACGAAGAGACCACGCAGGCGCTCCTGCGCACTGCCGAGCAGCTTGCCGAGTCCGGGACCGAAGTGGAGATCAGGGAGTATGTCGCCGCATAGATCGGCAGCTCCATATGCAGTCTGAGGTTACCGCTGCCGGAGGATGGTTCGCCGTCAGACGGACGTGACCGCTAGCATCCCGGAAAGGAGAGCGAAATGCCTGTCATCACATTCGACGGTGGGAAGATGACGAAGGAGCAGAAGAACGAACTGGTCTGCGGGTTCACCGACGTCGCCGAGAGGGTGACGGGCATCCGCAGAGACGCGTTCGTGGTCATCATCCGCGAGAACGATCCCGAGAACATCGGCTCCGGCGGAGAGCTTCTCTGCGACAAGCTGAAGAAGTAGTCGGCGCTGGTCAGAGCTTCCCCAGACGTTTCTCGATCCAGCGGTGGAAGTTGTGCGGGAACCCGCCCCCGGCGATGTAGAGGCACGGGCACTTGCCCGCCGACGGATCGAACCCCGCCTCCTCCGCAATCCGTACCGCGGGAGAGGCTTCTCCCGCAGTATAGATCCACAGGCGCGTGACCCCCTGGTCCTTCGCCTGGTGGACCGCTTCGGACGTGAACGCGGCGGCGGAGTCGTCCCACGGCGCGGGCGGCAGGAGGACTACCCCGTCCACCGGTCCGGCTTCCGCGAGCGAGCGCGCGACCTCAGCGCCCTTCACCTCCACGCCGTCCGGCTCGACGGCGATGGCACGCTTCCCGGCCTTCTTGAGCGCGGCGATCAACACCGGGCCCTGCGCCCTCCCGCGGGCTTTGACCCCGAAGACCGCATATCGATCCCCCGAGAAGAACTCATCAGATGGTCTCATTGGCATACTCCTCGCGCCGGCTGGATTTCCACGGGCTCATTCTACCGGCAAACCGCCATCGGACACAATACCCGGCCCGCCGGGGTCGGGAGCACGGAGGCGGCGCCAGGTGGTATAATCCACGTGAAGGAACTGGAGGTCAAAGGCTCATGCGCTGTTACGACGTCGCCGTCATCGGAGCCGGATCGGCCGGTATCATGGCCGCCATTACCGCGTCCCGGATGGGCAACCGGGTCGTTCTCGTGGAAAGAAACCCTCAGATCGGCAGGAAGCTGCTCGCAACCGGCAACGGGCGGTGCAACCTCACCAACGCTCGCGTCACCGCCGACCGCTATCACGGCTCGGACAGGGAGTTCATCGAGACCGTCCTCGATGCCTTCGACCACGTTGCCACCATGAGGTTCTTCGAGGCGCTCGGACTTCTGCTCAAGGAAGAGGACAACGGCAGGGTATTCCCGCGTACCAACCAGGCTGCCAGCGTGGTGAAGGTTCTGAGGCTGGAGCTGCGCAGGACCGGCGTTCACGTCATGCTCGATGCTCAGGTGAAGGCCATACGGCGGGCGGCGTCATGGGAGGTCTCCATGCTCGATGGGGCCCGTGTGGCTGCCGAGAGACTGATCGTCGCGACCGGAGGCAGAGCGGCCCATCACTTCGGCTCGACCGGCGACGGGTTGTACTGGGCCGAGAAGCTGGGACATACTCTCACTCCGATTCACGCCGCGCTCGTTCCCATGGAGACGGTGGAGACCTGGCCGAAGGATGCCCAGGGCACGAAGGTCGATGCGGCGGTCAGGGCGACGACCGACGGCCGGACGATCGGAGAGGCCAGTGGCGACGTCCACTTTGCGAGCTATGGTGTCTCCGGTCCGGCGGTCATGGCCCTTGCCCGTGCGGTCGCTCCTCTGCTCGCATCCTCCCGGGTAACTCTGCATATCGACCTGTTCCCGGACATGACCGAGGCGCAACTGCGGGAGATCGTTGCCCGGCATGCCGATAGAACCCTCCAGGATGTCCTCGTGGGACTCGTGCCGAGCGGCCTGATCCCCGTGGTCGCTCGCTTCGCAGGAGGGATGGACGCGGTTCCGAGTGTCTTGAAGAACCTGACTCTCACCGTGTCGCAACTGCGCCGCCTTAAGGAGGCCCAGGTCACGGCAGGTGGGATCACCGCCGACGAGATCGACCCCCGAACGCTGGAATCCAGGCTGCTTCCGGGTCTCCACTTCGCCGGCGAGGTCCTCGACGTGGACGGAGACTCCGGAGGCTTCAACCTCCAGTGGGCGTGGTCGAGCGGATACGTCGCCGGGCTGCTCGGCAAGTGAAGCGGCGCCTGGAGGGATCTGCCTGCAAGAGAGGAATAGGGGTTCTGTTCGCACAACAAAGCAGTGAAACCACCGCCGGAAGGGGAGACAGGTATGCTGTCACGAGAACGAGTCATCGAGACGATTGAGCATCGGAGGCCGGACCGGGTGCCGGTCTACGGATGGGTGCGCGCCAACCTCGAGCCGCAGATCAGAGAGGCGTTCGGCTCGGTCGAGGCGTTCGAGGATCGGTACGAGTTCGACTTCGCCCACCTCTTCGGCGGTCCTTCGACCTACGACTGGCAGATCATCGAGGAGTCCGGCAAGCCTTCGCGAGGCGACATCGAGCCGCCGGACCTGCTCGACGTGACTCCCTCGGACCCCGACGACATGTCCGCCTACCAGGGGGTGATCGACGGCGTCCGTCACCACAAGGAAGAGCGCGGGCGGTTCGTCTACATGCAGACCCCCGGGTTCTTCGAGGCGCTGAACGGCGCATTCGGCATCGAGAACCACCTCGCCTACCTGCTGCTCTATCCCGACGAACTTCACGAGATCTACGCCCGGCAAGCCGAATGGAATATCCGATTCGCGATGAACTGCCTCGATCTCGGCGTGGACATGGTGCACGTCTCCGACGACTGGGGCGCTCAGCACTCGCTGATGTTCAGTCCCGAGATCTGGCGGACGCTGATCTTTCCGTACCACAAACGCGTCGTCGATGCCGTGAAGGCTCGTGGCGCGTACGTCAGTCTGCACACCGACGGCAACAACATGTCGGTGCTCGACGGCATCGTGGAGATCGGGTATGACGTGGTGCATCCGTTCCAGGAGTCGGCGGGGATGGACTTCGGCGTCTACCGGTCGAAGTACATGGACAAGTTTACGGTGATGGGCGGACTCGATGTGCAGACGACGATCGGCTTCGGGAAGCTCGATCACCTGCGCTCCGAGATCGAACGGGTGCTCACCATGTTCAAGGACGGCGGCCTGCTCTTCTGCACGACGCACTTCATCCAGAACCACTGCACCATCGAGGAACTCACGTTCGCCTACGATTTCATCTATGAGTTCGTGAGGTCCTGATGGGACCTATGTGTCCCATCAGTCCCATCGATCAGCAGTCAAACCAGCGAGCCTCAGGAGACCGAGACGTTTCCATCAGGAGTCCTCAGGGTAGAACGAGGGACGCAACGTCCGAGTTCGGAGGAGCCCTGGGATGAACAGACGCGCCCTGCTGATCATGATCGTCCTCTGCCTGATCGCCTGCCTTCCAATCCGCTCGGCGGACCTGCCGGTGGTCGGCATCGCGAACAAGGCTGCCGGCGACCCGATCATGACGACGGCCAGGAATTCGTTCGCGTTCAGGGTATTCGGCCGTGTCGAGTCATCCGGCCTCACGACCGACCGGTTCGTCGTCGATGACGGCTCCGGCAAGGTCAGGGTCGTCGCGCCGGGCCACTTGGCAAACGCCGGCTGCTACGTCTCCGCCACCGGCACGTTGGACCCGAGCACGACACCCCCAACGCTGACCGGCGCCTCGACCGATGTCGTACTGATCGGTTCGTGCATCGCGCCGCCGATCATCTCGGTGAACGACTTCCCCAACTACCGCGTGTTCCAGCGCACCATCGGCGGCGCGTCTAAGAGCATCAGCATCACCGGGACCTGCTCCAATGCGAACTGGAGCCGGATCGATGCCCGCATCGTCCGGCAGAGTGGGGGAGCGCCGGTGGTCGACTGGACGACGATCGACTCGACACCGAGCGCGGGGACGTTCTCCGGGAGCCTCACCGTGCCGCAGGGAGGATGGTACCGCATCGAGGTACGAGCGTGCGACTCACTCGGCCGTGTGGTGAGCGCCGCATCGAGCGCGAACAAGTGGGGGGTCGGCATGATCATCCTCTGCATCGGCCAGTCGAATATGGTCGGCAGGGCCGCGCCTCCGTATACGACCGCCTCCGACCTCGCAGCGCTCTACAGCAACGCCGGGGTGTGGGAGCATCTCGCCGATCCCTGGGACAGGGGCAGTCCAGCGGGCGCGATCGACGGCGATTCGGACGTCGGAGGATCGATGATCCCTGCGCTCGCCAACGCTCTCCTGCAGACGTACAGCTTCCCGATAGCCTTCGTACCGTGCGCCAGGAACGGCTCGCCGCTCTACGTCAGGCCGGGCAACTACGGATGGTCCTACCGCAACCCGTCGAACCACTACGACACATCCACGCTCTACGGCCAATCGATCACCAAGGCGCAGAATGCGGGAGGCGTCGAGTTGATCGTCATGCACCAGGGTGAGCGCGACCTGCTCGACGGACGAAGCGAGGCGCAGTACGAGGCGGATTTCGCCACCATGATCGGGAACTACCGGCAGGACCTCCGGCCGGGCATTCCGATCTTCATCTGCCAGCTCGGCACGGTGGGCCTGGGGAGCGATTCAGGGGTCGTCGGCATCAGGAACGCCCAGCGCGACCTCGACAACGGGACGAACGTTCTGATGGGCGCAACGGCGATGGACCTTGCGCGCTCCGACGAATGGCACTACACCGGACCGTCGTTGAACGTGCTCGGTGGGAGGCTGGCCAACGCGACCAAGTACTACTTCGGCAACTCATCGTACTACCGCGGCCCGTCGATCAGCTCCGCCAGGTTCAGCGACGGCAACCGCAACCAGGTGATCGTGACGCTGAGCCACCGTGGGGGAACCGATATCTCGCCGGCATCGGGGATCACAGGGTTCGAGGTGTTCGACAACGGCTCGCCCGTGGGGATCACGTCCGCCGTGCGCCACTCTTCCAACGCCGTCCGGCTCGCTCTGTCGCACTCGATTTCGTCGAGCCACACCGCGACCCTGCGCTACCTCTACGGTATGACGCCCAACGTATCGGGACTGGTCAGGGACAACTCGCCGCTCGCGCTTCCTCTGGAGAATACCGCTGCGCCGATCACGATAGCCGGACCGTGAGGCAGCCGGGCTATGGGACTGATGGGACATATGGGACGAATGAGAGTGAGGCGTACTATCAGTCGCATTCTGCAGAAGGCGGACGCTCTCCTGCCGGCTCCCCATTGTACCTGAGGATGTTGTGCTCGGGCGGATGGTATTTCCATGCGACCGCTTCGATGATCTCATCGCGCCTCGATGCACGCTCTTCCTCAGGCAGATAGACGACGATATCATCGACATCGTACGGCCCGAAGCGCCAGTGACCGCAGACGGCGCCCTGGAGGTCCCCGTCGATCAGCAGGAACTGGAGCACCTCCAGGCCGGGGAAGCTCTCCTTCAGCCAGGTGATGTCCGCGCGGACCAGCGGGTCGGCCCTGTGCAGCATGAAGACCGAGCGGACAGGGGACTTCTTATCGAGCGCGAGATCCTCCGCGAGCATCCATCCCTCACCAAGCTCATCGATCTCACAGGCGACGATCGTGCCGTCTTCCTCCAGAACCTCGAGCAGGCGCTTGATGTCCCTGAGCGCCCAGCCCGACCAGTCCCTGATCTGTTCGATGCCCGCGAAGACCTGCGACCGCAGGAACCGGACAAGCGCCTCGCATGCGGACGGCTCCCAGAGGTCCGGGCTAATCTCGACATCCGGCCACATCTGCTCGAAGGCGTACCAGGCGCGCTCCCAGTCTCCGGTCGTCTGGTCCTCGTAGACGAGGAATGCCTCCTGGAGGCGGTGCAGCGCCGGCATGATCTCCTTGTTGAGGAGGCCGGTCTCTTCCTTGATCCGGCGCGGGGTCATCGGTCCGGCGCTCCGGAGTGTGTCGAGGATCAGCTTCCGATTGGAGTTGAGGCGCTCCAGTGGGCGCTGGAAGGCATTCCCGTAGAGGGCGAGGTCGTCGGCGAATACGTACCCGATCGTGCCGTTCAGGAACCGGCCCTTGACGATCTCCCGGGAGGCGCGCCGCTCGTCGTTGAGCTTCATGTCGTCGAACGTCGTCCGGTGCACGAGGCTCGGGGCGATGCCGGGCATGGCGAAGTAGATGGTCGGGACCGGCTGGAGTCGGCGGAAGAGGGATGAGTACTCATCCGGCGTAGTCACCGGTCGGGCGAGCCCTTGCCGCTCCATCCGCTCAGCGAGAACCGTTTGTTTGTCGACAGCCATCGTGTCATCCTCCAAGTCGTATGATCAGCAGTTCGTCAGCCGAAACCGCGAATCCTGGTACTGGAGCGCACTGCGGTTTCCACGAACCCGGTATAGGGTATCGACCTGTCTGAAACGGGGACCGGTCCTCCTGACGCGCTCCCCGTGAGATTGGCAGAGACAGTGGCATCCCCGCAGGACTCATTACACAAGGAGAAAGTGAGAAATGTTCACAAAGAGCACTGCTATCCGGACCCTCGTTCTTCTAGCCACCTTGGTACTGATCGGCGGAGCACACGCGCACGACGGCTGGATCCAGACGAACGTGACGAGGTTGCTCGTCGGTGACATGTGCTACATCGACATGCTGTTCGGCAATCACGGCAACACGCACAGGGACTACAAGGTCTGGGGCTCCAAGTGGGACATGACCAAGTCCACCTTCACTCTGCACACGCCCAAGGGAGAAGCGATCGACCTTCGAGATCGCACGATCGATGTCGGCTATAGCGAGATCAAGGTCGTCCAGGGCGTGAGCTTCCGCGATGTGAACGGCTACCTGGTGGCATCCTTCCAGGCCTCTCAGCAGGGGCTGTACATCGCCGACGTTCGGCAGGACACCGTGGTGACCTATGCGCCCGAGCGCTCGATCAAGTGCGCGAAGGCGATGGTCAGAGCATTTGCCTCGACCATAGGCCGGCAGGGTGAGTCGGCCCGACGGTTCAACGCGCCGGTGAACCAAGTGCTCGAGGTCGTCCCGCTGAACGACCCAACGGACCTCACCGTGGGAGACCGGCTGTCGATACAGATTCTCTACAAGGGTAAGCCACTGCCGCATGCCCATGTCTCGGTGATCCCGAGGGGAAAGGAACTGCCTCCCATGGGAACGCCAAATCCTCACGACATCATGACGGACATGCACGGGAAGTTGTCCTACACCTTTGACGAGGCCAACTACCATCTGATCGTCGTGCATCTCGAGACCGACGAAGCCGGAGTCCTGGACGGGGTTCCCTATGAGTTCACCAAGTACACCGGAGACCTGAGTGTCATCGTCAGGCCGAAGATACGCGGTCCGAATCCACCCAGATAGGGGCGCTCCTCATTTCAACGACATGAGCGCCGGATGTCATCTGTCCGGCGCTCTGCTTATGACATCCTTGCACGCCAGGCGTCGTATCCCTGGGCGTTCCATTCCCTGAGCGTCTCGATGCACTCGCCGTTGCAGCCCAGTTCCTCGTTGTACGCATACTCGTTCAGCGTGGAACAGGGCATGTCCTTACACATGCCACAGTGTTCCAGTCCCTTTTCTATCACGCACTTGGCGACATCACACTCGCCCCAGAATATCTTTCCCTGAGCCGCCAGGCACCCGGGGCAGTTCATCTCCTCCCTGCATGTGCAAGTCTTGCAGTCGATTCCGCATCGACTCATGAACTGATCAGCCATGACTGAGCCTCCTGGTTGCATGATGATCTCATTGTAATCCGGGAACCTTGACAGCAGTTTGTCATGGTTCTAGAATGCAACCACAGCTTTGGTTTCGCCACGACTCGACGACGGGAGTCGTCGGGGCGGGAGTCTGTCATGCGCCTCCATCGCCTTATCGCCACATTGCTGCTGCTCGAGTCACGCGGTCAACTGAAGGCTCGCGAGCTTGCCGACGCCTTGGAGGTCTCCGAGCGCACCATCCACCGTGACGTCGAGACGCTCTGCGAGGCGGGCATCCCCATCGAGGCGACCGCCGGGCCGACGGGCGGATTCCGGCTGATGGAGGGGTATACGAGCCACCTGCCGCAGGTCCGCTCCGATGAGGCGGTGGGACTGTTCCTTCGCGGCATCGGGATGGACCGGTTGGAGCAGTCGGAGGCACACATCGACCTCCAGCGCGCGCTCGGACGCCTGGAGTCGCGGCTGCCGGAACGATACCGCCAGGACGTCCGCACTGCTCAGAAGAGGTTCTTCTTCGACCCGACTCCGTGGTGGGAGGGGCTGCCGGTCACCGCTCACCTCGATGTCCTGCGGCAGGGCGTGTGGCATTCGCGGAAGGTTGCATTGGAGTACGAAAACGCCGCTCAGGAGCGGACCATGCGCGTGGTCCGCCCCTACGGGCTGGTGGTCAAAGTAATGCGCTGGTACCTCGTGGCCTACTGCGAGGTTCGCGAGGCTGTTCGTACGTTCAACGTCTCACGCATCCACCGAGCCGAGTTGCTGGAGGACACCTTCGACTGGCCGGATGGCTTCTCCCTCGAGTCCCACTGGAAGGCTCGCACGCACCAGTGGACGACCGAGGTTTCCGAGGGGGAGCATCACGAACGGAGCGACGACGGAGCTGATGCGACCTGATGAGTCTCAGGTAGATCCAAGACAGATTGTCATTCCGGACTCGCAACCAGTCATTACTGCGCAGCAAGCGCAGTTGTCTCGGATAGAAACCCTGCTGGTCCTGTTAGGGCCGGCGGTGGTTGTTCCCCGGAACGTAGAAACCCGCTAGTCCTGAGTAGCGAAGCGTATCGAAGGACGGTCGGGACTACTCAGGGCTGACAGTGCGAGGTCTCCTAGGAGTGACACCCTGGCACGGTTACCTGAGATTCCTTGGGCAGTCGATCTCAGTTCTCGACTCGAACCATCGCTCCTACTACTCCTCGATTGCCGGCGATATCCCATGCGTAGACGTTCACCGAGTACGTGCCGTTCGGCCAGAGCGGCTTGCCGTCCGCACCCTTTGCCGTGGTATCCCAGCACTCCTTCTCGTCCTCCGGCTCGATCTTGCCGTCGCCGTCGGTCTTCGTCACGCGAAGCATCTGATAGCGGGGGAACGAGTCCAGGTTCATGAAAGCCTTCCGCTCCTCCGATGAGAGGTAGAGCGGCTTGGTGCATTTGCTATCACCGACATCGCCGCGGTGATCGAGGACCAGCTTCCGCACGGTGTGCTCTCCATCGCTGATCGAGAGCATCACCACCGGCACGCCGAGGTTGCCCATGTGGCCGGAGTAGGCGGAGTCCGTGATCGATGCCACGATGTCTACCTTGCCCTTCACCATCACCACGCCCTTCTCATCGGCCCTGGCGCCCTCCGACACGAAGCGCAGAGGCAGGAACGACGGCGGCACGGTGTCCTTCCAATCGAAGTAGTAGAGCGGATCGATAATGCCCTGCACCCTTACCGTTCCCCCTGATTCCTTGGCGAACTCGACGTAGCTGAGGTGGAGGTGGTCCGCTTCCCGCACGCCGTCGATCGCGAACTCTATGAGTGAGCCGAGCCGCTGTCCCTTCTGGATGTAATCGCCCTCTTTGAAAGTGAACGTCTTCGGGTCCATGTGCGCGTAGCACCAACCCCTGTTGCCGCCCTTGTCCGGAGTCACGACGAAGTAGTCATGGGTACGGGGATCACTGCTCCATATGGCGGCTACGTATCCCGAATCGACCGCAGTCACCGGCGTTCCGGCACTGTGGATGAAGTCGAGGCCGCAGTGGATATAGTCGTCGGTTGCCTGCTGATAGTTGTTCCAGATGATCTGGGCCTTGTGATTTCCCGGGAACGGCCATGGAAGCGGCTTGGCGACCGGATCCGGTCCGGGCGGAGGCGCCGGCGCTCCGGACGGGGCCAGTTCCTTCGTAGTCACCGCGGCTGCGGGCGGCAGATCGGATCCAGTGTCCGCCGGCCCGGGGTCTGTGATGGGAGTCGTCGGAAGCTCGCCCAGGTAACGCTTGAGCGTATCGAGCACGTACTTGCTGGTCTCCTTGCGCGCCGACTGCTTAAGCGCCTCCATTGCTCTCGGGTTCTCGCGGCATATCCACCCCAGGGCCTCAGCGGCCACTCCTCGCATGACCTCATGATTATCGTTCAGGAGGACCTTGATCACCGCAGACACGCCCGGTTCGTCTCCGATCCGGCAGAGCACGTAGCAGCACTGGAAGCGCTGGTTCACGGTGCGGGACTTGTCCTTCATCGCAGCTATGACCAGAGAGAGCATGAACTCGCGGGCTGCGGCATTGGCTTCCTTCACCTTCCGGGTGAGGGCATAGAGCGCGTCGAGCCGGTCGGTTCCCGGCTCAGGGTTGTCCATCTGCCGCAGATACGTGTCGACAAGCCTGAGTATCTCGGCCGGGACATCCTTGGATGCCGAGAAGCCGGGATTCACCGGAGACGAATCATCCTTGTCTGTCTTGCCGGTAGACACGCGGCCTTTCGTGTCTTCGACCGTCGAAGTACCCATGCCGAGCGCCTGAACGACGGCCTCGGGATCATACTTGTCTGAGAGGAACAGGTCGTCGAAAGTCCAGAGGAAATACGGCACCCCGTTCTCACGAGCAAGACCGTCGATCGCCTTGAGCTTCTCCAGGGAGATCCTTGTCAACTCATCCCAGGTCACTTTGCCCAGGCACGGGCCCATCTTTCCGGCCATGACGGAGCGAACGGCCTTGATGTTCGCTATCTCCTTGCCGGCGTCTGTGTCTTCGCTGATGAGCAGGTAGGGATGCGCCACATCCACCACTTCCGAACATGCCTTCCAGAACGCCGGGACGGGCATGTAGACCACTCCCAGCTTCACTCCGGGCTGTCTTGCCCTCCATGCGGACCTGGCGCCCGCGAGGAAGTGTACGATGAGCCTGTACGGGTTGCTGTTCCAGGATGCCGTACACTCGGGGCACCGGCAGCTATTCTGGGGGTTGTAGATAATGATCTCCCGGAAGCCGGGGCACTTATCGAGGATCTTCTCGCCCCAGGAGAGCCCCCACTTGCGGGCCGGCGCGCTGGAGTAGCAGATCTCAGCGTGGTCCGTGCTCCGCTCGCCGTCCTGGTTCATCAGGGTCGGCACGGTGGGATTGGAGAAGAACCGTGGGCGGTACATGGCGGCGACCGGCACCTTCTGCGCGGCCATCAACCCGAGGAAATTGTTGATCGCGGCGAAGTTGGTCCGGTCCCAGTGATAGGTGATCCACGCCCAGTCTGTCACGACCGGAGAGAACCGCCCCTGCTGCACGAACTTCGCCAGATCCTCGGGCGATACCTGACGGCCTATGCTCGAGGCGAGTATCGCTATCCCGCGCCCGGAAGGCCCTGGTCTGTTAGGTTTGACGGCAGGGAACGGTCGTGACCGCGAGGTATCCTCAGCTTTGGCAATGAGGACGCCCGCATCAGGACTGCATCCGGCTCGTGGGGAGAACACGGTGTAGCGCGGCGCCGACGGCAGACCGTCGGTCTCCGTATCTACCTCCGCGACGAGGCGTGCATCGTCGGGGTTGTCCGGCAATGCCGCGGTGCTGCCGGCCTGCTGATTCGGCGCAGGACCGTCCGGCATACGAGTCGGCGCGCCGTGACGCCGGACAGGATCGTTTGTCCCGGCTTCCACAGCCGGTCGCCGGTCCGAGTCTCGGGGTTGAGGACTATGCGGCGCCAACGCCGTCCGTTCCGCGGGTGGAACCTGCCTCGTACCCCTAACACCGGGAGAGTCGATGAGGTTGCTGACCAGAACGGTGGCTCCAAGTACGATGGCCGCCGTCAGCGCCCCGGCCCACGCCGGAAGTTGTCTGCGGACGCATCGTTCCGCACGTCGCGGGAGGAGGGACATTACGGACTCGCGCATATCTACGTTCTCCACCGGGGCCTTCAGGGTGTCGGACAACCGGTTCTGCAGCGCCAGAAGCGACGCCAGACGCGCTCTGCCTCCGCCGCAGTTCCTGATATGGTCTTCCACGTCTCGTCTCTGCCGTCCGTGGATCTCACCATCCGCGTATGCCGAGAGTTGTACTGCCATGTCGCTACACCTCATCGAGAATCACCGTAAGCCTTTCGTTGAGCATCTTCTTCGCCCGATGCAGTCCCACCCGGATCGTGGTCACCGGTTCCTGAGCGAGTTCGGCAATCTCGGCATAGGAGAGATCCTCCATGTACCGCAGGATCACCACCGTGCGGTAGGCGATGGGGAGTCCGTCAACGGCGCGCCTGATGTCGGCCTGCCGGGCGTTCGCCAGTGTCTCCGCTTCGACAGGGTTATCCGACGGACAGGCCGTGTCAGGGAGGCTGTCCAGATCGTCGTGCGGTACCTCACGCGAGAACTTGCGCAGGCACACGTTGACCGCAATACGGCGCACCCAGGCTCGGAACTTCCCGTCGCCTCTGTAGCTGTTCAGGTTCTGGTAGGCGCGCAGGAAGGTCTCCTGCACGGCATCTTCAGCCTCCTCACGCCTCCCGAGTATCCGGTATGCGAGGCGAAAGACTACCGCCTGGTGATGCCGCATCAGTTCGCTGAAGTCCTCAATATGCCCCTTTCCAACACGTTTGGCCAACTGATCGTCAGTCAGCAATTCCATCTCTCCCCGGGATCTGTAGACCTGCTGCCATTCCAGTAGATACATGCGCGCGAGAACCTTACAGGAACCGGCGTAGAACGGATGCGCAGGTTCATCACTCTGGCTCCCGCCCGAGTTCCCGTCTCTCCCGTCCACCGATCCTTCTACGCCCTGAGCTACAATACGGCGATGCCTATACTATGATCTCTACTATCCCGGGTGGTGGCACAGTCCGTTCTTGTAGTGAGGAATGCTTGATGGACAAGTTGCATAGCCGCAGACTGTCTGCCGAGACTCGCCTGGGCCGAGTCTTGGCGAACAGATCGCAGAATCCGCATTGTGGGAGGAGACTAAGATGAAAAGAGCGATGATTGTTGTCGCGCTCGTGGCGTTGCTCTCTGCATCGGACCTGACGCGGTCAGTCACGAAATGCTCGATCCGGACTGGTACTACGCCGACCACAAGCCTATGGACTTTGCGGAGGCACGCCCGACGATCAGTCTTCCCGGCGGCTGGGTCGTGGTGATGTGGGGAAAGGTCGAGGCCCGGGCCGGAATGAGTTCGGCGAGGCGTATACATCGATCTGCCGCAAGTTCGCCGGTTCGCAGGCGCCGTCAGAGTCTCATCCCTCGCCGGATGACGGTATCGTCCCACGCCGATTGGCATTCCCGCACGCCCGGTCACGCGGAGTTCACCGCGCTGCCTGCCGATCTCTTCAACCGCCACCAGCGCGACGGAGCGGTCGAATTACACGACTCAGCTCTACCTCGGCCAACCGGACGCATGATCAGCCACCGTATAGCCGCATGAGGACGCGGTCTACCGCATCGTAATTTCGCGTCGATTCGGTCTGGTCCGGGAAGTACTCCAACTGCACGATCAGTCGCAGACCGTCCTGAGCCAGTCTGGGCAGCAGTTCCATCCACGGATCGAGCGTCTTCGGCCCGCGGACCTTCACCGCGATGCCCGATCCGCCGAACGCATCTCTGACCGCCTCCGGGTCGTTCGGGTTCGGATCGCTGTCCGTATGGATCGCGCAGTCGATTCCCACTATGCCGGGCATCGCGGCCACATCCGGCATGAGGTGCTGCCAGCGTCCACAGCTATGGATCGCCAGGCCGCCCATCGCATCGGCCAGCTTCCGGTCGTACTTCAGGCAGAACTCCCTGCCTATCTCCGGTGAGACGACGGCGAGGTTGTCGTCGGAAACCGCCATGCCTGCCCAAGTCGGATCGCTCACCATAATGTGTCCCGGGCGCGCGACCGGAGCCTCTCCGATCTCTTCTATCTGTCGCCGCGAGAAGTCGATCACCAGATCGTTGATCCGGCTGAGGAAGCGACGCACGACGTCCGGGTCGGAATAGCAGCCGGTCAGCAGCTCGACGGCATCGAGTATCAGCGTTGCCGTGTCGTTCGCGCTCTGCGTGTCGGTGAGGGCGATCGGGATCCGGTCGCCGGTGCGCTCGCGGAAGTACCTGATGATCTCCAGCACGCGCATCATGACCGGGCTGTCCTCGATCCTGGGCGGATCGATGTCAACGACGTCGCTCAGGGAGTGATATCGGTAGTGGACCGCCGGAGCGTCGTTCTCACGCCAGACGTACTCGCAGCCGAATGCATTTGCATACACGCCCGTCCCGACCCACGGCTCCAGGTACGGCAGCCAGTCGGACTTCACCGAGAGTTGCCGCTTGAAGAAGCTGAGGTTCGACTCCCAGACGGCCTCGACCGAGTTGCAGTTGTGGTAGACGTCGAGGGGGACCGACTGCACGATCAGGTACGGCTGCCTGCCCGAGGCAAATGCCTCCAGCCTGGGCAGGAGCTGCTCGCGCTTTTCGTAGTAGAGGTCGATGGTACGTCTGTCCATGGGACTCACGGCGAGAGATGTGTTCTCCCTATGGTTATCCGGAGGAGCGGCTCTGCCCTCTTTGTCTGGAGCCGATCAGGCGGATGGGGACCGGGCCAGAGTTCCGGGGCCCCACACAATGGTCACGACCACAGCCGTGATCGCAGTGAGGATGAAGGTGATAGAGGGATCGTAGTACGAAGCATCGCCCGGCAGCAGGACAAGGAAGCTAATGTTGTACGTGGCATGGAGCAGGCTCGCGGCGAACACGCTTCTGCCCGCGTTATTGTAGATCCAGACGATCAGCACGCGGTTTGCGACCGTCGAGGCGATCTGCCAGGCCACCCACGGGGGGGTGTTGGCGTCAGGAGCCTGGAAGTAGGGTAGCGCGTGCCAGATTCCCCACACTGCGCCAAGGATGATGCCCGCCCACAGCGCGTTCGTCCGTTCCTGCAGCGGCTCAGTGGCATGTCCTGACCATCCGATCTCCTCGCATACCGCCGCGATGAGGAAGACGAGCGAAGATGCGGCCACCACGAGGACCGGGAATCGGAGACCGGGGACAGGGACGTCCATGAGCCTGAGCAGTCCGTACTCCGTCAGCATGAACACGGGCTGCAGGAGCAGGGCGGGCAGATACCAGGTCTTGTTCCTGATCCTTCCGTAGTCGACGGCCCGTCCGAGCAACTGCCTCACGCCATCCCAGCCGCTTGATCGGTAAACGAGGATCGATGCCGCGATCATCGGGCAGACGAACATGAACGCGCTCAGGGGGAGATTGGCCGGCAGAGCGGATGGAATCATCCCGATCAACCAGAACGGGATGGACAGGACGAAGACCAGCAGGACATATGCCGCAAGAGACTTGTCTGCTGACGGCCTTGTGTTCATGCTCACGATGTCCTGATACCCAAAACAGGCGTGCCCTGCTGACTCTACATTCCCGCGGCCGCCACGGTCAGACACACGAGCGAGTCTAGGTCACGACCTGCTGATGATGGGCATGCTCGTACTCCAGCTCGGCCTGGTACCTGATATAGATCTTCCTCACCAAGAGCGGTGCCAGCACTCCCGCAAGCACAACCGACGCCAGAGCCGCATAGATGAGATGAGCTACGAAGGTCTTCCGGCCCTGTCCATCAATGCGTTCATGTACCGGGAGCGCGGTGTCTTGATCGCATATCCGCTCTGCGGCAGGTGTGCAGAGAAGCTCGTGGCGCAACGGCCGACAGAGCCGACGAGCATGCACAAGGACATCGAGAGGAATCTGGTGGATGCGTACCTGGCTTACCTGGACTCGCTCACGTGAGGAGCCGGATGCCTTGTGCGGCCTGCTCCACCATTCACCCTGGCAGCGCACTACAGGGCCGCGTTCCTCTGTACATCCCAGCCCATCCGCACCGGCGCGCCCGCGGCGCCGCCTGACCGCTGCGGCACATATTCCATCACGATGGTCCCGTAGGACAGTTGAACCGTCTCCACCGGCGCGGCGTTCTCCGAGGGTGCTTCCTGCGCAAACCCGGACACCACTACGTCGGTCAGGGTGAAACGCAGGTACTCATCGCGAGCCTGTCCGGGCCGGCGCACCGTGATATCGACCCTCGGCAATACCTGCCCTCGGAGACTGGCGATTGCGAGGCGAGGCGAGGCCGAATCCACGGGTTTTGTGACAACGAAAGGCGTGACGGTGGCGCGCCCGGCGGATGCGCCGCCGCCCCGGGATGGGCTTGCCGACTGCGCGATGTTGAACGAGTATGAGGCGACTACGATCTCGTCGCGGTGTTGGGCATCCGTGGCGTCTCCCGGAATGCCTTCGACGCGCATGAAGATGTCCGGCGCCGCCTGCGCTGCCGCAGCGAGAATCAGCAAAGTGAGCAGAGGAAATACACGTCTCAGCATGGTCAGTGACTCCTTGTGTTTGATATTCATATCATTAACGCCCGTGGCCGATCCGAAACATCGTTCGTTACACGTTGCGAGATGGGGAAGAGAGACACAAGGAGCTTAGAAGACAGGGGAGGGAGACCTTTTCCCGCAGAGTCACCCAAGGGGATGGAGCCGGAGTTCTCAGGTCCGATGATTTCCCGCGATGCTCTACGGGGTTAGCTTCGGTCCGCTAAGGTAGTCACACGCCGGACGGCATCGATGCCGAGCGAGAGTGCTCCTCCGCTGAGTAGCCAGTCATGTATGATGGACAAGACGATACGCTGCCCGCCACCGGTGCCCCTGCCAACAGCGATGGCCGCGCCCGGTTTTCCTTCGAGAGGTCGATCGTGCCGGTATGCGTACGCGCGTTCGAAGACGGCAGCCGGCTTTGAGGGTATGTTCCGATAGTAGACCGGAGCGGCGATGATGACGGCATCCGTCCAGTACAAGTCGTCGTAGATAGAGGCGATATCGTCATCGATGCAGCACTTGCCTTCCGTCCGGCAACGTTCGCACCCGAGACACGGCTGCATGTCGAGGTTGCCGACTCTGTGCATACGGACTTCCGCCCCTTTACGACGGAACGGCTCAAGAGCCAGTCTCAGCAAGTGCTCACTGTTGCTGCCTTTGCGAGATGATCCGCATATCCCGACGATTCTCATGGATTTACCTTGCCGATTGCCGTGACGAGCCCCACCAGACATTACCGCCTCCCGGATGGCAAAGCATCTTGCCGGTCAGTGTACGCCCTTATGCGGGGGCTTGTCAGACTGCATAGACGGCCAGGCGGCTCTTGCGCTATTGAGGCGGTTGCATCTTGCGGCTTTTCCAGCGCATGAGAACGCAGGCTAGTATATCCACCGATTCCACGCATGATACGACAAAAGCCCCGGGAGACAACATCCCGAGGCTTTTGCAAGGTGGAATCCTTGTGTTCGATTGAGCGGTGGAGGAACCGTGCTCTCCGCCGGATGCGGCGACTCATCACCGCGCCATCAGCGCGAATACACCCCAGCCCAGGTATTCACGCGTGTAAGCGGCATAGCGCTCCGGTTCCGATGTCAGTCTGGCTCGAACCTCTCCCGCTAGTTCGTCGTCGGGATTGGCCTCAAGCCATCGGCGCATGGTGAGCCATTTGGCCGCCTCGTATCTGTCCCAGCCGTCTTGGTCAGCCAAAACCATCTCAACGACATCGTAGCCAAGGTGGCCGAAAGACGCGAGAAGTTCCGGAAGCAGGAGAAAGTCAGAGATTGAGTTGGCCATATCTCCCTTGACAATATCGTCGGTCGACGGTAGCCGCCGCCAGTAGGGCTCGCCGATGAGGATGATCCCTCCCGTGTGCAGACTTCGCGCCAGAAGCTCGATGGCGCCGGCGACTCCCCCGCCGATCCACGTGGCGCCGACACAGGCTGCCACACCGACCTTGTCGTCCGAGACGTATCCGGAAGCATCGCCATGTATGAACTTGACTCTGTCGGCAACGCCGAGTTCCTCAGCGCGAAGTCTCGCTTGCTCGGTGAACAACCGGCTCATGTCGATCCCGGTGCCGGTAATGCCGTAGTCGCGAGCCCATGTGCACAGCATCTCCCCCGAACCGCTGCCGAGGTCGAGCACTCGAGTCCCCGTTTCCAGGCGCAGCGCCGCGCCGAGAGTGGCGAGCTTTTCGGGTGTGAACGGGTTATGAATGCGGTGAGCACTCTCGGTGATGTTGAAGATCCGTGGAATGTCCATCTCGGGACTCCTTATGGGCGCAGATAGGGGCGGGCGTCTCGCTCCAATGCGTGAATGATCTCAGTGTAGTTGAGGCTGGGAACCTTGGTCAAAGGGTAAGTTCCTTGACTACAGCACCTTTGGGGGTAGGATAATCATCCAGCGGTTCGAAGTATAGCTCCACAGCTTCGCGGATGTTGGTCATCGCTTCCTGGATGGTGTCGCCTTCGCTGATGCATCCCGGCAGCGCCGGCACGATAGCAGTGTATCCGCCTTCTTCACTTGGCTCCAAAACGACCTTGAATACCACGCAGGCCTCTGACTTTCGAATGGTGTTGTTGGTGGAGGCGCGGGGACTCGAACCCCGGTCCAAAGAACAGCGCACACAGGCATCTACGAGCGTATCCCGCGATTTGGTTCTCGCGCTTCGGTCTCCCACGGGCAGGATACCTCCACGCCAGCTCGATTTAGTGTCCCCTCAGGCTCCCCGAGCGAGGTCCCTTGGGTAATCCGGCATTAATGACGCCTGGCTCCGATCCGGCCGGAGGGGATCGGGCAGACGGGCTACTTAGTTATTAAGCGGCCAGTGCGTAGCTGTTTGTGCCGTTTATAGGCTTCCCGCTTTTAACGAGGCCAGCGGGTCCTCGGCGCGCAACCCATGCTGCTGTTTCTCTGTCGACTCCAGTCGCCCCCACGTGATGCGTCCGCGCAAGATCGAGGTCGAAGGGAAGGTATCAAGGTGCGATACGCGGACTTTTCTACACCCGTATTATACCCGAAATCCGGCCTCCCGTCAATGGATTTCGAGCGCCGGCCTTTCTCGTACTCCTGCTCATACTCATACTCAACAGCCCGGCAGGAGATATGAGCCCCATACGTCGTATTGTACGCTGAGTCTTGCGCAAATGTCATTCTGACAGGAAAAGTGCCGTGACCAACACAACCGAACGACGTGTCCTCGAGGGCGTGCCGCGAATCCATTTCTACGAGGGTGGACCGAGATGCCCGGAGGACGTCCCGTTCCCGTCC
>Ga0208826_1000493_pt1 | contig 41188 bp, 40 predicted proteins | sample AD_UKC115_MetaG_FD_184451 | JGI IMG/M metagenome (GOLD analysis project Ga0208826, IMG submission 184451) | Active sludge microbial communities of municipal wastewater-treating anaerobic digesters from Hong Kong - AD_UKC115_MetaG (SPAdes)... | ecosystem: Engineered > Bioreactor > Anaerobic >...
TTTTTGGTGTGAACAGAAGCACTCATTACTATAAACCTGTTGAAGAGGATCCTGAAGATCTTGATGTGATGCGCAAGATGGATGAGGAGTATCTTGAGCATCCTACTAAGGGAGTTCTTGGCATGGTTGATTTTATTAAGAAAAATGGGTGTTATGGCCATTTATCCGGGGAAAAACCTTAGTAAGTTGGGAACGGCAAAATACATTCAAATCAGGTCTGGAGCATTGACATTACATATATTCCAATGGAACACGGGTTTCTTTATCTTACGGCAATCATTGATGTTTACAGCCGCTATATTGTTGGATGGAGTCTCTCCAACACTCTTGGTGCCGAATGTTCCCTTAATGTGCTCAAACAGGCTATTGCCGAGTTTGGCAAGCCTGAGATTATAAATTCTGACCAGGGTTCACAGTTTACCTGTCCCTTATGGACAAAATATCTTGAAGAGCAAGGAATCACGATTAGTATGGATGGCAGAGGCAGGGCGCTTGATAACATTTACATAGAAAGATTTTGGAGAACAATTAAACAAGAGTACATTTACATTTGGCCGGCTGAGAATGGAAACACACTTGTAAGAGGTATAAAGGAATATATGAACTACTACAATAATCAGCGAACTCACCAAAATCTTGACAGATTGACACCTTTTGATTGGTATGAATTTGCAGCTTAGAATTTAAACTAAATAACCATTACCCGTGGTTGGAAATTGGGGAGTATTATACTTTTACCAGGGTCTTCAGAGTTTGGTCATGCATTCGAGCACTTTATCATACAGGAAATAATTGCTTACATATTCAGGATACGAAGTAGATGCAGTTATTGGGAATGCCAATGTTGCTATCGAAATTAAATCGACTGAAAAGGTGCAGTCACATCATACAAGAGAATTAAAGGCATTCTCAGAGGAATTTCCCAACTCTCGTCTGATTATTGTCTCTATGGACAAGCATCCCCGCAGGATGAATGAAATTGATGTTATCCCGGTTATGAATTTCTTGACAATGTTGTGGAATGGGCAGCTCTTTTGATTAAGTTGTGGCATAACCCGTTTGGACATTTTGCCGGCATCAGGAAAAAGTTCGTATCGAAGATCTATATACTGCTCTCAAGAGAATTGTTTTGTAAAAAAGAACTATCATCAAATAATATTTTTGACCTTTCAGAAGAAGAATTTAGATTGACTATACTTAATATTTGCGAGTAGTATGCCAAAAACCTATGACCTTGAAATTCTCGAAGTATTCCTTTTGAAGGCACTATCCACTAAATTGTGTAAATGATAATGCATAAACAAAAAGCATTATTAATTTTAAACATTAAACAAATGGAAACACAATTTATGTCAAGACAGAAGAAGATGTAAGCAAGTTTCTTAAGGATCTTCATTCTCAGGTTCTGGAACAAATGCTTCAAGGAGAGATGGATGCTCGCCTTGGATACGAAAAGAACGATGTTTCCGTGAATAACACAGGTAATTCAAGAAATGGGAGTTTTCAGAAATTTTCCATTCCTCTGTACTGTATAGCTTCTGCAAGGTGAATTGTGGTTATGTATTCTGAATGGTCGAGGTCTGCGATTGTTCGAGCAACTTTTAAAATTTTATGATAGCCTCTGGCTGAGAGATTCATTTTGTCGATGGCTGTTGAAAGCAGTTTTTGTTCACTTCTGCCGAGTTTGCAGTAGGCTCTTATATCTGCAGTACTCATTTGTGCGTTTGTGTTAATTTTGCCTTTAAAGCGTTTTTGTTGGAGCTCTCTTGCCGCTGTGACCCGTTGTTTGATTGAAGATGAAGATTCGGCCGGTTCATCACTCAAAAGTCTTTCGCCGGGGATAGGATTGACTTCAATTTTCATATCAATTCTGTCGAGCATTGGTCCTGATATTTTTGAGAGATAGTGGTTTATTATGTAGGGGGTACAAATGCACTTGTCTCCTGGCTGGCCATAAAAACCGCAGGGACATGGGTTCATGGAGGCAACGAACATAAAATTACAAGGATATACATATTTGTATTTGAGTCTTGAAATTGATATGACTCTTTCTTCCATTGGCTGGCGAAGAACCTCAAGTACAGAACGTGAAAATTCTGGCAATTCGTCCAGATAAAGTACTCCATTGTGAGCAAGTGACACTTCTCCGGGTTGGGCAGATGCCCCTCCACCTGTCATGGCATATAATGACGTGGAGTGATGCGGGGAGCGGAAGGGACGTTCTTTAATTAATCCGTTAAATGAATTTCCGCTCCCCGCCACTGAGTATATTATACTTGTTTCCAGAGATTCATTTTTGTTCATTGGCGGAAGTATGCCTGCAAGTGCTTTGGCCATTAGACTTTTGCCAGACCCTGGTGCTCCGCAAAGAAGTATATTATGTCCTCCACTTGCGGCTATTTCAAGTCCTCTTTTAGCACTCTCTTGACCCTTTATGTCTGCAAAATCGGGAATATTGATTTTTGTCCGACACATATTTTCTTCCGATTTATCGTTATAAGTAACAGGCTCTTTAAAAGACTCTCCACAAAGAAGTGTTACAGCTTCCAGCAAATTTTTTACTCCATATATTGTAATGCCGTCTACTGCCGATGCTTCATAGGCAGACTCTTCTGGGAATATGCAATATTTAAATCCTTCGTGTTTGCAAGAAAGTGCTATAGGCAAAGCACCCGGGACAGGTCTTAGTGTTCCGTCAAGTGAAAGTTCTCCGACTATTACGCAGTCTGATAGTGATTGAAACGCATATTGACCCGAAGCAGCTAATATTCCAATGGCAATTGCCAGATCAAAACCAGTTCCTTCTTTTCTAATATTTCCAGGTGCAAGATTAATTATAACTTTTTTACCAGGAAGATGGCAACCTATGCTTCCAAGTGCGGCCTCAATTCTTTGCTGACTCTCTCTTACGGAATTGTCAGGTAGTCCCACAAGGAAAAAGCTGATGCCTTGAGTTATTTCAACTTCAACTTCTACTATAATAGCCTCTATGCCAAGGCAAAAACTACAAAAAGTACGACAAAGCATTTTTTCTTTAAAAGTAAAATGAATATTGTAAAATTGTACATATCTGAACGTTAGATTATTGGTTTCAAAATAAAAAATATCTGATGCTGTCTTTTCAATAATTTGTTAATTTTGTAATTATGGAACGGTGTGTACTTAACCTAAACTATTGTGCCGACATAGATTGTATTGATTCTTTTATCCCCCGGGATTGCCTGGTGGTTACAATCATAGACGCGAAGATCGCAGAGATCTATGGAAAATATTTTCCTACGCCTCAGATAAGAGTTGTTGCTTCAGAGAATAATAAAAGCTTGCAGAGTGTGGAGAGTATATCTCTTCAACTTCTTGAAATGGGGGTTGATAGAAGTTCTTTTTTACTCGCTGTAGGAGGTGGAATTATTTCTGATCTTGTGGGTTTCATAGGCTCAATCTATATGCGTGGTATTAAGTTTGCCTACGTTCCTACAACTTTGCTTGCACAAGTTGATGCTGCTATTGGAGGAAAAACTGCCGTAAATTTATCCGGCTTCAAGAATATTTTAGGTGTTGTCAATCAGCCCGCTTTCACGCTTATTTGTCCTGAGTTTCTTAACTCGTTGCCTGAAAATGAGATGTTAGCGGGGCTTTCTGAGATGTTGAAAACTTTTATAATTGCTGACAGGGATAATTACTTTAATTTTCTTGGAGAGGTTCGTAACCGACAGCTTGAAGCAAAAATCCTTTGGCCTTTTATTAAAAAATGCAGCTCGATCAAAGCTTCTATTGTCGAACAAGATCCGTTTGATAATGGAGTACGTAAATTACTTAATCTTGGACATACTTTTGCTCATGCACTTGAAAAGATAACACAAATACATCATGGGGAGGCTGTCTCAATCGGAATAATTCTTGCAGCCAAACTTTCTGTTAAACTTTCTTTATTGCAATCGGATGAAGAACTTACTATTGAATCGGATTTCAAAGACTTGGGTTTGCCTGTCGCTTCTCCTGTAAATGTGTCTTCTTTGACTGATGTTATGCTGAAAGATAAGAAGAAGACAGGAGATAAACTTGATTTAATTCTTATCGAAAATATTGGCAAAGCAATTATATATTCTATTAATGTTAAGGATTTGGAGGGTTTGTTAAATGATTTGTCTTAGCATAAAAGAAAAAGGTCTCAGCAGCGTGCAGGATGCGCTCTCAAAGGTGCATTTAGCAGAAATAAGGCTTGATTACACTAACCTTACGAGAGAGGAGACTGTTACTCTTTTTCGTACAAAAAAAGATCTGATTGCTACATGCCGTCTCACAGAGCTTCCTGTCGAGGAGTGCAAAAAGAGACTGACATGGGCTATTATGGCCAGCCGCACAAAAAAAACTGTTGGCAAAAGATATATAGACGTTGAATATGATTCACCTTCAGACTACAGAAATGACCTTATGACTGCTGCTCACAAGAGAGGATTCAATATTATTCTATCATATCATAATTATAAAAATACTGACAGCTTTGAGAGACTTTGTGAAATATATGAGGCATGTAAAAGTTCAGGTGCTGATATCATTAAAATTGTCACTACTGCTCAATCGATGCATGATTGTACAAGGGTTCTAAGGCTTTATAAGGAATACAAAGGGATTCCCCTTATTGCTTTTTGTATGGGTGAGACTGCCAGATTTACTAGGATTTTATCTCTTTATTTAGGTGCTCCGTTTACTTTTGTCTCGCTTTCGCATTCACAGGAGAGTGCAGAAGGTCAATTTACTATTGCTGAAGCCGAGAGCTTGTTGAACAAAAAAAGCTATCCAAATAAGGTAAACGGGAAGATTTTGAATGGGTCGTTAGTTGCTCCGGCTTCCAAGAGTCATTCTCAAAGAGCCATACTTGCATCTGCCTTGGCAAAGGGAAAGAGTGCGCTTTATGGCTATACGCCCTGTGCCGACAGTGAAGCTGCGCTGGAAGTAATCAGGAATTTAGGAGCAAAAGTTAAAGTTGAAAAATGCAAGTTTCTCAGACAAAAGGTAGAAATTGTGAGCCCTGGTATAGAGGAGCTTAAAAAACAACTGGCTAAGTCTGATATTTTTTACCGTTCTACCAAATCTCTTGAGCTTTGTGTTGGAGAATCAGGTTTGTTAGCTCGTTTGCTAATTCCGATAGCAGGCCATTTTCTCAGTTCTGACAGCAAAGGGGTACGATCCGTTAAAATTACCGGGAAGGGGACTCTAAACAATAGAATTATGTTTTATCCTGCCACTGATCCTTTTCCTGAGATTGGTCTTCAGATTGAATCTACTAATGACAGGTTACCTGTAACAATTAAAGGCCATATTAAGGAGGGTAATTTAAAATTGCTTGGAGGCGGAGGTTCTCAGCTGCTTTCAGGATTACTTATGTCGCTTCCTATGTGTGAAAAGAACAGTACAATTGAAGTTAAAGAGCCTACAAGTACTCCTTATGTCGATTTAACTATTCAAACTCTCAAAGATTTCGGAGTTACTGTTACCAATCACGACTTTCATGAATTTAAAATACCCGGTAAACAAAGATATAAGGCACGACCATTTTATCCTATTGAGGGAGATTGGAGTGGGGCATCAATGCTTTTTGTTGCAGGCGCGATTACCAATGGTGTTACTATTACTAATCTTCCCGTCAATTCCAAGCAGGCAGATGAAAAAATAATATCGATTCTTAAAGGCTGTGGTGTTGAGATTAATATTGTCGAATACCCAAAATATCTGGTAATGTGTGGGGATGTCCCATGTGCGTTTAAGGAAGACAGCACAAAAGAGGTTATTCTTGGTTCTAAGATAGATCTTCTTAAACCAAAAGGCACCCTTTTGCCGTTTGAGTTTGATGCCACTAATGCACCTGATCTTTTTCCTTCTTTGGTGGTCCTTGCATTAAACTGCGAGGGGGAGAGCAGAATAAAGGGAATTAAAAGGCTGTCAAATAAAGAGAGTAACAGGGCTGAAAGTTTATATACAGAGTTTACTAAATTGGGAGCTGATATAGATTTAGACGGAGATTGGATGATTGTAAGGGGTACTCAACTTCATGGTGGTCTTTGCTCATCTCACAATGATCACAGAATAGCCATGGCAATCATTACTGCAGGGTTGAAAATCAAAGAAAATGTTTTCCTTGATGATTTAAACTGTATTTCAAAGTCTTTTCCTGACTTCATGAGTAACTTTAAATAGACAATTTCATTTTCATTATTATATGAATAGTTTTGGCAGAAACTTCAGGATTTCCATTTTTGGAGAGTCTCATGGCGAGAAGATAGGTTTGATATTGGATGGGATTCCTGCTGGAATTTCGCTTTCTTCAGATGACTTCCTTGAGGATCTTGCGAGGCGGAGTGGGGGGAAGCCAGGTACTACTCCCAGAATAGAGAAAGATATTCCTGAAATTGTCAGTGGCGTTTATAAAGGCTTTACTACAGGTGCGCCGATTGGCATTTTATTTAGCAATGATAATACCCGCTCCTCTGATTATTTAAATTTTGCTGACATTCCCAGACCAGGGCACGCTGATTTTGTCTCAGTTATAAAAAGCGGAGGTTATGTGGATTTAAGAGGCGGAGGACATCATTCCGGGAGAATAACTCTAACTCTGGTAGCAGCTGGTGTGGTAGCAAAGAAGATACTTGGAAAGATATTGGTTAAGGCTGATCTCATCAAGGTTGGAGGCGTAGAAGATATAGAAGACCGGGAGTCACTTCTTCAAAAGACAAGAGAAGAGGGAGATTCTCTTGGAGGTATAATAGAGTGTACAGTTACTAATATGCCTGTCGGTCTTGGAGAGCCTTTTTTTGATTCGCTGGAATCACTTCTTTCACATATAATATTTGCGATTCCCGGCATCCGCGGGATAGAATTTGGTGATGGTTTTGCTGCCGCTTTCATGAGAGGGTCTGAGCATAACGATCCTATCGTAGATTCCAAGGGGAAAACATCAAAAAATGGTGCGGGAGGCATTAATGGGGGTATATCCAATGGAAATGATCTTTTGTTTAGAGTGGCAGTGAAACCAACTTCGAGTATCTCAAAGAGTCAACAGACATTAAATTTTGCCACCGGGAATATTGAGGAGCTTAAAATAGAAGGGCGGCATGACACCTGCTTTGCTCTGAGAGTTCCGGTAGTTGTCGAAGCCGCCACTGCTATTGTATTAGCTGATCTTATATTATCTTCTACTTTATAATAGCTCCTGCTACTGCATTTGCCACTAATGCTCTAAGTCTTACTACACTTCCCTTATCTTCTGGATGAACACGGTTTGTTAGGAGTATTACAGCAACCTTATCTACAGGGTCGATAACAATGGATGTGCCTGTGTAACCTGTATGGCCATAAGTTTTGCCATAAGGGAAAAGATTACCATTGTTTGAGGCATAAGAAGAGTAGAGGTCCCAGCCGAGTGCTCTTCCCAAGTGCTCAAATCCTGGAGGGATGGATATCATTGTTTCTACTGTGAGCTTTCCAAGAATTCTTTTTCCATTATATTCTCCTCCATTCATTAGTGCTGCAGCTATTACAGCCATGTCCTCTGCATTAGAGAAAAGACCTGCATTTCCTGAATTCCCGAAATTGAAAATTCTTGCAAGTGGATCGTGAACTTTTCCGAGCAGAACTGTACCATCTTTTTGTTTCTCAGTAGGAGCTATATTTTTGAAATATGCTTCATCCGGGTTGTAAAAAGTATTTTTGAGTCCCAAAACATCATATACATTTTGCTTCGCATAATCACATAGCTTCATCCCTGTAATGTTCTGAAGTATATTCTGTAGTGTAATGAAATTAAGACAACTGTATTGAAAGTTGGTAGTTGGCTTAAAATCTCTCTTGCATGTTGAGATATAATCCATTAATGCTTCAGGGCTGGGAGCACCATATTTTGCCATAAGTTCGTCTATATTGGCATATGCTGGCAGTCCGGAGGAGTGAGTCATGAGATCTACTATTCGTATATCTATTGTTTTGCCCGTCAATGTGTCGACATATCCTTTAAAGCCCTTGATGTACATAGCAACATTGTCTGTTAAACGAACTTTTCCCTGTTCGACAAGTTGCATAAATGACAGGGTAGTTCCTAAACATTTGCTCACCGAGGCAAGGTCAAAAATTGTGGCTGTTTCCATTTTTTCAACAGTCGGATAAACTGACTTGTTGCCATACGCTTTGATATACACCATCTTGTCGTCTCTTACAACGGCAAGTACAGCGCCGGGTATATCGCCCTTACTGATAGATTCGTTGATGACGCGATCGGCATTCATCAATCTGTTTGCATCGAAACCGGCCTTTTCCGGGGAGATCCTCATAAGGGGCTGGGCAATTGCTCCTATTGAGATGATCAGAGAAAACATTAAAAAGGATAATCTTTTCATTTTTTGAAAGTTTAAGTAAATTGAAAATGTGGGCAGCTAATTAAGCTGCCCACATTTGATATTCAATATTATTGAAAATCAGCTTTCGGAAGGAGAATGTGAACGGTTTCCACCACGATCACGATTTCCCCGGCTTCTCTGATTTCCTCTCGATTCACCACGACCCCTTCTGTCATCATTACGGTTTCCTCTGCGTTCGCGACGCTCAGGACGGCCTCCAGTCTGTTGACTTCCCTGACCTGTAGATGTAGTTGATACGCCTACATTAGGAGACAAATCTCTTTTTCCATAAACCTCGCCATTGCATATCCAGACTTTGATGCCAAGAATTCCGACTTTTGTAAGAGCTTCAGCATGAGCATAATCAATATCTGCGCGGAATGTATGCAGAGGAGTTCTGCCCTCTTTGTAAAGTTCTCTTCTTGCCATTTCGGCTCCTCCAAGACGACCGCTTATCAAAACTTTTATGCCTTCTGCTCCCATTCTCATAGTTGAGGCCATTGCCATCTTGATAGCACGGCGGTAGGATACACGACCCTCAACTTGACGTGCAATATTGTTGGCAACTATATTGGCATCAATCTCAGGACGTTTAACTTCAAAGATGTTGATTTGTACCTCTTTGTTGGAGATTTTTTTCAACTCTTCTTTTAGTTTGTCAACTTCTTGTCCACCTTTTCCAATAATAATTCCCGGGCGTGCTGTGTGTATAGTAACTGTTATCAGTTTTAAAGTTCTTTCAATAACAATTCTTGAAAGACTTGCCTTTGACAATCGGGTATTTAAGTACTCTCTTATTTTTGCATCTTCTAATAATTTGCTGGCATAATCAGTGCCGCCGTACCAGTTAGAGTCCCAGCCACGGATAATGCCAAGTCTGTTTGATATAGGATTTGTTTTTTGTCCCATCTTATTGCTCCTCTTTTACGGTTTTACTTTTTTTGTCAAGCACTATAGTAACGTGGTTGGAACGTTTACGAATTCTGGCTGCACGACCTTGAGGGGCAGTACGAATACGCTTGAGTGAGCGACCCGGATCAACCATAATTGTCTTAACGATAACATTGCCACTTTCCAATTCTTTACGGTCTGATTCGTTTTTAGCTTCCCAGTTAGCAATTGCTGAACGAAGAAGCTTCTCCAAACGAACAGCTGATTCTCTTTTGGTATATTTTAATACATCCAGAGCGTGATTAACTTCAAGTCCTCTTATATTATCTGCAACTAAACGCATCTTGCGAGGTGAAGTCGGGACATTATTCAGCTTGGCAACAGCTGTTTGTCTCTTTATTTCTTTACGCCTTTCGGCAGACTCTCTTTTTCGAGCTCCCATTATTTAATTCTGTTTTTTCAAATTAATGATTAACGATTACCCGAGTGACCTCTAAAGGTGCGTGTGGGTGCAAATTCACCGAGTTTGTGACCTACCATATTCTCAGTAATGTAAACAGGAATAAACTTGTTTCCATTATGAACAGCTATAGTGTGACCTACAAAATCGGGCGATATCATACTTGCGCGTGACCAAGTTTTAATTACCTCTTTCTTGCCAGATTCATTCATGGCAAGTACTCTTTTTTCGAGACTAGCCTCAATGTAAGGCCCTTTTTTTAATGAACGACTCATAATATTCAGTTAATTCCGTTATTTTTTCCTTCTTTCAATAATAAATTTCTTAGTCGTCTTTTTAGGATTGCGGGTCTTATAACCTTTTGCGAGCAAGCCTTTTCTTGAGCGAGGGTGTCCACCGGATGCTTTTCCTTCACCACCTCCCATAGGGTGATCAACAGGGTTCATGGCAACACCTCTAGTACGAGGTCTGCGTCCCAGCCAACGTTGACGTCCGGCTTTTCCGTCAGACTCAAGGTTATGGTCAGGATTGGACACTGTACCAACAGTAGCACGACATGTTACAGGAACCATTCTGGTTTCTCCTGATGGGAGCCTCAAAATAGCATGTTTCCCTTCACGAGCTGTGAGCTGAGCATATGTTCCAGCGCTTCGTGCCATTGCGGCACCTTGTCCTGGATGTAACTCAATGTTGTGAATAAGTGTTCCAAGTGGAATTTCTGATAATGGGAGAGCGTTTCCTAATTCTGGAGCAACCCCGGGGCCGGATGCAATTACTTGTCCGACTTTAAGCCCGTGTGGAGCTATAATGTAGCGTTTCTCTCCATCTCCATAAACAACTAATGCAATTCGGGCACTTCTGTTAGGATCATACTCGATTGTCTTTACTGTTGCAGTGTAATTATCTTTATTTCGTAAAAAGTCGATGACGCGGTACATTCTTTTGTGACCGCCTCCAATATAGCGCATTGTCATCTTACCTTCAGCATTTCTTCCTCCTGATTTTTTAATGGGTTCAAGAAGTGATTTTTCCGGTTGTGTACAGGTGATTTCTGTAAATGCGCTTATAGCTTTATGTCTTGTTCCCGGAGTGACCGGTTTAAATTTACGTATTGCCATTCGTCTTAAATATTACTGTAGAAATCAATCTTATCTTCACCGGCCAATGTTACAAATGCTTTTTTATAATGATTTGTGCGGCCTGACAATAAACCCGCTTTTGTATAGCGGCTTTTGCGCTTTCCGTGGTAGTTTGCTGTATTAACATCCAATACTTTAACACCATACATCTCTTCTACCGCTGCCTTGATTTCCAATTTATTGGCGGCAGGGTCAACAATAAAACCGTAACGATTCAACTTCTCGCCCTGAATCGTCATTCTTTCTGTTACTATAGGCTTAATTAAAATTCTCATCGCTTTCTACGGTTTAATTACGTCCGCGTAAATTGTCCTGAACACCGTCTACCAGTACAAGACTTGTTGAATTCAAAATATGATAAGTGTTAATCTCATTTAGAGTGATCACTTTCACATTTGGAAGATTGCGTGACGATAAGTAAATATTGTCTGAATTATTAGGGAGTACAAATAGTACTTTTCTGTCATTAACCTTGAGATTCTTAATTATCTCAATCATTTTCTTGGTCTTTGGAGCCTCCATATCAAACTGCTCTACAATTGTAAGTGCCTGCTCCTTAGCCTTATAAGACAAGGCAGAAAAGCGAGCGAGCTGTTTTACTTTTTTATTTAGCTTGAAACTGTAATCACGAGGTCTAGGACCGAATACTCTGCCTCCGCCAACATAAATTGGAGACTTAATGCTGCCATGGCGTGCGCCACCTGAACCTTTTTGACGAATAATTTTCTTGGTACTGTAAGCAACTTCGCTTTTTTCCTTGGTTTTGTGAGTGCCTTGGCGTTGATTGGCGAGATACTGCTTTACATCAAGATAAATAGCATGATCATTTGGTTCAATTTCAAAAATACCGGGGTCAAGTGAAACTTTTTTCCCGGACTCTGTTCCATCTATTTTATAAACGGGTAATTCCATGATGCTTAATCCTCCACAATAACATATGAACCTTTACAGCCGGGAACAGACCCTTTAACAATGAGAAGGTTGTGTTCAGGAATAATTTTGACAACTTTAAGGTTCAAAATTTTCACTCTTTCACCACCCATATGGCCGGCTAATCTTTTCCCTTTGAAAACTCGAGATGGCCATGAAGATGCACCCATTGATCCTGGTGCGCGTAGTCTGTTGTGCTGACCATGAGTCTGGCCACCAACTCCTCCAAATCCATGGCGTTTCACAACGCCTTGAAAGCCTTTTCCTTTCGATGTTCCAATAACATCTACCCATTCGAGCGGATCGTGAACAAATACGTCCGAAACGGTTACAGTATCGCCCAAGTGAAGTTCTTTTGTGTAATCCGCAGAGAATTCCACAACTTTGCGCTTGGGTGTGGTTTGTGCCTTTTTGAAGTGGCCCATCATGCCACTGCTGGTGTGTTTTTCTTTTTGTTCGTCATAGGCAAGTTGTACAGCGGCATAACCATCTTTCTCTACTGTACGAATTTGCGTAACAACACACGGACCAGCCTCGATGACGGTACAAGGAACATTTTTCCCATCATCATCAAAAACGGAAGTCATTCCGATTTTCTTTCCAATTAATCCAGGCATTGGTTGTTAATTAGGTGTTTTATAATAAATTATACTAATCCGCATAAAAAACGCGGGCTGCAAAGTTACGATAATTTATTGTAAATGCAAGAGCACAGGGCACTATTTTAATCTTTGAAGCAATGCTTGCTTGGCATAGGAAGGTTTAAGTCTGTTCACAAAATAAAGTGCGTCATCTCGGTTTGATGCATTCGGACTTTTTTCATATTTCTCCACAAAATATGTGGCATGCTCTAAAAGATGTTTTCTACAATCTATATTAATCATTATCCCATTCCCAAAGTCTGCATATGACATTCCTGAAACTATTTCTGAGGAAGAAATTTCTGCTATCTCAGACATAGAGATGTTTGTAAGATTTATCGTTATTGAAGGGTAATAAAAATACTGTTGTGAGGGAATAGATACAGTAAGTTTAAGAGTATCACCTGTAAGGGATTTTTCAATTGTAGTATTAAGTCTGTATTCTGAATATTCATAGTACTCTTCCAAAGAAGTAAACCACATTGAATCATCTCCATCTTTTCCATATAAATTATTTAGTAAAAGTAAAGTGTCAAGTTCTCCTTTTCTGGTCATGCCATGTATTCCAACACAAAATGCTTCTCTGTTTTCAGGGGATTTTTGAAGGATTTTATTGATATTTTCTATCCATTCACAAGGACGATAGAAGCCTCTTTCAATAACTTTCTTTTGGATACTTGAATTGACTTTTCCCGGGAACAACTTTTCAGCTTCTGTCTGGGCTGTCATAATTTGTATCGGAGGATATTCTCTGGCAGCTTCGATGTATGCTTTGTTTCCATCGGGCTCTGCCAAAGTTTTACAACCTCTTCCATCAAGTTCCAAAGTTATTATCTCCTGAGCTAATGCAAAGTGATTTTTTATCATTTCCACATTGGATATATCATCTGCCTTAACATCGTGAAAAGCTATACCATTGTCATAATTGACTATTTCTCTGACATTATCCCAAATTAACCCCCTGAACATGTTAAATGCTTGTGGGGAGGGGTATGTATTCATAAAGCTCTCTTCGGGAGAGAGAGTTGTCGTAAAGGTAAATCTAACTTCATTCCCGGCGCCATCTGTTGATCCGAGAGTTTTATTCAAATAATAAACAGAAAGCGGCATATCACCGGATAAGAGGTTTACGGCATTATAATAGACATGTTCACTTACAGGCAAAGGTTTTCCGTTTATTGCAGCCCAAACTCTGCAATAGGCGTCTTGTTTGCAATCATCCATAGTTAATATCATTAACCATGATTTATTGTATTTGAGATATGGAATGCTTGTTGAGATACTTTCAATGGGAATGTCGCCTTTTGTTTTTATGTAAATTTCGGCAACAATGTTACTGTTTTCATCTTTGTATGAATAAACATACAGAGGTTTAATATCTCTTTCCGGGACATCAAGGCATGATGTTAAACAAAAGATAAAGCACACAATTGATGATTTTATTATGACTCTTTTATTTTTTTTCATGTTTTATTCCAATGCTTGCTTTATGTCTTCATAGAGTGTTTCCGCATTTTCAAGGCCGACAGATAGGCGTATGCTTTTTTGAGAAACGTTCATAATTTCTCGCTGTTCGTCGGTGAAAGTTCCAAAAATAGTTGTAGCAGGGTGAATGGCAAGTGTTTTATTGTCAAAAAGGTTTGTGGCTCTTCTGATTAATTTAAGATTATTAATCAATGAAAATGCTTTTTCTTTGCATGGAAGATCAAACGTTAAAAATGCACAGGGTTTGCAGCCAAATTGCCTAAGGCTTATTTGGTAAAACGGATTGTTTTTCAGGCCAGTGTAATTTACACTTTCGATCCCTTTAAGTGAGGATAAACGTTCTGCGAGTTCGAGGGTTGTAGAAGCTTCTTTTTCAAATCTAACCTCAAGAGTTTCCAGTCCAAGTGTCTGCATATACGCAACTTGTGGCGTCATATAAGCTCCGAGATTTCTCATTACTTCCTTTTTAAGTTTGTATGTAAAAGCCTCTTTGCAAATGTCAATGCGTCTGAGTTTAGGCGATGAACCAAAGTCTGCCGTACCATAATCCAGTATTAAACCTCCCAATGAAGTAGCTCCTCCTGAAATATATTTAGTGCTTGAAACGATTTCTATGTCAACGCCGAAGTCTTTGGAAGAGAAAATGTGAAACGGCACAGCTGTAGTATCTGCGATCAAAGGGACTTTCGCTTCTCTTGCAATAGCCGAAAGTGCTGTAAGGTCAGCAACTTCGAGTTGGGGATTTGTTATAATCTCCAAAAAAAGTGCTGCAGTATTTTTGTCAATATTTTTTTTGACTTTGTCAATATCTGTCATGTCGCAGAACCTGACTTCAACTCCAAAATCGGCAAGTGTGGAATAAAAGAAGGAATAAGTGTTCCCAAAAATATGAGGGGACGTAATAATATTAGACCCAGACCATGCAAGAGTCATTATTGCATTACTGATGGCAGCCATGCCGGAATTAAGAGCTGTAACACTATGGGCTCCTGTAATTTCTTGAACTCTTTGTTCAAAATATTGAACGGTAGGGTTAGTTAGTCGAGAGTAGACATGCTCGGATGTTCGTCCGCAAAAAGCCTCTTCCATTTCTTCAGCTGTGTTAAACTCGTACGCTGCAGTGTTGTATACAGGCATCGAGAGTGAGTTGTATGGGTCTGGCTTTTCAAAGGGTTTATGTAGGATCTTAGCCAAATAATCTGTATGCTTCATTTTAAAATTATTTGTTAATCAATTGTAAATAGGCTTCTTCGAGTTGATCAAGAGCTTTCTCAAGAACGGATCTTGGGCAGGCAATATTCATTCTCATAAAACCAACTCCTTCTTTGCCAAACATAGCACCGTCATTTAATGCGAGATGGGCTCCATCAACAAAAAAATTGACAAGTTCTTTCTGTTCAAGACCTAAGTCTCGGCAATCGAGAAATACAAGATATGATGCCTCTGGTCTTATTGGTTTTATTAGGGGCATCTTTTCTGACAAGCGGGTAAATAAATAAGTTATGTTATTCATGATATAGTCAAGAGCCTGATCCAGCCATTCTGTGCCATTGCTATATGCCGCCGCTGTACATGTGTAGGCAAACATGTGTCCGGAATCGTGTTCGCTTGCTGTCATGTATTTCTTGAAAAGTTTATTTATTTCTGGATTTGGAATTATTATATAGGAACTTAACAGTCCAGGCATATTAAATGCTTTACTTGGTGACATGAAAATAAGGGAATTGTTCTTTGCTTTTTCTGAGACAGTTGCAAAGGGTATGTGTTTGCTGCCAGGGAATGTGAGATCTGCATGAATCTCGTCAGAAAAAACCAATACTTGCTTATCGTGACATATATCTGCGATTTTTCCCAATTCTTCTTTTGTCCATACTCTGCCACCGGGATTATGAGGATTGCATAGAATAAGTACATTACATCCTTTGATGTCAGTTCTGAATTTTTCGAAATCAATCTCAATACTGCCATTCTCAATTGTAAGTGAAGAGTAAACAACTTCTCTGTTATTATGCTCACTGACAAGAAAAAATGGGTGATATACAGGAGACATGACCATTATCTTGTCTTTCTGTTTTGTAAAACATTTTATAGCAAAAGCCAATCCCTGAACAATTCCGGGAGAAAAAGTCAGTATATCTCTCGAAACTTCCCAGTTGTATCTTATTTTAAGCCAATTAATTATGGATTTAGACCAGCTTTCAGGCACACTTGTGTAACCGAGAATTCCTGAATCACAACGTTTTCTAATAGCGTCGATGATATATGGAGGCGTCCTGAAATCCATATCTGCAACCCACAGGGGGATTAAGTCTTCTCTTCCCCATCTTGTTTTAAGTGCTTCAACTTTAAGAGCATCACTGCCTTTTCTGTCTATTATTTCGTCAAAATTATATTTCATTGTCTGAAAGAAAGCAAGCAAGTTATTTAATGATCAGCTTATTAGAGAATGCAGGTTAGAGACGATAAGTTTTACTGCAATGGCCATTAGGATAATACCAAAAAATTTACGCATGACATAAATACCACTTTTGCCTATTTTTTGAGAAATATAATCAATGTTGCTGAGCACAAAATAGACAATGAGTATGTTTAAAAACAGAGCGATAATAATATTTATTACTTCATATTCTGCTCTAAGAGAAAGTATAGTAGTAAAGGAGGCTGCACCTGCGATGAGAGGAAATACAATGGGCACAATTGTGGCTGACTGTGATGGACCATCGTCTTTAAATATTTGGATGCCAAAAATCATCTCCACGGCAAGAACAAGCAGGACAAGTCCTCCTGCAACTGCAAAAGATGAAATATCTACTCCAAAAAGTCCGAGGAGTGCCTGTCCTAAAAATAGAAAAGCCACCATGATTACCAGCGCAATCCAAGATGCATTGAAAGGGCTGAACTTTTTATTATTTTCTTTCATTCCGACAATGATCGGAACAGAGCCAAGAATGTCAATAACAGCGAACATTACAATAAATGCACTAAAAATCTCCCTAAAATTTATACCCATCTTTATTATTGTTATAATGTTGGCTGTAAAGATAATAAAAATTATCTCATATGGTTGGAAAGTGTGTCTATAAGCACTTTATTTGCAAAATCGTTTATAGCCGTACATTTACGAAGATTGTAAAGGTCAAGGTTAGTAGAACATTCTCCACATATATCTACTCCTATGACATTATTGATCTTGGCAAGATTTGAGAGTATATCCTTAAGTTTTGTCAAAGAGAGCGATCCCTGGTTCCAATTGGTTGCAGAACAGTTTGTATCCAGGACATCCTTGTCTATAGATATGTATACAGGTGCATCAAGTTTTAGTTCTAAAAGCTGGAGCAAAGTCTCTTTTCTGTTTATATTTTTATCGCTGTAAACAACTAAATGGTCTTTATATTTGGGTTCTATATTGTCGATATATTCTTCAGACACACCCAGAATGAAAACTTTTTTGAGGTATTGGTTGGTATCGATAAGATATTTGACCCAGCAGCCACAAGAGAGCAAATTGTCAAACAAAGGCGGCTGCAAGTCAGGGTGATAATCGAACACTATTAAGTAAAAAGGTCTTTCTATTTTATCAGTCCATAGTTTACTCATATAGTGATAATTCCCCGAATCGATAAAATGTATCCCATCAGGGGTGTAGGGAGAGATTTTTTCAATCAATTGCTTTTCCGCCTCTTTGTCACAGTACCGGCTGGTGCCTGATAATTGTGTACAGTCAATCCACTTATATTCGCAATTTTGTAAGCTTTTCTCATGTTCATGAACATGAGTGAAGTTCATAACCAAAACTTGGGGTTTCATATAAAGAAGGTCTTTTCCCCAAGTTAGAAAAATATTTGATGTTTGTGTTAATATTTAAAAAAAATATACCTTTGAAGCATGTCTAAAAGGATAGTGATAAATAATTTGAAGGAAATCGAGAATGCTGCTGCCAGATTTCTCGAATTTACTGAAGGGAGTAATGTTATTGCCTTTTATGGGACAATGGGCGCCGGCAAAACAACTTTTATCAAGGCTATTTGCAAAGTGCTTGGCGTACCTGACACTGTAAACAGTCCTACTTTTACAATTATCAATGAATATCGGACAAAAGAGGGTAAGTCAATATACCATTTCGACTTTTACCGGATCGACAAGATTGAAGAAGCTTATGATATAGGTTTTGACGAGTTTATTGAAAATGGTTCTCTTTCGTTGATAGAATGGCCTGAAAAGATTGAAACACTTCTCCCTGACAACACTTTGAGAGTACAGATAAATGTGCTGGAAAATGAAGTAAGGGAGATTGTATTTTAATTGGGTTAGTTATTGTCAGGGTAAAGTAAATACGGTTTACGCTGTTCTTTAAATTTTGCAACATCTCCAGCCCACATGGACTTGATTTCTGCAGCAGAATTTCCTGCAATTATCATTTTTCTTACATAATCTCTTCCAATAAGTAATTCAAAGAAAGAGTTGAAGAAAAAGTTATCAAGGTTGAGATTGTGATAAGCATCTATCAAATATTCCAGATTAATCCCCTTTTTGTTTATTTCTTCAATAGAAGGTTCTTTTGTCAAATCAACTCCATAGCAGACTCTGTTGAGTTGAGGCGGATTTTTTGCTCCGGGGATGCTTTTGGGAGTAAATTTAAAATCGTAGCCTTTCATATTTGGATGACCATACATCTGGAAGGGATGATCTGTTCCTCTTCCAAGGCTGACTGGGGTAGCCTCAAAATAACACATTGAAGGATATAGATATATAGATCTCATTTCAGGAAGGTTTGGAGATGGTTTAACAGGAAGAGTATACATGGAGGCGTGAGTGTAGTTCTTGCACTTTATAACGGAAACATCACACTGGATACCATTATTTAACCATTTTTCACCATTAATCATTCCTGCAAGTTCACCGAATGTCATACCATGTACTACAGGAATGGGTAACCATCCTACGCCTGATTTAAATTTCATGTCGAGAATAGGCCCGTCTACATAAAAGCCAAGTGGATTGGGGCGGTCAAGAACAATCATTTTTTTCCCGTTTTCTGCACAGGCTTCCATCATTCTTGCCATGGTAGTGAGATAGGTATAAAATCGAACTCCAACATCTTGAAGATCAAAAATTATGACATCTATTTGATTGAGAAGTTCAGAGGATGGTTTACCAGTATTCCCCTCATATAGGGATTTAATAGGGATCCCGGTTTTCTTATCAACTGAACTCGAAACATGTTCGCCTGCATCTGCATCTCCTCGGAAGCCATGTTCAGGTGACATAATAAATACTACGTTAACTTTAAGTGCAATCAATGTGTCAACCAAATGAGTGTTTCCAATAACACCTGTTTGGTTTGAAAGAACGGCTACACGTTTGCCTTGAACCATAGGAAGATATTCTTCTATAGATTCTGCTCCTACCTTAATTTTTTGAGCAGAATCAGCAGAACTGTTTTTTGTTTTTTGCGCTGATAATGATGAGGCAATACTTAAAATCAGAACAATAATTATAGTTTTTTTCATGACCCAGTCTTTTTTTAAGAGTTTGGTTTTATTATGACAAATATAAAATTATTAGCATTAATTCGTCATTAGAATACAATATTTATTTAAAAGCTGAAATGAAAACCGAGACTTGGTAGAAAAGCCCTGGTATCATACTCTCCGTCAAAACTCCCTAATGGTGTAGGATACTTGCCATTAATTTTGAGTCCGTTGAGATATTGGAAGCCAAAATCTATAGCAAGAGATTTTGCAGGTTTGTAAGTAAAACCGGTTGTAATACTGATCTTGTTGGTTGCAGGTGTTTCCGGTCCATAATAAGACTTGTCCACAGGTGTTGAATCATAAATGAAACCAAGCCTGAGAGTAAAACTGTCACTGAAATAGTATTCTCCTCCGATTCTGTAGATCATTGAGTTGCTGAAGTTTTTCGGTATATGTTGTTTGCCTGCGGCTCCAAGTTCCGGGAATTCGATTTTAAGAGTATCATAAGCTTTCCATCCAACATATTGTAATTCTCCGGAAACCAAAAGTTTATCTGAAAATTTGTAGGATGCGCCTATATTTAAATTTGAGGGTATTGGCAGTTCGGCCACGACTTTTTTCCCATCAAGAACCTTGGCTCCGGCAAGTGAAGCACTGGCTTGTGCCAGCAAGTCAATAAGTTGATTTAGTTCTGTTGAAGCATAAGTAATTTTGGCAGAACCTTCTTCAACTTTCATCATAACTTTGGATCTGTATGAAATACCGAGGCACAATTTATTGGTAGGACTGAACATCAACCCAATATTGTATCCATAGGCAGTCTTTGCATCTCCCTTAAGTGTAATCTGCATGGGTGAGATATTTGATGCGCCGGTAATAATTGCCTGGTATTGAGATGGAACAAGGTTAATAAAATTATTCAACGCTCCTACAGGCAATATGCCTTTACTTAATTCGAAATTTCCCCAGTTAATCATTAATCCGGCTCCAACTGACAGGTTTTCACTAATTTTATATGACAAAGTGGGTTGAAGGGAGAATGATGCAAGAGAAATATTTTGTATAATATGAGATCCTGCCCAATTGTCTGGCCATTCGAGATTGTTGCCTCCGGGATTTGTCAGTCCTATTCCTGCAACGAATCTTGGAGATATTCTGTATCCTATGTATCCAAATATCGGAGTACCTACTGGATTATCTGATTCGGCTTTGTATGTCCCGGCGGTATTGGTATATTTAACTTTTGACATGATTGCCGTAACTCCCAGCGAAGCATCAAAGGTTCCATTGATGTATGATAATCCTGCAGGATTGAACAGGATACTTTCAGAACCAAGTTTAATGGCTGTTCCCACATGTCCCATTCCAATTTGTCTGGCACTTTGAGAATTGATTTGGTACCCATCAGCGAACGTGGCGAGACTTAAAAGGTTAAGCAGTAAAATGAGAGCAATCTTCTTTGTTTTCATCTTGTTTTGATTATTATTTTCAAAACAAAACTAATATAATTTACAAAAATCTATACTATACGGTCATTATTGTTAATAATACAAAGAAAAACAGTGTATTATAAATACACTGTTTAAACGCAATAGTGAAATTTAAAATTTCGGTCGAATTATTGAAAAATTCTCAGTCGTTATTTAACTGAGGTATTTCGATTTCTTCTCTTGAATCTCCTAACAGATATTTTGAAAAGTAATCGCCCATTTTCCAGAAAAAATATTCGTTCATGTCACCAAAACCATGTCTTTGGCCTGGGAGAACAAGCAAGTCAAATCGTTTGTTTGATTTAATCAGTGCATTAACCATCCTTAAAGTATTGCCCGGGTGGACATTATTGTCAATGTCCCCTGTGACAAGAAGCAAGTGACCTTTTAGATTTTTTGCAATTTCGGTGTTCTTATCAATACTATATTGGAAAGTTGTGTCGCCCTTATCTGTTATAATTTCTTTAATTCCTTGATGCTGTTCGCTCCACCACCTGTTGTAAATATTGTTTTCGTGGTTGCCGGCACACGAAACCGCAACCTTGAAAAAGTCAGGGTATTCAAGAATAGCAGCTGTCGACATAAATCCGCCTCCCGAGTGACCGGTAATGCCAACTTTGTTTATATCAATGAAATTGTATTTTGCGGCAAGTCTTTCTACTGCTACTTTTTTGTCTTCAAGTCCGTAATCTCTCAAATTACCGTAACCGTAATTGTGATACCATTTGGATCGTAAAGGACTGCCACCTCTGTTACCGACGGTAATAACTACAAACCCAAACTGAGCGAGACGATCTATTCTGTCCATACTTTTGCTCCAGGAAGCATTGACTGATTCTGTCTGTGGGCCCGGATAAACATATTCAATTATTGGATAAAGTTTAGTTGAATCGAAGTCAAAGGGCTTGTACATAACGCCATAAAGGTCAGTAATCCCGTCGCCTGCTTTTATTGTGAATCTTTCAGGGAATTTATAACCGGCGGAGAACAGGAGCGATAAGTCAGCTTTTTCAAGATCTGCAATTTTGCGTCCTGAGTTATCATAAACAGCGCTCATAGGGGTGGTATCTACTCTCGAATAATTATCTACAAAAAATTTCCCGTCGTCAGCTGTGTTTATTACATGATTATAATCTCCAGGATTCAAAATTTTGAGACCGCTACCATCCAGATTAACTTTGCAAAGGTGCATGTAATATGGGTTTTCTCCCTTAACAATTCCGCAAGCTGTAAAATAAACAACTCTTTGAACAGGATCTACATATTCAATATTCTCAACATGGTATTCACCTGAAGTAATTGCATTCTTAAGGTTTCCCTTGTCATCATACAGATAAAGATGTGCCCATCCATTTCTTTCAGACCAGTGAACGAACTCTTTGCCACCATCAATAAGTTGTGGCAATCTTGTCTCGACATAGGTGTTCATTCTCTCTTCTACCAAAGGTTTTAGTGAATCTGCCTTACTTAAGGTATCATCATTTATGTATGCTATACATAGATCGACTCGTTTGATATCTCTGCTTGTTCGGAAAATGAAAAATCTATTATTATCTCCAAGCCATTTGACAAATTTAAGTTCATCTGAATATTCTTTTTTTGCTATTGGGGCTGTAATAACATTAATATCCTGATCTTTGAATCTTGCGCACTTTATCTCCTTATATTTTCTGGTATCAATATTAAATATGTAAAGATGGTCTATGGGTGCTTCTTTTTCGCCAGGCATCTGATATTTGTAACTTTCTAGCTTTGGTCTTGGTTCTGCAAGTACGTCTATAACCCATAAATCCTTGACTTTGCTGTTGTCAGTACGAACTATTGCAAAATGCTTTGAATCAGGAGACCATCGAACATATGCGCCTCTCCTTTTATTTTTATCCTTGTCTGTTTCATAAATATCTGTATTGCCTGATCCAAAAGCAAAATCTTTTGTCCCTTCTGTAGTTAACTGAAATTCCACTATTGTACTGTCATCCTCATTCTTACGTGCTTTTTCAAGATTTTCCATATCCATACAATAGAGGTTGAAATTTTTGGAATAAACTACCCATTTTTTGTCAGGAGAAACATTTGCCCATCCGGGATAAGGTTTATATGCTTTGTAGTCTTTTATTTCTGTAAGTTGGTTGCTTTGAATATCGTATTCAAATCCATACAGCTTTTTTTCCTTTTTTGTTTTGCCACTTTTTTCGTCTTTTACGTCTATATCTTCGGTACTTTTGATTTCAAAAGTAAACTTCTTGTCATTAACAAGCTTAAGATTGTTAATTGGTATATTCTGTGCGTCAAAGGGATCTTTAACTATAGCAGTTAACTGAGCAGCCAGCGATGCCCTGTCGAATACTTCCTTTTTACTCCCTGTTGCAGGATCAACTATGTAATAATTTTTTGATTGAGGAGTTTGATAAAAATACCAAAATTTGTCTGAATTTTTGAACCACTGCGGTTCAATGGTGGTAGAAAATACCATTTTGCTTATTTTTTTGGGTGAAAAGCGGGCTGCAAGGTCGTAATTGGCAACACTGACAGGAACCTGCTGTGCACTCAAAGTGAGAGAAATGAACGCTGAAGCAGCGAATAGTAGCATTTTTTTCATAAAATATATATATATTGATTAATTAATATTATGCTTTGGCCATTCTCCAACTTCAAGATCGTGTAATGAGCCATTTTCGATTATAAATTTGAGGGCAGTACGAACAGTGTGAATTCCATATATGCCAGCAGCTCCGGGATTGATTAAGATAAATCCGTGCTGTTTGTCATTCATTACTTTAAGTATATGAGAATGGCCACAAATAAATACGTTAGGCTGGTATTTTTCAAAAAGATCGAGTGCTTCAGGGGAATAATGTTTTGGATAACCGCCAACGTGTGTCATCAAGAATCTTAGCCCCTCGATTTCCATTATTTGTGAAAATGGATGAACTATTCTTACTTCTGCTCCATCGCAATTCCCGTAAACAGCTTTAAGTGGTTTAAATGAAGATATGGCATCAGATACTTTAATATTACCAAAATCTCCTGCATGCCATATTTCGTCAACATCTTTTAAAAAGTTTATTAGAGGTTGATCAAATACGCCGTGAGTATCCGAAATCAGTCCAATTTTAACCATATTGTGAACAATTACTCAAAGTCATATTTTGATGACTATGCGTTTTTTATATAAGAAGATAGCCATTGCTGTGAAAACAGCCACATACATGAGTGCATAAAGCAGCGAACCCCACTCATTATCACCAAGAAGTGCCACACAGCAATGTTCATAAATCCATCTTGAAGCATTCATTGTAACTTCTTTAACGGTTCCGTCTGCCTGCATGACTACAGTAGTCCATTTAATGACTCGACCAAGCAATTTGGCAAACACGCCAGCCATGACAAAAGCAAAGAGAGGATTGAGCCCAAGGGCCTTGAAAGGGAAAAAGATTTTCTCCTTACCTTTGATATCTATTAAATATATAAAAAGCGCCAGCATTATAATGGACCAGCCACCGGCATAAAAAACGTAAGACGGTGTCCACAGGGCTTTTATAATTGGAATAAAAATGTTTAAAATAACACCCAAACCAAGGCATAGAAGGCCGATTGTATAAAGCTTGCCGACAGTTTCAATCTTTTCATTTGTATGACGAATAATCCCTCCAATAAGATATCCCAAAAGGACCGTCACTGATCCAGAAAGTACACCAAGCACTCCTTCCGGGTCGAATGGTATGCCAAATCCCTTATATACATGATTGATGCCCACAAGTTTAACATCTATTGGGCCGGCTATGTTACCTTCTAACGAATATGGCTCATATCCACCAAAAAACCAGAGGATTGCCCAATGGGCAGCCAATAAAAATACCATGCCACCTATTATTTTCTTCGGCTTTTTGAGCCAAAGGGCAACTGTCCCACCAACAAGATAACACATGGCAATTCTTTGTAATACACCAAAAATCCGGATATGTCTCAAGTACTCAATGTAATTTTCCGCGAAAGTAAGTTGAGGATCTGGTGAGGTTGGATAGAATGGAAAAGCATTGAGTAACAGACCTGTAAGAAAAATTAAAACGGAGCGTTTGACAAGTTTCTTGACAGATTTAGAATTCAATTCGTCATTATATTTAGCAAATGAAAACGAAAGTGCTGCTCCCACAATAAACAGAAAGAATGGAAAAACCAAGTCTGTAGGTGTACAACCTGCCCATTCTGCATGTTTAAGAGGTGGAAATATTTTACTCCAGGAGCCGGGATTGTTGACAAGAATCATTCCCGCAATAGTCATCCCTCTCAAGACATCCAGAGCAGTGTATCTCTGGGTTGTTGAAGTTGTCATTTTTTTAGTTCTTTAATCACAAAAATAGCTTTTTATAATATATTTGCATCAATTATGGAATTATTTTTTACAAATCAAATAGCAGATTCTAAAGCCACAATCAGCGGTGAAGAATTTCATCACTGTATTAAAGTTCTTCGTCACAAAAAGGGAGACAGTGTTTCGTTTATCGACGGCAAAGGTGGACTTTACTCAGGAGTAATCACAGATATATCTTCTGACTGTTGTGATATACGAATTACTGATTACACATCAGACTTTGCAAAAAGAGACTATTTTCTTCATATGGCAGTTGCACCGACAAAAAATTTTGAAAGGTATGAGTGGTTTATGGAAAAAGCTGCAGAGATAGGGATTGATGAATTGACACCCATTATTGGAGATCATTCTGTGAGAAGAACTTTTAAGAGGGAGCGGGGAGAGAAGATTTTTTTGTCAGCAACAAAACAATCACTCAAAGCCAAATTGCCAATTCTTAATCCAATGATTAAAGTTAAGGATTTCATAATAGACCAGAAAGATTTTGACGGGATTAAGCTTATTGCTCATTGTAACGAGGGGCCGAAACATAATATTACTTCAGTTTTACCAAAAGGTTGCAAGTTTTTAATACTAATTGGACCTGAAGGCGATTTTTCTCCTGAAGAGGTTGTATTGGCTCTTGAAAACGGGTTTATTCCTGTATCCCTTGGTAATTCGAGATTAAGGACTGAAACCGCAGCACTTGCTGTTGTAATTGCCACATATCTTCTTACTTCCGAGTTTTAGGTTACTTTCTTATTATTTGCACCTCTCCTCCAAGTCCAAGTTTAATGATTGAAGAGGGTTTTCCTGTCGAGTCGGCTTCAAAAGCAGGGTCTGCAACCCAATCTGCTGCAGATTTAATGTATTCTGAAATATTTATGAAATAAGCAGGAGCCTTTTCACCGGAGATGTTGGCGGATGTCGAAATGATAGGTCTGTTGAACCTGTGAATGATCTGAAGACAGAAATTGTGATGGGGGATTCTAATTCCAACTGTATTATCTTCTGCTATTACATTTTTCGCCAATCCAATGGCTCCAGGATAGATAATTGTCAGTGGCTGGTCGGCAATTTCAATAAGCTGCAGTGCAACTTGAGGAATCTCTTTTATATATCTACACAACATATCTTCTCCGTCAACAAGTATAATAAGACTTTTATTGTCTTCTCTTTTTTTGATTTTGTAGATTTTTTCTACAGCCACAGCATTTGTAGCATCACAGCCCAGACCCCATACTGTGTCAGTTGGATAGAGTATTACCCCACCATCTTTAAGTATCTTTACAGCTTGTTCAATTGCATTTTTAGTATCCATCATGGTATGATTATTTCTGAGAATACGGGATAATGATCTGAATATGGTACTTTTTGAGTTGTGTGGCTCATGCTCCAGAATTTTTCAGGATAGAGTATGTAATCAATTCTGAGCAGTGGCCAAAGATATGAATAGGTAGCACTAAAGCCTCTTCCACTTTCACGAAAACTGTCTTTCATACCTTTCATTAAAATGTGATATGTATAGGACATAGGTGTGTCGTTGAAATCTCCACATATAATTGCAGGATATTCGCTTTTAGACATATGAACAGCAATTGAATCTACCTGTTTACCTCTTTTTTTAAATGCACTTGCAACTCTTTCATGAACATTAATAATCTCTTCTGATACTTTTTCACTGTTGCTCATTCTTTTGACTAGCGTGGTGAATGAGATAGAATGTGACTCAAGATGAGTATTATATATCCTTATCATTTTACCAAAGAAATCGATATCTGAAAAAATGCAAAGATTTGTACTACCCTTGAAAGTAATCTTGTCTCCTGAAACAATCGGGTACTTACTAATTGTAAGATTACCGAACATTCCTCCATCACTGTATCTAAAAAAATGCCGCTGTATATAAGGATATTGATGAAACAAATTTCTTATAATCGAAGTGTCTTTGGCATAAAATTCCTGGAAACAGACTATTGAAGGTCGTTCTTCTCCAATATATCTTGCAACTCTGTTAAGTTGGTCAAGTCTCGAAATTCCTGATTCCTGAGCAAACAGACCAACGTTGTACGTGCATATATTCAATGCGTTCCCCTTTTCTCCTTCGTTTGGCTTTCCAAATTTTACAAACAGATCGGCAAATAAAATGGAAGGGATAAGAATTAAAAAAGTTACCCAGGCCACAGAACGTCTTCTGATAAGAGCGATTACGAGAATAATAATATTTAAAAAAACAATTGGAATAAAATATAATCCAAAAAAAAGTGGGATTACTGAATCTACAGGATTTATATAAATTGAGATATATGAAAGTCCGAGCGCTGCTGCGGCAACAAACAGCAATATCCTGAAAGATATTGATATTGGCCACAGTGATCTCTTTTTTCCTTTTTTTCTCTTACGCATCAGAAATACATCTTATTGTGTTTTTTCCAATATAAAATCAGAAAGTATCCAAATAGCATACCTCCTAAATGTGCAAAATGAGCTACATTCCCTCCGGTGTTTGATATTCCAAAGAAAAGTTCAATGGCACCAAAAATCAGCACAAACCATTTTGCTTTTAGAGCGATTGGAGGAAAAAGAAGTTGGAGCACGTTGTTAGGGAATAGCATTCCGTATGCAAGTAATACCCCGTAAATTGCTCCTGAGGCTCCAACAGTAGGTGTAGAAATTAATATTCTGTATTTTTCTGCAGCAACTATACTGCCGGCTTCAGCTGCATGCAGAAGAGAAGTTGCGTCAAAATAAAGAACCAGGGAGTGAAGAAAGGCTGCTCCCAAGCCAGTAATCATATAGTAAAGGAAAAATTTCTTGCTGCCCCAAACTTGTTCAAGTATCACACCGAAGAAAATAAGGGAGTACATATTGAAAAAGAGATGGATAAAACCACCATGCATAAACATATGTGTAACTAGCTGGTATGGTTTGAACAGTGGGGAACCAAAATAGAAAAGTGAAAACTTTTCATACATGAAGTTACCTGTAAATGCTGTAATAACCAACATAAGTGTATTGATTATTACAAGATTTTTGATAACAGGTGTCATGCCTCCAAGGAATCCGGTTCCTCTTCCAGTATTGTAGTACATATTTTTATTTTTACTATATAAAACGTTTATCTATTTCTTCAAGTGTTATTATTGTTGAACAAGGTTTGCCTGAAGGGCTAAAAGAAGGTTCCCTGCATGCAAACAATGTGTCAATTAACAATTGAGCCTGTTGATTGTTCATTGACTCTTTGCCACAAAGAGCTGCTGATAGTGCTAGAGTAGCTGCATATTTTTGCCTTGCATCTTCAAGTTGACTGTTTCCCAGCTCTGTCAAGTCATATACGAGTTGATCTATCAGAGCCAAAAGGTCGTCAGTAGAGTCAGAAATATTTTCAGGCAATCCCATCACTTCAACAACGTTTCTAGGAGAACCATCCTCTTTTGGCCGTATGTCAAATCCGAGACTTTGCAAAATTCCCGCATTTTCCAAAATTATGTTATATGTATTTTCATCTAGTTCAATAGATTTTGGGAATAACGTCCTTATTGAAATTGTGGAAAAGTTGTTAAGAGAGTCGAGATACTTTTCGTAAAAAATTCTCTCCCTGGCTCTTTTAATATTAATAATCAACAAACCCGACTTAATAGCTGTAATTATGTATCTTCCTGCAACTTGGACAGTGGGTCTTTCGAGTCTTGCCGTTTCTCCTACAAAAGGTTCCATCAGTTCTCTCTTATAATGAAAAGTTTCTTCAAATGGATTGAAAAGAGGATCAAAGTTGATTTTTGGAGGGGGAGCATAATAATTGTAATTTACAGCAGGGATTTCAGGTGCACCTTCTGTATCAAAATCTATGCTCGGCATAAAAGAATTTCGCCCAAGTGATTCTCTTACTACAGCATGAAGCATGTCGTAAATTGCAAATTCATCTTCAAATTTCACCTCTGTCTTGGAAGGATGAATATTAACGTCTATTTTTTCGGGATCAATTTCTAAAAAAATAAAAAATGAAGGTATTGTCTCTTCTTTGATAAGATTTTCATAGGCTTTGACAACAGCTTTCTGAAAATAAGGGGATCTGAAATATCTGTTATTTACAAAGAAATACTGATTCCCGGGAGTTTTTTTTGAATCTTCGGGTTTTCCTGTAAAACCACTTATTTTGACAATTGGACTTTCGAGATGGATGTTTACTAACTCTTTGCCCATCTCTTTTCCTGCTATGTCAAGAATTCTTTTTTTAAGGTTAGCAGGAGAAAGGTTGAATATTTCAATGTCATTATGTACAAGCCTGAGAGAAAGATCAGGTCGTGTGAATGCTACTCTTGAAAATTCCTGGACTATTTGACGGAATTCGGTTGCATCGGATTTTAGAAATTTCCTTCTTGCCGGAACATTGTAAAAGAGATTTCTTACAATAAAATTACTTCCTTTTGGTGTAGAGATTTCTCTTTCTGATATTAGTGAAGATTCGGCAAATTTAATTTCACATCCTATTTCGTCTGATTCCCTTCTTGTTCTCAAGGTGACTTCAGAAACAGCTGCCACTGATGCAAGTGCCTCACCCCTGAATCCATATGTATTTAAATGATTGAGATCTTCAATAGTTTCAATTTTGGATGTAGCATGCCTTTGAAAGGCAAGCTTAGCTTCCTCACGCGACATTCCTGAACCATTGTCGGTGACTTGAATAAGAGTCCGCCCTGAATCCTTGATAATAACTTGGATTAAATCTGCTCCTGCATCCACTGCGTTTTCAAGCATCTCCTTAACCACAGAAGCAGGCCTTTGAACTACCTCTCCAGCAGCGATGAGATTTGTAATGTGGCCGGGAAGAATGCGTATCATTATTTGGAAGAGGTAAGTATAAACCCTAATCCATCTGCCAAATAAAATGCTATTGCAAACAATATGACAAGAGAAATCAAAATAATCAATCTTGTAGTAAGCACTTTTCCTGGATCCTTTTTGTTTTTATAAACATCGTTACGCATATGAGTGCGAATGTACTTGCCTGGTATATACTTGCCATCCTTGCTCTTTCCCTTTTCTTCGTTCAGCTGTGCATATCTTTCCTCCATCGCCTCTTTTTTAGGGTCGTAGTATTTAGGTTCATAGTGAAATACCTTATGTGGTGTAGGTCTAAAAAAGTTAAAAGAAAAGCTCATATTAAATATTCTCCCTTAATGAAGATTTCGACTGCAAAGATAACAATTTATGCAGGAAAATTATTATATCTTTACATTATGGCTGTGAGAATTGGAAACGGATTTGACGTTCATCGCCTGAATAACGGACTCCCATTGTGGATTTGCGGTGTCAGGATTGAACATTCAAAGGGATGTATTGCACATTCAGATGGCGATACTCCTATTCATGCTCTTTGTGACGCTTTGTTAGGCTCTCTTGCTCTTGGCGATATAGGCAAATATTTTCCTGACACTTCTGACGAATTTAAGAATATTGACAGCAAGATATTGCTACACAGAGTATATGCAATGGTCAAAACGTCTGGATACTCGCTGGTTAATGCCGATATTACAATTCTTTTGCAACGGCCCAAGTTGGCAAATTACATTTGTCTTATGAGAGAGACTCTGGCGGGAGTTATGGAGGTAGATCCTTCCATCATTTCAATCAAGGCAACTACAACTGAAGAGCTGGGATTTATTGGCAAGGAAGAGGGAATTGCAGCTTTTGCATCAGTAATTGTTGAAAAATTGGTTTAACACAATTTTTTAAACAATTTGTATCGTCATTTTTTTATATTACTTTTGCACCTCAATTAAGCGGCGCGATAGCTCAGCCGGTTAGAGCGCATGATTCATAATCATGAGGTCCCCAGTTCAATCCTGGGTCGCGCTACGGATACAATCACCCACTTGCAGAGGCAGGTGGGTGATTTTTTTCAGTCTCAAAATACATTTTAGTCAGCAGTTTAGAATATTAGCATTAAGGTGTTATAAATATTTCCTAAATTTGAAAATTAATATGGTGAACACTTCTAAACTTAAAAGTATTGTAATGCCGATAGCACTGGTTGTCGGCATATTTTTGGGTTTGACAATTCCAAAAGCGGTTATAGTGGCAAATGCTGCAATCCCATATTTGATTGGTCTTATGCTTCTTTTTACATATAGTAAACTGAACTTCAGAGAATTGAGTATTTTTCCAATGCCGCTTGTATTAATACTCATTCAGGTTGGAGCTTCTATCATTGCTTATTTGGCTCTTTATAGATGGAATCCGCTTTTTGCTCAGCAGGCATTTATCTGCCTGTTGTGTCCTGTGGCTACTTCTGCTCCTGTTACAACAAATATTCTCGGAGGCAATACTGCCTCTATTGTTTCTTATACATTGCTCTGTTATTTTGTAATCGCACTTGTTTTCCCTTTATTGCTTCCTTTGGCTGGAGGTGTCGGAGAGGAGACTTTTCTATCTACATCTTTGGTAATAGCAAAGCAGATAATGCCATTAATTTTTTTGCCTTTAATAGTAGCTGTATTTGTAAGAAAAATTTCATACAAATTTAATTCTTTCCTCGTTAACGGGCAGGATATAGCTTTTTATTTGTGGGGTTTGACGCTGACTCTTGTAATAGGCAAGGCAACAACATATGTTGCACAACAGCCCTCAAACCTTATTTTTATGGAGATTGGGCTGGCTCTGATTGCACTTGTGGCTTGCTTGCTGCAATTTGCAATTGGCCGGGAAGTTGGTCTGCATTATAAGGATGCAATTGCTGCAACTCAGGGACTGGGTCAGAAGAACATTGCACTTGCCATGTGGATAGGATTTACATATCTCAATCCTCTCGTGTCAGTTGGACTGGCTGCTTACAGTATATGGCAGAATATTATTAATTCAGCTCAAATTTATCATAAAACAAAATAAAAACATGAAAAGCAGAGATTACTATTTTCAATTGCTGAAAGCTAATGTGCATAATCCTAAAATGATTGCCCACAGTCTTGCTTCCGAGGCGGTTATGAGGGCTCTTGCTGAGCGTCTGGAAGAAGAGAAGGATTTATGGGGAATTGCTGGTTTGCTGCATGATATTGATGTGGAGTTAACCGCAGGTGACTCTTGCCGTCATGGTTTGGAAGGAGCAAAAATGCTTCAGAATGAGGATTTACCGGAAGAGGTGCTTGATGCTATTATAATGCATAATGAAAAGGCTTCAGGCAAGGAGAGGACTACAAAATTTCAACATGCACTGGCTGCAGGTGAAACAATTACAGGCTTCATCTTTGCTATAGCTCTTGTGTATCCTGATAAGAAAATTTCGAGTGTTAAAGTTAAATCTGTGGTCAAGAGGATGAAAGAAAAAATATTTGCGGCATCAGTCAAACGCGAAAATATCAGAGAGTGTGAATGTCTTGGATTGCAGCTGGAAGAATTTGTCGAGTTGTCTCTCAATGCACTTTCTCCCATAGAGAGTGAACTTGGTTTTTAATTTTTAACTTTGAATAAATCAAAATATAATTGTTTGAAAATGAAAAGAGCAGTATTATTTCTTACATGTTTGTTTATCTCTTGCTTTGCAATGTTGGGCCAGCAAATAGGAACTTCTGAATTAAAAGAGATTAAATCTGGTTTTATCAAAGACCAGAAAACAACTGCAATTCAGAACTTTGTCTCTTCTGACAAGGATTTTAAAAGTAAAACTCTCAACAGGGAGAATCAGGGCAAAGTCGATCATTTTTTTAAGTACAGGGTGAATGTTAAGGGTATTACAAACCAGCAAAATTCAGGTCGTTGCTGGATGTTTACCTCTATGAATGTTTTAAGACCTGTTGTAATGGATAAATATTCTCTTTCTGAATTTGACTTTTCTCATAATTATAGTCAGTTCTGGGATCTTTTTGAGAAAAGCAATCTTTTTCTTGAGAATGTTATAGCCACAGCTTATAAAGATTTTGACGACAGAGAGGTGGCGAGATATTTTTCATCTCCTGTGGATGATGGTGGCGTTTGGAATCTTTTTTACAATGTTGCAGAGAAATATGGTGTAGTTCCACAGTCAGTGATGCCTGAAACTGCAAATTCCGACAATACCGGACAGATGGTTGGAGTGCTCAATGAGAGACTTCGTGCCGGAGGTTACGCGATAAGGGAATTAACAAAGTCCAGTTCAAAATCGAAGTCTGATAGTGGACAAATAGAAAGAGAGATGCGAAACGAGAAGATAAATGTGATGAAGGATGTTTACAGAATCCTGGCGATTTGTCTAGGTGAGCCGCCTGCACAGTTTACCTGGAGGTATAAGACAAAGGAGGGAATAATAAAATCTATAACTACCACTCCATTGGATTTTTACAGAGGGATTGTGCCTCAGGATTATAATCCTAAAACTTTTATTATGGTGATGAATGATCCAACCCGAGAATATTACAAACTTTATGAGATCAAAAATTATAGAAACACAATTGAAGGCATTAACTGGTGTTATTTGAACTTGCCAAATGATGAGATCAAAGGCTCGGCTCTTGCTTCAATTAAAAATAACGAGCCACTTTATGCCTCATGTGATGTTGGTAAGCAACTTGACAGGGAACATGGAATTTTAGATGTTAATAATTATGACTATGAATCACTGTTTGGCATTAATATGAGAATGGACAAAAAAGCCAGAATACTTACAAGACAAAGTGGATCTACTCACGCCATGCTGCTTATTGCCTGTGATACAGACGATAAAGATAAGCCTTTAAAGTGGGAGTTTGAAAACAGTTGGGGAGCTTCAGCAGGACATAATGGTTATTTAACTCTTACCGATGATTGGTTCAATGAATATATGTTCAGAGTAGTGATCAATAAAAAGTATCTGAGTCAGAAGGCAATAGATGCTCTTGGACAAAAGCCTGTTGAACTGCCTGTGTGGGACTATATGTTCTAAATGATTTGCTGATTACAGCATTTCTTCGATCTCTTTTATCCCTTCTCGATTGAAGACAACCCGATATCGCTTGTAAGACTCAAAGTCGAGATACTTAAGTTGTATTATGAAATTTAGATAATACACTTTAGCTCCTAATGTTTGTATGAGTTCTCCTTTTTCGTTTATGCAAAAGAGAATTGTTTCGGGATTATCCATCTTGCTAAGAAAGGATTGAACGTTGAAACGGATGATTTCATTTAAGCCAGACACAAAATACTTACTGCTTTCATCTAGTTTGGATCTGTCAATTTGTAACAGTTTTCTGTATAGCATGATCTTTTCGTTTGTGTAACGATTATCAGCTTCAAGAAGAGCCGAACGGTTTCGGATTTGTAATATCTCTTTTGGAACTTTTTTTTCAGGGATAAAGTCAAACCCTTCCTTGCTGAAGCCGACAATGTTATCCTTGATGCTAACGGTTATTTTATTATCAAAATATTTTGCTTTTCTTTTGTGAGCAAAATAATATCTCATTAACTCTTTGATTCTGTCTTTAAGCATGTAACTTACAACAAGTGCAACAAAAAGAGGCATAGTAAGATTGCCGTAAGTCCTTTGGAATGAAAAGGCAACAGCTGTTGCAAATATCATGGATATACCTGCTGCGAGACTGAAATAAATTTGTTCAACAAGAATACCGTCTTTTTTCTTTTTTGCAGTCAAAAAAAGGTCACTTTCGACAAATTTTTTGAGTACTCCTCTTCTAAATACAAGATTTCTGTTGTTATCAGGGCTATCAAGAGACACTACCGGATAATCTTGATTCTTTTTATATTGATTTTCTGCTTCGACAAGTGAAATAATCTTTCCTCTGTATTCATCTGCTAATGTTTGGTCACTCTCTTCCAACTTATGAAGAAGTGTAAGAAATTGTTGGTCAACGATGTTTGACATAAATTCATCTCCAAACTCGAAGTAATTGTAACTTTCTTTGCTTACTGTAGGAGTTTTAATAATTGTAGAGAGGGATCTGTATTTTGATAGTGTCTCCCTGACATCTTCAATCAAAGCATCCAGCAAGAATCCCTTATCTTCAGGTTGAGCGGATGAAAGAATATACTTGATTTGATCTCTTAGAGCACTTTTAAAGATAGCAGCGAACATCTTTATCTGATATTCGTAATCCGCATTTGAGCTTCGTGAAGGATATGAAGCCAGCTTATGAAAAGAAGCTTCAAGATGTTTCAGAGGTATCATATCTCCGCGTGCAATATCCCTCATCAGAAAAATGGGTGTTATAAGTCTTATGTTGTCTCTAATGTCTCTGTAGAAGTGTTCTCTCGGGTATGTAAGATGATTTATATCAAGGCTGTCTGGTATGAATATCCAGGTATTCATCACAAAGTCATTAATCTTCACCTTCCTGCGTGCGTGAAAACCAACTTTAAACTCTATTGAAAAGTTATCATGAATACTTGCTTGAATATCTATCATCAGAGAAGTGTCTATTTTTCAAAATTACAATAATCCGTTTGTGTATCCAAGCCATTTGAGAAGTGTTTCGCCCCAAATGAGTATCATGACCCAGCTTATAATCATCATTGTCATTCCAAACTTAAAGGTGTCACTCCAGCTGTAATGGTTAGTTGTATAAAGTAATGCTGCAGGTTTACTGTTAAAAGGCAGCACATAGACATGTTCGCATAAAAGAGCAACAGGAAAGGCAAGGCTCATAATAGGATATCCAAACTTTTGTGCGACTCCTATTGCAATTGGAACAAAAATGAGAGCGCGCATGGTTTTTGACTGAAAAAGCAATGCTGAGAATAACATTGCTGCTGTAAGGATGGCATAAAGGACCCAGAAAGGTGTATTTGCGCCTATTCCAAGATTATCGAATAGTTGTCCTACTAAAGTGGATGGTAATCCTGTCGCTTCTAAGCCGGCTCCGAGAGTATATGCTCCTGCAGAAAAGAGAAGAAGATGCCACGGAATATCAACGTCATTCCATTTAACCACCCCGATGCCAGGTAAAAGAGCTACAACAGCACCAATAAAAGCAACTGCAGTTTGATTAATTCCATGTTGTTTATCTGTTGCCCACAATAGAAGAACACCAACGAATATTGCAATGGCTTTGTATTCTTCGAACTTCATTTTACCCATACTATTCAATTCTTCTCTCAATCTATTCATTCCTCCTTCAATAGAAGGTCTCTTCTCATTATCCTTTAACGGAAAAATGATTTTCATACCAACGAACCAACCTATTAGAATAAGAATCATACATAAAGGAAATGCAGCCACAAACCAATCTTGATAACTAAAAGTAGTTAATCCCATAGAGCCCGCAATTAGGGCAGCTGAAAGAAGATTGGCACCCGAACCGGTAAGGAATCCACTTGCGCCAATATTTATCTGAAATAGATTTTGAAGTACAAGATTTCTACCAAAATTATTTCTGTTATTGCCTCCTGTGGCACCATAAATTGCAGCAATGACCATGAAAATTGGCAAAAGAATCGCCGCTTTGGCAGTAGTTGCAGAAATAAATGCAGATAAAACAATATTAATTACTATAAAGCTGAAAATGACCATTGATGCATTCTTGCCAAATTTTAAAACAAACCAAAGGGCAAATCTCTTGGCAACTTTAGTTTTAACAAGCATGCTAGCAAGGATGAAAGAAAGTATGTTAAGCCACATAACAGGGTGGCCTAACTGTGCATAGGCCACCTTGTCTGTAGTTATTCCAGTGAGAACAATTGCAAGAATTACAATAAGTGAAGTCAAGTAATTTGGTACAGGTTCAGTTATCCATAATATTATTGATGAAACAAAAACAGCTAACATGGCATAGTTTGCTCTTGAAAAGCCAAATGCCCCCAATTCTGAAAATCGTTTTGCCGCATCTCCAGACAAAGTGCCGGGATCAATATTGTTCAAAAAAGGGATATCCACTATAAAATACAGAACAATGAATGCAATAATTGCTAGAGGAAACCCCATTTTTGCCATCCATTTTTCAAAAGTAGATTTCTCAAGTTTGGGTAATTTCTCGATTTTATAGTTATTCATATCGAGCGGGTCAAACGCCTGAACCTTAGCTTCCATATTACTCTGTTTTAAAGTTTCACCATTTTGTATAAGGATTTTTCATTAGCATCGAGTTATAGTATCGGGCATCACCGGTAACTTCTTCTCCAAGCCAGTCAGGTTTTTCAAAAGCTTCGTTCTCCGAAGAAAGCTCAACTTCTGCAAGAGTCAGGCCTTCATTTTCACCATAAAATTCATCAACTTCAAATGTATGTGGTCCAACCTTTATCATATAACGAGTTTTATCTATTATTCCTGGCTCACAAATGGAGAGTAATTCTTGTGCTTCTTCAACGCTGATCTCTTTCTCCCACTCAAATCTGCTTGCTCCTGAGTTATTGCCTATGCCTTTAACTGTAATAAAACCTTTGTCTCCTTTGACTCTTACCCTTACTGTTCTCTCCGGAACAGAGCTGAGGTATCCTTGGATAATTCTTGTACTTTTTGATGCAAGATGTTTGAATTCACCCTTTACGAGGAATTTTCTTTCTATTTCCTGTCCCATAATACTATTCATTTGCAAGTTTTTTGTCTGACATACCTATTACTCTTTTGATAGCCTGCAGGTAATTAATATTCTCTACGCCGTCAATTTGGATATCTTTGATTGTTTTTTTGATATCTTCTATTTCTGTTGATTCCGAGCTAAGGGTCATTACTTTTGCTCCATTAATCAGTATAGCACCGGCTTCACAAATAGTATCGTTAACCATATAACCCCAACGCTGTTTATGTACGCGTACGGCTTGAAGATCTGGATGTGCCTTGATCATTAAGATAAACTCCTCATAAGTGTAAAAATCCTTATCGAGTTTTGTTATGTCAATATCAACCATAAAGGCTGGGAATACCTCTTTTCTCAGTATATCTCCTGAAATTGGGAACTCTCCCTTCATCAATGGATTCCATTGCTCAAGACCGTCAATACTTTGAACGAGTGTCTTAATATCCATTTTTCCGTCCCTTATTTTTGTGTTATTGATGTCATTAGTGCGTGATATAATGTAAATTTCATCACTGAATCTTTCCCACACCTTTTCTGGTACCGGAACAGATAATCTTGCCATTCGTGCTATTGCTTTTGAGAAATCCTGTCCAAAAGTGCGAAACTCGAATCTTGGTTTGGAGATTTCTCCAATAACCATCTTTTCTTTATCCATTTTTTATTTTTTAAAATATTAATAATTAACGTACGCCTGTTGCATTTGACCTTCCCATTGATCCAACACTAAAGAGAACTATCTGAGCGGCTCCGTCAGTGACTCTGCCAATTGTATTTGGGCTAGCTCCGGCAGTAATTTTGGTTGTAAGATTATCAAAGAAATCCCTTGTTGCCCCATTTGAATCAAATAGTGTGTAACTAAATCCTTTGGTTGGAGACATTCCAAAAGTGAAGCCGGTTACGCCATTTACATCTTGTGTAATGACAAGATAACCTTTAGCAGGAATTGTTACTCCGGTAGGGATTGTCCAGTTATTACTTGCATCGGTAGAACCATCCTTTCTTAATTTCCAACCACCAAGGTCTACTGTAGAAGTCATATCGTTGTAAAGCTCCATTGATTTCGCATTTGGATCACATTCATTGACATATACAAGAATAGGCGGTGCAACCTTTATCTTCTGTTCTTCGGAAACTGCTTTGAATCCCTTTAAATTGGTAGCTTCAATTACAGCGACTATGCTTGCATTATCTGCCTGACCTGGAATTACTGCCGAAAAAATTCTTCCTTCACTCTCGGTCATTGTAACTGATTGCTGTGTGCCTGAGTTGACTTTATACTTCAGAACAGCTTCAGTAATACCATTCAGATCTGTTATTTTACAAGAAATTGTTATTGCCTGATTTGCCATCGGAGATGAAGGATTTATTGTAATCTTTTCAATAACTGCAGGCCCTTCATACTGTTCATCTTTAACGCAGCCCGGAATTAAAAACATGGCTGCAAGTAATGCAATTAATATTTTTTTCATATTTTTTTCTTTTAAAATTATTTTGAATTTTTTAAAAATCGATTTCGAATCTAATTCCCAGCATATGATAATCTACTCCTGCCTTGCCTTTGGCATCTGCAACTTTAGTGGGGTCTTTGGTAGGGTTGCCGTCAACGTCGTATCCCACATACAACTTACCCTTGCCGTTTGCATATCTGTCATTGTTGCTGTACATATAGTTCAGCATGATTTTGACAGAATTGTTAACATAGTAGTTTATTCCAAATGTGTAGTTTTCACCTGATCCACCAAAAATCCCGTTACTGGTAAGATCAAGAAAATCATATCTTCCCACGAGTTCAATATCTCCCCACGACTTGCCACGTGTTGGTTGTGTGAATTCACCATCTTGCACATTGTATTGCTGTTTACCTCCAAAAAGAAGATAAGCTGCCTGAGCATACCATCCGTTAAAGTGTTTAGTATCTTTATTGGTTAGTTTACTGCTCTCTTTGATATAAGTGTCATTCCCAATGTATTCCGACTGGAATCTAAATCCATTTTTAAAACCTGCAAGTTCAAATCCATAAAGAAAATCGTGATCAGTACCGTCAATTACATCTGTGTCTAAATACTTCTTTCTGTTGATAGAAGTTGCGTTTCTTGTGCTGAATCTTGAACCGTTGTAATCTGCGGGATCTACATCGGATTTAGGAAGGCGGTAGGAGGCAGCAGCTCCAATATGAAGTCCATAATTAGCTTTTTCGTAAAAAGGCATAATTACGAATTTTCCCGTATATGAGTTTCCGCTGCTTCTTCCATAATCTTTGTTGTTATCTTCAACATATGTTCTTGTTTCCTGACCTTCTACAGCCTGGAAGTGAATTCCTCCTTCTGCCAAAAGCCATTTCCAGTTGTATTTGGCTTGCAGCCCTATGTGTCTTGAAGGACCAAAGGTCTGTACTACCATTGGACGCTCGAGCAGTGCAAGATAACGTGATGTCGTGGTACATTCCATAGAAAAACCTTCCTTAAAGTTACCTGCAGTGAATTCGAAATTGCGTAGTCCAGAGTAGACTAGAATTGCATCTTTCAACTCAAATGAGCCATTTGCAAAATCGGTATCAAGTTCACCATACCAGTCCTTTGAAATCTGTGCTTTGACTGCAAATCTTGCTCTTCTTATAGATACACCATCTCCGATCTTATCAAAGTCTTTATTCTCACCAAAAAATGTTGCTCCGTCAGCTTGTACTCTGATATCAAACCAAAGTCTGTAGTCTTGAGATGGAGATTCGAAAACCAGGATCCCGTTTCTTTCCTCAACTGCAAGAGGGTTCCTGTTAACTTTGACCCCGTACTGATTGTATCTCACATTTTCCTGAGGTTTTTCCTGAGCCCAGGTTGCTAAGCTTAGCCCTGTTGCTAAGGTAATCATTATTAATTTTTTCATATTTATAGTGTTTATAGTGATTTAATGAACTCTATTAAATTTTCGTCTCTTTTTAAATTCATTTTCTTTCTAAGTCGATATCTGCAAACTTCAACACTTTTGGGGGTTATACTCATTATTGATGAAAGTTCTTTTGTGGAAAAGCCCAGGCGCAAAAGTGTCGCAATACGTTTTTCTTGTTCTGTAAGATTTGGGAAACGTTCGTGCAGTATGGACGAGAAATCTTTGTGAAGCAACTCGACTTGTGAGTATAATTCATTTATCTCATGAGAGAAAGCTTTTTTATCTATTATTTTCTTTTCTAATGTTCGGACGGCCTCTTTAATTTTTTCTATTTCATCAATGTTTTCAAGATGTTTTATTTCATTATAAATCTCATCCAGAAAATTACGTTGCTGTCCAATCCAAAGAGCATTGTTAATCAAATCCTTCCTTTTAATTTCAAGCCTTTTGTGAAGATTATCGTTTTCATTTTGAATTACTTTTATTTCCATATCAACGATGACTTTTTGCATTTCATTTAGTCTGTTTATCTCTTCGGCTCTTTTAAGTCGAGTTTTTTCATAATCTCTGTTTTTTGA
>Ga0208826_1000496_pt1 | contig 40979 bp, 37 predicted proteins | sample AD_UKC115_MetaG_FD_184451 | JGI IMG/M metagenome (GOLD analysis project Ga0208826, IMG submission 184451) | Active sludge microbial communities of municipal wastewater-treating anaerobic digesters from Hong Kong - AD_UKC115_MetaG (SPAdes)... | ecosystem: Engineered > Bioreactor > Anaerobic >...
ATTACGTAATTTATATATTGGTAATAATCCAATAGAAAATTTACATCCCGCAATCACAAGATTTTTAAATAATAATAAAACAAATCAAAATATATATTCCGACAACCAATCTGTACATAATCATAATATTGAATTTACCACTAATAAATCTGTAATAGATTTTATTTCATCTTATAAATGTAAAGAAACTGATATTAATAAACTTTTTGAGGAATTAAATATACCTATAAATATTAAAAATATTTTGTTAAATTACTGTTCTGATGAATATATTCATTCCAAATTACAATTAAATTATAAAGAAATATTATTGCCTGTTTTAGATTTTATAAAAAATAATATCAATAAAGAAGAATTATTAAAAATATTATACCAAGAAATACAAGATTCATTAGGTAAATGTTTTCAAGGTAGAATATCTAGAACAATTAATATTTTAAATGGATATCATGAATGTGTTAATATAAATATAAGTGATAATGAACAAATTGGTAATTTAATTATAAATTTACAAAAAAAATATTTAGATCAATTGGAATTAGAAGAAAAATTTATAAAGGAAATGCAAGAACGTAATTATACTAATGAAATAATAAAAGAATGGATTAACTATATTCGAGAAAATTATTAAAAAAAAATGAAATATTTTTTTATTTAATTAGATAAATATATTATAATATATAAAAATGATATCAATAGGAAATAAAAAATATATTTTAAATACGAAGAAGATTGATTTTAAATGTAAAAATCTTAAACAAATACCAGAAGAAATAGGTAATTTACAACAATTACAAAAACTTAATTTGTCTTATAATCAACTTACAGAAATGCCAAAAGAAATAGGTAATTTACAACAATTACAAAAACTTAATTTGTCTTATAATCAACTTACAGAAATGCCAAAAGAAATAGGTAATTTACAACAATTACGAAAACTTTATTTGTTTCATAATCGACTTCCAGAAATACCAAAAGAAATTGGAAATTTACAACAATTACAAAAACTTAATTTGTCTAGTAATCAACTTACAGAAATACCAAAAGAAATAAGAAATTTACAACAATTACAAACACTTTATTTGTTTAATAATCAACTTGCAGAAATACCAAAAGAAATAGGAAATTTACAACAATTACAAGAACTTTCATTGTCTAGTAATCAACTTACAAAAATACCAAAAGAAATAGGAAATTTACAACAATTACAAATGCTCGATTTATCTTATAATCAACTTACACACATACCAATATGTATAATATATTTACCTAGATTACGTTATTTATATATTAATAATAATCCTGTAGAAAATTTACATCCCGCAATTAGAAGATTTTTAAATAATAATAAAACCATACAAAATATATATTCCGATTCTCAGTCTGTTCATAATCATAATATTGAATTTACTACTAATAAATCTGTAATAGATTTTATTTCATCTTATAAATGTAAAGAAACTGATGTTCATAATCTTATAAATGAATTAAACATACCCATAGATGTAAAAAATATTTTGTTAAATTATTGTACTGATGAATATATACATTCTAAATTACAATTAAAATATAAAGAAATATTATTACCTGTTTTAGATTTTATAAAAAATAATGTAAATGAAAAAGAATTATTAAATATATTATATCAAGAAATCTTGGATTCGCAAGGTAAATGTTTTCAAGGAAGAATATCTAGAACGATTAATATTTTAAATGGTTATCATGAAGCTATCAATATAAACATAAGTGATAATGAACAAATAGGTAATTTAATTATAAATTTACGAAAGAAATACTCAGATCAATCAGAATTAGAAGAAAATTTTATAAAGGAAATGCAAGAGCGTAATTATACTAATGAAATAATAAAAGAATGGATTAACTATATTCAAGAAAATTATTAAAAATGAAAATTTTTTTATTTATTAACTCGTTATAATATAAAAAATGATAAAGAATATGTTGTTAAATATTTTATTTTTCTTCTAACATAATAACATTTTTATTATTATTTTTTATTTTGAGAGGTATTTATAAAGTAAATATATCGATTTTTATATATTTATAAAATATATATAAAATAAGAAAAAAACAAAACTGATTATTAACTAATTAAAAAAGGTTTTTGTTTTATTGTTTGTTAATTGCAGATTTGGTCATTAAGCCTTTTTCCTCCATATAATATATATCAAAACCTTCTATTTTACTAATTTTATAATATTCACCTAGGTAATCTATTTCTCCACTATAATCAATAAATATACATGGCAACTTGCCTTTAAAAAACGTAAATCTAGAAACATCATTTGGATCAAACATAAATTTGGTTCTATTAAAAAAATAACTATGTTCAAAGTGCGAATTGTTCGTATATACAACTAGTTTGTCATTTATGTAAGCATGAACATAATATAAAGAATCAATTATGGAATACCAACGAGAATAATTTTGTTTTTTCATAATTTCGCTTACATCATTATACTTATCATGATTTTTAATAATTATAACATCATAAGCATCAAATAATTGATCCACGTTAATTCCTGGATCAAAATCTAATTTGAGTATTCTTAATACCATGATATATATATAATTGTATATTTATATAATATACATGGTTTACAATTTTAATTTCAATTATTTATAAAAATATGGTTATTGTTTACTATTGTTTTTTAAATTTTTCTCGCTCATATACTTAAAAAGAAAATAAGATTATATCAATTAAAAAAAAAATGAATAAATAATATTCAAAATAGTTATTCAAACATGAAACATAATAAATATATAATGGACATTTACGAGGCCAACAATGAACCAACATTAGAAGATATTATTATTGAATCTACTTTAATAGATAAGGATCCTAATAAACAAGCTATGAATATTATAAATGCATTTAATTCGCGTGTAGAACCTGGATACAATGCATTTGAAAAAAGTTTATTTTTTGGTTATTGGGTTAATCCGGACCAATTTATTTTAGGTGCATGTAATCAAATACCTGAAATACAACTTTATGATGGTGCTCAAAAGTTAAGAAGAGGTTGGTATACTAGTTTTAAGGTAAACACTGAATTAATAGGAATAATAAAACAAACAGAAACATTTTTTGGTATATATGGTTCTTATGTTCTAAATGTTCCTCCAAACAAATACGCATTAGCATGGTCAGGTCTTGTTCCTAAAATTTATGGCGTAGGCCCTCATGTTATACATGATCCAAATTTTTATTTTGATAAAAAAACTGGTTTAGTTGATCAAGTAACAAATTATATTACTCATGGTTCGATACATATATTAAGAGTTCTTGCAGGATATGTAGCAAAAGTATGGATTGGTAATCAACCATATCTTTTGGAATACCAAGAAAATCCATATATTTTTAATTCCTCGTTATTTAAAATAATAAAAGATAATGATGCTATATTTTTTAATGCAACTAAAGAATTAATTACAAATGGTTCTATTAAAAGAGTAATGCCACATACAGGTCGTGTTGCAATTACATATAATAATGGTAATTTAGAAATTATTTTTCCTAATGAAAAAGGTCCAACTTTTATCACATCGCCTACACATGAAGTTTCTAGTTTTTTAGATACTAATATTCAATCATATACTTTTCCAAGTGAACAAGAAAAAATTAACAGAATAAAAAATAATAAAAATATTTCTGATGAAAGATTAAATAATTATGTGTTTCTAACTAGTGATTCATTAGAAATTGGTATGAAACTATTAGTATCATATAAAATAGTAGAACCTCATAAAACATTAAGTTTGTTAGGTGAAAAAGGTATTTTGAATACAGTAGAAAATTTAGCATCAGTAGATATGGCTAGAGCAGTAAATTCATTGTCTTCACAAGAATTTCTAAATCCTTATTCTAATGCAGAAAAAAAAAATCAACCCTCATATTTTTGGGATAAAATTCTTTCATCTTTTAGTAAAGAGTTAGCAAATTTTGGTATAGAATTGGTTCGTTTTAATATAGAATCACCATTTTATATCGATAAAGAAATCGGAAAAAAAATGTCTGAATTTGCAACTATGACAGCAGAAGCTAATGCAAAACAAGGCATTATTGAAAGACAAGCAAAAGTACAAGAAGCAGAAGCAAAAAGAGATGCATATACTAATCAAATTAAACAAAATCAAATAAATGAAGCAACTATATCAGCAGCAAAAGCTAACTTGGAAGCTAAAAAATTAGAAGCAGAAGGAATAGAAATTTTAGCTTTAGCCAATGCTAAAGAATTAGAATTAACAGGTAAAGTTTTTAGAGAATATCCGGAATTATTAGAATTTCAAAAAGTAAAAGTAATGGCCCAAGCTATAGGAAATGGAAAACTAGTAATGTCTTATCCAGCGCAACCAATAGAGCATTTACTAAAACCTTCAAGTTTTTCTTGTCCGTCGACATTATTTAATAATGATACGATACATCAATAAATTATTTAAAATTATTATTATGTAGTGATGTTATGTAAATTAAATTAAAAAAATATGAAACATTTAACAACTTTTATTAAAAAATTAGAAAAAAAATTGTCATAATTAATAATATGTATTATCATAATACGATCTTATGTGATGTAGTATAAAAGATATATTGAAATCATTATATACACAACATTTAAATATTATTTTGTTTTTTTTCGTTTCCAATAAAACATACCTCATTTCTTTATCTTGTTCAAATGCACAAACTAAAAACTTGAATAAATTTTCTATACTTGGATTAGTTAAATTTATATAATCTTGAACTGATTTATATAAATCATTATCATAAATAATACCATATTTTGGCTCGTATGAAAAACACAATTCTACATTTTCATTTGTTAAATGATTTATGTATGACATATTATTAAGTATTTCTGTTTCGTAATTAGAATTACAATTTTTATTATGATGAAAACCTTCAGATATAAAACATGATCTACAACAAGTTTTATATCCAAAATATTTAGGTTTATTGCAATTTGGAGAATTACACATAATGTTTATTATAATTTTGGACATAAAAATACTCATTTAAAAATAAAATATTCAATTTTATTTTTTGTTTGTATTATATTTTTTTTTATATTTTAAATATAATCAAAAAATAAAATATTTAATTTTATTTTTTGATTGTATTATATTTTTTTTTATATTTTAAATATTTTTCATAAAACCCCCCATGTAAATTATTACAATGTTGTAAATATATATTATTTATAGCATTTACTAGTTCTATTGATAATTTATGTTTATATTTTTTATTAAAATTTTCTAGAATATTACAATTCGAAAATAAATTTACATTTATACATTGTAAATTCATACTTAATATTGGATCTGATGTTTGATTATCGTATATTAATAACCTGTTAATATTATTATTAACATTATTATTACATTTATTTATATATTCAGCAATATTTTTTTGTATGGCATTAATTGAACTTAATATTGAATAATTCCCTTTTACTAATGCTGGTAATCGAGGAGCTTCAAATTTTATTTTCGTATTGCCCATTTTTATTTTATTGGCATAATTTACAAAAATTTCATCATTATCTATAGTATTCATATCAATGCCATTGTTTAACATATCATTTACTCGCTTAACAAATCTGCCTAATGCTCTTCCTAATATTATATATGTATCAACATAAGGATATACTACTATAATATTATAATCTTTTCTCACTTCTCCATTACTTAATAAAAAGTTTTCATCAGTAAACATCCAATCGAAATTAAATGAACCCGTTGTTTCAAAAACTATATTTCTACGATCATGTAGCCACACATTGATATTTGCATCATTGATAGCATTATATTTTTTCCTAATATTGAAATAATTATTTGCATAATCTTGAGATAAATTATCTAATTGTTTTAGTAACTCATTATTATTATATGATTGTAATATATTGTCATTTTTATTAAATTCATTTATACATGATTCTATATCATTTATATGTTGCACATAATTATATAAATCATTGTTTTTTAAAATTTTTTCAATAGTTGTAGTCATGCTAGCCTTAATATAATCAATGTCCATTTCAATATAATCATCTATTCTGCCATACTCAAAACTTTTAATATCAATTACTCTCTCATTTTCCATATTAGTATTTATATAATTTACTAATTTTTCGATTATGTAACCTTTTCCTGATCCTGCTGGACCTATTGTAATTACAAAATAACTTTTCATATATATATATATAATATTTTGTATTCTTATGAAAATTATTTATAATTATTTTTGTAATAAAATTTTTACAATATAAAAAAATTAAATAATATTACAACAAAATAAAAAATAAAATAAAAAATAAAATAATTATTTTTGTTTTTATATAAAATAAGAATTTAATATAAATATAAATCAATTAATAATTTGAAATATATTTTCTTAATGGACATTTTCCATACATTGATTTGTCAATTTCATTATATTATCTGTTTCTATTAATTCACCTGTTTTATAATAATTTTTACGATATTCTATTAATAATAACATGAAATCTACTTTCCAATGATCAAAATTTTTACGTATATAACAATTTCTTTTTTTTTGATTATCATTAATTGGATTATTGACAAATTGAGTAGGAAAATTAATGCATTTTAAATGTTGGCTAAAAGTGTAATCAATATTATCAAATTTTGGTTCAGTATTACATAAAAGGATAGGTGTAAAATTAAATGAAACATCCAATATTTCACTTGAATATATTTTCCTTAATGGTATTGAATTATGATGTAAAAAACATTTTATAAGTTGGCAATTTAGTTTTTTATCAGGTTCTGACTCTGTACATACTATTCGTTTACGCCATAAATTTAACAATGTCTGATCTTGTTGTAATTGTGTAAAATATTGTGATGGAATTAAATCAACATGATTATCTAAAGCTGTATTTAATAGATCCAATAAACGAGATTTTCCATTTGCTCCTGAACCAATTAATGCAATAATTTTTTCTAATTTATTACCTGATAATGCTATACCTAAATAAGTTAAAAAGTATGCTCTATCAGGTTCATTTGGTAATATATCTTCTAAAAAGTTTAATAATTCTTCATATTTTTCTGTATGATTTTCAGAATAATCATAATTTATAGACATCGATATATAATCTTCAGGTTTTCCATTTCTAAATTCAAAGTTTTGTAAATCATATATTCCATTATTAAATGCTAATAAATTAAAATTAGCATCTAATTTTTTCATAAAATCTTTATTTTTTTCGTTTGAATATATTAATTTTAAATCAGATATAATCTGTTTTATTAGCGCAACATTATTTAAGCTACAAATAATTTTCCTAATCGCATTAATTTTTCTAGTATCGTTGTCATTAGTATAATAATAAACATAAACTTGTGTATATATTTCATTTAATTTTGTTTGTATTATATTGTTTATTGATCTTTGATTTGTATCATAGATATTTTTCCAAATGTGATTATCGAACATATACCATTCATTGTGTTCTGCATACATCAAAACATTTTCGTAAAAATAAAATATTATTTTTGCAAATTCTAATGATTTAGCATAATTTATACTTGAATATATTAATTCATTTAATTTGTCATCTTCGAAGATATTCAATTTTTTAAATTCATTTGAATTATTCATATTTAATGCTTCTATTTTAATATATTAATATATTTAATACGATTCAATTTAAAATATCATTTTTTTTTGAATTATTTATAATTTGTATTAGAATCCTTCTTATTTAATAATTTTTCATTTAATAATTTAACTAATATATCACCATGACATTTTGAATTAGAACTAGTTTTACACCAACAACCTAATTCTTTACCTTGTAATTCTTCTAATTTATCGTATAATTCATTATTATTTTTAATATATTGTTCATATAATTCTAAACACTTTTCTAAACCTAATTTTTTTATACTATAAGGATTATGCCATATAGAACATTTTGCACCTTTAACATAGAAATCCATATTTCTTCCTATATATAACGTATTAGGCAATTTAGACCATTCTTCAAAATTTTGGATTCCTCTTTCTAACAAGTATTTTTTTTTGACATTGACTACCTTAATCATCAATATAATAATAATATTATTATTATTATTATTATTATTATAATAATAATAATAATATTAATAATATTTAAATAAAATATTATTAATATTTTTAAATTTTCATTTTTAAAATTCAAGTTATTAGATGCTTAGAAAACTTATTAAAATGATTAAATAAGCATGATTTTTATCCATTATTTTTTACTTTTAGATTATTTTACGATTTTGCCAAAAAGTAATTATTTCAATAATAAATTACGATTATTTGTTTAATAAAAAAATAATTAAACAATATTATGGTAATTATTTAAAAATTTCGTAATTGCAGGATGTAAATTTTCTATAGGATTATTATAAATATATAAATTGCGTAATCTGGGTAAATATATTATACATAATGGTATATTTATAAGTTGATTACTAGACAAATCAAGAGTTTGTAATTGTTGTAAATTACCAATTTCTTCAGGTATTTGTGTAAGTCGATTATTAAACAAATAAAGTGTTATTAATTGTTGTAATTTACCTATTTCTTTAGGTAAGCAAAGCGGACCTTTAGGTATTTTTGTAAGTTGATTAATAATCAAAAAAAGATGTTGTAATTGTTGTAAATTACCTATTTCTTTTGGTATTTTTTTAAGTTGATTATTAGACAAATCAAGTGTTTGTAATTGTTGTAATTTATATATTTGATTTGGCATTTTTATTAGTTTATTATTATACAAATAAAGTTCTCGCAATTGTAAATTTTCTATTCCTTTGGGTAAACTACCTTCAGGTATTTGTACAAGTTGATTATAAGACAAATCAAGTGTTTGTAATTGCCATAAATTACTTATTTCTTTTGGTATTTCCGTGAGTTTATTATAAGGCAAATAAAGATATTTTAATTGTTGTAAATTACCTATTTTTTTTGGTATTTGTGTAAGTTGATTATTAGACAAATCCAAATGCGTTATATTTATATTATATTCTTTATCTCTTATTTGGATCATTTTTATTTATTATAACATATTGACTTGCTTAATAAATTATTTTTCATTTTTTTTTAATAATTTTTTTGTATATATTTTCTTTATTATCTGGTTTGTATAATTACATATTCTTAGATTTTCTTTATAAATTTTTCTCGTAATTAATTTAAATATATTTTTATATAAATTTATTATTAAATGATATAATGTGATTAAAAAAAAATTATTTTTTATCAAATTAGTAATACATGTAAAAAAACTCGATAAATATATATAAAATTATATATGAAAGAAACTGATGTTTTATGAACTTGCGAGTTAAATATTCTCATGAACATACAAAAGATTGTATTAGATTATTGTAAAGATGAATATAATCATTATAAATTACAATTAAAATATAAAAAAATATTATTACTTGTTTTAGATTATATAAAAAATAATGTAAATAAAGAAGAATTATTAAATATATTATGCCAAAAAATACGAGATTCATTAGGTAAATGTTTCCAAGGAAGCATATCTAGGACGATTAATATTTTTAATGGATATCATGAATGTGTTAATATAAATATGAGTGATAGTGAACAAATAGGTAATTTAATTATAAATTTACGAAAGAAATATTTAAATCAATCAGAATTAGAAGAAAATTTTATAAAGGAAATGCAAGAACGTAATTATAATGATGAGATAATAAAAGAATGGATTAACTATATACAAGAAAATTATTAAAAAAATGAAATTTTTTTTTTTATTAGGTATTTGCATTATAATATATAAAAAATGATATCAATAGAAAATAGAGAATATAGCATAAATACAAAGGAGATTATTTTAGCCCATCAAAATCTTAAACAAATACCAAAAGAAATAGGTAATTTACAAGAATTACAAACACTTGGTTTGTCTTATAATCAACTTACAGAAATACCAAAAGAAATAGGAAATTTACAACAATTACAAAGACTTTTATTGTTTAGTAATCAACTTACAGAAATACCAAAAGAAATAGGAAATTTACAACAATTACAAATACTATTATTGTATTTTAATCGACTTACAAAAATACCTAAAGAAATAGGAAATTTACAACAATTACAAAAACTTTATTTGACGTATAATCAACTTACAGAAATACCAAAAAAAATAGGTAATTTACAACAATTACAAAAGCTTTATTTGTCTGGTAATCAACTTACAGAAATACCAAAAGAAATAGGAAATTTACAAGAATTACAAACCCTTTATTTGTCTAGTAATAAACTTACAGAAATACCAAAAGAAATAGGAAATTTACAAGAATTACAAACCCTTTATTTGTTAAATAATCAACTTACAGAAATACCAAAAGAAATAGGTAATTTACAACAATTACAAACACTCGATTTATCCAATAATCAACTCGCAAAAATACCAAAAGAAATAGGAAATTTACAACAATTACAAACACTCGATTTATCCAATAATCAACTCACAGAAATACCTAAAGGTCTGCTTCGCTTACCAAAAGGAATAGGAAATTTACAACAATTACAAAATCTCAATTTATCTGATAATCAACTTGCATATATACCATTATGTATAATATATTTACCTAGATTATGTAATTTATATATTCATAATAATCCAATAGAAAATTTACATCCAGCGATTACAAGATTTTTAAATAATAATAAAACCATACAAAATATATATTCCGACAACCAATCTGTTCATAATCATAATATTGAATTTACTACTAATAAATCTGTAATAAATTTTATTTCTAATTATCGATGTAAAGAAACTGATGTTGATAATCTCATAAATGAACTAAATATACCTATAAATATTAAAAATATTTTGTTAAATTATTGTTCTGATGAATATATTCACTCTAGATTACAATTAAATTACAAAGAAATATTATTGCCAGTTTTAGATTTTATAAAAAATAATGTTCATAAAGAAGAATTATTAAAAATATTATATCAAGAAATACAAGATTCATTAGGTAAATGTTTTCAAGGTAGAATATCTAGAACAATTAATATTTTAAATGGATATCATGAATGTGTTAATATAAATATAAGTGATAATGAACAAATAGGTAATTTGATTATAAATTTACAAAAGAAATATTTAGATCTATCAGAATTAGAAGAAAATTTTATAAAGGAAATGCAGGAACGTAATTATACTAATGAGATAATAAAGGAATGGATTAACTATATACAAGAAAATTATTAAAAAAAAAAAATGAAAAATTTTTTTATTTGGATATTTAACTCGTTATAATATGAACAAATGATATTAATAAATAATAAAGAATATGAGGAAGATATAAAGGTATTGGAGTTATTTAATAACCAACTTGCAGAAATACCAAAACAAATAGACAATTTACGACAATTACAGAAACTTATATTGTCAAGTGGTAAACTTACAGAAATACCAAAAGAAATAGGAAATTTACGTCAATTACAAAAATTGTATTTGTTTTATAATAAACTTACAGAAATACCAAAAGAAATAGGAAATTTACGACAATTACAAAATCTTTCTTTGAATTATAATCGACTTAGAGAAACACCAAAAGAAATAGGAAATTTACAACAATTACAAACACTCGATTTATCTAATAATCAACTCACAGAAATACCAAAAGAAATAGGAAATTTACAACAATTACAAACACTCGATTTATCTAATAATCAACTCACAGAAATACCAAAAGAAATAGGAAATTTACAACAATTAGAAACACTCGATTTATCCAATAATCAACTCACAGAAATACCAAAAGAAATAGGAAAATTACAACAATTACAAACACTCGATTTATCCAATAATCAACTTACTAATATACCATTATGTATAATATATTTACCCAGATTACGTAATTTATATATTTATAATAATCCTATAGAAAATTTACATCCAGCAATTACAAGATTTTTAAATAATAATAAGACCATAAAAAATATATATTCTGACAACTAATCAGTACATAATCATAATATTGAATTTACTACCAATAAATCTGTAATAGATTTTATTTCATCATATAAATGTAAAGAAACTGATATTCATAATCTTATAAATGAATTAAATATGCCCATAAATATTAAAAATATTTTGTTAAATTATTGTTCTGATGAATATATTCATTCTAGATTACAATTAAATTACAAAGAAATATTATTGCCAGTTTTAGATTTTATAAAAAATAATAGGCAAAAAGAAGAATTATTGAAAATATTATGTCAATAAATACAAAATTCAGTAGGTAAATGTTTCCAAGGAAGAATATCTAGGACGATTAATATTTTAAATGGATATCATGAATGTGTTAATATAAATATAAGTGATAATGAACAAATAGGTAATTTAATTATAAATTTACAAAAGAAATACTCAGATCGAACAGAATTAGAAGAAATTTTTATAAAGGAAATGCAAGAACGTAATTATAATAATGAGATAATAAAAGAATGGATTAACTATATACAAGAAAATTATTAAAAAAAAATGAAATATTTTTTTATTTGGTTATTTAACTCATTATAATATGAAAAATGATATTAATAAATAATAAAGAATATAATGAGGATATAAAGGATTTAAATTTATCTAGTAATCGACTCACGGGAATACCAATTTTACAACTAGAAATTTATTCACCTAATAGACCACCGCTTACAAAAATACCAATAGAAATAGGAAAATTACAACAATTACAAATACTCGATTTGTCTTTTAATCAATTTACAGAAATACCAAAAGAAATTCGAAATTTACAACAGTTACAAAAATTAAATTTGGCTGGCAATAAATTTACAGAAATATCAAAAGAAATATTTAATTTACAACGATTACAAATACTTGATTTGTCTAGTAATCAACTCATAGAAATATCAAAAGAAATAGAAAATTTACAACAATTACGAGAACTTTATTTGTTTAATAATCGACTCACAGAAATACCTAAAGGTCCGCTTTGCTTACCTAAAGAAATAGGAAATTTACAACAATTACGAGTTCTTGATTTGTCTAGTAATCAACTCACAGAAATACCAAAAGAAATAGAAAATTTACAACAATTACGAGAACTTAATTTGTCTAGTAATAAACTCACAGAAATACCAAAAGAAATAGGCAATTTACAACAATTACAAGAACTTGATTTATATGGTAATCAAGTTACAGAAATACCTAAAGAAATAGGAAATTTACAACAATTACACACACTTCATTTTTCTGAGAATCAACTTACAGAAATACCAAAAGAAATAGGAAATTTACAACAATTACAAAAACTTTGTTTAAATGATAACCAAATTACAAAAATACCAAAAGAAATATGTAATTTACAACAATTACAAACCCTTTATTTGTTTAATAATCAACTTACAAAAATACCAAAAGAAATAGATAATTTACAACAATTACAAACCCTTTATTTGTTTCATAATCGACTTACAGAAATACCAAAAGAAATAGAAAATTTACAACAATTACAAAAACTTTATTTGCACTATAATCAACTTACAGAAATACCTAAAGAAATAGGTAATTTACAACAATTACAAGCACTTTATTTGCACTGTAATCAACTTATAGAAATACCAAAAGAAATAGGAAATTTACAACAATTACAAAAACTTTATTTGTTTAATAATCAACTTACAGAAATACCAAAAGAAATAGGTAATTTACAACAATTACAAGAACTTTGGTTAAATAATAATAAACTCACAGAAATACCTAAAGGTCCGCTTTGCTTACCAAAAGAAATAGGAAATTTACAACAATTACAAATACTCAATTTATCCAATAATCAACTTACTAATATACCACTATGCATAATATATTTATCCGGATTACGTAAGTTATATATTGATAATAATCCCATAGAAAATTTACATCCTGCGATCACAAGATTTTTAAATAATAACAAAACTAGTCAAAATATATATTCAGATTCTCAATCTGTTCATAATCATAATATTGAATTTACCACTAATAAATCTGTAATAGATTTTATTTCATCTTATAAATGTAAAGAAAATGACGTTCATAATCTTATAAATGAATTAAATATACCTACAAATATTAAAAATATTTTGTTAAATTATTGTGCAGATGAATATATTCATTCCAGATTACAATTAAATTACAAAGAAATATTATTGCCAGTTTTAGATTTTATAAAAAATAATATCAACAAAGAAGAGATACTAAAAATATTATATCAAGAAATACAAGATTCACAAGGTAAATGTTTTCAAGGAAGAATATCTAGAACGATTAATATTTTAAATGGATATCATGAAGCTATCAATATAAATATAAGTGATAATGAACAAATAGGTAATTTGATTATAAATTTACAAAAGAAATATTTAGATCTATCAGAATTAGAAAAAAATTTTATAAAGGAAATGCAGGAACGTAATTATACTAATGAGATAATAAAGGAATGGATTAACTATATACAAGAAAATTATTAAAAAAAAAAATGAAAAATTTTTTTATTTGGATATTTAACTCGTTATAATATGAACAAATGATATTAATAAATAATAAAGAATATGAGGAAGATATAAAGGTATTGAAGTTATTTAATAACCAACTTGCAGAAATACCAAAACAAATAGACAATTTACGACAATTACAGAAACTTATATTGTCAAGTGGTAAACTTACAGAAATACCAAAAGAAATAGGAAATTTACGACAATTACAAAAATTGTATTTGTTTTATAATAAACTTACAGAAATACCAGAAGAAATAGGAAATTTACGACAATTACAAAATCTTTCTTTGAATTATAATCGACTTAGAGAAATACCAAAAGAAATAGGAAATTTACGACAATTACAAACACTCAATTTATCCAATAATCAATTCACAGAAATACCCAAAGAAATAGGAAATTTACAACAATTACAAACACTCGATTTATCCAATAATCAACTCACAGAAATACCCAAAGAAATAGGAAATTTACAACAATTACAAGAACTCGATTTATCCAATAATGAACTTACACATATACCATTATATATAATACATTTGCCTATATTACGTAATTTATATATTGATAATAATCTAATAGAAAATTTACATCCAGCAATTACGAGATTTTTAAATAATAATAAAACCATACAAAATATATATTCCGACAACCAATCTGTTCATAATCATAATATTGAATTTACTACTAATAAATCTGTAATAGATTTTATTTCATCTTACAAATGTAAAGAAACTGATATTGACGAACTTATTAATGAATTAAATATACCTATAAATATTAAAAATATTTTGTTAAATTATTGTAGTGATGAATATATACATTCTAAATTACAATTAAATTATAAAGAAATATTATTACCTGTTTTAGATTTTATAAAAAATAATAGGAAAAAAGAAGAATTATTAAATATATTATTTCAAGAAATACAAGATTCAGTAGGCAAATGTTTTCAAGGTAGAATATCTAGAACGATTAATATTTTAAATGGATATCATGAATGTATAAATATAAATATAAGTGATAATGAACAAATAGGTAATTTAATTGTGAATTTACAAAAGAAATATTTAAATCAATCAGAATTAGAAGAAACTTTTATAAAGGAAATGCAAGAACGTAATTATACTAATGAGATAATAAAGGAATGGATTAACTATATACAAGAAAATTATTAAAAAAAAAATGAAAGATTTTTTTATTTGGATATTTAACTCATTATAATATGAACAAATGATAACGATAAACAATAAAGAATATGATAAAGATATAAAGATTTTGGTCTTGTCTTGTATTCGACTTACAGAAATACCTAAAGAATTAAAAAATTTACAACAATTACAAATGCTTTATTTGAATGGTAACAAACTCACAGAAATACAAAAAGAAATAGGAAATTTACAACAATTACAGTTCCTTTATTTGCTTGGTAATCAACTTACGAAAATACCAAAGGAAATAGGAAATTTACAACAATTACAAACACTTAATTTGAATTATAATCAACTTGTAGAAATACCAAAAGAAATTGGTAATTTACAACAATTACGAGCTTTTCACTTGTCCAATAACCAGCTCACAGAAATACCAAAAGAAATAGGAAATTTACAACAATTACAAAGGCTTTTTTTGTCTAATAATCAACTCACAGAAATACCAAAAGAAATAGGAAATTTACAACGATTACGAATACTTGATTTTTCTTATAATCAACTCACAGAAATACCTAAAGGTCCGCTATGCTTACCAAAAGAAATAGGAAATTTACAACAATTACAAAAACTTGATTTGTCTGGTAATAAACTTGCAGAAATACCAAAGGAAATAGGAAATTTACAACAATTACAAGAACTTGTTTTGTCTGGTAATAAACTTGCAGAAATACCAAAAGAAATAGGGAATTTACAACAATTACAAATGCTTTTTTTGTCTAATAATCAACTCACAGAAATACCAAAAGAAATAGGAAATTTACAACGATTACGAATACTTGATTTTTCTTATAATCAACTCACAGAAATACCTAAAGGTCCGCTTTGCTTACCAAAAGAAATAGGAAATTTACAACAATTACAAAAACTTGATTTGTCTGGTAATAAACTTGCAGAAATACCAAAAGAAATAGGGAATTTACAACAACTACAAGAACTTGTTTTGTCTGGTAATAAACTTGCAGAAATACCAAAAGAAATAGGGAATTTACAACAATTACTAACACTTTATTTGAATGACAATCAACTTACACATATACCATTATGGATAATATATTTGCCTATATTACGCAAGTTAGGTATTAGTAATAATCCTATAGAAAATTTACATCCCGCAATTACAAGATTTTTAAATAATAATAAGACTAATCAAAATATATATTCTGATAACCAATCAGTTCATAATTATAATATTGAATTTACCACAAATAAATCCGTAATAGATTTTATTTCGTCCTACAAATGTAAAGAAACTGATGTTTATGAACTTATAAATGAATTAAATATACCTATAAACGTAAAAAATATTTTGTTAAATTATTGTTCTGATGAATATATACATTCCAAATTACAATTAAAATATAAAGAAATATTATTGCCAGTTTTAGATTTTATAAAAAATAATATCAATAAAGAAGAATTATTAAAAATATTATATCAAGAAATACAAGATTCATTAGGTAAATGTTTTCAAGGTAGAATATCTAGGACGATTAATATTTTAAATGGATATCATGAATGTGTTAATATAAATATAAGTGATAATGAACAAATAGGTAATTTAATTATAAATTTACGAAAGAAATATTTAAATCAATCAGAATTAGAAGAAAATTTTATAAAGGAAATGCAAGAACGTAATTATACTAATGACATAATAAAGGAATGGCTTAACTATATTCGAGAAAATTATTAAAAAAAATGAAATATTTTTTTATTTAGGTATTTAACTCATTATAATATGAAAAATGATATCAATAAATAATCAAGAATATGATGAAAATATACAAGTTTTGGATTTATTTAATAATCAACTTATAGAATTACCAAAAGAAATAGACAATTTACGACAATTACAGGAACTTATATTGTCAAGTAATGAACTTACAGAAATACCAAAAGAAATAGAAAAATTACGACAATTACAGAAACTTATATTGTCAAGTAATGAACTTACAGAAATACCAAAAGAAATAGGTGAATTACAACAATTACAAAAACTTGATTTGCTTAATAATCAACTTGTGAAAATACCAAAAGAAATAGGAAATTTACGACAATTACAGGAACTTATATTGTCAAGTAATCAACTTTCAAAAATACCAAAAGAAATAGAAAATTTACAACAATTACAAAACCTTAATTTGTCTTATAATCAACTTACAGTAATACCAAAAGAAACTGGGAATTTACAACAATTACAAATACTTCATTTGAATAATAATCAACTTACAGAAATACCTAGAGGTCCACTTTGCTTACCTAAAGAAATAGGAAATTTACAACAATTACGAATACTTTTTTTGAATAATAATCAACTTACAGAAATACCAAGAGAAATAGGTAATTTACAACAATTACGACATCTTAATTTGTCATATAATCGACTTACAGAAATACCTCAAGAAATGGGCAATTTACAACAATTACAAATACTTTATTTGTGTGATAATCAACTCACAGAAATACCTAAAGAAATAGGAAATTTACAACAATTACGAGATCTTAATTTGTCATATAATCGACTTACAAAAATACCAAAAGAAATAGGAAATTTACGACAATTACGAATACTTAATTTGTATAACAATAAACTTACAGAAATACCAAAAGAAATAGGTAATTTACATAAATTAAAAATACTTTATTTGTCTAATAATCAACTTACAAAAATACTAAAAGAAATAGGAAATTTACATAAATTACAAATACTTAATTTGTATAACAATAAACTTACAAAAATACCTAAAGAAATAGGAAATTTACAACAATTACAAACACTCCTTTTGGGTAACAATAAAATTATAAAAATACCAAAAGAAATAGGAAATTTACAACAATTACAAATACTTCATTTGTCTAATAATCAACTCACAGAAATACCTAAGGGGCCGCCTTGCTTACCAAAAGAAATAGGAAATTTACAACAATTACATATACTCGATTTATATAATAATCAACTTACACATATACCATTATGTATAATATATTTGCCTAGATTACGCGATTTATGTATTTCTAATAATCCAATAGAAAATTTACATCCTGCGATCACAAGATTTTTAAATAATAACAAAACTAATCAAAATATATATTCAGATTCTCAATCTGTTCATAATCATAATATTGAATTTACTACGAATAAATCCGTTATTGATTTTATTTCATCTTACAAATGTAAAGAAACTGATATAAATAAACTTATTGAGGAATTAAATATACCCATAAATATTAAAAATATTTTGTTAAGTTACTGTTCTAATGAATATATTCATTCCAAATTACAATTAAATTATAAAGAAATATTATTACCTGTTTTAGATTTTATAAAAAATAATAGGCAAAAAGAAGAATTATTAAAAATATTATGTCAAGAAATACAAGATTCACAAGGTAAATGTTTTCAAGGAAGAATATCTAGAACGATTAATATTTTAAATGGATATCATGAATGTGTCAATATAAATATAAGTGAAAATGAACAAATAGGTAATTTAATTATAAATTTACAAAAGAAATACTCAAATCAATCAGAATTAGAAGAAAATTTTATAAAGGAAATGCAAGAACGTAATTATACTAATGAGATAATAAAAGAATGGATTAATTATATTCAAGAAAATTATTAAAAAAAAATGAAATATTTTTTTATTTGGTTATTTAACTCGTTATAATATGAAAAATGATATTAATAAATAATAAAGAATATGAGGAAGATATAAAGGTTTTGTATTTATCTCATGAGCAACTTGTAGAAAGACCTAAAGGTCCGCCTTGCTTGCCAAAAGAAATAGAAAATTTACAACAATTACAAACACTTTATTTGTATTATAATCAACTTACAAAAATACCAAGAAAAATAGAAAATTTACAACAATTACAAACACTTTTTTTGTCTGGTAATAAACTTATAAAAATACCAAAAGAAATAGGAAATTTACAACAATTACAGTACCTTTGTTTGCATGATAATATACTTACAGAAATACCAAAAGAAATAGGTAAATTACAACAATTACAAACATTTTATTTGTCTATGAATCGCCTTACAAAAATACCAAAAGAAATAGAAAATTTACAACAATTACAAGAACTTTATTTGTCTAGTAATCAACTTACAGAAATACCAAAAGAAATAGGAAATTTACAACAATTACAAAAACTTTATTTGTCTGGTAATAAACTTATAGAAATACCAAAAGAAATAGGAAATTTACAACAATTACAAAATCTTGTTTTGCATAATAATCAACTTGCAGAAATACCAAAAGAAATAGAAAATTTACAACAATTACAAGAACTTGATTTGTCCCATAATCAACTATCAAAAATATTAAAAAAAATAAAAAATTTACAACAATTACAAGAACTTTATTTGCATGATAATCTACTTACAGAAATACCAAAAGGAATAGGTAAATTACAACAATTACAAATACTTGATTTGTCTAATAATCAACTTACAGAAATACCTAAAGGTCCGCCTTGCTTACCAAAAGAAATAGGAAATTTACAACAATTACAAGAACTCGATTTATCTAATAATCAACTTGCACATATGCCATTATGTATAATATATTTACCTAGACTACAAAAATTATATATTGATAATAATCCAATAGAAAATTTACATCCTGCGATTAGAAGATTTTTAAATAATAACAAAACTAGTCAAAATATATATTCAGATTCTCAATCTGTTCATAATCATAATATTGAATTTACCACTAATAAATCTGTAATAGATTTTATTTCATCTTATAAATGTGAAGAAAATGATGTTCATAATCTTATAAATGAATTAAATATACCTATAAATATTAAAAATATTTTGTTAAATTATTGTAAAGATGAATTTATACATTCTAAATTACAATTAAATTACAAAGAAATATTATTGCCAGTTTTAGATTTTATAAAAAATAATAGGCAAAAAGAAGAATTATTAAATATATTATTTCAAGAAATACAAGATTCAGTAGGCAAATGTTTTCAAGGAAGAATATCTAGAACGATTAATATTTTAAATGGATATCATGAATGTGTTAATATAAATATAAGTGATAATGAACAAATAGGTAATTTAATTATAAATTTACAAAAAAAATATTTAAATCAATTGGAATTAGAAGAAAATTTTATAAAAGAAATGCAAGAACGTAATTATACTAATGAGATAATAAAGGAATGGATTAACTATATACAAGAAAATTATTAAAAAAATACAATTTTTTTATTTAGTTAATTAAATGCATTATAATATATAAAAATGCTATCAATAAGGAATGTAGCATAGATACAAAAGTGATTATTTTACATTATGAAAATCTTTGGCATTTACCAAAAGAAATAGGTAAATGCTTTTTCAAAGAAGAATATCAGAACGATTAATATTTTAAATGGATATCATGAATGTGTTAATATAAATATAAGTGATAATGAACAAATTGGTAATTTAGTTATAAATTTACAAAAGAAATATTTAAATCAATCAGAATTAGAAGAAAAATTGTATAAAGGAAATGCAGGAACGTAACTAATGAAATAATAAAGAAATATCTTAACTATATGCAAGAAAATTATTAAAAAAAAAAATGAAAAATATTTTATTTTATTAGTTAAATGCATTATAATATGTAAAAAATGGTTTCAATAAATAATAAAGAATACGAAAAAAATATAAAGGTTTTGGTCTTGTCTTACAGGCAACTTGTGGAAATACCAAAAGTAATAGATAATTTACAACAATTACAAAAACTTAATTTGCATCATAATCAACTTACAAAAATACCAAAAGAAATAGGTAACTTACAACAATTACAAAAACTTAATTTGCATCATAATCAACTTACAAAAATACCAAAAGAAATAGGTAATTTACAACAATTACAAAAACTTTATTTGTCTTGTAATCAACTTACAGAAATACCAAAAGAAATATATAATTTACAACAATTGCAAGTACTTCATTTGTATGATAATCAATTTACGAAAATACCGAAAGAAATAGGAAATTTACAACAATTAAAAATACTCGATTTGTTTTGTAATCAACTTACAGAAATACCAAAAGAAATATATAATTTACAACAATTGCAAACACTTAATTTGTCTAATAATCAATTTACAAAAATACCAAAAGAAATAGGTAATTTACAACAATTACAAACACTTAATTTGTCTAATAATCAATTTACAAAAATACCAAAAGAAATAGGTAATTTACAACAATTACGAGAACTTTATTCGTATGATAATCAACTTGCAGAAATACCAAAAGAAATAGGAAATTTACGACAATTACAAATACTTGTTTTTTCTAATAATTCACGTGCAGAAATACCTAAAGGTCCGCTTTGCTTACCCAAAGAAATAGAAAATTTACAACAGTTACACACACTTTATTTGCATGATAATAAACTTACAGAAATACCGAAAGAAATAGGAAATTTGCAACAATTACGAATACTTAATTTGTCTCGAAATCAACTTACAAAAATAACAAAAGTAATAGGTAATTTACAACAATTACAAAAACTCTATTTGCATAATAATCGACTCACAAAAATACCAAAAGAAATAGGAAATTTACAACAATTACGAGAACTTGGTTTGTCTCATAATCAACTTGCAGAAATACCTAAAGGTCCACATTGCTTACCGAAAGAAATAGGAAATTTACAACAATTAGAAACACTCGATTTATCCAATAATCAACTTACTAATATACCATTATGTATAATATATTTACCCAGATTATGTAATTTATTATTATTTAATAATCCAATAGAAAATTTACATCCAGCAATTAGAAGATTTTTAAATAATAACAAAACTAGTCAAAATATATATTCAGATTCTCAATCTGTTCATAATCATAATATTGAATTTACCACTAATAAATCTGTAATAGATTTTATTTCATCGTATAAATGTGAAGAAAATGATGTTCATAATCTTATAAATGAATTAAATATACCTATAAATATTAAAAATATTTTGTTAAATTATTGTAGTGATGAATATATACATTCTAAATTACAATTAAATTACAAAGAAATATTATTACCTGTTTTAGATTTTATAAAAAATAATAGGCAAAAAGAAGAATTATTAAATATATTATTTCAAGAAATACAAGATTCAGTAGGCAAATGTTTTCAAGGAAGAATATCTAGAACAATTAATATTTTAAATGGATATCATGAATGTGTTAATATAAATATAAGTGATAATGAACAAATAGGTAATTTAATTATAAATTTACAAAAGAAATACTTGGATAAATCAGAATTAGAAGAAAATTTTATAAAAGAAATGCAAGAACGTAACTATACTAATGAAATAATAAAGGAATGGATTAACTATATGCAAGAAAATTACTAAAAATAATGTATTAAATTTTTTATTTGGTTATACGTTAAAAAATGACATCAATTGCAAATAATGAATATAATATAGGTAGTGGATTTGTTGCAGAATGTATCATTATCATGCGATATAATGATACTATAAATATAAAATCAATATTTAGTGGTTATACAAAATAATGGTATATTTTCAGTATTGTTTTTAAATATAAAAATCAATAAGCCTATTTATAAACAATGTAAAAAAAATGAAAAATAAATTTTACAGTATATACACATATATATTATTAATACTAAAACATGATACCTAAAATTTTTATTAATTTACAACGAATTAAATCACCTTACAATACTAATTTTAATAAAAAAAAATTTTTTTCAGTTGGTCCAGAAAATATAGATGTAGTGTCAAATAAAGAAAACGGACTTGGCACAAATCCAAGTTTGAACAATGAACCCTGGCAAAATATTTTAAAGGCCTCAATGGTAAAAAATATGATTAATTTAATAATGTTGGATTTGAGTATTATAAATACTAAAATATTTAATATTAGATATGATGATTATATAGATGAATGTGATAAATTTTATCATTCAAAATCAGATGATAAATTAGTACATTATAATAATATACGATTGAATATTCATAATGATAATCATAATATAAGTAGTAGAGACTGGTCTTTTTATATAGCACAAAAATATTGTTCTGTAGTCCTAAACTTGTTATTTTGTAAAAATGAATTACATTCAAAGGTAATTAATGATAAAATAAATCAAGATATACAACACGTTGTTTCTATTATGGAACAGAAACATGAATATTGGATAAAAAAACCTGTTTGTACATTATATGATTTAAAAGATAGTTTATCTTTAAAATTAGAATATGAGGAACTAAAAGAAGATATTTATGATTACGAAGAATTATTTGGATATATTTATTTCCATTCTCTAATAAAATTATCTAGCAAAAGAGAAAATAATGTTTCTAAGTTTGGACCAACATAAAGCTTTAAAATTACAATACGAAAAATTAATAGAGAATATAAGGAATAAATTTAATTATTAATACAGATAATTATTTGAATATATAGATTTTTTATAAAAAAAATGAAAAAATATTTTAAAAATTAGATTAAACATAATATTAAACATAAAACATAATATTAAATATTAAAATGCTGAGAATTACTAAATTTAATTTTTTAAAAAAACCGCATAATGTAGATTTTTATAAACCAAAAAAGATGTTTAATACAAAGTCTCTATGTGAAGAAAACAATTGGGAATATCCTAGAACAAATATTAAAAAGGCAAGATGGGTTGTCGATTTGATAAATTATATGATGCTTGATATTAATAATTTGAATGATATAAATAACAAAAATTTTAATTATTTCTGTTCTTCATATAAATTAAATCATAATTGCGTGGAAAGAGAACTTATTGACAAAATTGTAAATAATCATTTTTATGAATCTACTTATAAGTGGAGTGCTGAACAAGCTAAACAATATTGTGTTGAAATCAAAGAAAGTGTATATTTAGAAAATACGTATTTAGCATCATTGGTAGAAAATAAAATAGAGGATGATATACAAAAAATTACAAAACAAATGATTGACCAAAAAAATATTTGGATACATATACCAATAAGTATTATGCCAATAAGTATTTTATACAAAAAATTAGACTCAAACTGCACGGATTTTTTTCTAAAAAATTATGAAGAAAAGTTTAAATTAGGTTTTATTGATATAAATTTATTTCTAGAAGATTATGAAGAAAAGGTAAAATCATATATATATTTTCAATCATTGTTAAGATTTAATTATTCAATTTTGAATCTAAATGTTCCTAAAGTAATATTACAATGTAACTAAAAATTAAATCAGTATTAATTTTTACATTCAGTTTATCATATTATTAGTGTAAAATTTATTTTTTCATAATATTTCTATAAATCAAATAACAATTATTAAATTATTTTTAAATATCTCATTTATCATAATAATAATTATATCATATCAAATCCTTTATTTATCATATGACAATTTGTTAATAATACCAGAATAAATATAACAAACAAAAAATAATTTATTATAAGCGATATTTTCGGATATATTTTTTTTTTAACACATCTACTATTCAAATTTCTTGAACAATTTACATTAAAAATATCTATAATATATATATCTAATGTCCTAAGTTGAATAATAAATTAAGATTTACAATAATAACGAGCATTTATGATGTTATATTTTCTATAGTAAAAATAGATAACTATAAAAAATTTATACCAAAATAATATTTAATACTTTTTTTAAATCATATTAATTTTTTAACTAAAATATAATTTTGTAATCATTTTTTTAAAGCTTTTTTTATCATATTTCCTTTTTTAGTGAATAAATATAAATTGGGTAATATTTCGCAAATATTAAACTCTACCATATAATTTTTTACGTTATCGTTATATGATATCATAATGAATGGTAACATAGAATTTACTTTATCAATTGCTAAATAATCATCAAAATAAATTTCATTATGGCAATTATTTTCTTTATCATAATATTTTAATTTAGGACCAAAAAAATGCAGACCTCCAATTATTCCTAAACCATTCGCATGAAAATTATTATTTATGTAAATTAGATCATATGTATCATGATGTCTAACATAACCTAAACATTTATAATTAAGGTAATCTTTCTCTTCGTATCTAAGCAAGTATATATTATTTATTCTTATTAAATGGTATTCATTAGAAATTTCATTGATTGAATTATAAACTATATTGTTATTTTTATAAGTTAAAGACTTGTTATTAAAATCTAAACCAAAAACTAAATCTAATGCCTTTATTTCCATTAATATATATATATATATATATAGTCATTAGTAAATAATATAATTTACAAGTTATGTATTTCATTTTTTATTACTTAGACACATATATATTTAATCTGAAATAAAAAGAAAATAAGAATAATCTTTTTTTTTATATATCATAATCGATGATATATGAACATAATGATTTAAAAATATTATGTTTTTTATTATGTCATATTGATCATAAAAATTTTATTCAGAAATAATTATAGTTTTAGGTTTGTAAAACACAAGTATTATCTTGATATATTATTTTACAATACGTCCAGTCATAAAGTAATAAATATAACACAATAATGTCTTATAGATTTTTAACGAATAATTTTATGTCCAAATTTAATGCAAGAAACTTAAATTCAAATCCTCAAAATCAAAGTTCACAACATTTTCAAAGTCGTCCAGGTTTAGAAAGTCCTAATATTATTGATAATATTACTTATGGTAGGTGCGATAATTGTAAATCTCCTGTTGCTATTTTAGTAAATAACCAACCTGTTGGTTTTAAAGATCCTATATAATGTTAAAAATGACAAAATTATTATTTTTCATAATAATATTTACATTGTGTAAATGTAAATGTAAATATAAATATAAAAAAACTAGTATATTTCCAGTTATTCTAATTTATCGCCTTCTATATTGATATTTTTATCTAAATAACGACTAGAAGAAAAATTTATGTTTTCATAACAAATATTATTTTTTTTTAAATATTTAAATTATTCGAGCCTTTTTTCTAATAATTTTAAATATATTAGGTGACGCGTTTTAAATTTGCAGCGATACTCATAAATATTTTTTTTTTATTAAATTTCAAATTAATATTTCTGAATTTCAGATAAATTTCAAATAATTCCAATTCGTCATTTTCAAAAATTCCACTATTTTTAAATTTTTTTATCATTTCAATTATTTTATTAATTTCTAAATTATTTTCATTATTTGTTTCATCAGATTTAAAATATGCCACGTTATCGAAATATTGATATTATTAATATTCTACAAATGTTGATCATTTTGAAAAAAAGATACAATGCGTTGTATTTAACGTTATACAAATAAAAATAATAAAATATGTAATATTTTAATCTTTACACTATTTAAATTTTTAAATAACAATGAACTAATTGAGTATTAATAATTAAGACACTTTTTATTTATATATATGTTTAAAAAGTTAATAGGTCTATGTTATTGTCAATATAATTTGCACTTACCATGATAATGATTTATTACTTTTCATATTATTGTGTATAATTTTTTATTATAATTTTATAAAATATTACGTTTTTTTTTTATAAATTATAAAAAAATGTAAAACAAGATAAATATATCAAAACTAATTAGAGTATACATAAATATATTGTTTATATTAAACAATACCAATAAATATAAATGGCATCACCAAAAAATATATCAAAATATTTTTTATTCATTTTTATTTTTTATTATTTTATGAATTGTCATATAATTTATAATTTTTACTCATTTTGTCAACGTCATAGTAATCAATATATCTACGAGTTATTTTATAATTTGTCAAATCTACTTTTAATGGTCTTGATAATTTATAAAAATACAAATACCGGGAATTATCATCACCTAAATTTAAATAACTTCCTGGAAAATATTCAGCCTCTTCGAAACATTTTTTGAACAGAAAAATATTATATTGTAGAAATTTATCTTGTATATATTTATTTATTGCACCCATATTATCATGGTAATTTTCTAAAATTTTTGAAATTGCTGAATTGTCTAAATTGCTAAATAGATGATCTATTCGCGTTAAAATTTTGTAGGACCTTTTATTTGAACCTAATATAATAGGCATATTATATATATTACCAATTTCAGACCGTTTAGGTAAATTTTCTATATATGCATTTTTGTAAGTCTCAACAGTGTCTTTGTCGTTTTTTATAATATCGAGAACAAATTGTCTCATCCTGCTGTTATAAATATCATCACCAGGATCCGGTAAAAATGGCGGGCTATAATTTATTCCCACATGTTCATCATACATAAACAAAGATCCATCATTTTTTAATTTTTGTGATAATATACAAATATGATGTAATGTAAATTGCGTAAATTTAACTGTTGACCAATCAAATAAAATATAATTATATTCGTTATCGTTAATATTATTTAACTCTTCTTTATTATTAAAATCAGCTTTTATTATTTTAATATCTTTTCTACTAATATTAATATCGTTAATATTAAAAAATGTATATTCATAATTTAAAACTGAATAAGTAAAATAAGATAATTTTTGTAAATCATCTAATTTATCTGCACCCATAAATAAAATTTTTATAGTTGTTTTATTTTGTTTTTCTCGTTCTAATCGTTCTTGTTCTAATCGTTCTCGTTCTAATCGTTCTTGTCTTTCTCGTTCTAATCGTTCAGCCTGTCTTTCTTGTTCTAATCGTTCTCGTTCAGCCTGTCTTTCTTGTTCTAATCGTTCTTGTTCTAATCGTTCTTGTCTTTCTCGTTCTAATCGTTCTTGTTCTAATCGTTCTTGTCTTTCTCGTTCTAATCGTTCAGCCTGTCTTTCTTGTTCTAATCGTTCTTGTTCTAATCGTTCTTGTCTTTCTCGTTCTAATCGTTCTTGTTCTAATCGTTCTTGTCTTTCTCGTTCTAATCGTTCAGCCTGTCTTTCTTGTTCTAATCGTTCTTGTTCTAATCGTTCTTGTCTTTCTCGTTCTAATCGTTCTTGTTCTAATCGTTCTTGTCTTTCTCGTTCTAATCGTTCAGCCTGTCTTTCTTGTTCTAATCGTTCTAATCGTTCTTGTTCTAATCGTTCTTGTTCTGCCTGTCTTTCTCGTTCTTGTTCTTGTTCTAATCGTTCTCGTTCTAATCGTTCTCGTCTTTCTCGTTCTTGTTTTAATTGTTTTTGTTTTAATCGTTTTTGTTCTAATAGTTTTTGTTTTCGTTCTTGTTTTAATCGTTTTCGTTCTTGTTTTAATCGTTTTCGTTCTAATAGTTTTTGTTCTAATTGTTCTTGTTCGAAACGTTCTCGATCTTGTTCTTGTTCTTGTTCTTGTTTTTGTTTTTGTTTTCGTTCTTGTTCTTGTTTTAATCGTTCTTGTTCCAATCGTTCAGTAGTATGTTGATAAAAATAATCATCATCATTATGATCAATAACATCTAAACCATCAAAATCATTGTTATTGCCGTTATTTTTTCGTTGCGATAAATATTTTTCATTAATTTTTTTATATTTATCTATTTTTATCAATAATAAATTTAAATAAATATCACGTAATTGATTATCATTATTTTCATCCATTTGTGAAATAATGAAATAAAGCATTTTTAATTTTGTTAATTTATTAAAATTTTTATCATATTGTATCATATTTATATATTTGATATATAAATAAAAAAATAAATAAACAAAATTAAAAGTTATATTAAAATATTTACTATATTTTTTTATATATTCTAAAATTCATCTGGTGTAATATTAGTTAGTGATAATCCTATAGAAAATTTACATACCACAATTGCAAGATTTTTAAATAATAATAAAACCATACAAAATATATATTCAGATTTTCAACCTGTACATAATCATAATATTGAATTTACTACCAATAAATCTGTAATAGATTTTATTTCTAATTATCAATGTAAAGAAACTGACATTTATAAACTTATTAATGAATTAAATATATCTGTAAATATTAAAAATATTTTGTTAAATTATTGTGCAGATGAATATATTCATTCCAAATTACAATTAAATTACAAAGAAATATTATTACCTATTTTAGATTATATTAAAAATAATGTCAATAAAGAAGAATTATTAAAAATATTATGTCAAGAAATACAAGATTCACAAGACAAATGTTTTCAAGGAAGAATATCTAGAACGATTAATATTTTAAATGGTTATAGTGAATTTATAAATATAAATATAAGTGATAATGAGCAAATAGGCAATTTAATTGTGAATTTACAAAAGAAATATTTAGATCGATCAGAATTAGAAGAAATTTTTATAAAGGAAATGCAAGAACGTAATTATACTAATGAAATAATAAAAGAATGGATTAACTATATACAAGAAAATTATTAAAAAAAAAAATGAAATATTTTTTTATTTAGTTATTTAACTCATTATAGTATGAAAAATGATATCAATAAATAATAAAGAATATGAGAAAGATATAGAGGTTTTGATTTTGTCTTGCAATCAACTTACAGAAATACCAAAAGAAATAGGAAATTTACAACAATTACGAGATCTTTATTTGCATTATAATCAACTTATAGAAATACCAAAAGAAATAGGAAATTTACAACAATTACGAGAACTTACTTTGTCTTGCAATCGACTTACAGAAATACCAAAAGAAATAGTAAATTTACAACAATTACAAATACTTAATTTGTCTGATAATCAACTTATAGAAATACCAAAAGAAATAGGAAATTTGCAACAATTACAAAATCTTGATTTGTTTTGTAATCAACTTACAAAAATACCAAAAGAAATAGGAAATTTGCAACAATTACAAAAACTTTATTTGTATGATAATCAACTTACAGAAATACCAAAAGAAATAGAAAATTTACAACAATTACAAACACTTTTTTTGCATTATAATCAACTTACAGAAATACCAAAAGAAATAGGAAATTTACAACAATTACAAACACTCAATTTATCTAATAATCAACTTACACATATACCATTATGTATAATATATTTATCCAGATTACGTAATTTATATATTGATAATAATCTAATAGAAAATTTACATCCCGCAATTAGAAGATTTTTAAACAATAATAAAACCATACAAAATATATATTCAGATTCTCAGTCAGTTCATAATCATAATATTGAATTTACCACTAATAAATCCGTAATAGATTTTATTTCATCTTATAAATGTAAAGAAACTGATGTTCATAATCTTATAAATGAATTAAATATACCTATAAATATTAAAAATATTTTGTTAAATTACTGTTCTGATGAATATATTCATTCCAAATTACAATTAAATTACAAAGAAATATTATTACCTGTTTTAGATTATATAAAAAATAATAGGCAAAAAGAAGAATTATTAAATATATTATATCAAGAAATACAAGATTCAGTAAGCAAATGTTTTCAAGGTAGAATATCTAGAACAATTAATATTTTAAATGGATATCATGAATGTATAAATATAAATATAAGTGATAATGAACAAATTGGTAATTTAATTATAAATTTACAAAAGAAATACTCAAATCAATCAGAATTAGAAGAAAATTTTATAAAGGAAATGCAAGAACGTAATTATACTAATGAAATAATAAAGGAATGGATTAACTATATGCAAGAAAATTATTAAAATAAAATTTTTTTTTATTTGGTTATTTAACTCGTTATAATATTAAAAATGGCATCAATAAATAATCAAGAATACGAGGAAGATATAAAAAATTTGGTTTTGACTAGTAATCCAATTTTTTTTTTAAAATTAACATTATCAGATTCAATAAATTTATAAATTTCTAATTTGGAATCATAATCTGTTTATAATTGTTTTATTTTATATTCGAGATTTATAGTTTTGCCTATTTTGTAGTATTGTGAATAAAATGTATATACATTATTTCTCATAGACAATGTAAAAATAAAAATGAAATAAAAATTTGAATTGTATATTATTCATATAATAATTATATATTATTATATATTATTATAAAATGAGCGTCGCATTAAAACAAGATAATGTTATTGTATCAGGAAATATTGAATTATTTGATAAATTAAGTTTATCAGATAATGATTTAATAAACTTGTTTAAAACTGATATTACTTATATTGATTTAGAAATTGAATTATCACAATTGGATATTTTAGTTAATGGTCTTAAAGAAAATAATAGTATTACAGATATTTATTTAGGTTGTAATAATCTTGGTACAGAAGGTATATCTAAAATAATGGAAGGTCTTAAAGAAAATACTAGTATTACAACTATTAATTTACCTAATAACAATATTGACGCAGAAGGTGCAGCTAAAATAATGGAAGGCCTTAAAGAAAATACTAGTATTACAACTATTAATTTGAGTTATAATAATCTTGGTGTAGAAGGTGCAGCCAAAGTAATGGAAGGTCTTAAAGGAAATACTAGTGTTACATCTATTTATTTAACAGGTAATAATATTGGCGCAGAAGGTGCAGCTAAAGTAATGGAAGGTCTTAAAGAAAATACTAGTATTACAGCTATTGATTTAGGTAGTAATAATCTTGGTGTAGAAGGTGCAGCTAAAGTAATGGAAGGTCTTAAAGAAAATACTAGTATTACAGCTATTAATTTATATAGTAATAATCTTGGTGTAGAAGGTGCAGCTAAAGTAATAGAAGGTCTTAAAGAAAATACTAGTATTACAGCTATTAATTTAAGTGATAATGATCTTGGTGTAGAAGGTGCAGCTAAAGTAATGGAAGGTCTTAAAGAAAATACTAGTATTACAGCTATTGATTTAAGTTTTAATAATCTTGGCGTAGAAGGAGCAGCTAAAATAATGGAAGAACTTAAAGAAAATACTAGTATTACAACTATTAATTTGAGCGGTAATAAATTTGGTGTAGAAGGAGTAGCTAAAATAATGGAGGGACTTAAGGATAATAATAGTATTACAAATATTGATTTAAGTTATGATGATCTTGGTGTAGAAGGAGCCGCCATAATAATTGAAGTTCTTAAAGGAAATAATAGTATTAAAAGTATTAATTTAACTAGTAATGAATTTGGTGTAGAAGGAGCAGCTAAAATAATGGAATGTCTTAAAGAAAATACCAGTATTAAAAGAATTAATTTAACTAATAATAAATTTGGTGTAGAAGGTGTAGCTAAAATAATGGAAGGTATTAAAGAAAATACCAGTATTACAACTATTGATTTAAGTGGTAATAATCTTGGTATAGAAGGTGTAACTAAAGTAATGGAAGGTCTTAAAGTAAATACTAGTATTACAACTATTAATTTAACTTATAATAATATTGGCGTAGAAGGTGTAGCTAAAGTAATGGAATATCTTAAAGAAAATACTAGTATCGCAACTATTAATTTAAGTTATAATAATATTAGTGCAGAAGTAATAAAAGGACTTTATAATATTTAAGAGGATACTAAAAAATGTTACGATATCCTAAAAAAATATAATATTCAAAGACAAAATAAAATAAAAGATAATATAAAAATAATTAAACGATTGCCGAATAATTGTTTATATAAAAAAGAACAATTATTAAATTATAATAATATATTAAAATCATATAAGGATGATGAATATACTAAAATGGAAGTGAAATTACTAGATTTATTAAATAATAATTTACGAATAGAACAAGAATCAAAAATATAAAACAAGATGAAATTATTAAAAAATTGAATAATATCATGTTCGAACTTGAACAAATTAAAAAATTATTTTAATAGTTTTTGATACTAATATACCAATATGAATAATATATTTACCTAGATTGCATATTCTTATTATTAATAATCCTATAGAAAATTTACATCAAGCAATTACGAGATTTTTAAATAACAATAAAAACATACAAAATATATATTCCGATAATCAATCAGTTCATAATCATAATATTGAATTCACTACTAATAAATCTGTGATAGATTTTATTTCTAATTACCAATGTAAAGAAACTGACATTCATAATCTTAAATGAATTAAATATACCTATAAATATTAAAAATATTTTGTTAAATTACTGTTCTGATGAATATATTCATTCCAAATTACAATTAAATTACAAAGAAATATTATTGCCAGTTTTAGATTATATAAGAAATAATACTAATAAAGACGAATTATTAAATATATTATGTCAAGAAATACAAGATTCACAAGGTAAATGCTTTCAAGGTAGAATATCTAGAACGATTAATATTTTAAATGGATATCATGATTGTGTTAATATAAATACAAGTGATAATGAACAAATAGGTAATTTAATTATAAATTTACAAAAGAAATACTCAAATCAATTGGAATTAGAAGAAAATTTTATAAAGGTAATGCAAGAACGTAATTATAATAATGAGATAATAAAAGAATGGATTAACTATATACAAGAAAATTATTAAAAAAAAAAAATGAAATTTTATTTATTTTATTAGTTAAATGCATTATAATATATAAAAAATGATATCAATAGAAAATAAAGAATATAGCATAGATACAAAAGTGATTGGTTTATTTTGTCAAAATCTTAAACAAATACCAAAAGAAATAGGTGAATTACAACAATTACAAAAACTCGAGTTATGTTATAATCAACTTACAGAAATACCAAAAGAAATAGGTAATTTACAACAATTACAAACACTTTATTTGCATTGGAATAAACTTACAGAAATACCAAAAGAAATAGGAAATTTACAACAATTACAAAAACTTTATTTGTCTAGTAATCAACTTATAGAAATACCAAAAGAAATAGGTAATTTACAACAATTACAAACACTTTATTTGCATTATAATAAACTTACAGAAATACCAAAAGAAATAGGAAATTTACAACAATTACGAAAACTCGATTTAGCTAATAATAAACTTACAGAAATACCAAAAGAAATAGAAAACTTGCGACAACTACGATGTCTTTATTTGGTTAATAATCAACTTACAAAAATACCGAAAGAAATATGGAATTTACAACAATTAGTATCACTTCTTTTGGGTGGTTGTAATCTTACAGAAATACCGAAAGAAATAGGAAATTTACAACAATTAGAATATCTTAATTTGTATAATAATAAGTTCACAGAAATACCAAAAGAAATAGGAAATTTACAACAATTACGAAAACTCGATTTAGCTAATAATAAACTTACAGAAATACCAAAAGAAATAGAAAACTTGCGACAACTACGATGTCTTTATTTGGTTAATAATCAACTTACAAAAATACCGAAAGAAATATGGAATTTACAACAATTAGAATCACTTCTTTTGGGTGGCTGTAATCTCACAGAAATACCGAAAGAAATAGGAAATTTACAACAATTAGAATATCTTAATTTGTGTAATAATAAGTTTACAGAAATACCAAAAGAAATAGGAAATTTACAACAATTACACGGACTTTATTTGTCTAATAATCAATTTACATATATACCATTATGGATAATATATTTACCTAGATTAGATTATTTATCTATTGATAATAATCCAATAGAAAATTTACATCCTGCAATTAGCAGATTTTTAAATAATAATAAAATCACACAAAATATATATTCTGATGGCCAATCAGTACATAATCATAATGTTGAATTTACTACTAATAAATCTGTAATAGATTTTATTTCATCTTACAAATGTAAAGAAACTAGCATTTATAATATTTTAAATGAATTAAATATATCCATAGACATACAAAATATTTTGTTAAATTACTGTTCTGATGAATATATTCATTCCAAATTACAATTAAATTATAAAGAAATATTATTACCTGTTTTAGATTATATAAAAAATAATACTAATAAAGACGAATTATTAAAAATATTATATCAAGAAATACAAGATTCACAAGGTAAATGCTTTCAAGGTAGAATATCTAGAACGATTAATATTTTAAATGGATATCATGATTGTGTTAATATAAATATAAGTGATAATGAACAAATAGGTAATTTAATTATAAATTTACAAAAGAAATATTTAAATCAATCAGAATTAGAAGAAAATTTTATAAAGGAAATGCAAGAACGTAATTATACTAATGAGATAATAAAGGAATGGATTAACTATATAAAAGAAAATTATTAAAAAAAATGAAATTTTTTATTTTATTAGTTAAATACATCATAATATATAAAAAATGATATCAATGGAAAATAGAGAATATAGCATAGATACAAAGAATATTGATTTAATACATCGATCTAAAACATCACAATTATATACTTCCACATTTATAAAATTATAAATATGCATAAAACCAAAAATATTATTTCGTAAAATAATTTGATGCTCCCATTTAGTATTTTTTATTATGTATTCTAAATATTTATTTATCAAAGTACAATTCAATAAATCTTTTAAAGGTAAATAATTTAATATATGTACTATTATTTCTAAAGGTAATATATCTAATGTTCCTAATTCGTTGTCCATTTTGATATATTATTATTATGATTGCAGTATCATAAAAAAAAATTTCATTTTTTATTTAAGTACTAATACATTATTATCGCGTAAATATTTAATACCTTCGTCAGTTATTTTTTTACATGAAGCAAAATTAATAGTATGACAATTTTTTAATGCTTTTATACCTTCGTCTGTTACTAATTTACATTTATAAAATTTAACAGTATGACAATTTTTTAATGCTTTTATACCTTCGTCTGTTACTTTACTACAACCTGAAAAATCAATAGTATGACAATTTTTTAATGCTTTTATACCTTCGTCAGATACTAAATCGCACCAAGAAAGATCAATAGTATGACAATTTTTTAATGCTTTTATACCTTTATTGGTTACTAATTTACACCCACAAAGATAAATAGTATGACATTTTTTTAATGCTTTTATTCCTTCGTCAGTTACTAAATTACACCCAGAAAGATCAATTGTATGACAATTTTCCAATGCTTTTATACCTTCGTCAGTTATTAAATTACAAAAAGAAAGAGAAATAGTATGACAATTTTTTAATGCTTTTATTCCTTCATCGGTTATACTATAACAATGTGAAAGACCAATAGTATGACAATTTTTTAATGCTTTTATTCCTTCGTCAGTTACTTTGCCACAATCAGAAAGATTAATAGTATGACAATTTTTTAATGCTTTTATGCCTTCGTCAGTTACTAAATTACACCAAGAAAGATTAATAGTATGACAATTTTTTAATGCTTTAATTCCTTCGTCAGTTACTAAATCATATCCAAAAACTGAAATAGTATGACAATTTTTTAATGCTTTTATACCTTCGTCAGTTACAAAATTAGTTCCAGAAAGATCAATAGTATGACAATTTTTTAATGTTTTTATTCCTTCATATGTTACTTTACTACATCCAGAAAGATTAATAGTATGACAATTTTTTAATGCTTTTATACCTTTATCAGTTACTAAATTACACCAAGAAAGATTTATACTGTGACAATTTTTTAATGCTTTTATACCTTCATCAGTTACTAAATTGCAATAAGAAAGATTTATAGTATGACAATTTTTTAATTCTTTTATACCTTTATCAGTTACTAATTTACACATAGAAAGATCAATAGTATGACAATTTTTTAATGATATTAAATCTGAATCATTACAATTATATACTTTTACATTTATAAAATTATAAATATTCATAAAATTAGAAATATTATTTCGTAAAAAAATTTTATGCTTCCATTTCGTATTTTTTATTATATATTCCAAATATTTATTTATTAAAGTACAATTCAATAAATCTTTTAAAGGTAAATAATTTAATATATGAACTATTATTTCTAAAGGCAATATATCTAATGTTCCTAATTCATTATTCATTTGTAATATATTATAATTATCATGATTGGCACATAAAAAAAAATTCATTTTTATTTAACACGTCATTATTATTATGTAAATAATACATCTTATATATTTGTTAATATTGTAAAATATTAATATAAATAATTTATTGGTATTCTAACATAGATTCTTCACCAAATTTTTCACATATTAAACACATATAATTATTAAAATGCAAACATCTAAAACATATTGAATGTTTACATGTACATATTACTGTGTTTTTATCTTGCATACAACTAATACAATTATCAAAATGTATTTTATAAAATTCTAAAAAATCTAATTCAATAGGAATAATAATATTATATTTACTTTTACTATAATATTCTGATATTATATGTTTTATTATTTTTTGATCTACCAAAAATTCATATGTTTCTATTGGTATTTTATGATGTGATGCAAATTTTTGCAATATAGAACCTGAAATTTTGTAATAATTTAAATATTTTTTTATAAAATCTAAATCGAAATATATTAACCAAAACATTAATGCTGTATAACCAAATTTATTTTGCAAATATAAATTAGCACCAGCAGAAATCAATATCTTAACTGTTCCTTTTGTACTAATTCTAAATTCGTTTACATAGTTTGAAGCCAATAATAATGCAGTATTTTGATCGCGAAATTGTTGCAAGTCCAAATTAGCTCCGGCTTTAATTAATATTTTTACTGTTTCTTCACAACTATTAGTATTTGTATTTATAGAAGCTATCATTAATGCAGTATGACCACACTCATCTTGTAAATCTAAATTAGCTCCGGCTTTAATTAATATTTCAACTGTTTTATTAGTACTTAATGTTCTTGAAAATTGTGAAGCTAACATTAATGCAGTATGACCATGCTCATCTTGTAAATCTAAATTGGCTTTAGCTTTGATTAATATTTTAACTGTTTTATTAGTACTTAATGTTTTTGAAAATAGTGAAGCTAACATTAATGCAGAACCATTAGTATTCGTACTCAATAATATTTCTGAAAATTGTAAAGCTAACATTAATGCAGATTTAATAGTATTCGTATTTAATTCGTTTTTTCCTTTTTCTGTTTGTAAATATATTTTTATATATTTTTCTAAAATTTTGTGTTTACGTGTATTTAATACTAAATCATGTAAATTATTATTAATATTATTAACTTTTATATATTCTAAATATTTATCCATTATTTTTATATATTATAGTAATTTAATAACTTGGTTGATAATTTATAATTTCATTTTTATTTGTTAATGATGGTGTTTTGAATTATAATGCAAAAAATAATGTTTACACTTATGTTTCGCGTAATAATTCAAACACTGACAAATTAGAAAATAACACACAAAATATAAATACGTTTTTAGTAAAAATTATAAAAAATAATGAAGAATGTAAAATAACATTTTCTGACATTGATCTATCAGAATTAAATGAACAATTAAAAACATTATTTAATGATGGTATTTTGAATTATGATGAAAAAAATAATGTTTACACTTATAATATTTTATAAATAATAATATTAATAATGATATTTAATACTTTTTTAAAATCAAATATATTATTAATTTTTTAATTAAATTATAATTTTATAACTATTATTTTAAAGCTTTTTTTATCATATTTCCTTTTTTAGTAAATAAATATAAATTGGGTAATATTTTGTAAATATTAAATACTTCATCTAGGTCATATTCTATTCCATAATAATCTGATACAACAACAAGGTATGGTAACATAAAATTTATCTTGTCAATTCCTAAATCATCACATTTAATTGTATTATAACTGTTACTTTTTTTATCGTAATGTATTATTTCTATTAATTTATGATAAGATAAATCTGTTTTGTCTTCAATTATTCCTAAACCATTCGCGTAAAAATTATTATTTATATAAATCAGATCATATGAATCACGATGATTGAAACCACCTAAATATTTATAATTAAGATAATCTTTCTCCTCATGTCTAAACATGAAAAAAATATTTATTCTTATTAAATGGTAATCATCAGAAATTTCGTCAATTGAATTATAAACCATGCACGTTTTTTTATCATTATAACTTCTAAACTTGTAATCAAAATCTAATTCTAAGTCTAATTCTAATGCCTTTATTTCCATTAATATATATTATATAGTCATTAGTTAATATATAATTTGTAAGTTGTGTATTTCATTTTTAAATAATAATAATAAGACTAATCAGAATATATATTCCGATAACCAATCAGTACATAATTATAATATCGAATTTACCACCAATAAATCTGTAATAGATTTTATTTCTAATTATCAATGAGAAGAAATTGATGTTCATAATCTAAAATGAATTTGTCATACCTATAGACGTAAAAAATATTTTGTTAAATTATTGTAAAGATAAATTTATACATTCTAAATTACAATTAAATTACAAAGAAATATTATTGCCAGTTTTAGATTTTATAAGAAATAATAGACAAAAAGAAAAATTATTAAATATATTATTTCAAGAAATACAAGATTCACAAGGTAAATGTTTCCAAGGAAGAATATCTAGAACATTTAATATTTTAAATGGATATCATAAATGTATAAATATAAATATAAGTGATAATAAACAAATTGGTAATTTAATTATAAATTTACAAAAGAAATATTTAAATCGACCAGACTCAGAAGAAAATTTTATAAAGGAAATGCGAGAACGTAATTATACTAATGAGATAATAAAGGAATGGATTAACTATATACAAGATGATTATTAAAAAAAAAAATGAAAAATTTTTTTATTAGGACATTTAACTCATTATAATATGAAAAATGGTATTAATAGGAAATAGTGAATATAGCATAGATACAAAGGAGATCGTTTTAGCTCAGCAAAATCTTCAACAAATACCAAAAGAAATAGGTAATTTACAACAATTACAAGAACTTGATTTGTCTAATAATCAACTTACAAAAATACCAAAAGAAATAGGTAATTTACAACAATTACAAGGACTTGATTTGTCTAATAATCAACTTACAAAAATACCAAAAGAAATAGAAAACTTACAACAATTACAAATACTCGATTTGTCTAATAATCAACTTACACATATATCAAAAAAAATAGGAAATTTACAACAATTACGAGAACTTCATTTGAATAATAATAAACTTTCAGAATTACCAAAAGAAATAGGTAATTTACAACAATTAAAGATACTTAATTTGTTTGATAATTATTTTACTGAAATACCTAAAGGTCCGCTTTGCTTACCTAAAGGTCCGCTTTGCTTACCTAAAGGTCCGCTTTGCTTACCTAAAGGTCCGCTTTGCTTACCTAAAGGTCCGCTTTGCTTACCTAAAGGTCCGCTTTGCTT
>Ga0208826_1000497_pt1 | contig 40974 bp, 31 predicted proteins | sample AD_UKC115_MetaG_FD_184451 | JGI IMG/M metagenome (GOLD analysis project Ga0208826, IMG submission 184451) | Active sludge microbial communities of municipal wastewater-treating anaerobic digesters from Hong Kong - AD_UKC115_MetaG (SPAdes)... | ecosystem: Engineered > Bioreactor > Anaerobic >...
CGCCTCGGTTAAGGAGAAGGGTGTCCTTGAGCCCGTGATCCTCCGACCTCGGGAGGGGCGATTCGAGGTCGTGGCCGGAGAACGCCGGGTACGCGCCGCCCGGGAGGCCGACCTGAAGGAGGTTCCCGCGGTCGTCATGGAGCTTGAAGACGACGAGGCTCTGGAGCTGGCCCTGGTCGAAAACCTTCAGAGGAAGGAGTTGACCCCCTTCGAAGAGGCCTTTTCTCTGAAGACCCTCAACGACAGCTACGGTTTCTCCCACGAGGAGATCGCCAAGAGGCTCGGTAAGAGCAGGTCGTCGGTTACAGAGACTATCAAGATCGCCTCCCTCCCTCCCCAGGTAGCCCTCCTCTGTCAGGAGCAGGGGATCGGGTCGAAGAGCTTCCTCTTGGAACTCGCCCGTCTTCCTGGAGAAAAAGAGATGGTCGAGGCCCTCCAGGCAAGGCTAGACCCCGGACAAGGGGCGACCAGAGATGACCTGAGGGAGAAGAGGAAAGAGGTGACGGAGAAGCCGAAGAGGTATGTCTTTCGCTTTTCCGCTCCGGACCGGCGTTTCAAACTGCAACTTCAGTTCAAGGAAGAGAAGGCCTCTAGGGAAGAGGTGATCGCGATTCTCGAAGACCTTCTTCTCTCCCTTCGGGAAGGAAGGGAGACGGGCCTTTAGGCCCCTCTCCCCTCTTCGAAGAGAAGACTCTTAGAGCTTACGGAAGACCAACGCTGCGTTGGTTCCCCCGAATCCAAAGGAGTTGCTCATCACGACCCTCAGTTCCTTGGGCTTGGCCTTCAAGGGAGTATAGTCGAGGTCGCATTCGGGATCGGGGTTTTCCAGGTTGATCGTTGGGGGAACGATGGAATCACGCATGGCCAGAAGGGAGAAGGCGGATTCCAGAGACCCCGCCGCGCCCAAGAGATGGCCTGTCATCGACTTTGTAGAGGAGATGGAAACCTTGTAAGCGTGTTCCTTGAAGAGTTTCTTTATGGCGAGAGTCTCAATTTTGTCGTTCAAGGGTGTCGAAGTGCCGTGGGCGTTGATGTAATCGACCTCTTCGGGAGCGATTCCCGCCTCCCTGATGGCCTCGCCCATGGCCCTGACGGCTCCTCGTCCTTCGGGATCCGGGGCGGTCTGGTGGTAAGCGTCTCCGCTCATACCGTAACCTATGAGTTCCCCATAGATCTTCGCGTTTCGGCGTACCGCGTGTTCCAGCTCTTCCAGAACCAAGACGGCGGCGCCTTCGGCGATGACAAATCCGTCCCTGGTCTTGTCGAAGGGGCAGGAGGCCTTCTCGGCGGGGTTGTTCCGTCGGGAGAGGGTCCTCATGATATCGAACCCCGCTACACCCAGTGCGGTGATGGGGGCTTCGGTTCCTCCGGAGAGCATGATGTTGGCGTAACCGGCTTCGATGAGACGGTAGGCCTCACCGAGAGAGTGGGTGGAAGTCGCGCAGGCGGTGACAGTGGAGAGGTTCGGCCCCCGGGCCTTGAAGTGTTGAGAGACGATGCCCGAGGCCATGTTGATGATGGTACCCGGAATAAAGGTTGGAGTGATCCTGCGCAAGCCTTCGGTTCGGAGGGTATCCTGGTTCTGAGCGATGGTGTCAAGGCCGCCGATTCCGGAACCGATGGAGACTCCGGTACTCTCCTCTTCGGAGGGGTCCAACTCCTTCAAGCCTGCATCCTGCCAGGCCAGCTTGGACGCGGCGATGGCGAAGTGAAGAAAACGATCGTTTCTCCTGGTCTCACGATGGTCCATGAAGAGGGAGGGATCGAACGCCTTCACTTCGCCAGAGATCTGAGAACCGTAAGAGGAGCTGTCGAAACGGGTGGTAGGACCGATCCCGCTCTCTCCCCTTTTAATACGCTCCCAGCTCTCCTCGGTCCCGACTCCCATGGGGGAGACGAGACCGATACCTGTCACCACCACCCTTCTAAGGGAGATGGTTTTTTTAATGAAGTTCATACCTAGGAAAATCAGGCCTTTTTCTCGGCGACGTAGTTGACCAGTTCACCGACGGTCGTCAGTTTATCGAGGTCCTCGTCGGGGATGCGGATGTCAAACATGTTCTCGACGTCCTGAACGAGAGTGGAAACGTCCAGAGAGTCGAACCCGAGATCTTCGAGGAAAGAGGCTTCGTCTTTGATCTGATCTTCTGACACCTTGAATTCGTCAACAATAAACTTCTTCACTTTTTCGAAAACTTCGGCTTTAGTCATAAATTCATCCTCCTTGATGGATTGTCGGCCTACATATAGAGGCCGCCGGAAACATTAATGACATCTCCTGTAACATAGGATGCCTCAGGAGAGAGCAAAAAGGAGACGACTCCGGCGATATCCTCGGGTGTCCCGAATCGCCGAAGGGGGATCCCGGAAAGGTACTCCTTCTTCCTCTCTTCCGAGAGAACGTCTGTCATAGCTGTTTCGATGAAACCCGGTGCGACCAGGTTGGCGGTGATTCCCTTGGAACCGTACTCCCGGGCCAAGGATTTTGTGAGGCCTACGAGACCGGCCTTAGAGGCGGAGTAGTTTATCTGCCCTACCCCTCCCATGAGACCAACGATGGATCCGATGTTCACGATCCGTCCCCTTCTCTGCCGAACCATGACGGGAAGGGCGTGACGAACGAAGTTGAAGGCCCCCTGAAGGTTGACGGAGAGGACCGAGCTCCACTCCTCTTCGGACATGCGGATCAGAAGGTTGTCTTTGGTGATCCCGGCGTTGTTGATCAAAGCGTCGAGACGGCCGAACCTCTTCATGGATTCGGAGACACACCTCTCGGCTTCCGAAAAGAGGGAGACGTCGGCGGCTAAGAGCAGGTGATCTTCCGGTCTCGAGAGGGACTCCAGAAGGGCGGAGGCCTTGTCTATGGAACGGGAGATCAGCGTCAGGTTCCAACCTTCTTCGGCGAGCCGAAGGGCGATAGCCTCCCCAATACCTCGGGAGGCCCCGGTGAGAACGGCTACAGGCCTGTCAGACATCGAGGTTCAGTTCTCCCATGCGTTCTTGAATCTTCAAGTGGATAGACTTCTCGACCATCCCCTTGGTGGCCAGGATGCCGTTCTTGATGGCCTTGGCTTTGGAGCGGCCATGGCCTATGACGGCGATTCCCTTGACGCCTAAAAGGATCGCCCCGCCGTACTCGGAGTAATCGAGCCGTTTCTTCAGCTTCTTAACGCTCCTGCTGAGCACGAGGGCGGCCAGCTTTGTCAGAAGGTTCTTCATGAAGGCGTTTCGAAAGTAGAGGAGAAGGTTTTCCGCGACCCCTTCGGCGACTTTCAACGTCACGTTTCCGGTGAAGCCGTCGGAGACGAGGATGTCCGCCGAGCCGTAGATGATTCTGTTCCCTTCGATGTTCCCTACGAAGTTGGGTACTTTCTGAGAAAAGAGGCGGAAAGACTCCTTGGTCAGGCGGTTTCCCTTGCTGTCCTCCTCACCGATGGAGATGAGGCCGACGGTGGGGTTCTTCTTCTCGACGAACTCTTCCATGAAGACCGTTCCCATGTGGGCGAACTGAAGAAGGTTTTTGGGGCGGCAATCGGAGTTAGCGCCCGCATCGACGATGAGAGAGAAGCCTTTCTCGGTGGGAAGAAGAACGGCCAGGGCGGGGCGTTCGACGCCCTCCAAGGGTTCGAGGATCAACCGGGCGTTGACCATGACGGCACCGGTGTTTCCCGCCGAGAAGAACCCGTCGGTTATCCCCTCCTTGACGAGCTGGAGCCCCACTTTTATGGTGGATTTCTGCTTCCCTCTCCAGTAGTTGAAGAGGGAGTCTTTCATGGTAACGAATTCGGGCGCATCGACGATCTCAACCCTGTCGAGGTTCCTTACCCCGACCTTTTCGATCCCTTTTTGGACCAATTTCTCTGGACCAACAAGGAAAAGTTTTAAGGAAGAGGACTCTTCGAGGGCTTCCTTGACTCCCTTTATAACCTCGTCGGGGGCGTGGTCCCCCCCCATAATGTCTAAGGCGATGCCTTTCATAGAGTTTGGGTTATTTCTCCTGGGATCCGTCGATGACCTGTTGGCCTTTGTAGTGTCCGCACTCTCCACAGGCTCTGTGGGGTTTGACTGGGGCGCTGCATTTGGGGCAAAGGGTCAGGCTTGTTACCGTGAGAGCGTGGTGAGAGGCTCTCTTGTGCTTGTGAGTCTTGGAAGTTCGTCTTTTGGGTACGGCCATTTTATTTACCTCTCAAGGTGTCGGTGATTTTTTGGATTCTGGGATCCTTGCGCTTGACTTCGCAACCGCAGGGTCCTTCGTTCAAGTCTTTGCCGCAGATCGGGCAGATCCCCTTGCAAAGCTCTCCGCAGAGAGGTTTGAAGGGAAGGGAAAGGTTGATCTGGTCGAGAATCACGTTGTCCAGATCGATGAGACCGTTTTCGTAGAAGAGGGTGTTGACATCCTCTTCTTGAATCTCCTTGGCCTCTTCGGAGTTTTCCTCGTCCCAATCTCCGTCTTCCTCGAAGAAGACCAGATCGAACCTGGAGTCTACAGGTTCATGGTAGGGGGCGAGGCAACGGGAGCAAAGGAGCTCCAAGGTTGTATGGACTTCACCACGGACGACGACCTTGTCTCCTTCGCGGTAGATCTGAATATGGCAGGAGACGGGGTTGACAAAGGATCCCTCCTCAACCAATTCGTTGGGGTTGAGGTCGAAGATCTCGTTGATCGTCAAACCCTTCTGAGGAATATCGTCGACAAAGATTTTCATAGATTCACTCCGAAATATGATAACAGGTATTATACATCGAGCGCTGTCTTTGTCAAGAAGAGGGGCAAGCTCCCCTTCAGAAAAGGATCTTCCGGAGATCAGACCGAATTCCAGGAGACCGGAAGGGAGAGGCGACGGAAGAGGGAGAGCGCGGCAGGGTCTGAGAGAGCGGCGAGGGAGTCGATAATCCTGGTTTCAAAGCGCTCTTCCGGGGGAAAGGGGTCAACGTAGGGCTCCGGGTTCTTGAGGAAGAGATGGAAAAGCTCCTCCAAAATCCGCTCCTCTTTGGCGGTCTCTTCCTGAATCAGGGGGTTCTCCCTGAGAGCTCTCTCCACGCCGTCCCTGAGAATGAAGACCTCGTCGGCCAGGGAGGGTTCGAGGGAGAGATAGGAGTATTCGTTCTTTCGAGTCTCCTGGATCAAAGAGATGAGGAATCGTCTCCGGCGGGTCTCCGGGTCGGCTCCGAGCGCGGCTAGGGATTCGACGGGAAGGTCTTCGCTCTTGAGGAGCCCCGAGCGGAAAAGCTCCTCCAACTCCTCACCGAGCGGGGAGAAGACCTCCACCCAGAGAACCGCTTGGCATTCGAGGGTGGAGGGTTTGTGCCGGGGGGTGAAGGGGAAGGGCCCCCTCTTGGGGATAACCCGGATTCCGTCCCTCACCTCTTTGGTCAGGTTAAGCCCAAGGCCCTGGTTTTCCAGCTTCTCCACGACCCGAAGGCTCTGCTCTTGAAGGGGGAACCCCTCGGAGTGGAGCCGGGAGAGTGCCGATTCACCTGCGGAACCGAAGGGGGGGTGGCCGAGGGGTCGGGAGAAGAGGATCGCCTCAGCCAGAGAGTCGTTGAGCCTGAGGGAACCGCAGAGGGTCCTGAGGAGGTCCCAGCACTCCCAGACCGAAGAGAGTCGGCTGTGACACCTCTCCGAGGGGGAGAGAAGGGGGAGGCGACCCTTGAGTTTGAGCCTTCGGAAGGCACGGCTCAGAAGGATACGACTGCGGTCGATCTGGAAGGGGTTCTTCAGGGAATCCGGTTCCTCCGGTAGTTCACGACCGGCGGAGAGGGAGGAACGGAAAGCCCTGGGGTGGAGGAGGAGCAGCTCCCTCTCCTCCCCTTCCTGCCGGAGGCTCTTCTCCACAGAGGCCTCAGGAGAGGTGGGAAGAGACATTCTTGGCGACGGCTTCGGAGAGGGTCCGGGCCTCGAGAATCAACTTGTCGGCCTTGGCGCGGATCTCTTTCCGGAAAGGTTCGTCGTTGATCGAAGAGAGGTTGATGAGAACGTTCAGATAAGCGCCTTCGGCGGCGCCTCTGGCCATCCATCCTCCCACTCCGGCGTCGGAGATGGAGTTCTTGTTGCCGATCAGGGAGATCCTTTCCAAGAGGGAGAGGGAGTGCACGGCGGTTTCCATGATCCTGTAGGGGACGCAGGCGGCATTCTGGGCGGCCTCTTCCAGGGCCTTCGCCCGAAGAGCCTTCTCCTCTTCCGTTCCCTTGGGGAGACGCCCGGCCTCCATGAAGAGGTTGAAGGCCTTTGTGTCCTCGTCGATCAGGCGGAGGGCCTCATCTTTCAGCTCCTGGGCCCTGTCGCCCAGGGGGGGGTACTCCTGGTCCCACTGCTCGTAACCCTTCTTGTGGTGTGTCAACGCGGCCACCATGGCGGCCAAACCGGAGGCGAGGGCGGAGGCGAGGGCGGAGACGCTGCCCCCTCCGGGCGCAGGGGAGACCGCGGAGACTTCGTCGACGAACCCGGTTACCCTGAGGGAGGTGAGCCGTTTCTTCTCCTCTTCCTGATCGATCAAATACTCCACGACCCGCTCTTTGGGGTCGAAGGGGGAGACCGAGGCGAGGTTGAGGCTCTTGACGGCGATCTCGATAAGGACCTTCTCGGGGACTCCGGTCGTCCGTTTCTGTTTGCTCAGGTAGAAACGGCCCGTGTCGAGAAGGGCGTCCCGGGGGATCAGGCCTACGACTTCGCTTCCCGTGACCAACAGCCCCAGCTTGTCCGCCTCTTCCCTGACCGTTTCGAAGACTTTCCAGAGGGGAGTCTTCTTGTAGTCGAGAAGGTTGATGGAAATCTGGGCGATTCCGTACTCGTCGATATACCATCCGATGGCGCGAACGTTAGAGAGGATTCCCGGCTCCCGAAGCGCGGTGCCGTTGCCGTCCCGGAGGGTGTTCCCCTCCTTGTCCTTCTTGATTCGACCGTTCTCTCTGATGGTGAGGGCGATCTCGTTGGCGAGCTTTTTATCCTTTGTGTTCAGGTTCACGTTGTAGGCGATCAGGAACTCCCGGGCTCCGATCACGGTGGCGCCGGTACGGGCCACGTTCTCGTCGTAGGTCCTGGGTCCGAAGTCAGGCGGAAGGGAGCCCAGCTTCTGGGGGAGGGATTCGTACTCCCCTTCCCGCAGGTGGGAAAGACTCCTTCTCTCTTCGCAGGGGGCGGCCGCCTCGTAGAGGTAGACTGGGATCGAAAGTTCCTCCCCTACCCGTTTTCCCAGGCTCTTGGCCAGCTCGGCGCACTCCTCCATGGAGACGTTCTGAACGGGGACGAAGGGAACCACGTCCGAGGCTCCCATCCGAGGGTGGGCGCCGTGCTGCAGGCGCATGTCGATCGTTTCGGCCGCTTTCTTGATGGCTTGAAAGGCGGCTTCCGAGACGTCCTGGGGCTCGCCGACGAAGGTGAAGACGGTTCGGTTGGTGGCGAAGCCGGGGTCGACATTGAGCAGGGAAACCCCAGAGACGGAGAGAACCGCCCTCTTTATCTCCTCAAGAACCTGAGGGTTTCGGCCTTCGGAAAAGTTCGGGACACACTCGACAATTTTTTTCATGGTTCACCTCGATAGGAGTAGCAGAAGAGTAATATACCTTACCGATCTGAGGTTGGCAAGGGAGGAAGGCCCCACTCTCCCAAGGACATCAGTGCGGAGGAGTTGGAGGCAACAAGCTCGGGAACCGGGGTGCTGAGCCCCTTTCTCCGGTAGAGAACCTGCTGGGGCGTAGGGAGGAAAACCAGGGGCTTCGCGGCCATCACCAGTGAGGAGAGACGGAGGTAGATCTCCCGGCGGCGGGAGGGATCGGTCTCCTCCCTCCCCCGTTCGATCAGGCGATCCACCTCCGGGAGGGAGAGGCCTGAGTAGTTCATTCCCCCCTCACTTCCCCAGAGGTCCCCTTGGTGGGGGTCCGCGTCGAAAACAAAGGCCCCCAGGGCAAGCTGGAAGGCACCCCTCTTGAGACGGTCCAGGTAGGCAGGGTACTCGATCGGCAGAATCCTGACCCGGATTCCTCTCTTACTCAGCAAGTCCTGGATCAGAAGCGCGTACCGGCTTCGGAGGGGGGATTCGGAGTTGAGGAGGAGCTCTAGGGTGGGGACTCGGGAGGAGAGGGGGCGACGGGAGGAGGGAGGGAGAGGGAGCCTGTAATCCTTTTGGAGGAGGGAGAAGGGGGAGTAGAAGCCATGACCCTTCAGGAGCGCGAAGAAGGGGCCCGGGGAAAGGCTCGCGGCCAGGTACTCCCGGAGGGGAAGGGAGTTCAGCGGGGGGGAGCGGAGGTTGAAGGCGAGGTAGTAGAGCGAAGAGAGAGAGTATCCGACACTCTCAATCCCTGCCTCTTCCAGGGGGAGGCCCTCTTCGAAACGGTGGCCGAAGACGGCGTCGCTCTCTCCCCGCTTGAGGCGGAGGTAGGCGGCCAGAGGATCCTTCTCCACGGAGACGGCGACAGTTTTTCCCTGGACCTCCAAGAGGAGTGAGCTCCTCCCCTCGTGGGCGAAGAGAACGGAGCCCCTGGTTCCGACAACCCTCCCCCGCTCCTTTCCTAGCTCCGAGGGGAGGAGAATCTTGAAGGTAAGGAGGGAGAGGAGCGGTGCGTGGGGGTGCTTGAGGTGGAGGGTCACCTCCTGCCCCTTAGCGGAGAGCGATTCCAGAAACCCGAACTCCGAGGCGTAGGGGAAGTTTCCCTTCTGGTCGGAGAAGTAGCGAAGGTTGGCCAGGACGGTCTCCCCGTTCAGGGGGAGCCCGTTCCGGAAGGTCAGCCCTTCCTTGATCCTGAGACGGAGCCTTCTGGGGGTGGGCCATGAGTACTCTTCGACGATGTCCGGAACGATTTTTCCCTCCCCGTCGAAGGTGAAGAGGGAGGAGTAGAGGGGGTAGAGGAGAGAGGAGGTGGTAATGTCCGTCGCCAGCTGGGGGTTGAGGGTGGTGGGGAAGAGGGGGAGTGTCAGCCGGAAGCGCTGTTCCTTGGGGGGGTGGGATGAACAGGAGGGAAGGAGGAGAAGCAGGCAGAGGAGTTTAGCCGAGAAGAGCCTCGGCCGTATCCTTGACATCTTTCTTCGAGAAGGGTTTCTTGAGAAAGAGGGTCTTGTCGTTCCAGGGGGCCTCTCTCTCCTGATCGTTGAGGAAGAGGACTACGGTCTTGGAGCGGCCTGAGTGGGCGGATTGCCAGGAGAGAAGCACCTCTTTTCCCTCCTCTACCCCCTGAAGGTCGAAGAGGAGGGCCGTGAAGGAGTCTTGGGGAAGCTCCCAGAGCAGGGAGGGGTCATCAACCTCATGAACGAGAAAGCCGAGGGCTTCAAACCCTTCATGGAGAAGCTTCTTTAAATAGACGGGTTTTACGAAGAGGTAGACGGCCTTGGGAAGGAGGCCGAGCCGTTCCCGAAGGGCCGCGGCGGCCTTCTCGGCTTGAACTCGGATTCCGTAGGCAGAACTCTCCAGGCGGAGTCTTTCCAAGGGCAGAAGGGAGAGGCGGGATCCGATTTTGGGGAGGAGTACGGTGCAGAGGTCGGTGATCCCGTAGTGCTGAAGGTTCTTCTCCATGAGGCCTAAGAGGAACTTCTCCAGAATCGCGGAGAAGGCGGCGTCCATCTCTTCGTCCATCTCCTCCACCTTCTTGCGGAGCGAGAGGAGGTACTCCTCCTTGGGGTTGTCCGGGAGGATCTCCATCAGCTTTTCGGCCTCTTTCTGGACCCTCTCCCGGATGTTGATCAGGTCTCCGTACTTCTGGAGGGCCTTGAGGGTCTCCGGGAGGGTGTTCTTGATCCGGAGGGGGATGTCGTTCTCATGGTCCTTGTAGAAGGCGATCAGATGACTTCGGAGGTTAAAATAATCGGCCGAGGTGTTGAAGGTGAGCTGCTTCATCGCCCGGATGACCTCGACCCTCGTCTCCTCAAGGAAGCTCTCCTTGTAAAGGTTGAGCCACTGGAGACGGATCTGACAACTCTGTTCCACCGATAGGCGGTACCCTTTGAACTTCTGGAAGAACTCGGCAAGGAGGAAGCCTTTGATGAAGTCTCTCTTGGATTCGAAAATCTCCATGAAGAAGGGGAAGGCGCTTTCGCCGGTCAGCTCAAGAAAGGCCAAGATCAGGGCCTTCTCATGGGCGTCGTCCAGAGGCTTCCTCAGGAGCTCCTTCATCGTGGGGAGGAGAGAGAGGACCCTCTTCTGAACGACGATCTCCAGGAAGTCGGAAAAGAGGGGAGACTCCGGTCTCGCGACGATGGAGCCGAGGACCCTCTCCAGCTGGTCTGTGTTCCGGATCTTCAGGAGCTCCTTGCTCTTTTCCCACGCCCAGGAGGGGGCCCCACCGAAGAGAAAGTCGAGGAAGAAGGAGACTGTCTCGGGGTCGTTGATCAGCTCGAAGAGCGAAGAGGTGAGATCCTCCGGGGGAAGGGTCCTGAGGAAGGCAAGCCTTCCGGGGTGGAGGGTGAGTAGATAGGCCTTCACGAGAAGGGGGCGGTCTTCGGGGAGAGCCTTTTCGTACCTCTTGAGGAGGGCCTCCCCCTCCTCGGGTCCCCCGAAGATTCCCGTCAAGAGGAAGAGGTAGGGGTTTTGTTCAAACGCGGAGGCGTACTCTCTCAAGGCTTCAACCTTCTCGGGGCTCTTCAAGGGGGCCTTGAGGGAGATCAGGTAGAGGGTATCGACGGAGGAGCGCCAGCGGTCCGTACCGCCCTCCTGAATCTCTTCCAGAAGGAGGGGAAAGAGGAGCTCCGCCTCTTTCTCCGTCCCGTGCTCCTTCAGAAGCTTTTTGACCAGCTCTCTGGCAAAGGGGTCGGCCTCGGGGAGAGCCTGGCAGAGTGCGGAAATCTCCCTCTTAGACCCGGTGCGTTGAATGAGCGTTGCCGCGATGGCGGCCTCCTTGCGGCTCTGCTCGCCCAGTAGAACTTGATCCACCAATCCCATGGAACCTCCCGTCGAATCTTGAAGAGAAAACTATAGCAAAAAGAGAGAGGAAGGAAAAGAGCGGGCTTTATTCTCGAGATGATTGCCGTTCGATGTAATTTTCAGTGTGTTTCAACAGAGCGTCGAAAGTAGCTATGTCTTTTATGCTCCAATCGGCTCTTCCAAGAAGTCTGTTGAAAGATTTTGAAAATTTATCGCTGAACCCTTCCGTCATGCCGAGGCTGTTCATGACCCGGATGGCCCTCTCGAAGAGTCTCTGATATTCGGCCTTGGGAGCCCTGACGACTCCGTTTGAGAAGGGGGCGAGTTCGCAGGATCTCATGTAAGCCCGGTAGATCTCGTAGACGTAGATCACCACGGCCTGGGAGACGTTCAGCGAGGGGTAGTCGACCACCGTGGGAATCTCGGTGGAGTACTCGCACTGCAAGACCTCTTCGTTGGTGAGCCCGGTCTTCTCGGGGCCGAAGATCACGGCGATCTTCTGCTTCTCTTTGTTCTCCATGATCAGCCGGCCGATCTCCTCGGGGGGGAGGAAGCGCTCACGCCACTTCCCCTTCCTTCGGGTTGTGGCGATGGCGATGTCGACCTTGGCGAGGGCCTCTTGAAAAGAGGAGACCTTCTCGGCCCTCTCGATGATGTCGTAGGAGGCGTAGGCGAGTTTCTTCGCTTCATCGTGCTGAAGGTCCGGAGGGTTGATCAGAAGAAGGTTCTCCAGGCCCATGTTCCTCATGGCCCGAGCCGTCGAACCGACGTTCCCCGGGCTTTCCACGGAGTGGAGAACAATGGTGAGGTTTGAAAAATCAGGGATTCTCTTCGTGTTGTCGGTCATCATCCTCTTTCCTGTAGAGCAGAACTCTTCGGCTTTCCAACCCCCGGAGGAAGAGGTCGACCCGACGTTCCGCCGGGGAGACCCTCTCTCCGAAACGCTCTTCCAGGAGGAGGGAGAGGGAGGAGAGGTTCCTCTCCCCGTCGATCCGTTCCCAGAGGAAGCTCCCAATCTCGTCCAGCCCGAGGGAGGCCGTGGTGGGGAAGCAAAAGAAACGCAGGACCTTTTCGACCCATCGGAAACGGCTTCGGGGGACGAAAAGGACGACACGACCCTCTTTGGTGTTCCAGGGGACCCGCCGGATCGGAACTCTCTCTTGCCAGGGAAGACCACTTCTGCCCGTCATAACCGGTGACTATAGCAGAACTAGATCCCTACGGCAAGAGAGGAAAGGCGGTTTTGACCCTACCCTCCTTTTCGGTTATAATGGGAAACCGACAAAAACCTTAAGGAGTCGTCATGGAACCTTTGGAACAGAGAACCAACGACGAAGCGAGGGGTCGTCGGAAAAAACCCTCGCCCAAGAGTCACACAGTCAAGGTCAACGAAAGCCTTTGTAAAGGTTGCCTCAAGTGCATCAGCACCTGCCCTATGGGAGTCCTCGTAGTGGAAGAGAGCAGCTCCAGCATCTTCGGTCTGGTTGCCAGGGTCGAAGCGCAAGAGTGTTGCATCGGCTGCATGACCTGTGAACTGAACTGCCCGGATTTTGCCGTGGTGGTGGATTACGAAGCCAGAGAGGTGAAAGAATGAGCTCAAAGGAGATCTACTCGGGAAACGAGCTTGTGGTGAAGGGGGCCATTGCGGCGGGATGCCGCTTCTTCGCCGGCTACCCGATCACCCCCTCCTCGGAAGTCGCCGAAGGGATGGCGAAAACCCTTCCGAAGCACGGCGGAGTCTTCGTTCAGATGGAAGATGAGATTGCCTCTATCGGAGCCATTATCGGTGCCTCTCTCAGCGGGAAGAAGGTCCTGACGGCGACCAGTGGTCCCGGCTTCTCCCTGAAGCAGGAGAACCTTGGAGCCGCCATGATGGCGGAAGTCCCTCTGGTGATTCTGAACGTCATGAGGGGCGGCCCCAGCACAGGTCTACCGACGCGGCCGGCCCAGAGCGATGTGATGCAGGCCCGGTGGGGAACCCACGGAGACCACCCGGTGATCGTCTTGACCCCGGCCTTTCCCAAGGAGATCTTTCTCTCCACCGTGGAGGCCTTTAACCTCTCCGAGCGTTTCATGACGCCGGTGATCCTCCTGCTCGACGAGGTCATCGCCCACGCCCACGAACCTCTGGCCGTCCCCGAGCCGACGGAGTACGAGGTTGTGAACAGAAAGTACCCGGAGAAACTCGACAGTTTAGAGATTTACAAGAGAGAGATGGGGGAGCCTCCTATCCGTCCGGACTTCTTCATGGGCCTTCCCATCCATATAGACTCTCTGGAGCATTCGGACTACGGGACCCCTACGACCCACCCGGAGGTTGTTGAACTCCATCAGAGACGCCGGTTGGCGAAGGTTGAGAAGTACAAAGACGAAATCATCAAGGTCAAAACCTATGAGGAAGAGGATGCGGAGATTCTCATCTTTGCCTATGGCTCCATGGCCAGAGCCTCTTTGGACGCGGTCAGGGAGTTACGGAAGATGGGGATCAAGGCCGGGCTTTTCCAGCCTTTGACCCTCTGGCCCTTTCCGGAGAAGGCTCTCGAGAAGGCGGCCCAGGGGAAGAAGAAGATTCTTGTGGTCGAGATGAACTGGGGTCAGATGATCTACGAAGTGGAGCGGGTTCTTAAAGACAGGAACATTGAGGGCCTCTTGAGAATGAACGGATACGCCATCACCCCGGTGGAAATCATCAACAGAGTCAAGGAGCTTACCCATGCTTGATTACGAAAAATACTTGAGAACCCGGACCTTCCCTCTTCCCTGGTGTCCTGGGTGTGGAATCGGAACGATCTTTAAAGCGACCGTCATGGTCTTCGCCAAGCTCGGCTGGAACCCCGACGACCTTCTGGTCGTTTCCGGGATCGGTTGCTCCGGCCGTCTCCCCACCTATTTCAACACGAATACCCTTCACACGACCCACGGCCGGGCCCTGACTTTCGCCACCGGGGCCAAGCTCGCTCAGCCAGAGAAGAAGGTTGTGGTCTTCTCCGGCGACGGCGACGCCCTGGCCATCGGGGGGAACCACTTCATTCACGCCTGTAGAAGAAACCTGGACATTAAATACATCATCGTCAACAACTGCATCTACGGCATGACCGGAGGGCAGGTCTCGCCGACGACTCCTGGAGGATTCGTGACAACCACGACCCCTTACGGGAACAGCGAGCCCCACTTCAACACCGTGGAGATGGCCAAGGCCGCAGGGGCGACCTACGTCGCCCGGGAGACGGTCAACCGTCCCCGACAGTTGCAGACGGTTATCGAGAACGCCTTCCTCCATAAGGGATTCTCCGTGGTTGAAGCGATTTCGAACTGTCACATCAACCTGGGGAGAAGGAACAAGCTTCGCCATCCCATCCCCATGCTCAAGTGGATAGAGGAGCTTACGGTTCCCCTAGCCAAAGCCAAAGATATGACTCCCGAGGAACTGGAAAAAAGGTTCGTGGTCGGAGAGTTTGTCAAACGCGACCGACCCGAGTACTACGATATCTACCGGGAAACCATGAAAAAAGCACAAGAGGGTGGGAAACATGCCGAATAGATACGAGGTAAGATTGGCTGCCGTCGGCGGGCAGGGGTTGATCACCGCTGGAGCCCTGCTGGCCAAGGGTGTTATCGAGAAGAAGGGGATGTACGCCACCCAAAGCCCTACCTACACCTCCCAGGTGAGGGGTGGGCCGACGAAGGTCGACATCCTCATGGATAAAGAGGAGATCCTCTTTCCTCAAGCTACGGCGATAGACCTCTACTTCGCCACCGCGCAGAAATCCTTTGACCTTTACTACCACCACATCAAGAGTGACGCTGTGATCATCGTCGATTCTGACCTGGTGACCAAGCTTCCTCCGGGAATGCCCCAGAAGCTCTACGGGATTCCCCTGACCAAAGAGACCGTTGCCCACGTCGGGAACATCGTCACCGTCTCCGTGGTGGCCCTGGGAATCGTCGCGAAAGTCTCCAAGCTCCTCTCCAAAGAGGAGCTTCAGAATATTGTCGTTTCTTCGTTCCCGAAGAGCGCCGAAGAGCTTAATCTCAAGGCCATCGACCTCGGGTACTCCCTGATCTCCTGAGTCAGGGCTGAGAAGGGTCGGAGAGGGAGACGATCTTGTAGTGGCGGAGAATCTCTTCCCGCCACTCCCTCTCCTTCTCCTTCTTCTTCTCCAGTCGGATCTTCGTCTCGATGAGGGAGGCTACCTCCGCGAGGTGTCGCACCGGGAGGCCGAACTTCTTCTGGTAAGGGGTGTAGGTTGAGGCGTAGTACTCCTCTATGTCCGCGAAGGAGACCTCGATTCTCTTCAGAAGGATGTTCTCTTTCATGAGATCGTAGGCGATATACTCCTCTACAAGGGGACGGAGCCTCTTGAGGGAGAGGTTGAAGAGGGAGAGTCTCTCCTCCAAAACCTTCAACTCCCCATACTTTCTCAGGAGCCCCTCCTCGAAGCGGAGGGCGACGTCCTCTCCCACAGAGGGTAGCTCATTCTTGTACTCCATGTGAACCGCCTTCATGGTCAGGACCCTCTCAAGGGCCTCCGCCGGAGGGAGGGAGGGGTCTTGAAAGAGGAACTCCCGGGCCACCAGGATGTCGTAGAGGGTGATGTAGCTCTCTCCGATCTTGGCCACCGCCCTGTTTACGGGGTAAGCTTCCAGAAAGAGGGAGAGGCCGAGGAGAAGACTAAAACATATTGCCGATCGCGAAATAGACATAGAACCGTTTACGCCTCTCTTTATCGAGATTCCAGGCCCCGTCGATCCGGAAGGGGCCCAAGGGGGTTCGGTACCGGAGCCCTACGCCGACGGCGTTGCTCATCTCCCCGGAGCGGAGAAGGTCTTTGTTGTTCTTGTAAACATTGCCCCGGTCGTAAAAAACCGAGAACTGGAGGTTGGGGAGGGGGATGGGAACCGGGACCGTGAGCTCCAGGTTGTTGACCAAGAGGGTGTTGCCTCCCAGAGGGGAGTCCGTGGAGGGATCTCGGGGGCCGAGTCCGTCGATCCCGCTTCCCCTGAAGGAGAAGCTCCCGCCGGCGAAGTACCGGTCCACGATCGGGATGGTGCCGCCGCCGAAGCCCCACCGGAGTTGGTTGAAGAGGAAGACATCGTTCTTGAACTTCCAGAACTTCTGGAAGCGTCCGGAGGTCTTAAAGAACTTGGAGGTCGTCCCCAGGAACCGCAAGGCCAGGGTGTTGTCCGAGGAGAGGTAGCTTCCCGACTGGGGGTTGAAGGGGTCGTCCCTCTTGTCCTGGGTGAAGGAGATGGAGACCGAAGAGGTCGAGAAGGGGGAGTTCTCCCGGTCCACCTTCGAAGGGGCGATGTCCAGGGAGAGGAGGTTGGTGTTCACCAGGCGGAAGTTGGAAGTGATGAAGCGTTGCCCCGAGAGCTTGTGGATGGCGTTCACGGCGAAGCCTTCGCGGCTGTAGGTGTAACTGCGGAGAAACTCCTTCTCGTACCAGAGGTTGAAGAAGGTCTTGAAGACTCCTTTGTGTTGCCAGGGTGTGTCGAAGTTGAAGAGAAAGCGGTTCTCGTTCTTCCCCAGCTTCACGATGAAGGAGTAGATGTTCCCCCTCTTGAAGGGGTTGAGGCGCTGGTATTCCACGGTGCCTCGGAAGCCGACCCTCTCGCCGTAGCCGATTCCGTAGTTGAAGAAGTCGGTCCGCCCGGGCTCGGTCTGAACGACTAAGAGCTTCTCCCCCGGGGCTGTGGGAATCTTGAAGACCCTGAGCTGATCGAAAACCCCATAATTTTCAAGGTTCTTCATGCTCTCTTCGATCCGGGCCTGGTCCAGGAGGTCCCCCTTCTTGATGAGCATGCTCTTGTCGAAGAGCGAACGGGCCAGGATAGGCTCTCCGAGCCAGAAAACCTCCTTGACCCGGGAACGTTCCCCCTCGACGATGGTAAAGGTGATCCGGACAGAGCCGGAGGGGCCGAAGGCGGTGACGGTATCGACTTTCACGTCGTCGAAACCCTTGGATTTGTACTCCCTCTCGATGGCGTTCTTCCACCGGAGAATGGTGTCGTTGCTCAAGGGGCCTTGGGCGGAGATGCCGGCGATCCTTTCGAGGTAGTAACGGTCGAAGAAGAGACCCCCCAGGATCTCGACGCTTTCGACGATGGCCTGCCGCTTCTCTTGGATGGAGAAGAGGAGATCAACGTTCTTGCCTCGCTCCTTCGGCTCAACCTTGAGAGAGGCTTCCCTGAAGCCCCTCTGCCAGTAGAGGTACTCCAGCGCCGTCACCATGTCGGCCATACAGGAGGCATCGAAGTAAGAGTAGAAGAAGTAGTCTTTCAGAAAGGGGGCGACGGCACGCTTCAGCTCATCAGACTTGAGGGAGCTGTTCCCCTGGAAGAGGATCTCCCCGAGGCGGTAGCGGGTTCCCCTGTGGATTCTGTACTCCACGGTGATCGTCGACTCGTCGCTGGAGAAAGAGGTTTCGATCTTTGGGAGGACAAACCCTCTCTTGCGGAGTTCGCCCAAGAGCTTACTCTTCCCCTCCTCGACGGCCCAGGGGGGGAAGACGGCGCTTCCCCAGAGGGGGGAAAGGATCTTGGGGTTGAAGGAGGCGCCCAGAATCCGGAGAACCACCTTCTGTCCCTTCTGCACGTGGAATTCCAGGGACGAGGAACCGTCCTGAAGGATCTGGGGGGAAGAAGAGACCGTTGCCATCAGGAAGCCTTGGGAGACCAGAAGGTTCTTGAGGCTCGATGCGGCCTTCTCGGCGCGCTCCAGGGTGAAAGGGTCTCCGACTTTGACGGAGAGGGCCCCCCTCAGGTCTGCCCCCTCGGCGCCGGAGATTCCGGAGAAGAGGATTCTCGAGACCTTGGGGGGCTGGGGAATGCGGAAGCGGAAGAACAGGGAGAGATGAGCGGGAGAGGGCTCCTTGATCACGATGGAGAGGGAGTATTGGGAGTAGCCGCTCTCCTTGAGGAAGCGGTCGATCTCCTCCCGGGCTCTCTCTTCAACCTCTTTGTAGTAAGCCTCTCCGGAGAAGGTTGTCCGGAGGTAAGAGTTGACTCTCTCCAGGAGCATGCGGTCGGACCTTCGTGAAAGCCCCTCGACCTTGATGGACCGGATGAAGCGGGAGGGGGTGATCCGAAAGATCAGCTCGCAGCTCTCCCCTTCCGGGACGGCGTCGGCGGTCACGTTGTCGAAGAGCTGAAGCTGAAGGATGCTCTTGATGTCCCGATCCACGGAAAGGATCGACAGCGGCTCCCCGGTTCGGCTCTGGAGGAATTCCCGCACGATCTTCTCCTGGGAGAGGGAGATACCCGTGAAGGAGAGGCGGCCGATAGGCTTTCCCAGGCAAGCTTTCCAGGGCTCCTGGGCGGCGAGGGGGAGGAGGAAAAGGAGAAGGATGAAGAGAGGGGAGAGGAGTCTCTTCATCTGCTCTCCCTCCGTATACGGATATCAAAGTTGAAGAACCCGTTCTCATCCCGGAAGGCGATGAGGGAGACGTTCTTTGTCAGAGAGTATTCTGCGAAGAGCATGGAACTCCTCTGTTGGTTTGTCAGATCAAAGGAGTAGATCACGAAGAGGTTCTTGTAAACCTTCTTGCCCAGAGAGATTCTCGGGGTAGGCTCGGAGGTGGAACCGCTTACGAAGGGGTCGACCCTCACTGTGTCGATCTTGAACTTGCCCAGGGTCTTGCGCTGGAGGAAGTCGGTCACCGTGGAAGCCACCAGCGTTGAGGTCCCGTAGACCGAAGACAACTCGTTGGAGTAGGTCCGCTTGTAGTTCTCCCCCATGGCCAGGAGGGTTAGGATCTCCTGGGGAGGCAGCGAGGGGGAGGAGGTGAAACCGGGGACCGGTTGACTCTTGTACCCCGAGACGGAGAGGCGGATCCGGTACTCCTTGATGAAACATTCGCTGATGAAGTTGAGCCTGGGGTTGATGTAGTAGGGGTTGTCGAAGGTGATCTCCCCCCTCAGGAGGTTGAAGGTCCGGTCCGAGAAGGAGAGCTCTCCGCTCTTGAACTTGAGGGAGCCGAGCATGACCGGACCGATCGGGTCTCCCCGCAGGTTGATGTCGAAGAAGGCCTCCCCTTTCAAGAGGGAGTTCCTGACCCAGACCTTTCCCCGGGAGGAGAAGTGGAGGTCGAACTCCAACCTTCTCATCCACTCCGACTGGCCCGAAGGAACCTCTTCGGTGCCGCCGAAACGGACGGCCTCCTCAATCTCCTTCTGATACTCCATCTCGTCGATGACGATTGCTCCGGAGACAAGGATCTTGGAACCCTTCAGGGAGAACTTGAGATCCGCGTCGGCTTTGGCTTTCACCTTCTCCATGGGGATAAGGACGATATCCTTCCCCTTGAGGGTTATCAGGAGGTCCTTCAGCTCGCCCTTCGAGAAGGTCACCATCCCTCCCCCGGTGACGGCTCCTCCCCCGAGGGTCCCCGAAAGGGCGGAGATGTTGAGCTGGTTGTTGTTCAGAAGACAGACGAAGCGGAAGTTTTCGATGGTTTGAGAGTAGTTGGGGAGGGAGAGTGTCTTCCCTTGGGATTGGACGATTCCGCGGTACTGAAGGTCTTTCCAGGGGCCCTTCACGGAGACGGAGAGGAGGAACTCCCCTTCGTTGAAGTCCCAAGGGAGAAGGGCGTTGATGTTGGAAGAGTCGAGTTTGACCTCCAAGTCAGCTCTCTCCTCCACGAGGTTGAGGGTTCCCTTGAGGGTCGCCTTCAGGTCGCGTTTCTTCGTGGAGGCTTCGGCCGATAGGGTCAGGGAGTCCTCGGAGGGGACCACGAAACCCCGCGAATCCAGTGGGAGGGGTCGGTTCTTGTAGTAGGCGAAGTCTGGGGAGGAGAGTGTGTAGAAGAGTTTGTCCTTTCCGAAGTCCCCGATCCCCTTCAGGGCCATGTCGAACCTTCCCGCCAGGGAGGGGGAGAGGGAGGCGAAATCGAGACCCGTGCCGCGGACATCCACATCGAAGGTTCGGAAGAGGCGTTGGCTGAAGGTCAAGGTGAAGGATCCCGAGAGGTCTCCGTGGTGGGTGAGGCCGTGGAAGGAGGAGAGGCGGAAGAAGCCGTCCCCCTTGCGGTTGAGGGATTCCAGGGAGGCTTGATAGTTTCGGACCCTCTGACCTCCGAAGGTAAAGAGCTCCCCTTCGACGGTTCCTGTGACCTGAGCGTTCTTGGGGCCGAAGACCTCGCTCCGGAATTCGCCCCTTCCGGAGCCTCCCATCAGAGGAAGCTTGAGCTCGAAGATCTTGTCGATTCCCCTCAGATCGAACTTCTCGCAGGAGAGGTTGATCACCGTCGTCTTGTCGGAAGAGAAGTCCCCGCTCCCCTGGAACTTCTCGCCCCTGAAGGAGAAGGACCCTCTGGTGACGCTGTTGCGGGTCTCCGTCGTCGCAGAAGCCTCTCCCACGGGGACGCCCATGAGGGAGAGGCCGTCGACCCTCACCTTCGCCTGGGTATGGGGAGTGAGGAAAGGTCCGTCCAGGGTGACCTCCAGAGAGCCCTTCCCGTCGGGTTTCCACTCCGAGAAGTCGCTCTCCGTAAAGAAGAGGAGGGCCGGAAGGTAAGGGGGGAGGCGGGAGAAGGAGCCCGAGAGGGAGAGGGAGTCGTACCTCTCCTTCTGGAAGTCCATCACCGTAGAGAGTGAAAAGAGGTCTTGTCCGGAACGGAGGGCAGGGGCGGAGAGGGAGAGCTTCAGATTCTCCAGGTTGTAACGGAACTCCAGGAGACCCGAGAGGGGAAGGTTACGGGTTGCTCCTTGGGGCGCCTGGCAGAGGGCCTTGCCTTGAAGGATATTCTGGGACTCTATGACCCGGAAATCGGCGTCACAGAGGGAGGAGAAGGGAAGCTCCGTGTCGAAGAGGAGGAGAAACTTCTCCGAAGGGAAACGGCGGAGGGAGAAGCGGTAATCCTGCCAAGTTCCCTCCCCGTGAACAGAGAGGTCGTCAGGGTGAAGATCTAGGGAGAAGTCGTCTTCCACCTGACGGTAACGGACGAGAAGCTGGGAGATCGGCAGGGATGCGATCTTGCCGTTCTTTCCGGTCACCGTCACCAGAATGTAATCCCTGTCCTGCGCATCGTTGAAGAGCTTCAGCTCCCCCTTCCCCTCCCCTTCGAAGAGGAAGGGAAGCTCCAGAATCTTCTGAACCTGCGTGAGATTTCCCGCGGGTTCCAGGAGAAAATTGTAACGGAGCCTCTTAGCGAAGAGCACCTTTCCTCCGCCCCGGAGGTTCAGGTTTTCCGCGAAGAGGTTGAGGTTTCTGAAGAGAACCCGGTCTTCCAGGAGGATCAGGTCGAGCTTTCCAAAGCCGTGGAAGGTGGTCTCGTCCAAAGAGATGGTCATGTCCTTGACGACCAGACGGAGGAAGATCGATTTTCCCCTCTTGACGGCCGTTCCATCCACCCCCGCGAGACGGCACCCGATTCCCCGGGTCTTCAGGGAGATCGTCGCATCCGCCAGGGTCCCCTTGAAGTCCACTCCTGGGAAGGAGAGGGCTCCCGCCTCGGATCCGGGGGTCTCCTTGGAGAAGTCCAAGGCGATCACCGGGCGTTGAAGGTTGACCGAAAGGGTGGTCTTGAGCGTGAAGAGATCGAAGCTCTCCAGGCCGGCTTCGGCGGAGAAAGCCGAGAAGGAGACCGTGTCGCTCCCCTGGGAGGGGTCTAAGAGGGTGACCTTGAAGGGGAAGTACTGGTAACTGACGGAGCCTACGGAGTGAAGGTACCTACGGACGAGAAACTGGGTAAAAAACTTCTGCCAACCGATGAGGGCGACCACAAGGATGAAAAAAAAAAGGCGGCGAGCAGAAGAGGTTTCGAGGGTCTCTTCATCCTTTCATCAGTTTGTTCCAGTCGGATAGGAATTTTTCGATTCCGCTGTCGGTGAGGGGATGGCTCATGAGCTTTTTGAGAACATCCAGGGGGAGGGTAACAACATCCGCGCCCAAGAGAGCGGATTCGACAACATGCTGGGGATGACGGACCGAAGCGACAATGACTTCCGTGTCAAGCATATAGTTGGAGAAAATCGTGAGAATATCCCTGATGAGGTCCATTCCAGAGACACTTATGTCGTCGAGCCGTCCGACGAAAGGACTCACGTAGGTCGCTCCGGCCTTGGCGGCCAGGAGGGCCTGGGAAGGGGAAAAGATCAGCGTCACGTTGGTTCGGATCTTCTCCGCCGTGAGGGTTTTGACGGCCTTGAGGCCTTCGAAGGTGGCGGGAATCTTGACAACAATGTTGTCGTCGAGGGCGGCGAGAATTCTTGCCTCTTCCACCATGGCGTCACTCTTCTCGGCGATCACCTCGGCGGAGACAGGAGCCTTCACGAGCTTACATATCTTCTTGAGGTGTTTCTTGTAGTCCTTGTTTCCCTCTTTGGCGATGAGGGAGGGATTGGTTGTGACCCCATCGCAGAGGCCCCAATCGAGAGCCTGTTTGAGATTCTCTATGTTCGCCGTGTCAAGGAAAAATTTCATTCACCACCTCCGAAGATAAGGAACGGTGAAATTTTACCCTTTCCTTCGGCCCTTGTCCAGCCTCCGAAAGAGAAGAGACTCAGCTCTTGGCGGTGACCCTGGTGGAGGGGCCGCTCTCGTTGCCGAAGGTGTCCATCGACCGGACGAAGATCTGGAAAACTTTTCGGGGTTCGACTTTAACCAGGGAGAAGGAGTTTCCTTTGACAGGTTCCTGGTTGACCCTCTTCAGGGAACCTCCCTCTTCTTGAACGTAGACGTTGTACCCCTCGAGGTCCGAAGCCTGAACCTCATCCCAACGGACGATCAGGTTCTCTCCGTCCACCATGGCCATGAGGCCCTTGGGAACAGGCGGTGGGATCGTGTCGATGGCCCTAAAGGGGTAAGCGATGGAGGGGGCTGAGCGGTGGGCCGGATCCGCGGAGAACTGTCCGACGATTCTATAGGAGACGATCTGCCCCCAAGAGACTCGATCCCAGAGAAGCTGGCCGGATTTGGAGGGGACCGTGAGAAAGGGTTCGGTCTCATCGTTCAGGAAGAGGGCGACGTAGGGGTAAGGGGTCGGCGTCCAGGTGAAGAGGAGCCTCTCACCGGTGAGGGAGATTCTCTTGAATTGGGGTGAGGGGGGAAGGGCCTTGAGGGAGAAGCGGTGAAGTGGGGAGACGCTCTTCCATTTCAAGTTGAAGAGGCGGAACTCCAGCTCCGCCACCTTCTCACTCCCCGGGGTGGGGATGGAGAGGGAGAGGGTCCGACTCTGGGAGAGATCGGGAGAGGTAAGGGTGTGGAGGAGGGAGAGGCGATGGGAGGGGTTCTTACCGATGGAGGGTGTGTCCGGGAAGGCTCCCCAAACCTCGATCTTGTCCAGAGTCGTGAAGGGGGTCTTGTTGGAGAGTCTCTCGGGAAGGGTGAAGGTGATGTGGAGACGATCGCCTCTCTGGCTGAAAGAGAGATTCTGGGGGAGAGGGGGGAAGGGAGGGGGGGTGATGATCAGGTTGGAGCGCTGGCCGCAGGAGACGGCTCCCCAGAAGGAGAGGAGGCAAAGGAGGAGGGAGAGTTTAGAGAATGTACCTGGAAAGGTCTTCATCGGCGAGAATCTCCTTGAACTTGTCCTGAATGTAGTGGTTGTCGATAGTCACGGACTGGCCGGTCATCTCCGAGGCGTGGAAGGAGATCTCCTCCATGACCTTCTCGAGAATCGTATGGAGTCTTCGGGCGCCGATGTTCTCTGTCGTCCTGTTGACCTGCTCGGCCAGGGAGGCGATCTCCCGGAGAGCGTCCTCCGAGAAATCCACCCTGACACCTTCCGTCTCCATGAGGGCGGTGTACTGTTTGGTGAGAGCGTTGCGAGGCTCCACGAGAATCCGGAAAAACTCCTCGATCCCGAGGGGGTGGAGCTCGACTCGGATCGGGAAACGGCCCTGAAGTTCGGGAATAAGGTCGGAAGGCTTGGAGACGTGGAAGGCTCCGGCGCCGATGAAGAGGATATGATCGGTCTGGACGATCCCGTACTTGGTGTTGACCGAGGTGCCTTCGATGAGGGGAAGAAGGTCCCTCTGGACCCCCTCACGGCTGACGTCGGGCCCCCTGCCGGACTCCCTTCCCGCAATCTTGTCGATTTCATCGAGGAAGACGATCCCCGTCCCTTCGACCCGGTGAAGGGCTTCGCGGACGACCTCGTCCATGTCGATAAGGCTCTTCTCTTCTTCCTCAAGGATGTACTCCCTGGCTTCGGGGATGCTCATCCTCCGTCTCTTGGTGCGGGTGGGGAACATGTCCGGGAAGATCCCCTGTATGGAGACACCGACATCTTCAAGACCTGTTCCGGCCAAAGCCTCCATGGGCTTGAAGTTCTTCTCCTTGACGTCCAGCTCTACGGTACGTTTGTCGAACTCTCCGTTGCGCAACCTCTCCCGCCACCTCTCCCGGGTCTTCAACCACCGCTGGTGTTCCTCTTCGTTGTCGTTGGCCTGGGGAGGCTGAGGGTAGAGAAGGTCCAAGAGCCTCTCTTCCGCCTTCTCCTCGGCCTTGTTCTTGATCAGCCGGATCTTTTCGAACTTCACCATGTCCACGGCGATCTCCGTGAGGTCCCTGATGATGGTCTCCACATCCCTTCCCACGTAGCCGACTTCGGTGAACTTGGAGGCCTCGATCTTGAGGAAGGGGGAGGAGGTCATCTTCGCCAACCGGCGGGCGATCTCCGTCTTCCCGACACCGGTCGGGCCGATCATCAGGATGTTCTTGGGGGCGATCTCTTCGGCCAGCTCCTTGGGCAGAAGGGTTCGGCGGTAACGGTTGCGAAGGGCGATAGCGACGGCTTTCTTGGCCTCTTTCTGGCCGATGATGTAGCGGTCGAGCTCCTCTACGGTCTCCTGGGGGGTGAACTCTCTGGAAGGGGGGAGGGTGTCACTCTTTCTGATCGCCATGGTCGAGAACCTCAACGGTGAGAGTATCGTTTGTATAGATGCAGATCTCAGAAGCAATCTTCAGAGAACGCCGGACAACCTCTTCGACCTCCATGGAGGTGTTTCTTAGCAGAGCCCTGGCGGCGGCTAAGGCATAGGGCCCACCGGAACCGATGGCGATGACGTTCTCCTCCGGTTCCAGTACGTCTCCGGCGCCGGAGAGGAGAAGGAGGGCCTCCCGGTCGGCCACGATGAGGAGGGCCTCCAGCTTCTGAAGGTACTTGTCTGTGCGCCACTCCTTCGAGAGCTCTACCGCGGCTCGGCGGAGGTTTCCCCGGTACTCCTCCAGCTTGTTTTCGAAACGGGAGAAGAGGGTGAAGGCGTCGGCGGTGGAACCGGCGAAGCCCGCCAAGACCTGGTCCCTGTGAAGCCTGCGGATCTTCGAGGCATTACTCTTGACGACGGTGGAACCGAAGGTGACCTGGCCATCGGCGCCGATCACGGTTCTCCCCGTGGTTCTCACGGCCAGGACGGTGGTCCCTTCCCAGCCTCTCATCTTTTCGGACATCTGTTTCTCTCCATTTAAAGGGTTACCGGGAAGGGCTCTGACCCTCTGAGAGGGCGGCGGAGAGGGCTTTTTCTCCCATCTCCTCTTCTACTGCCGCCTCCGGGGTGAGGACTAACGCCTCCTTGGCCCCGTCCCAAGAGACGGCGATTCTCTGAAACGGCTCTTCCTGGAAGAGTTTCAAGAGAGCAACCTTCTGAAGAAGCTCTCCTTCGATGATTCTGTTCACTTCCCGAGCCCCGTACTCGGGCTGGAAGCTCTTCCTAGCCAGGTAGTCGATGGCCCCGTCGTCGACCCGCAACGAGAGGTTGTCTCTCTCCAAAACCGTGTTAAGGTCGTTCAGCTTGAGGGAGACGATCTCCCGGATGTCTTCGAAGGCCAGGGGGTTGAAGAAGAGAATCTCGTCGATTCTGTTGAGAAATTCAGGGCGGAAGAACCTCTTCAGCTCTCCTCCCAGTTCGCTCTTTGTGACGGAGCTTTTCCCCTGAACCGCGGAGAAGCCCATCTTCACCTGAGAGAAAAGAGCCGTGCCGACGTTGGAAGTCATGATAATGACGGCTTTGTCGAAGTAAGCCTTCTTCCCCCGGCTGTCCGTCAGGACTCCGGAATCGAAGACCTGGAGGAAGAGGTTCAAGACCTGGGGGTGAGCCTTTTCGATCTCGTCGAGCAGGACCACTTTATAGGGGTCACGCTTGATCTCGTCGGTGAACTGGTTCGTGTCGGAGTAACCGACGTAGCCCGGGGCGGCGCCGATCAACCGCGAAACGGTATACTCCTCCATGTACTCGGACATGTCGATCCGCAAGAGCTTTTTCTCGTCTCCGAAGAGCTCCTTGGCGAGAACCTTGGCGGTCTCGGTCTTTCCCACTCCCGTGGGCCCGAGGAAGAGGAAGATGCCGTCTGGGCGGAGAGGGTTGAGCTTCAGCCCTGCCTTCAGGGGGAGAAGTTTCTTGACCAGTTTGCCGAGACTGTCGTCCTGGCCCACGATTCGGGAGCGAAGCCGGGCCTCCAGGTTCTTGAGCCTCTCTTGGAGGGAGAGGGAGATGGAGGAGAGTTCGACTCCCCTGGTGTCGGCCAGAGTCTGGAGAAAGTCGATTCCGTGAACCTCCGGCAGGTCCATCTTCCGGCGGTGAAAGCCCAGGGAGGCTCTCGCGCAGGTTCTGTCCAGGAGTTCGATCGCCTTGTCGGGAAGGAGGCGGTCTCGGAAAAACTGCTTGACCAGTTCCAGGTGGGGTACGATCTCCTCCATGGAGATTACCGTGTGGTGATGGTTTGAGAGGTTCTCCGCCTTGGAGTGGAGGATCTCGGCGACGATGGGAAGGGAAAGCTCGGCCAGGTCGACCCGTTGGAAGAGATGGGAGAAGAGGGGAATCTTATCGAGAGTCTTCAGACACTCCTCGTAGGAGGTTGTGGCCAGGACCCGGAGCTTTCCCCTCTCCAGGAAAGGCTTGAGAAGGGAAGAAAAATCGGGGATCCCGCTCCTGCCATCGCCTCCGACTAAGGAGTGGATATCTTCAACCACCAGCAGGGCACCCTCCTCCTCGAGTCGGGAGAAGATTCCGATGAGTTTCTCCTCCAGCTGGCCCCTGAACTTGGCCCCCGAGAAGAGGAGGGCCGTGTTGAGCTCGAAGACGGGAAGGGAGAGGAGGCTCTCGGGAACCTGGTTCTCCAGAATCTTCTGGACGAAGCGGTTGATCACCGAACTCTTCCCCACCCCAGGATCTCCGACCAGGAGGGTGTTGCAGCGGGAGAGGCAGAGGGAGATCTCCACGATCTGCTCCGCCTCCTTCTCTCGCCCGAGAATCGGTTCAAAGAGACCCTTCACCCGCTCCCTCAAGTCCGTCAGATCCTTCTCGCCGCTCCCCTTGGGCTCTTCGGCCTTCCTTATCGGGGCCTGACCGGAGGCGTTCTCTTGAAGGGTCTCGTACTTCTTGAGGATCTCCGAAGAGAGAAGGATCTTCTTGATCTTCTCCCCAAGCTGGAGCACCCGGGAGGGGTTGTTGGTCTGGAAGAAGATATCGATCAGGAGAAGGTAAGGGAAGTAGAGTTCCGGAGCGACCCGAAGGAGGCTCTCCAGGAGAAGGACCGATTGGGAGTACCTCTCCAGGTGAAAGTAGGAGAGTCCGGTGAAGTAGTCCAGGAGGTAGAGGAAGGGCTCCGAGGATTTCTCGTCCCTCTTGAAGGCGTTGATGTTCTTCAGAAGAAGGTTGTAGTTCTTGTTCTGGAAGGCCTCTCTGATCGAGGAGAGGTGTTCCATGCACCTTTTCTGATCCGGTGAGAGGAAGGGAAGGATCGCGGAGAGAGAGGGCTGGAAGACGAGAAAGGAGCGGAAGAGGGGGAAGAAGGCGTCCGCGGGGACTGCCTCGGCGAGATCGACGGTCTCCCCCGCCTCGTCGGAGAAGGAGGTCAGGGAGGTCCGACCCTCCCAGAGGTAGTAACGCCCCTCTCGAAGGACGACGAAGGGGTGGAGGGGGAAGGCCCTGCCCGGCGACCCCAGCAGGAGACGAGGCCCGGGGCCTCTTTTTTGAAGCTCTTCTTCGCCGGGGTTTTCGTCGATCCTGAGGCCCAGGTTGCCGTAGAGAAAGGAGGCGTAGATCTCGAAAGCGTTCCGAAAGTCCGAGGAGACCGTCTTGAGGTGGTCTTCCGGAAGGGAGAGGTAGAGGGGTTTGACAAAAGAACGGACCCGCGAGAAGAAGTTGAAGTAGAGACGCCGCTCCTCAATGGTCTTGAAGAGGGTCGCCGGGTAGTGCTGGATCAAATAGGAGTGGACCTCCAGGGCGTTCTCATCCTCCAGAAGGGCGAGGTCGGAATCGAGAAACCTGGAGACCTGGATGTAGGAGATGCTCTTGTCTACGAGTTCCCTGAGAAGGGCGAAGTTGAGGAAACGGATGTGGTTGAGGAAGAGGGCGTGGGTCTCTCCGTAGGAGAGGGGAAGAAGAGAGCCTCCCCTCTCCTGACGGAGAAAGGAGAGGCTCTTCTTGTGGACAACGAAAGGCAAAGGAGATGCCATTAGTCCTCGATCTGGTGGATCACCAGGCCCGATCTGAGCTTCGGCTCAAACCAGGTGGATTTGGGGGGCATGATCTGCCCCGCGTCGGCGACCCTCAACAGCTCGTCCATGGTGGTGGGGCGAAACGAGAAGGCCAAGGCGAACTCGCCTTTGTCGACGAGGGACTGGAGGTAGTCGACTCCGCGAATCCCTCCGACGAAGTCGATCCGCTTGTCTTTCCGGATGTTCTCGATTCCCAGGATCGGAGCGATGAGGTTCTTCTGAAGAATCTGCGCGTCCAGGCTCTCTACGGCATCGGAGGCATCGAAGATTCCGGCCTTCGGCTGCAGGGAGTACCATTGGCCGGGGAGGTAGATGCAAAGCTCGTGGACGGAGACGGGGCTCTTTCTCTCAACAGGGGTGACAGTATATTTCTCTTGGACCCGCTTAAGAAAGTCTTCCCGGGAGAGGCCGTTCAAGTCTTTGACGACTCTGTTGTAGGCCATGATCTGGAGCTGATCGTGGGGGAAGATCACCGAGAGAAAATAGTTGTACTCCTCTTTCCCTGTGTGGTGGGGGTTGGCGGCGGCTCTCTCCTTCTTTACCCTCGTGGCGGCGGCGGAACGGTGGTGGCCGTCGGCGACGTAGAGGAAGGGGACGGAGGCGAAGAGAGAGACGACCTTCTCCTGAACCGCCTTGTCCTTGATGACCCAAAAGGTGTGAACAACGCCGTCTGGGGTGGTGAGGTCGTACTCGGGAGCCTTCTTGCTCTCCGAGACGAGGATGGAATCCAGGTCCTCCCTGCTACGGTAGGCGAGGAAGACCGGTCCGGTCTGGGCGTTGAGGGTGACGATGTGGCGGGTCCGGTCGATCTCCTTGTCTTCCCTGGTGAGCTCGTGCTTCTTGATGATGTTCTTCTCGTAATCTTCCACAGAGGCGCCGGCGACGAAACCTGTTTGGACGTGGTCGCCCATCTTCTGCCGGTAAACGTAGATGTGCTCCTCTTTGTCGGGAACGAGGACCCCTTCGTTTATGAAGCGGCGGAAGTTTTCGGTCGCCTTGGCGTAGACGCGGTCATCGTAGAGGTCGATACTCGGGTCCAGGTCGATCTCGGGCTTGGAGACGTGAAGGAAAGAGACCGGGTTGGCTTTGGCCATCTCCCGGGCCTCTTCGGAGCTGAGAACATCGTAGGGCGGGGCCGCGAGCCGAACGGCGACCTCCTTGTTGGGTCTGAGTCCTTTGAAGGGTTTAATGAGAGCCATTGTTGCCTCCAGTTATAAGGTATGATGATTCCATTCTATCAGCCTTCGTCTCTCAGAGGAAGAGGTTGAGGGAAGAGCCCTCCGTCTTGGAGAGGTAGGATGCGACCCCTCCCACCTCGACCCCATCGATCAGCTCCTCTCGCCTCAGGCCCATGAGGTCCATGGACATCTGGCAAGCCACCATCTCGACCCCTTGGGTCTTCGCCTCTTCGATCATCCTCTCCAGGGAGGCGATGTTCTTACGGGCCATCCGGGATTTGATCATCCTGGAGCCGATTCCGAGGAGGTTCATCCGGGAGAGGGAGAGCCGAGAGCTCCCCCTGGGCATCATCCAACCGAAGAGCCTCTCTTGAATCTCCTTTCTTGAAGCCTGAGTCTCTCTCTTCCTGAGGATGTTCAGCCCCCAGAAGGTGAAGAAGAGTGTGACCTGCTTGCCCAGGGCGGCGGCGCCGTTGGCGATGACAAAGGTGGCCAGGGCCTTGTCCAGGTCGTCGCTGAAGACGACGAGGGTCGTGCCCTTCTTCGTCCGATCCTGGAGGGGTGCGGAGTCAGGGGCCCCCTCCCCCTTCTCGATCTCCGCCTCCACGACTCCCCTCTCTTCCTTGACCGAGAGGAGACGGTGCCCTGTCATCTGGCTCCAGGCGCGAAGGTCGCGGGAGAATCCGGGGTCCGTCGCCTGAACCGTGAGAACGTCCAGGGGGGAGAGCTTCCCGATCTCCTCCTTGAGCCTCAGAATCGGGCCTGGACACTGAAGTCCGCAGGCGTCGACGGTGACCCGCCGGGAGGGGGAGACATTGTTCCGGGGGGCCGGAGAGTCTGGTTCCTCCTGGGCGTTCGAAGGAGCGGGCGGCTCCACCCGGTTCTCCTGCTCCCCCTTGGCGAGGGAGTAGGTCTTATAGCCTCCCGAAAGGTTATAAACCTCCTTGAAGCCGCTCTGGATGAGAATCCGAGAGGCGATGTACCCTCTCAGGCCGACGGCACAGAAGACCAGGATTCCTCTTCCGGTGGGAAGTTCGCCGATCCTCTTCCTGAGATCGTCTACGGGGATGTTGAGCGCCCCCGGGATGGTTCCCAGGGAGAACTCCTCGGGAGTCCTGACGTCCAACAGGAGGAGCCTGCCGGAGTCCCCGGGAGTGACCTCGTTCCAACCGATATTTTTGAGCCTTCCCATGGTGAGGTTCTCGGCGGCGAAGCCAGCGATGTTCACCGGGTCTTTGGCAGAGGAGAAGGGAGGGGCGTAGGAGTGTTCGATCTCTCCCAGATCCGAAACCGTTCCGCCCCTGCGGAGAGTGGCGGCCAACAGGTCGATCCTCTTGTCCACCCCTTCGTAACCGACGACCTGGCCGCCCAACAAGCGACCCCCTTCCGGAGAGAAGAGGAGCTTGATGGAGAGGGGAATCGCCCCGGGGTAATACCCGGCGTGGTGGCCGACGTGAACGATGGAGGAGAGGAAGGGGATCTTCTCCCGCTTAAGGCTCCTCTCCGAGTGTCCTGTGGCGGCGACGGTCATGTCGAAGACCTTGGCGATGGCCGTTCCGACGGTCCCCTGGTAGACGCGGTGGTTCCCCAGGACCATGTTGTCCGCGGCGATTCGGGCCTGCCTGTTGGCCGGTCCGGCCAGGAAGAAGAGGCTCGGCCTCTTGGTGACAAGGTCGACCGTCTCGACGGCGTCACCGACGGCGTAGATGGAAGGGTCGTCGGTCTGGAGAGAGTGGTCGATCCGGATTCCCCCCCTCTCGCCGAGGGAGAGTCCCGCTTCCGAGGCGAGCCTCGTCTCCGGTTTGACTCCGATCGAGAGGATCACCAGATCGGCGGGGAGAGCGAGACCGCTCTCCAGAAGGGCCACAGGCTTTCCTCCCTCATCCCGGAAGGAGGCGACCCTCTCCTTGAGGAAGAGCCCTACCCCCTTGCTCTTCAGGTGCTGATGAACAAAGGCGGCCATCTCGTAGTCCAGGGGGGCCATGACCTGGTCCATCATCTCCACGATGGTCACCGAGATTCCCCGGTTATGGAGGTTCTCGGCCATCTCCAGGCCGATGAAGCCGGCTCCGATGATGAGGGCGCGACGGGGACGGTTCTCTTCGATGGTCCTGGCGATTCGATCGGTATCCGGGACGTTCCGGAGGGTAAAGATCAGAGGGTGGTCGATTCCCGGCAAGGGCGGACGGACCGGTTCGGCACCCGGAGAGAGGAGAAGCTTGGTGTACTCCTCCCGATAGGTTCTGCCCGTGGAGAGCTCCCTGACCTGCACGCGTTTTTTTTCGCGGTCGATGGAGACCACCTCGGAGCGGGTCCGCACATCCACACGGAAGCGGCGGCCGAAGCTCTCAGGGGTTTGAAGGAAGAGCTTCTCCCGCTCCTTGATGGTGCCTCCCAGGTAGTAGGGAAGGCCACAGTTGGCATAGGAGATAGACTCCCCCCTTTCGAAGAGAAGGATCTCCCCCTCTTCGTCCATCCTTCTCAAACGGGCGGCCGCCGAGGCGCCTCCCGCGACTCCGCCTACGATCAAGTATCTGTTCATCTCAGCCTCCTGGTCAACCGTTCACTATGTCGTTCCGAGGAAAAGGATCCTTCCACTCCCGGGAGAGTGTCTCCAGGCTCTTCCTCTTCCTCTCCCCCTCTTCGGAGAGGGAAAAACTGGCCCTGCGCCGGTCGGCTCCCCTCTCTTCCCGTAGAATCAGCCCTTTGGATTCCAGAGACCTCAGGATTCTCGAGACCCTGGAGAGGGAGATGCCGCACTCCCGGGAGAGCTCGCCGGGGGAACGGGAGTGGAGAAGGGAACAGAGGAAGAGGGCCTCGTTTAGGGTGAGCCCTGAGTGGATACGGATCTTCTCTTCTGCCTGGTGGACGAAGAGGAAGATCTCCTTGAGCCTTGCGAAACAACCGGTATTTTTGTTATCAGCAATATTTGCCATTAGCAAAAGTATATACCCTCCCCTCTGGGAGGTCAAGGGGGGGGGAGGAGATTCCTCTCCCCCGAAAGGAGACTGGACGGGGCGACCGGAGTGAGAGGGTCCCCGTTTCGGGAACGCCCCTCCTCTTTCCGACCTTTCCGGAGCCGGAAAGGTCGGCCTTCAGCCCCAGGAGGACCCTTCGGTTGACCCTAGAATCCTTTTCCTGTAGAATGATTCCTCTGCGTCGAAAAGGAGGAACAGTGAAGAGAGACGAGATCTTCCACCATGTGGAGAGCCTTCGAGAGGAGATGGTTGAGCTTCAAAAGGAGCTGACCCGTCGTCCCGCCCTGGGGCCCGAAAGCGGCGGCCAAGGGGAGAAAGAGAAGGCCGACTTTCTGAAGGCCTGGATCGTTCAGAATCTGAAAAAGGCGGAGGTCCAGGAGTTCAACGCCCCGGATCCCAGGGTGCCCTGCGGCTACAGGCCGAACCTCATCGTTTTCTATCCGGGCAAAGACTCCAAGCGAACCCTCTGGGTCATGAGCCACATGGACGTGGTCCCCTCCGGGGACTTGGAACAGTGGAAGCACAACCCCTTTGAGGCATGGGTGGAAGACGGCAAGATCTTCGGACGTGGAGTGGAAGACAACCAACAGGAGATGGTCGCCTCCCTGGCCGCCCTCCAGACTCTGGAGAGGCTCGATCTGACTCCTCCCGACCGGATTGGAATCGTCCTTGTCTCCGACGAGGAGACTGGTTCGGAACACGGGATACGTCACATCCTCAAGGTGGCCCCAAAGCTTTTCAAGCCCCAAGATCTGATCGTTGTCCCCGATGCGGGGAGTCAGGAGGGAATCTACATAGAGGTTGCGGAAAAATCCATCCTTTGGATCCGGTTTACGGTCCACGGGAAGCAGACCCACGCCTCGACACCCGATCTGGGCGTGAACGCCAGGAAAGCTTCCGCCTACCTCACCGTCAGGCTCTGCGAGACGCTGGCCAAGAGGTTCCCCGCCTCAAACCCCCTCTTCGACCCTCCCCTATCGACCTTCGAACCGACAAAGGTTCAGGCCAATGTCCCCAACATCAACACCATTCCCGGAGAAGAGGTCTTCTACTTCGATTGTAGGGTTCTTCCCGAGTATCCTCTGAAAGAGGTCACCGCGGTGATCGACGAGGTCGTTCGTTCCGTGGAGAGAGACTTCACCGTCTCCGTGGAGATGGACTACCCTCAGAGGGAGGAGGCCGCGCCCCCGACTCCCGAAGACGCCCCCGTGATCAAGAGGCTCTCCCGAGCGGTCAGGAGCGTCCTGAAAGAGAAGACGAAGACGATCGGAATCGGCGGGGGTACCGTGGCGGCCGTCTTCCGCAAGGCCGGCCTGAACGCGGCGGTATGGGCGAAGCAGGACGAGTTGGCCCACGAACCCAACGAATATTCTGTGATCGACAACATGGTGGACGACGCCAAGGTCTATGTGGACTTCTTCCTCCATGAGGAGAGGGAGTGAAGGTCGTCCTAGGCATGGTGACCGTTCCTTCAAGAGAGGTCGGGGAGAGGCTCTCCTCTCTCCTTGTCGAGAGAGGCCTGGCCGCCTGTGTCTCCCTTCTCCCCTCCCTGGTCTCCACCTACCGGTGGAGAGGGAAAGTGGAACGGGAGGAGGAGCTTCTTCTCCTCATCAAGACCAGGGGAGAGAGGGTCGAAGAGCTACGGCTCGCCTTGAAGGAGAACCACCCCTACGAAGTCCCGGAGATGCTCTTTTTTGACGCCCACAGCGTCTTCCCCCCCTATCTGGAGTGGGTCGCCGCTAACACCGGAGGAAATAATGAATAAGAAAGCCCTCTTTCTGCTCCTGTTTCTCTCGCTTCCCCTCTCTCTCTCCGCCCTCCACCTGAACCTGAAGGTCGGGATGGGCGGGCACAGGTACAGCCTCTACGATGTCAACTACTACAAGAGGAACCTCACCAAATGGGACCCACTCTACGGAGCCACGGTGGAGCTGAACTTCTCCCGGGCCTTCGCCCTGGAGACGGGGGCGTACCTCAAGAAGTACAGGGGGGACGTGGAGTTAAGGTTTACGGATTCCACCACCGGATACATCTATAAATACAAATCCAAGTTCGATACCAAGTACGTCTCCGTTCCGATCCTCTTCAAAACCTACTTCTTGAGCGAAGAGATCTCCCCCTTCCTGCTCTTCGGAGTGAACCTGGACTTCTACAAGTCCCACAAGTACGGGGAAGAGAACAAGAACAAGATCGTCATCGGACCCTTCGACGGAGAGTTCAAGAAACAGGCGACCTTCATGGTCATCGGGATCGGGAGTCTTCTCTTTCCCGACACGGCCAACATTCAGGCGGAGATTCACTACACCAGAAGCCTCAACAAGCTCTACGAGCTGGGGAAGAACAACGGGAACATCAAGACCGGAGGCTTTGAGTTCATCTTTTCCAAGAGATTTTAACGGGAGGGCCCTTCCTTCCCTCCCTCTAAGGAGGAGTCCATGGGAGAAGCTTTCGCATCTGTTTTCAAGATCTTTACGGAGCCGGGGAAGGTCATGGCGCAGGCGGCCTCGGAGAAGAGGTTCTGGATCCCTCTGACCATGATCGTCCTCTTGACGACTCTTTTCGCCCCCTTTACGGCGCCTATTCTCCACAAGGACCAGATCTCCATGATGGAGAAGAGTCCTGAGATGATATCCAAGATCCCCGCCGAAAAGTGGGAGGAGATGAAGGCCTACAACGCCAAGAAAGCGATTCCCATGAACATCCTGCGCGGTCTCTTCATCATCCCCATCGCCCTTCTCTTCGTCGCCGGGTTGACGAACTTCGCCGCCACCCTCTCGGGGGTGGAGATCAACTTCTCCCAGGCCTTTTCGATGACGGTCTTTTCGAGCCTGGTGGACTTCTTCTGGGGGGGGTTGGTACTTAACCTACTGGCCCTCTGGAAGGGGAGCTTCTTCTTGGTGGCGACCAACTTCACCCTCTTCGCTCCGAACCTGGAGATTACCTCCAAACTCTTCCGGGCCCTCTCGGCCTTCGATTTCTTCAACATCGCCAGCTACGTCCTCCTGGGGATGGGGCTGGCCTCTCTTCCCAAGGGATCGCCCAAGAAGGCCTTCTTCTCGGTTCTTCCTGTCTATCTGGTCCGAGTTGCTGCCATTGTCGTTCCCGCCATGATCTTCACGATGAAGTAAAGAAAGAGCGTCCTGTCTTCTCCCTGGGGAGGGGGAAGGCAAAGGGGGTTGCGGTTGAAAAGGGCAAAGGAGTCCTCTCCTGGAGCCGTAAAAAGAAAGGGCCTCCTGGTTTGGGCGCTCTTCCTCTGCCTCTGCCTGGGAGCGGTGGATGCGCTCTGGGTCCGTGCCTTTTTGATGGGTCTGGAGGAAGAAGGGAGAGGGTATGTGCGAACCTTCTCTGCCCTCTTCGAAGGGGAGTCCCAAGCGCCTCTGAACTACACGCCCCTCTTCCCCACCCGGAAGGGGCCACGTCTCCCCGGGCATTCCCAGGAGGAGCTCCTCCGTTGCGCTTCCGGTTTCTGGAAAGGGGGGACCCTCTTCCTCTGCCCCTCCTCTGAGGGGGGAGAGAAACAACTCTGGTGGAGGTCGGAAGGGGGAACCTTCAGACCTCTCTCCTCCCTCTGGGCCTTCCTCGGGAGGGAGGGGGTCCGTCTGATCTCCTCCTCCGTCCAAGAGAAGAGAACCGGATTCGCCCTCAACCCCCTCAGGGTTTCCCTCTCGCTGAGGATGGAGGGGACCCCCTGGTCCCTCCTTCTGGAAAGGAGGATCCTTCCCTTCCTCTGGCCTCTACTTCTGCTCGACCTTCTCCTCTCCGCTCTCCTTCTGGCCTTTGTCTCCCTTCAGCGAAGGGAGGGGGTTAAGAATACGGAGAAGGATCTGGTTCAGCGGCTGGTCAAGTTGAAAGAGGCTCTTCTGGCAGGAGAGGAGAGGGATCTCGGGGGGGGGCAGCAGGGGCGGGGCCTTCGTTTTCAGGAGCTGGAGAAGTGGATCAAGGAGGTGGGGACCTTCTTCGGTGAGCTTCAGCGAAGCCATCGGGAGAAGAGTCGCACCGCGTACCTCTCCAGAGCCTTCTCCGATTCCTCCTCCACCTTTCAGATCGTTTTGAACAACGAACTCAAGGTGGAGACCTTCAACAAGAGCGCAACCCTCTTGTTGGGCTTCTCCCTCAAGAAGGGGGTCCCATGGACTGCCATTTCCCTCTTGGCCCCTTTGAGAGAGGCTCTGGAGGGAGCCTTGGAAGAAAACAGACGCTTCTTCTTCCCCAAGATGGTCCTTCCCGGGGTCGAGGAGAACGGCGGCCTCTTCAGGGTCCACGTGATCCCTCTCAACGACGAGACAGGGAGAACCCTTCTCCTCATGGGGGAGGAGATCACCGCGGAAGCAGAACTGGAGAGACGTTGGGAGGGTGTTTTCTCAGGGCCCAGGAGCCGCTACCTGATCCTGTCCAAGAGTGGGGAGATTCTCGAGGTTGGGGCGAAGGTTCCAGAGCTTCTTGGCAAAGCCCTCTCCGAGCTCAAGGGGTCGAACCTCTCCCTCTTCATCGGCGACAGGGGAGAGGAGCTCCTGCGCGAGGTTGCCTCGCGAAGGTTCTTCTCCCTCTGCCAGAACGGGTACGAGTGGTTCTTCTCTCTTCTTGAGCGGGAGGGGCTGAACCCCCTGATTCTGGCGGAGGTCTGTTCTCTGGAACAGGAGAAGAAGAAGAGAGTCCTGGAGGAGAGGACCCACCGTTTGGAGAAGATCGGAGGTGCCTTGGTGGAGCTTCTCTCCACTTCAGAACAGGAGGGACCGCGCCGTTTCCTGAGGTTTCTCCGAAGCGCGCTCGATCCCGAAGAGTGGGATTCGGCTTCCCTTTGGGAGATTCAGGGTGGGAGGATCACCCTCTCCGGGAGGGATGACTACAGGCCCAAGAACATCATCCGGGAGAAGGAGATGCCCAAGGAGAAGCCTCTCGAGCCGGTGGACGTTCATCCCTGGCCGGAGCTCTTCTTCCAGGGTCGGCCCTACTTCCTGAACCTCAAGAACGCCTCCCCCAAGGAGAGGTCTTTCCTGGAACGGTGGGGCCTGAAGAGTTGGTTCTGTGTCCCGCTCCTGAGGGGCGGAGAGGTCCTAGGGGCCTTCGAGCTGAGGAACTATACCGACCTTGGGCAAGAACCTCTCTCGGAGCAGGGCTCCTGGGAGAGAGTCGTCTCCCTCTTGGGGGCCGTCTTGGAGCTGGACCGGTTGAAGAGGGAGATTCGGGAGAGCCGTCAGAACTACCTCGGCCTCTTCGACAGAATCGAGGGAGGCGTCTACCTCGTGGACCCCGAGAAGATGCGCCTTCTCTACGTCAACCCCTTCTGGGGAATCGATCCGGCCCTCTTCGAGGGGAGCCCTTGCCATAAGCTTCTTTACGGAAGAGAGGAGATCTGCCCCTTCTGCCTGCTTCCCTCCGGGAAAGGAAGGGAGGGAGCGGTCTCTCTGGAGTATGAAGACCAGGAGAAGGAGCGCTTTTTTCAGGTGAGCCAGAAGATCGTCGAGCTTCCCGGAGCGGGGGACGCCCTTCTCTCGCTCTCCATGGACATCACCGAACAGAAGCTCTACCAGAAGAAGGTCAAGCTCTCCCAGAAGATGGAGGTCGTCGGACAGCTGGCCGGTGGCTTCGCCCACGATTTCAACAACATCTTGGCCGGAATGTCCGGCAACCTTCAGATGATCGAACTGGCCAAGGAGAGGGAAAAGGTGGACCTCTACGTCTCCAGGCTCAAGGGGATCACCGAGAAGGCGGCCTCCCTGGTCCATCAGATTCTCTCCTTCTCCCGGGAGCAGGGGATCGAGAAGAGAAGGGAGAACCTCTCCAAGATCCTGGACGAAACCGTGGAGATGGCCAGGCACTCCGTTCCCAGACGCATCCTTCTAGAGAAGGCCGTCAAGGAGGGGCTGGAGGTGGAGGGGGACAGTAACCAGCTGATGCAGATCTTTCTCAACCTCATCATCAACGCCCGGGACGCCCTGGAGTGCTCCTCCTCGGAAGTTCCGACCATCACGGTCACGCTGACCGCCAGGACGCTGGGGCCCCAAGAGCGGAAGAAGACCGGCCTCTCCAAGGGGAAGTACGCCCTCCTGGAGGTTGGGGACAACGGGTGTGGCATTGAAGAGTCGATTCGGGACAAGATCTTCGTCCCCTTCTTTACGACTAAGAAGAGGAGCGGAGACAAGGGGACGGGCCTCGGCCTCTCCATCGCCTACAGGGTCGTGAGGCTTCACGACGGGTGGATCGATTTCACTTCCCGCCAGGGACAGGGGACGGTCTTCTCTGTCTACCTTCCCTTGGCCGGAAAGGAGGGCCCCCGAGAGGAGCCGAAGCGGATACTCTCCCAAGACGGTCTTCGCGACTTGACCGGGGCCTTCCGGGGCACGGCCCTGATCGTCGACGACGAGGACTCCCTTCGAGAGGTTGAGAAAGAGCTTCTGGAGATGATGGGTTTCGAGGTGGCGGAGACCGACAACGGAAGGGACGGATGGGAGGTCCTCAAGAACAACACCATTGACTTGATGCTCCTCGACTGGGTCATGCCCGGGATGAACGGAGAGGAGATTCTTGACAAACTTCGGGAACATCCCGAGGTCAAGACGAAGGTCCTCGTTGTCACCGGTGTGTTGGGGGATGAGATCGAGGGGGTCGCCTACCAGAAGGGCGCCGCCGAAGTCATTCAGAAACCCTTCTCCCTCGACTTTCTCGCCTCCCGAATCCGCCATGTCTTGGGAGGTGAAGGCGCCGTCAGAGGACAGGGGTCCCAGTGATTCCCGGTCAAGAGCCTTCTCGGGCGAAGAGACTCCGGCGAAGCCTTTTTCTCGAGAGTTCGTAAGGGGGGGGGTTACTCCCTGCTTCGGGAGTAGATCTCCAGGAGCTTTTGAAGAAGCTCCAAGGCCTTCATCGGCGTCGTACTATTAACGTCGATTCCCTCAAGCAGTTCTGATGCCTCAGAGGGCCAGACCTCACGCACCTGGGGCGCGATCTCCCTGGCAGGGGGGGCGAAGAGGGTCGGCCCGTTTCGGCCCTCTTGACGTTTTTTCCTTTGGGAGAGCCAGTCTTCCTTCTCCATGGAGAGGAGGAGCTCCCGGGCCCTCTTGACGACGTCCGAAGGAAGCCCCGCCAACTTGGCCACGTCGACGCCGAAACTCTGATCCGAAGGCCCCTCAAGGATTCTGTAGAGGAAGGTGATTCCCGAGCTTCCCTTCTTCACGGAGATATGGTAGTTGACGATCCGGGAGAGATACTCGTCCAAGACCGTCAGCTGGTGGTAATGGGTCGCGAAGAGGGTCTTAGGCCTGAACTTTCCGTTGCTGTGAAGGTACTCGAGGAGAGACCAGGCGATGGCCATTCCGTCGTAGGTCGACGTCCCGCGGCCGATTTCGTCCAACAAGACGAGACTGGAAGAGGTGGCGTTCTGGAGGATGTTGGCGGTCTCCACCATCTCCACCATGAAGGTGGATTGTCCGGAGGCGAGGTAGTCGGAGGCGCCGATACGGGTGAAGATTCTGTCGATCAGGCCCACCTTGGCGGCATCGGCGGGAACGAAGCTCCCCATCTGGGCCATCAGAACGATGAGGGCCGTCTGCCGGAGGAAGGTGGACTTTCCTCCCATGTTGGGGCCGGTGAGGATGATGATCTGCTCCCTGTTCGATTCCAGGTAGGCATCGTTGGGCACGAAGGGGTGAGGGTTCAGCCTCTCCACGATGGGATGGCGGCCCTGAACGATCTCCAGGACATCCCCCTCCACGACGATGGGCCGTTTGTACTTGTTCCTGACCGCCGCGTTGGCGAGGGAGAGGAGTGCGTCGAGGCTGGCCAGGGCCTGGGCGCTCTTCAGAATCCTGCCGTTGTGGACCTTCAGCTCCGACCGCAGTTCCAGGAAGAGCCTGTGTTCCAGCTTCTTGATCTTCTCTTCCGCTCCGAGAACGGTCTCCTCGAACTCTCTCAGCTTCTGGGAGACGAACCTCTCGGCGTTCACCAGGGTCTGCTTGCGGAAGTAGTCCGTCGGGAGCGTTCTGTTCTTGAGGGACGCCTTGGAGATCTCGATGTAGAAGCCGAAGATCTTGTTGAAGCCGACTCTGAGGGAGGAAATCTGGGTGCGTTCCCTCTCCTCCTCTTCGAGACGGGAGATCTCCTCTTTCCCCGAATGGGCCAGGTGCCGAAGTTCGTCCAGCTCCTGGTTGTACCCCTCCCTGAAGACCCCCCCGTCGGTAAAGATCAAGGGGGGGGAGTCGGCCAGGGCCCTCTCGATCTTCTCCCTCAGATCCTCCAGGGGGTCGACCTCTTGGAGGGAACTCTTGAGGAGAAGGCTTTCTGCCTGTTCCGCCCGGGAGGAGAGGGAGGGAAGGGAGTGAAAGGAGGAGGCCAGAGCGGCCAAATCCCGCGGCGAGGCGGTCTCGGAGGAGAGCTTTGTCGACAGTCGATCAAGGTCGTAGATTCCCTTCAGCTCCTCCCGGAGCTCCTCCCGAAGTCGGGTCTTCTTCGTGGACTCCTCGACCGCGTCGAGCCTGGCGTTGATGAGAGAGGTGTTGAAGAGAGGCCGAAGAAGCCACTCTTTGAGCCTTCTCGC
>Ga0208826_1000498_pt1 | contig 40812 bp, 32 predicted proteins | sample AD_UKC115_MetaG_FD_184451 | JGI IMG/M metagenome (GOLD analysis project Ga0208826, IMG submission 184451) | Active sludge microbial communities of municipal wastewater-treating anaerobic digesters from Hong Kong - AD_UKC115_MetaG (SPAdes)... | ecosystem: Engineered > Bioreactor > Anaerobic >...
ATTGTGGTACTGCCCCAAAACTTCTCAACATATTTACCGTTAATTCTTATAGGTCTATTGAATTTATCTAACTTATATTTATTAACCCAACTCAAATCTTTAATCCAAAAAGTTTTACGATAAAATTTAAGTTTACCCTCCTCCGATAAATCGCAGATTGCCTTAGCAAATCCTGCTAAGAATGTTGTTATGATTGATGTGGTTATAAGTGCTGGTATCATTCTACAATGTAATAATATGCTTTTGCCAATTTCTCAAAATTTATAGCTACTGTATATTCAATATCATTATCTGTGCTATCTTCTGTAATAGCCACATTTGATGTTACTAAATGAGATATAGGACTTACCCATTCATTACCATTTGGTTTATTAATTATCAGTTGAGAATAATTAATAAGGTGTTTTGGTAAATTATCTTCGTTTAATTTTGCTATTGCTGTTTTTGTTACAGCCCCTTTTACTTTAATCTGAAAATCACCATTTTCAGCAAGTTCATATCTTTGTTTAAAATCCATAATTTTTATATTTAATTGTTATTAATTACATTGCTTGAATTACTATTTGAGAACCTAAGTTTATGTTGTATTTCTTACATAACTCTTGTAATTCCTTAGTAAAGTTCTCTTCGTTTTGCTTCTTTTGTGCTTGGATGATAGCATACGCTTTTTCTACTTCATCCGTGTTTTTCTCTATACTCATATTTATTTATTTAAAATTTATACCATGCTGAACCATCAAACCCATACCAACCTTTAGAAGTAAATGTTCCATTCGTATCAGTAACATAGAGCATTAATCCCTCTGCTGGAGATGCTATTGCACTTGCTTGTGATGCTGTCATTCGAGGAGGTAAAAATCCTTTACTGGTACTTGATACTTCTAATTTTGCACTTGTAACAGGAGTTTCTGTTCCTATCCCTACATTATTAGTGCTTGCTACTATATTTAATTGATAAATAGGGGTATAAGTTGTATTAGCAGTACCTGTATTATGTCCTATTTTTAAACCTGTTGAAGAATTTCTAATTAGAGAGGTATAATTTGCATTAGTATAATAGTAAGTTCCAGCATTAATAAACCCCCCTATTATAAACTCTTGAGCTGTGTATCCATTAATTCCAAATGGCATAAAATGCATTAAAGGTACACCATTACCATCTTTGTTGTTAAATGCAACACCAATATCTGACCTTAAAACAATAGAACCATTATTTGGTGATGATAATTCTAATACTGGCGTATAAAAAGGTGTCCATATATAAGCACCATTATAATTCCCATTTATCCATAATATTCCTGAATTTCCTTGTATTCCAATATTCCCAAATCCTACTCCACCACCTGTATTCCCAGTTAAAATAGCGTAACTATTACCTCTAAATTTTCCTCCTATCGCTAATCCAGATGGAGGTGATGATTTATTATTAACATCTAAAAGTATAGATACACCATGCGTATCACCAATAACAGATTCTTTTGTTATTTCTACTAATGTTTGTGGTTTATTTACATCATCTGTTACCCTTTTATTGGTAGATAATCTTAATCCAACTCCATCGGATAAATTATTCCATTGCCATTCTTGTAATAAATTTTGATTATCAATACTATTAGACGTAGTAGCGGGGGTTATAGAGGATAGTGGTACTGTAATACCATTCGTACTATTTGAGATGATTGTACTTAATAGCATCAAATCAATATCCCATTGTCTTGTTACTCCCAAAGTACCTCCCTCCATTATCATTCTTAATCCATTTGCGGAAATAGGTATATTACCAAAAGCTCTTATAGGAATAAGAATTAATTGCCATGTTGCTAATGTATTTCTTAATAACCCATAATTAAATAAATTAACTGTATTGCCTATAATGTTATTAGATGCATCTTCAAATGAAACATTTAAACTTTTATTGCTATCTACATTTGTTCCTGTAAATCTTACCCATACTTGTAAGGTATTATATGATTTTGGGTTGAAAGCAGATGATTTGGTAAATCTTGCTCCTAATCTATAATCCGTGTTAGCACTTAATACATGAGTACCTTGTTTAGGTGAAGTTGTATTACTAAAATCAATAGTCCCTGTTGTTGGTAATCCAGTATTAAAAGTACCAAATGTCCAATTTGTAGTAGGGTTATCTAAATAAATAACCTCTTGTGTTACTGTTGGTTGTAATGTTCCTTTCTCAACAAAAATAATAGATACTAATAGTTTATCATTAGGTATAGTAGGAACAATAGGGTTTGCTGTTGCTTGTCCTGTTATATTTGATATTACCCCTGCTTCATTTACAACAATAACATCAAATCTATTATTAGTAGCATCAGATGCATCTAAAGTTATGGAAGTTGAACTTGCAGTTTTATTTCCGTTGAAATAATAAGATAAATTGCTTACATTATAAACTAAACCAGTTCCACTCCAAATAGCCCCTCCACTAATTAAAAACTTACCTGAATTTTGATTATTTTGAGAATTTAACCATTGATTGAATATTGGGTCTGTTTCAGAAGTTATACCTCCTATTGTTTCTACCCAATTAGCGTTTTTTCTCCCGTAAGTCTTATCGTCCTGTGGGGCTTCGGGAAGACCAATATTATTATTCAATATCAATTTCATACTAATAAATTTTAACTATTCTAACTTTTGAATTTATATTTGAAGTTATTACTACACTATAATCATTTGTAGTGGTAAATTCTACATTCTTTTGATACCCTAATCCTATATTTACATCAGGATTGCTATTTATAGATATAGTCCCTGTTCCTTGTTCTACAAAGACTGAATATGCGTGTACAGTATTTGCTCCTATAACATGGTTAGTATTCTCTATTACTACTTCTGTTTCTTTATTGTAACTTCCTGTATTTAATGATAATACAAGCCAATCGTATAAAGATTGCAAAGTGCTAAAACCAAAATCTTTTGCAGAATTTATATCCCATGATTGAAAAACAGTTTTAGCTCCATCCCCTCCATGTAGATATACATTGTAGTCCCCTATCTCTACATTACATTCATTTTTTTGGAATACATTATTGTAATTATCTGTTTGTACTCTTATTGTAAGACCTAAATCAGTAATAGATTTCATATTTTATAATTTTAAAACACGTAATAATATTCAAATATACATTGTTTTTACTACTTTTAGTATATGATATACGTTAAAATTAAATTGTATGGAATATTACCTTTTTATATCCACACCAATTTAGATATAGATATTATAAATGATTATATATATTCATTTGAAAAAGAAAGAGCAATTTACGGAATAAGGCGTTTAAATCTAAAGGAAAAAATCGCATTAAAAGATAAATTCGCTTCAGGATTAGGCGTTAATATTGCCTTTGATACTCCAATAGACTTTGAGTTATACAAGCAAGGTAGGAATAGAAAATGGCTACAACGCTACTTATCAGATAGAGGTGTAGATGTAGAATATCAATCATTATGTAGAATACTTAGAGGTGTATCTACTGAAAAATATAATGAAATATTTAAACTGTGCGCTAATGCATTATTGATAATAGATTAATTATTATTATATTCATTAGAATTTAATTGATGTTCTATTGTTAACTTATTTGCATCTTCTTTCATTTTTAAATTACTTTTTAACTCTGCGTATTGCATTTCAAAGTCTTGTTTCATTTTATCAATCTGTGCTTTCATGGATAACATCTGCGCTTCACCCTGCTGTTTTTGTTCTGATGATTGCATCTGTACTTGTTGGTTCATTTTTTGTCTTTCCATTGCAGCCCGTTGCGCCTCCTCTTTTCTTCGGTTTAATAAAATTTGTATTTTATATCTTGCCATTTTAGGACTATCCTGCAATATATGCTCAATCATTAGATTATCCGCAAAATCAATACCTCGCTCTCCGCCTGTTTGCATATAAACCTGATTTAATGCCGATAAATTTTGCTTTATTTCTATTATTTCTTCATCGGTGAAACCTTTTTTTATCTTAACGGTAAACTCTCTATTTATTAAGAAATCTATTTCAGATAACATATTTACCTCATAGTCATCAAATAAAGTAGCGTATGGGTTTAGGTTTCTATCTAAATTTTGATATAATGAAACAACCATATTTATCTTCTTTTCGGCACTAAACCTAATAAGTTCATCTTTTATCTCAAACAATTCTAATATAGCCCTATCCGCCCCTTGCATCCCTGCTTTTGTAACAAAATTACTAATCCTATCGCTTTGCTCAATCCCAACGTCAATACGTGGAGTTCCCGTGAACTGGAAACACATTTCCATAACTATATTTATAACATTCAAATATGAATTTAATAATTGAACTGGATATGTTACTGTCCTAAAATTATTCTGATTGCTTGACTTTGTATTATCTAAATTTGAAGAAGTGGTAATCCCTAATCCTAAATTTAATGCGTGCATTAAATCCGTAACCTGAATATCAGGCATGGCTACCTTTAATAATTCTGCTGTTTCCGCTAATGCCTTTAAGTCAATATCTGTTCGTGTTGGCTTTATCCGTGCAATTTCATTTTGAAACTTACCCCATAATACTGTCGCTGTATCCTCTAATCTCTTAATTAAACTAATAACAGAATTTTTACTTAAATCAGAATGAATACCCCTTATTACCGTAACCGGACTATATGCATTTTGAAACTTACCGTTTATTTTCTTCCTTGACATATTAGGAATATAACCATATTTATAAACCTCTTGCAATGCAGGAATATAATAACTAAAATACCACTTCTGTATCTTGTTTGTAATTACAGCACTTCCTTTATGGTTTCTTACAAATATATCATTTGATATAGGATTAAAAACTGTTTTTAAATTATAACTATCTATTGTTGACCAATAGCATAATTTAACATCTAAAATACCGTCCTTGTTAGCAGAATTTTTTAACCTAATGTATTCACCATGCAAATCAAAATTTTCATTCCCCTCCATTATGTTATTTTCAATTATACTATCTTTTACTAATTCAAAAAACTCATCAACACTAAACTGCTTATCAATAATATAACCCTTTGCATCCTCGTAATTTCTTTTAACTCCACCTACTACTTTTAAATCTTTTATATGCACATACTCCTCCACTATCGAATTGTCGTTATTGTAATATAAGTATGTGCCGACAATGCCCGAAATTATTAAATTTAGGTTTATTTGTGGTGCTAATTCAAAGTCAAAATTATTACCATTATTGATTATATCTAAATGTTTCTCAATTAATAATTCGATACTCTTTTTATATCCTATATCATTATAGAATTTTAACTCCTCTAATGAACTTGGAGTATATTTATCTAAGTTTAATTTGTTATTCATTTTATCTTTTACAACATCCATTCCTGTTATTTCTTTTAATGGCTGTTGTATTTTTAACAATGTTTCTAATTCTAAAATAAAAGACTTATTCTCTTTGGTACTTTTTTCATCTATAAATTCAAGTTCACAATAGGCATCTGCTTTGTTTAATCTTGCGTAAATACTCTTAAATACAATACGGCATAACCCTAATGGAGATAAATCTAAGTCATCAACTTTAAAATAATTTTCCATTTTATTTTTGGAAAACTTATTACTAAAATAAGCCTTATATTTTGTTTCATCCTGCGCTCCTCTTATGTATAATTCATTTTCTATCGCTTGTGTTTTTATTAAATCACCAATAACACATGGACTTGATATTAATTTATTACACACGGATAAAGCATAACCTTTTGTCTTTTTTAACTCTACGTTGTTATATTTTGTTTCTATTTCAATTATTTGCATATATTAAAATTTAATGTTTTCAAATAAGTTTTTAACTTGTATATCGGTTAATGAATTTCTATATTTATATGCTATCACATTATCAATATACTCATTTATCATGTAAGCCGCTGCAATATCATACTTAGGCATTGTTAATGGTGTTACCTTTTGTAATTGCTCAATACATTCTAAATGTCTTTCTGCTTTAGCAAATTTAGTTAAATAAATACGTGTTGTATCAAAATAATCACGCTTACTACTTTCTGTCGTCTTTACTCCATAATTATCTCTTGTATTGTCATTAATTAAATTCCCCTTACTGTCCATTAAGAACCCTAACATCCCTTTTTGGTCTAAATAATCAAATATAGTTCTTGTACTCCTTTCATAAATTAAAGGGCAACCATAATATATTAAAACCTTAGCAATATCATCCCACATATCTTGAACGTTATCCATTCTAATAAAGTAAGTGCATACTGTTCTATTTGTTTCAAAGTTAAAACCAAAGTCAAGAGGGTTTCCGTCTTTATCAAATTTATCACCGTCAATATTCATATCCAATATCCTCTTTACTCGCAATGACGGCAATGAACTCTTTGTCCTGCTATTTAATTGCCCTTTATTATAATCAATAGGGTCTAAAGATGCTATATATTTACCCGTGTTTAATGGTATTTTTGCTCCTAACATATTGGATATATTATTAGGTATTTCAGGATGTCCGCTTATATTAAACCGTGCATTTACATTAAAATCTCTATATTCGGGCATAGGAACTGCATTAACGCTCATTCCTATTTCACTCCAATTTAATTGATTAAATATAGGTCTTTTATCACTATCAATCGGCAACATTAAAGCGTTAACTCTTGCTTCTTCTAATAAATCAAAGTCAAATTGACAAATATCCGAACTTGGAGTTAATGCATCCTCGATTGTAAACGGATGTTTGCGTTTAAATTCCCTCGCTTCATTATATCCTAAGTATTTTAATTTATTCTCATATATCTCATTGATTATAACTTTCGCTTTTTCGGTGTCCGAAAATCCGTACTCATCAATACAATTACCTCCGTCATCATTATATCCTAAGTAAGCTGGTGTAAAATACCTCCTTGTATCTAAACTACTACATCTATTTCCACTTGCCGTATCAGGGGCGCACCCGTCCCACATTTTTATAATCACATTAATTTGATTATCATTTATCTCATCAACTGATGATAACAAATTACATAATCCTGCCGATTTTAACCTATTGCCACTATTCTTATCTCTAATAAATATTTTCTGCCCTCCCGATTTAACACAAAGGGTGTTTTTTTCTAATGTTACCAAAGGATTTGTATTTTCCCATTTGCAAAACTCATCTATTATAGCAAACCTTACTTTATGCCCGTCAAAGCCTTTTTCTTTAGTTGCTTTTACAAAAATATTAGTATTACTATTTGTAAACGATAAATTTTTTGATGTCTTTTCCTTTCCTAAAGTATTATTATTCCGTGCCGATACATAAGGCTCATGCAGTAAAAAATCGGGCAACCCTAATATACAATCTCTTACTGGGTTAAAATTAATGGTTAAACTATCGTCTATGTTATATCCCATTAACCCTATGTTTGAGTTTGAAAATACAATAGCTACCCATGTAGCAAATGCATTTTTTAACATTGTCCAACCAGCTCTACGCCTTTTAATATCCAACTGCCCTAAAACATTATCAGAAAAAAAACTATCTACTGTTAATAATGAACTCAACCATTGGCTGTCCCAAAAATCAGGATAATGACCATTGTCTTTGAAATAATTAAGAAAAAAATAATAATATCCATTTATATAAATACTTCTACCATTTATAAATACCCATTCTCCATTTATAATTTTTTCCCATTCATTGGTATAAATTTCTTTTTTATTCAATTCAGGCACAGCATCCCAAATTTTACCAATCAAACTACTTGGGTGTAATATTTTCCCTTGTATATCATAAGTTGTTCTACTATATTTTTGCTTTGCTTTTACTATCCCATAATTACGAATATCTTTAATATTTGGCTTTTTCGGGAATGGCACAAAATACTCCCCTACATTACATCCACTTGCGTAATCAGTAAGTCTGTCTATATAATATTTATCGAAAGGAAAATCCATTATTACATTTTTTCTACTTTATATCCCTTTAAAACATTTATGGCTTTATCATTCCAAAATGAACTATCAATATCAAAATAAATTCTAATATTATTATTTAAGAACGTTTCTATGAATTTCCACTTGTCACCACTAAAGGTAATTATTGCATATTTCTTTCTTTCGGTATCTTCATATTTTATGTAACAATTTACCCTTGTCCATTTATTATTTGTATTAGCATTTATTCCGCTTTCAATCTTAACATCTTCGAGTACCCCTTTTATTTCCATAATTTTAATTTTAAAGTATTGATAATTCTGCTTTGTATTTGTTTTCTATTATTTGCCTGCTTGCATATTCTTCTATATACAACATCTTGCCAAATAATCTATCCTTTATTTGGTCTATTTTTTCTGATAATGATAAAATTTCAGATGAAACCTTTAATGAGTTTACATTCTCAACCATATTTGTATCTTTTCCCATTGTTCTTATTTTATCGTTCAAATCCTCTAATTGCATCGATATTGTTATATAAACACTAAACTCATTATCCCTGCCCCACAACATAAACCTTTTTGCCATTTCACTTTCAATAATAATGAATTTTTTATCATTATATATCCGTTTGCTTATATTAAACTTGTCTAATGCCTCTGCTCTACTCTTTGTTACATCGCTATATAAAAAGTGTAAATCACAATCCCTACTGTAAAAATAAACAATGTATCTTATTAAATTATCAATATTTATATTTAAACCAATATCAAATATAATCCCACTTAATAGAAATGTTAATTCAGGATGTATTTTTAAAAAATCACTGCCTTTATTTTCAAAGACTTTATATTTATTTATACTCATATATTAAAATCCTTTATATTCTTTTGGTTTATCTTTTTTCTCATATTCATCGGCTTTATCTGATAAGCCCATAGTTTTTAATAATTGTAATGCCTTTACATAGCCTACTCGCCTTACTAAATTATTTTTAAATTTTTTGTAACCATATTCAGATTGTGTTGCTTTATGCATATCAGATGCCGTTTGCACCATTGGTAGTTGCTGTAATGCAGACCCCGAAGATGCTATCACTCCATGTGTTACTCCATTTGCAATTTTTGCATATTCACTCCCGTCTTTATCGTTACTGAAATGATGATATACAATAGCAAACTCTGCTCCCATTTGTAAGTCTTCTAACTGCCATGCGTGTTGCACAGCATGGCTAACGTGTGTATCGCCTACTATTAACTCATCATGTTTTGCAATCTTTTTATCTCTATCTTTGTCTTTTAAAAATGCTGTATATAATCCACCCGCAAGTCCTTTCATGCCTAAGTAAAAACCTAATGACCAATAAGCCGACCCAATACTTCCATTTTTTAAATCTCTAAATATATGATTAGCTTGTTCTGTTGATAATGTACTAATGCCATCTCTGATGCTCTTATTTGTTTTATAGGCTTCTGCTAATACAAATGGGAGTTTTATTGGTAAACTAAATCTCCTAACAATATTATTAGGAACAGTATTTACTGGCACAAAAAAGTCCTTTAAAGCTCCTATTGTATATTTAGCATTTGCCTTAAATACATCATACCCATTTTTAGCATTTTGATAATCATTAATAGCTTCTCTTTTTTTATCTGAAAGTATTTTATCAAACTTCGCAACTGCCCTACCATTGTCTAAGAAAATCTCGTATTTAGCCGCTTTATATGCTTCCTGTCTTGCACTCTCTAATGTCAATGGGTTGTTAATATCCAACCCCTTAGACTTATAGAATTTTAAGTAATATTCAAAGGTTGCTTCAAAGGTTGCACGTTTTACTGGGTCTTTTATTAAGATATGACCACCTGCGGCTAATAAATCTAAGATAGGTATATGTTCTGCTGTTAATAATGTTTTAGGAATACTTAATGTTTTACCAATAATCCCATTGCTATTTTTGAAATTCTTAGCAAATTCTGGATTTTTGTCAATATACATTTCATGCTCTTTTGATAATTCAGTAGTGCCTTTAGTGGCAATACTCCATGAGTTAATAGCTAATTTTTTAAGATTAAATCCCTCTAAGTAAAATTTAGCTTCTGCTTTTATATCAAACTGTGCTTCTGGACTTAAATTTCCTATATGTGGAAATATTTTTTTATAACCCGTTGCAATTAATTGTGATGGTATTCTGTGTATAAAAGTAGATGCAGCAGCGGCATTTAGTTTTATATAAACCCCGAAATTATACCAAAAAATAGCTCTCCTTGCCCATCTATTTATGTAATCTAAAGTTCTCATATATGAACTTTTTTTACTTTCCATAGCTTCCTTTGTATGCATCTGTATTTTATTTTTCAAGGCTGTTAGTTTAGTATTATTACTAATCCAATCTTGATTATCTTCAAATACCCTATCTTTAGTTTTCGGGTTTGCAAATTCGCCTTTATTTAATCTTGTTTCAAGCGTTCTAATTTGTTTTTTAATTTCGGCTGTTGATAAACTTGCATATTTATTTCTCCCTTGTCTTTTCAGTTCTGCCAACTGCTGTTGCAACGCCTTTACTGTTTCAGATTGCTCTCCTCTTACTTTCGTTTCCTTTGCTATACCATTTTGTATATCCTCAATCTGTTTCTGTAAACTCCCTTGTCTTTTCAGTTCTGCCAACTGCTGTTGCAACGCTGTTTTTGTCTTTTTATCCCCTACATAATCCCCTTTTTTTAATATAGCATTATGTAATTCACTTTTTGTTAGTTCAGGGAGTAGAGTTTTTAACTTATCAAATGTATTATCTATTACATCATTTACATTTACTCCGTCTTGTAATTGACTTTTCACTAAATCATCTATAAGTTTTGATTTTACTATTTCCTTTGATATTGTCTTTAATCCTAAACTCTCTGCCTTATCCTTTATAGTAATAAGTAGATTATTTGTCCTATCTATGCCCTCTATATCTGCTAACTGTTGTTTTTTGGCATCTCTAATAGTTATTAAATTTTTTATATCATCAGTATATTCAACATTACCGCCTTTTTTAGTTTCTACCCTTTTACCTCCATTTATCAATCTATCTAACTCCTCAATCTCATTATTTAATCTCGTTTCAATAGCATCTTGTGATGACTTTAATTGCTTATTAATATCGGCATCTGTTTTTGGCATATCATCAATAAGCCTTTTTAATTCTTTCTGTAACGCCCTTTCATCTGCTTCGATTTTATCTCGTTGCATACCACTTCGCATAGGTCGTTTATTGTTTTTAATGTCTTCTAATGCTGATTTTATCCTGCCTAATCTTATCATCTTCCTAATATCTGCATCCTCTGAATTAGGCTCTTTCGATACTCCATAACCGGTTATAGCATCTCTAATTTCTCGCTCACTTTTTTCAGGATATTTTTCATTAAAGTGCAATACTACTTCATCAATGTTTTTTAGATTATTTTCTCTTATAGCATCTTTTACAGATAACCTGCTAATTGAAAGTTTATTGTCTTTATTGAAATTACTTAATATATGTTCTTTTATCGCATTTATAGCCTTTTGAGAGAAACTAATTGTTTTATCATTATTAGCGAAGAATGTATCTACTGCATCTGCAACGCTTCCTGTAATTCTAATTAAATCAGAAATCCCTTTTATAATATCCTTACTTGATATAATACCATTTTGTATAACATCAATATCGTTGCCGTTATCATCTTTAAATACTATTGAACTAAATAATTTTTCAAATTTATCTGCTAATGCATCGGCTTTTTTTCTGAAACTACCCTTATTATTTGCTTTGCTATCTGTATTTACTTTAGTATTTATATCTTCTACTATTTTCTGTGCTTGTGTTTTTTCTTTCTCTTTTTTTAAACTCTCATACTCCTCTTGTATCTTAGCATTTTTCTCTGATAATGTATCATATTCGGCTTGTAGTTTTGTCAATTCTTGCTCTAAATCTTTAGGCATATCATTACCATATATAATTTTAATACGTTTAATATTTAATGCTACAATCCCTTGACTATCTACTGCTACCTGCCTTGCATTAAAAAATCTACTCCCTGCACGCCCTGCTACTTGTGAAGCCATTAAAGCACTTTCTAAATTATCTAAATTTGTCAACTGTAATGCTTTTGTAGTCATTAACTCCATTTTTGCATCTATATCTTGTGGATTATCTTTTACCTTTTTCTCTAAATCTACAACTGCTCTTGCTAATCCTTTCCCTTGTTCATGTAATTGTTGTCTATAATATAGCATTACATTTTCATCTTGTTCATTTACATAAACCTCGCTTGGGTTATCTTTTTTAGATAATATTCTCTCTACAATTTCTAAAGGATTTTTAAGTCCACTTTCTACTAATTTTTTACCATTTATAAATGCATCTTTCATAGGAGTACCCCCTGGTAAGTCAATAGGTTTTAACCCTAATGCATCGTATAGTTCATTGTTAATAGACTTTTTAGTACCGATAGGATTATCATCATTAAAAATCTCTTTTGTTTTCTCGGATGTATTCCCGTTTTTAGCATAATCAAAAAGCATATCAAATTTAGCTTTAGATACCCCCCCATTGTTTTCATTGGAATAAATTTTTCTAATATCACTTTCTGAATACCCATTATCAAGTGCGAATTTAATATCGTCAATAATATCTTTATTTTTCTCATTCTCGACCCCGTCACCCACTGCCATAAACAAAGGTTGTCCGTGTTGTGGATTATTACTATCAATACTTTCCCTTGCCCCCTTAATCTCTTTTCCACTAAACAACTTATCCAATGTCATATCGGCAAAGTCATCCGCACTCATTCCCTTGTAAATGTCTGCACCGAGTAACTGTTTTACATTATTCCAATACTCTTTTAATACTTCCCTTACTTTACCTAACATACTTTTACTATCTGCTTTGGCTATTCTCTCACGCCAATTTACAGCACCTTTCTTGCCTGTTAATCTACTATAAACCTCATCGGCTATTTGGTTGTCGGTTTTTAGATTAGCATAGTTTGGGTCGTTCTTCACCTCGTTCCATAATGCAGTATTTTTAACTGCATCAACCATTTTAGCCCAAAGTTTAGGGTTGGTCTTTTGTATTACTTGATTAAATAAGTGTGTATGTTCGTGGATATGGCTATTGGCGTTTATCTTTTTGGGATTAAGATACATTGAGCCATCAGGCAATACCGCTCCGTAAACTGTGCCGTCTGGGTATTGCATGAATTGTATATCGTCCTGTATTTCTCTTATCCTTTCTACGATTTCAAAAAGATTATCATCCAAATTCGCATAACTATCTTTTAATCCAAATTCGGCATAAGTTTCATTTATATCTATACCTGACTCTTTTCCTACAACAACAGAAATTAAATAAGTATCTTCTTCTACATTAGACAATCTATGTTCGTGATTTGATACACGAATTACAATATCCCTACCATTTATCTTTTTCCCTGTCCAGTAATATTTAGATGTTAATCCTACTCTACTATCTTTGTTTTTTGTGAGGTTTCTAAATAATGTTTCCGCTATTGTTTTTACGCTTTCTTCTTTATTTTCTAATAAATTTGTAATAGTATCAAAAGCCTCATATACTTCTTGCCTACTGTAATATGGCTCTGCAAACGAAAACCTCACACCCTCTACATCTTTATCAGACAACCCAAGTTCTTTAGCTATCTTTTTGAACTTATTCCAATCGCTAAACACTCTTACCGCCCCTCCAAAGGCTTTGTTAAGTCTATCTAATAGCGTTTTGCTTTGGGCTTCGGTGATAGGTTCAAAATCAGTTTCGCTTTTCCATGTTTCTGCACCTTTCTCGCCTAAAATTTGGAAACGGATGTCATTACCTTTTTTTGATTTGTCTTCTTCTCTGTTAGGTTTTGTATCGTTTTTAGTTGTTTCTGTATTGGTAGCATCTTTATCATAAACTTCGCTTTGTTTGTTAAGTTTTTCATAGTATTTATTTAAGTCGTTTTCAAAGTTATTTAATTTTTCTATTGCTTTATCTTTCTCTAAATCATTGGAATTGCTATTTTTTATTTTTTTCCTTGCATTGTTTATCGCATCTAACGTTCTTAATACCATATCTTGTATAGACTTAGGCTCTAACATTATACCCTTATCCATTAAGTCCATAGTATCAAATACCTCATCGGGCATAGTTTCTAATATATACCCTATGCTATCGCCATACTCTGTTTTTACTTCTGTTTTTACATGGGCTTCGTCTTGCCTTTTGTCTGTTTCTTTTGCGTTCTCTCTTGACTCATCAAAAGATTGGTTATTCTTCTTTATAGCTATATCCAATGCAATATCAGCATCCCTATTTGTCCTTTCTTCCCCTTTTTCATTCTTATATGTGTAGCTTATAACATTGCCGTCTTTATCATGGTTTATACTTACTAATTCTTGTTTCTCATTATCTACTTGTACTGTGTTATTATCAACAGTTATTTTAGGTTCAGTTTTTATTTTAACTCCTAATTCGGAAATATCTTTTTTTACAAAATCATCATCTGTTGTCTTTCCTAATTCAATATCTTTTTTATCTCCTTTAAATATAACATTATTCTCATTATCTACTACTATATTTCCTTTATCACCGTTATACTCAACTTTATTATTTACAATATCTAATATACCTACCTTTGGTTGTTTAGTTTGCTGTTGTTCTGATACCTTTATAGGTTCTACCTTTGATTGTTCAACGGATATAGGTTCTACCTTTGGTTGTTCAGATACTTTCGGCTGTTCCACCTTTGGTTGTTCAATGGTGTGTGGCTCTATCTTTGGTTGTTCAGATACCTTTTTCAATTCTAAATTTAATGAACTTATCTTTTCATCTACTTTCTGTTTTTCTATTTTCGATATTATACCTTTTTTATCTTTTAATAAATCAGATTTCATTTGCAACTCCTCTATTTCCTTTTTTATTCTATCTACTGTACCACTATTTTGTTGCTCTACTTTTGGTTGTTCCTCTTGTGATGTTTTTGGTTGTTCCGCTTTTTGTTTTTCTGTTGGCTCTGCATTTCCTCCTCCCAATCCATTATCGTTTGGTTTGCTTTCTTGAACTCCCTCGCTGTCATTTTGTTTTTCCCCTGTGTTAGCAGGTTTAGTTGATGTAATTTCATTATTATCTGTTTTTATCGTTTTATCTTGTTCTGATTTATCTTCGCTTGTAATATTTATTATTTTACCATTGCTTTTTATATCCTCCGCTTTATCAATAGGCACAAGCTCACCACTATCATTTGTAACATTACCATTATTATCTACTTTATAAACTTCTTTATCATGTAATATAACATCGCCTTTATGTGTGTTTGTTATAGAACTTGCAAGTTTATCTATCTCACCTTTAAATGCATCGTAAAAGTCTTTTTCCTCTCCTGATAATTTTATACCTCTTACATTTTTATTTGCAATATCAACCTTTGTTTTTGTTAATGTTCCCGAACCCTCTTTTGCAGTTGCAGTTCCAATGGTAGTATTTTGTTGTTCTTTACTTTTAGCATCCGAAAATACATCATTTACGACTTTATCTTGTTCATTATTTACTACATTTACTTCCTGTGTTAAGTCATTTTGTACATTCTCAAAAATATCCTTATTTCTGCCTTTCATTTTTGACTTAACATAGTTTATCCATTCGGTAGCAAGTGTAGCTTTTTTTTCATTTTCACCGTGACCTTTAGTAAATAATGTAAAGTATGTCCCTAATGATAAATAATTTAATGCCTTTACTAAATCCTCATCCAAATCACCGTATTTCTCTTTTACGCCTTTTATAAATTCTTCTGAATTTCCGCTATGCTGATACTGTTCGGCTAATTCATTAAACTCCATTTTTACACCCTCTGATAATGTCCTACCCGTAATACCGGAAATAGTTTTAGTTAGCAAGTTTGGTTTTATGCCTGTCAATGCAGATAATCCTTTTTCTAATGGGTTTGCAAGATACCCACCGACCCCAAAAGTTACACCCGTTTTAAATCCCTCTCCAAAATGCTGTTCCCCTCTTAATCTATTATTAGCTTGGTTTAATGCTTCCATACTAATCCCCTCTTTTGCTAATGCATCAACTTTCGGGAATACCTTACTTATTGGCGTATATATCTTACTAAGTAATGGTTGTTCTTTAATTACATAATCTACTGTCTTAGCTACTTTAGTTACTGCCTTTGCTAATTCTGTGCCTTTCATTATATTGCCAGCACTTGCTAAAATTGGTGATGTAATTAATGATGTAGCCGCTAATTCAGTTACAAACTCTGCCGTTTCCCCTATCGTTGCTCCTACTTTTTCAGATAACTGCCCTTTGTCTTTCCCTAATGTTCTTGTTTGTAATATTTCTTCTTGTGTTTTATCTTTTGGTGATATACCAGCCTCCTGCATTACCCCTTGTGCCTTTATAGCATCTTCTTGTGATGTATTATGCTGTGTGGTTTGCGAAACTCCATCGGCAAACTTTAATACTGCTGTTTTTAAAAAACCATCTGTATTGTTATTACTTTTATTTATAGCAACGTATGTAGATATTGCATCTAACTCACCCTCTAAGTTTTTTATTTTCTTTGTTACACCATCGTCATAATGTGGTATTCTTTGCGCTATTGATTGACCTACTTTATCAATAATACCAGTACCGGCTTTCTTTTTTAATTCATTTAATTGCGTGTATTTTACACCGTACAATACTCTTAATTTATCTAAATCAGACATATTGCTCTTAATCACTCCGCTATTTTCTAATTCCGAAACATCAGAAATTATATTTTGCTTATGTTCGTCAATAACTGATTTATCATTCAATACATCTTCTTTCTTAGCCTTTAATGTAGTGATGTTATTCTTTAATAATTGCTTATCATTATCGGTTAGCGGTACTTCTTTTGTTAAGTTAGAATTTATTGGAAAACCAAATTGAGAAAGTGACGGATTATCTTCTGTTACAGTCTTAACCCCTGATGCTAATTGTTTTTGCATCTTTTCAATATCAGCATCAATATCAGCATTTCTTTTTATATATAACTTGTCGTTTTTTGTTTGTAATTCTGATAATTCTGTTTGATATTGTTTAGATAGTTCCGTATTGCCATAGTTATTAGCTGCTGTAACCCATTTTTTTAAATTATCAATTTTAGTATTAATATCATATATATGTTTATCGGTGTCGCTTAATCTACTTTTAATATCATCTTCGGTTAATATTTTAGCATAATCAACTTGGTCTTTTTCGGTATCTCCTGCTGTTGCATCGAGTGCGTTCTTTTTAAATAAAATATCTGCCCCTTTAAATGTAGTATTGTCTTCTTTTTTGTTTTTATTGATAGGCTCAATCGTTGGTTCGATTTGTTTTTCAGGAACTTTTGTTTTATTATCAGTAGCAATATTTTTCGCTTTTTGTATAATATCATTCACTCCCGATACATCATTATATCCGTTCCCTTTTTGTTTAGTTCCAATAATTTGAACATTATTTTTATTTGGTGCATTGTCTTTTTTATCTTGTTCAAATGCTTGTTCAAATGCTTTTGTATTACCCTTAACACCAACAGAACTAAATGTATTATTCGATTGCTGTGTAGGTTTCGCTATTGATTGTGGTGTTTGAACCGTAGGTGACGTGGATTGTACATTTGAAGTAGATACGGATTGGGAAGTATTTGTTGTAGATTTTTGTTGCTGTTCTTGCGAACCAACTTGTGTATTTATTTTTTTTTTTGATATTAACTCTTTAAACTGGTCAGGAGTTCTATCAAAGCCATCTACATTATCTTTTAATACACTATATACTTTATCGGAATAGCTACTTGATTTCATTAACTCTCTAAATTGTTCAGGAGTTCTATCAAAGCCATCCATATTATCTTTTAATACACTGTATATCTTATCTAAATATTCTTGTTCTGCCATGTTGTTATTTATTTAAGTCAATATTTGTTTTAAATTTACCTTTACTACTACTCCCGTTATTACTATTGCTTTTCCCACTACTGCTACTACTACTACTTGAATTTGTTACTTTTTTGCCTACTGGAATATCGTTTATAGTTTTATCCTTATTTGGGTCTAAACCGCTTGTTTTAGATTTTGATATTACCGATTCTGCTGATTTCCCTATTAATCCATTAGATAAGTATTCGGCTGAATTATTATTTGCTTTCTCTAAGTGTTTTTCCCCTGTTTGTTCGTCAACATAATAAATATAATAATCATCTTTATTTACTGGTAATTTATTACCTTTTCTCGTTACTGTGTATGGCGTAGGAGTTATTTCATACTCCTTATCAAAGTTTTTAAATTTCTTACCTTTTATAGCATCACTACCTTTCACCCATATTAATTGATTATTATTAGTTCCTCCTTTTGTATAACTATCTATGAATATTTGTTGTGCTGATGCAGAACCATTATTCGCTAATTGCAAACCCTCTTTTATATTAAATTCAGATGGGTTGCCTTGCGCTTTTGCATCTTTAGTCTTAGTATATTCAAATTGTCTGTTCATTCGGGCTTCTTTCGTATTAAATTGTCTTGCCCTCTCGCTCCTATCTAATGTTTTATTATCATCATACAATGAAACTGGGTTAAATTGGGATAACCAAGTAGCGGCTCTTTTTGCTACATCATCAGGAGTTACCCTACCTTGCTCTATATAAGTAGCGGCTGAACCAATTAAAGGGTCAACCTGCTTTTGCAGTATTCCACTAATAGCTGTTTGTGCATCATCAGCCGTTTGTTTTGTATTAAACACTTTACTATATGGAGCAAGTTGTCCTTTTAGATTATCTGTAAATTCCTTATCCCAAATTCTCTCTAAATTAACTGGAGTTTGTACTAATGATAAATCTTGCTGTACGGCATCTGCCAATGGCATATTGTATATACTTTTATATTTCTCCATGCTTTTACCAAAGTCAATAGTTTCATCTTTTTGACTTCCAACAATTCCCGTTTGAAAGTCTTTTAACTTGTGATTTAAACTTCTGCTTGCAGTAAAAAACTCTTTTAGTTCTTGCATTTTCTGTGTCATATCTAAAAAAGCAGATGGATTTGATGCCATATCAAAAGGGTTAATTCCCTTATCGGAGTATTCTTTAATATCTTTGAATAAGTTATTAATTCTGTCGGATGCTTCTATATGGTCAATAGGTCTTATTTCTGTTTGATTAAAATCAAGTTTCCCGTACCAATTCTTAGCATTATCGGCTATTTGTTTATCCTTTGCAACCTTAGCAATAGCATTATTTTTAATGCTTGCTTGTTTAGCTTGGTTAAGTATATGAATATTATCTCTTGCGCCTTTATTATCTAATAAAAACGCATCACCCTCTCCTGCTCTTTGTGTACTTGCTATTGGAATATTACCCCCCATAATTACTTACTTTTATTTGCTATTTGTTGTAATAGTTCAAGAATACCACCCTTACCGCTGTTATCAGCTTTATCCATTCCCATAACATACCCTGCAATATTATCAACAGAACTATGTGCATTTTGATTTCCCGCTTGTATCATTGCTTTTGCCTTATTTGATGCTTCTAAGAATGGAGTTAATACATTATTATTCCATTGTTGTTGTTGATAATTAGCTTTCTGCCCTAATGTATTAATTAACTGATTATAATCATTTTGCTTTTGTGATGCACTTTGCATATCTAAATTATTCAATTTATCTTGTGCTTGTGCATTTGCAATATTATAAGCTAATAATGCATCCATACCACTACCTGCCGTTTGTTGTATATTCTGAATTGAATTAGCAGTATTATTATTTATACTATCTTTCATCTTATCATAACCAACCATATTCGGGTTAAGATACTTACTTCTAACCAACCCCTCTGTTTCATTAAATGCCTCTGGAGTTTCCATAATAGGTCTGCCTTGTGCATCTAATTTACGTTGTAAAGCCTTTCCCTCTTGTACTTGTTGTATGCCCTGTATCATTCCTGCTAAAGAATTTACAGCTCCTATTGCACCTCCTGCTATGTTAAATGGGTTCATTGTGATAAAATTTATATAGTAAAACTAATTATTTTTTTTTAAATTTGGTAATACTTTTAAATAATATGAGTAATATGAAGACAAAAAAAGGAAGAGGAGGTGTATCATATAGTTATCTTGAACGTGATAGAAACCTAACAACATCATTTAATGAGTATTCAGATGAGGAGTTAATACAACTTAGGACTTTAATGTATAATATCGGAGGAGCTGGCGTTGTAGCTTATGAATTATATAAACTTGATAATAAATTACTTGATAATACCCGAACAATAGTAGAATTTAATACCGTATCAGTTAATAATTCAAATAATATAAAGATATTAACAAGAGAGGAGATAAATAATTTGATATACAAGGATAATAATACAAAAATAAAGATACTTCATACACACGTAAAAGAGGTATCAACAAGGGTTAGGTATGAGAAAAGTCCATTATTAAAACATTCGTATGTTAAAAAAGTTCATATATCATTAAATCCAAAAAAGACCAATAAAGATACAATTAAGGTAATTAGAATAATCAACCGGCTTGCAAATACTTTAAGTACAAGCAAGGAAAGAAACTCAATAATAGTATCAAATTTATTAACTCCAAAGAAAAACGAGAAAATAACAAAGGTTCAAGAGAAAGAAGTTGAAATAATTAAAAAAACAAAAGAAATAGTTAATGAGGTAGAAAAGGAAATAGTTAATGAGGTAAAAAAAATAGACTTTTTATCAGATTTTTTTTAAAAATTACTTCTTCCCTTATACTCACCATATATATTTACGGCATATAGTATAGTTTCCTTATCGCTATCATTTTCTAAATGCAATAATAATACCTCCCCAATAAGTGGTAATCCTAATATTAAAGGATTTTGAATATTAGGAGTATTAATATCAAACATAAAAGGTGCATAAAAAACTCCTTGTTTGCGTACAATCATATTACTCGGTGTTCTGCTTTTTATTTCCCTAAATGCTCTTGGATTTATTACTTCTACATTCGGATTTAACCATTTGTCGGTGGCTTCAACACTCCAATTAGTAAAGTTCTTAGTTTCACTATTAGCAATATTCATTACAACCAATACCTCACTTTTATATTTCTTACCAAAGAAATTACCGAATGAGTTATTATCTCCACTTTCCAATAGATGTAGTTCGGCATTATTAAAACCTATTATCCTACTCGATAATGAACTAAATACATTAGGAACACAATCTCTATTACCTACCCATGCTTTATTTTCGTCATCATAAACATAAGAAAAACTATTTATACTAATATCAAAATTGAATTTATCAAATATTTTAAATTTATTATCTAATATTCCAATATTTGAAGTAGCATAATATGATAATATTCCATTATTTATTTCTGTATCTGTTGGTATCCTATATAAACCGCTTAGATTATTAGCGTTGTCCCCATTCTTTATATCTACTCCATTTATGTTGACTACAATCTCTTTATTTTCATTATCATATATTCCATTTATATTAATTATTCTATTTAATATATCTAATGGTATTATACTTAATTTTCTACTTAATTCTTTAAAGATGCTATCTACTTTTTTTGAAACTCTATATCTTTCATCATAACCCGATATATTATTTACTCCTGATTGTGGGTAGTACTCAATTACAGCACCATTTATTGCATCATAAAAAACACAACTTGATATACATTCAAAATATGAACTTGGTGTAATGCATCCAAAACCACCTGAGAGATAATTAACATCTGATAATATAGAACTCGGAGCAGATAATGCAAAATTAGAACTATCCAATTTAACGTTTGCTTTCCCTATATATCTTGTACTGCATTTCCGCTCTTGTGCTATAAATAGAATATCTTTAAAATTAGATAGTATTGTTATTGAGCCAAAATTATTATCTCCTGTAACTTGTTGTTCCGTATCAAATCTGCGTATGTTGTTTATATTGCTATCGGTTAATATGGTATCTCCGTATCTAATGGTAGCTAAACGCCTTAATTGCTTATAATCTGAATTTATAAAATCACTCCTGCCAATATCACATACCCTATCAGAAGTAGCATCGTTACACGTATTATCTTCTACTATTTTAACAGTAGATTTTTCTGTTATATTATTATTTTTAGTATTCTTATGATATGCATACATCTTTCTACTTCTTCGGTATGCATCGCCGGTATTTAATGTGATTTCCTTATGCTCCCATTCCCGATTATAATTGTACGGATTTATTGCTTTTATATATTCTGATGTTTCAAAGAATTGTTTATCTTTTACTTGTTGTTTCTGTCTAAATATCTCAACTATAACCCCTTGCTTTAGTTCCCCTAATGCATCTATATTATCAATTACATAATAATTTCCTCTTTGCTCTTTTATTGCTACCTCGATAAAGTCATACATTTGCCCTTTGTTATCATATATAAACCTTAGTTTATCGCCTTTCTCGAACATCCACCCTTGCTTAGAGTTTGAATTTCTTTTTTGATACTCAATAAAAGAAGTTCCCAAATCTAAATAAATCTCATTTGCATTATGATTATCAAAGGTAGTTTCTACTGGCTCTGCCGTAACCTCTTTTGTTGTTGGGTTAACTACTTCTGCATAATTTATAACATACTTAACATCAGAAACTATTGTATGCACATAATTCATGTAAACCTGCCCTTGTGTTCTCAATACATACATACTAACTGCCCAAATAGGTGGTGTAGATTTTGGCTTTATTTTCAAGGTAAAATATCCTATTGCTTTCTGTGTGTTTGTTATTGTATTGCCGTCTGTATCAGTCGTTAAATTAGGAAAATAATCATGAATATACTCCGTTGTAAATGGTAATCTAATTCTATGCTTATTCGGATTATGGATAACAGTACTTTTCCTTAATGCCCTATCCATTAATGTAACTCCAATATCGTAAGTATCACCATTTTTTAAATATAAATTTGTGGTAATATTTGAATAATCTAATAATGTTTGAATATCCCCTAAATCATATTGATTGTCATTATTGTAATTATTTTCACCTAATACTATATTAACCGCTCTCACCTCGCTTACGTTATTGCAATTAACCCCACGCATTATTAAAAGCGTATCGAGTTTATTTTCATATTCATTACTATTTGAGTACAATAATATTCCAAACTCCCCATTTATATCGGTAGTATCATATCTATTTGTGCCTAAAGCTGTAACATTTATTCCCGAAATAGGTATCCCATTAACATCGACCAACCTACCCTTAACTATTGTTCTTCTTTCTTTACTTATAATATTATCTAATATGTTATATGGTAATATATAGTTATTTACAGCTCCTTTAGGGAAATAATTCTCACCACTTCCATTTCTATTTAAGTTTGTTTCTACGCACGTACCTGCATTTAATTGTGATAATGTACCTTTATATATTTTCCCTTGTTTATCGCCTATTACTGTAAGGTTTCCATGTGTATCGGAGTATGTAGGCATACCTATTGTATGCTTTAAGGTGGCATTTGGAAGTCTATCTTTATAGGCAAACATATAGTTTACAGTTGCTATGCTTGTATTTAAGTACCTTGTTTCGCATATTTTCCAAAAGTACCCATTATAGTCTGTTAATGTAGAATGGTTGCGTATATCCGTTGCTACGTGTTTTCTAATATCAATACAAGTGTGTTCAATTCTTTGTCCTTTTGCTATCTCTGATTGTGTTGTGCTTGTGCTATCAATAACATAGCCTTGTACCAATGCGCCTTGTTCAGCACCATTTACCATTAAGTCCGAATTGCACACCGTGAATATAGGCTCATCGGTGATTTGAACTCCATTTGCTATCGTGATAGTTGCTTCAAATAGATTTATTACTCCATTTGTTGCTAATATATTTGTGGAGGTATTTTGCCACTCTAAGCCATTGCTAATATCATAAGCATTTCCCTTTCCTAATTTATCATCACTACCAACCCAATGTGAGGCAACCCTAACGATATAAATACCGTCTTTAAGTCCCGATAATTCAAACTTCTGCTGTATTTTAGGTTTTTTTGTTTTTATTATATTTGCTAATTTATGATTATTTGTTTCGCTTGTACATGATATAATACCTGTGTCTTTATCTATGTTGTCAATACCATACCCACTTGGTATAATCTGTTTAGTAATTGTATATTTATCTGTTCCTGCTATATACACTATGAAACCATTATTAGACATATAATATCCGCAATTATCCGCAATTCCATTATGTAAGGACGGTTGTGGATTTTCTACATACGGAGAGAATAGAAATTTATCTGTATTTTCTTGTGTTTTAATAATAGGGATATAAAAATCCTTTAAATCAATCTCGTCTGATATTATTTGTCTTATATCAATATACCCTGTTATCTTGCCATTATAATTTTCTATTTTTTCTCTATTATGATATTCTACATCGACATCAAAATCAAAACAATCAGTATTATAATTCTCTGTTGGAGTACCAACTATTAACCTATTATCTATTGCCGATAGTGTTTCACATACCAAAGGAATGGCATCGTATTGCTTTATTTTATCGTCATATTCTGATACTGCTGATGCTGTTATGTTATTATAAAAATTATATACCTGTTTACCGATAGGTATATCACATTGTTTTATGTTAGCGAATGAATACAACCCACCGGTATTAGTATTTCTATAACCTAATACCACTTCCTTTACAAGATGCAGTTGTGATATATCATTAAATGCATTAAATACATAATCTGTATAATCAATTTCTACTAAATTACTTGTACTCGAACATTCATCGTAGGTATTTATAACCTTACTCCATGCACTCCATGCACTACTATTATTATCAAAATAAACAATCTTAACCCTAAATTGCCATGAATTATCGGATAGAAAATTTGCTTTTATTTTTTTATCTTTTTTCAAAGCCACTAACGGGGCATTTGGTTGAGGATAACAAACTAAATCAATCTGTCTTTCATGGTGCTTTAAAGGATAAAAATTAATAGGCACTATCCTTAATTTGTCTGATGTAGTATCTATAAAACAAGTATTCGGCTCTTTTTCTGTTAGCTGTATAGAACATCCGCATTTATTTATATCAAAGTAATTATTTAATATATTATTTGAACTTATAATATCTTCTGATACCCCGTTGTAAGTATTTATTATTTGTCCATTATACTTAAATGTAAATACATCGAAAGAAGTAATATCTTTTGCTATTTGTTGTATTTCAAAGATTTTATTCTTCTTATAATCGAGAGCTTTGTTTATATCTAAAAATCTTGGTGAGTTGTATCTATCTGTAAAGAATAGGTATTTATTCTGTATTATTTTAACACAAGTATTGTCAATTTTATAATATTTGTGAAAGCCTAATACTAAGTTTTTAATATCATCATTGTATAGTAACTGTATAGGTTCTTCAAATTCAGGGTTGTATATATATACGCCATGATTATGATTGCTATTCCAATTAAAGAACACTATAAACCTTTTATTTTCGCTTGTAATAGCACCTAAACAAACATTATCTCCTGCAAATAAATAATTATTAGAAACTAATAAAGTACCTCTGATATTTGTTATTGCCCCCTTTGTTCTATCGGTTCTTTTCCCAATTCTAACATTAGACATATATCTAACCCCTCCATTTGGAGTATCTATATACCTAACCTCATTATCGGCATCTACAAATTTTGGTTTTATCTTTTGGCTATATTTATGTTGTCCCATATTTATCTTCCTAAATTAGCTACATTAATACTTGACATTTCAGACTTCAGCATATCTAAGATGCTTGTCATTACATCTTGCATTGTTAATAAGTCTTTTTTTCTTGTATATTCTGATTTGTATAAATTTATTAATCCTATTGGTATTGATTTATCGAAAAAAGATACTTTCCATTGAATACCGTATTTTACTACATCCTTTAATTTATTTGGTATCTCAATACCTCCACAATTCATATCTAAGTCTGATTTATATTGCAATACTAATTTATAAGGAGCGCATACGCTATTTATAAAAATCCTACCTTTTTCAATCTTAAAAAAACCCTTACTTGTGTATGCCGGCATAGTATATATCGGCTCTAAGTCATTATTATTATATCGAATATTATTCCAATAATAATAACTATTATACCCTTGCGGAACTCCACCATTTATAATGCAATTACAATCAGTTTCTAATCCCTTAGCATCAATTTTTTTTACATCGCAAAAATTATCTGTAACCTCTCTTGTGCATATTGTACTATCATAATCTAACTCTATTATTCTATCGCATACACATAATCCTACTCTTACCCATTTAAGATAATCATTAGGCAGTTTTGCGGAGTTTGTGTTTTTATCAATATCTAACATAACACTCTTTATCGGCATAAAGCCTAAAACATTTAATTCCCCTAATATCTCTTTTCCGATTAATATATAATTAGGAATATGAACTTCGCTTTTATCAAATCTCATTAGAGAAACTTCTTTTGCTATCTTATATAACGTTGTATGCATTAGCTTATATTATTATTTTTATTATCCATTATCTTATCCTCTTGCGCTTGGTCTTGTGGTACAAACCAATTATATGTTTCTTGCATTAACTGATATAATAACTCTTGCTTTATCGGTATTACATCGTTTATATTGTAATTACTACTATCTGTATTTTGTATCATTCTAACCCTTAATCGCTCTACACAATCTTCTAAATTAAAAAATATTAATCTATCTTCGGTATTGCTATCGCCACAATTCTGTATCCTCTCATAAGTAAATATAGTAGCATCTATTTCATTTAATATCCCTAAACTTTTATATGAACTTACTTTATTAACATCTATATATATAAAATCTACAAATCTATCTTTTATATATTCTACTTTTGGAATTGATGCTCCCATTAATAACATAGGCGGATTTGGTAATATTACATAACCCTCTTTTACGTTATCATCCCTATATACATTACAGATAATAGTAGTTATTAAATTGGCATCAATAGCATTTAATGTAAGTTGATAACTTTCTATATAGTCCTTTCGTATCAATAATGGTAATATTGATTTCATTACCATAAATACTTCTTCTTCTTTAATTTGATAATTATCGGTTACATCACCGCCTGCTAATTTTCGTAATACTAATTCTATCGCTTCTATATATTTCATTGACCTGTATTTATTCGTTGTTCAGATAATTGCACTCCATTATTATCGCTAATATACCAACTGTACTCCTTTACCATTCTTGCTACTATATCAGATATTAGCATTTCGTCAAATTCAATATGCTTGCTTTCACTTTCATTATACTCAAATGTATCATTATTTTCATCATATATAAAAGCCCATTTTGAAATATTTGGTCTTTTTAAATAATCTATTTCTATATATGATACATTTTCTGATACTTCTTGTGGTATGAATATACGCCAACCATTCTCAAACGGCAAATACATGGATGTTCTTTTTATAATAACGCTATTTGCTCTATTTGACCATTTATCCTCTTCTACTAACTCAAATTTACCATAGTATTTATAGTAAACTGTTTTCCCTTTTACTTCTTCTGAAACCTTTTTACAGCCACATCCACTTACTGCATTTATCCCTTTTGCATCTGTTGATTTTAGTGTAATGTAATATCTAACACTTGTTTCGTAGTACAAATCTGACGGTAGTAAATCTTTAGAAATAAAATTCTGCTGATTGTATATTGATACTATTTTTGTCTTTCTAAATGGTAATAAATCGGTATGTATCTTCTGTGTCCTTGCATACGCTACTTTCGGCATACCCGAACCAAACTCGTATTGTTCGGGTATGCCTAATCGTTCTTTATACAATGATTTTACAGCATTGTTAATAAATGTATTTAACATAGTAGGCGTATAATTGCCTTGTTGTGGCGCATTTATTAATGTGTCAAAATTTACCTTTATATCATTTACATTTATCATTATATTACTTATTTAAGATTAATTCATTTATTTTTTTTTCTTGCTCATCAACTTTATTTGATAGTTCTTTTATTGAATTTAACAGTAAGTATATCATAGCATCGGAGTTATAACTTCTAAAATCATCAATTCCAAACTCCTTACTTATTGTAATAGCTTCGGGTAATATTTCCTCTATCTCCTGTGCAATAATTCCTATTTGTTTTATTTCGGTATTCCCAAAGCCTGCTTTTCTTTTGAACTCTATCGGATTTATTTGTTTTACTACATCTAAGCCTTTTGTAAAATTACCTATTACATCCTTACTTCTCGCATCTGATGCATTTGTAAGTCCGCTATAATATTTTATCTCTCCGAAGAACGCATTTTTATCATTCTCACCTGCTTGATATACGCCATAGCTATTTCCAAATGTTCCTGATGGTGCAGTATAACCTCCATCTCCCTTTGCCTTTCCTATATATTGTTGCACAAACGTATCGTAGTAGTTCAATGGAGTTCCTACATCGGGATTGGCAACTATTGCATTGTTTATAAAATGTGATATATTAACTTTGTATAATGGATTATGCGAGTTTAGGTTAGTCACCATAAATACATTCGCTAATGCCCTTATTGTATTAGCATCTCCTCCTTGTTGCATTTCTAATGTTATATCAGATGTTGCATTTGGTATTGCCACTTCTATATAATCAAACCTATTGCATACATGAGAGCCATTTTTTATAGCACTACTCGAAGATTGGTTGTCTTTTAATTCTAATGTTAATGCACTTTGAGTATGTCCTATCCCTCTGCCGTTATCTAAATATAAGTTATTTAGCTTTATTTTCGCTGTTTCTTCTATGATATTAAAACCGTCATTGCCATTGTAGTTTTCAGGCATTATATGTGAATTTAACGACTTCTGATAAGTACCCTCATTCGCCCCTCCTGTTGTATTTGAAAACGATTTTAACTCATTGAAAGTAAACTTGTAAACTCCTGCACCATTTATAGTAGTATTTTCTGTTAATGCACCTCCTAATTTTATCTTATTAGCTGTACTTCCGTCACCACTTATCCCATTTATTGTATTAATTGAAGTAATAGCATTACAAATGGCACTCATTAACTTGTTTTTCTTCTGTGTTTCATTATCAGTATTTAATATACCTAAACAAATTGGTATTGTAGTTCCATCAAACCATGAAATTGAAACATCTGTTAATGAAAATAAAGTAGGTGTTTCATAGGTAGTAGTACCACATAAACCACCACTTTGTGACGCTGTTGTAATAGACATCAATATCCTAACTTTTGCCCATGTGCTTAAAATTGGAACTGGTGAAGTCCAAATAGTTGGATTTGTAGATGTATTACCACTTACAGAATATGAATTTAATATATTATTACTATTATCTAATATATAAATATTAAATTGTTTAGCCGTTAATACATTTGTTCCAATATCACTTTGGTTAGATATAGCTATTTGTAGATTTGTTCCAACGGAGTATATGGATGCATTATAAGACGGTGTTACGGTCGAACATGAAAATGCTTGTACTGGATTTACTATTATTGTTAGCGTTGCATTGCTTGTCTGATTATGTTGGTCTGTTATTTTGTAAGTTACAACATCTGTACCTACCCAATTTGGATTAGGGGAATAAGTTATCGTTTTATTATCACCCATAACGGTTGCTGTTCCATTTATTGCTTGTGTTACTATCGTAACAGTTACATCAGAACTAAAGAAATCATTAGAAGTAACATTATATGATTTAGAATTATTTATTTGTGTTGTAATAATATCATTATGTGCTTCTGGTTCTTTATTTATATCAGTCATCAAACTACATAAAGTATCTAAAATAAATTGATATTTATCCTTGCTTGTTCCTGTATTCGGGAAACCCTTACTTGTTAAACACGCAGTATTTAAACCGTCTAACCATGATGAACTTAATATATTCGATATTGTTGTATTTATTGTATTAATATCTGAATTTATATTATTAATAGCATTATTAATTTGTGTTAAGTGGTTATTAATATAATTAATAATACTACTTGGGTCAAATTCGCTACCGCCTGAACTTCCGCACATACCGCTAATCCACCCATTTTTATCCGAACAGTCGCAGTCGCATTTACAATCACCTATTATGGCTTTTATATTTTTAATGTAATCATTCGAGAGGTCTGTATTTCCGCATCCATTAAAGAAATTATAAAATACAATATATCTCATTATTGCATTTAATTTATCTTTTAATATATCTGCTTCGTGTTTATCGCATCCACACAACTCATTGTATTTATCATTCATCTTTTCGATACCACATTTTATATCACATATCGTATCGCAATCGGCATTAACAGAATAACTACCGTTTAATGTTTGTTGTATCTTATACACATCATCGATAATTGTATTTCTCTTAGTTTGTACAGTTGAAGTATATACCCCCGTTGCTAATCTGTTATCTAAATAATCCTTTAATGTTGTTACCACATCAGCTTCATTCACATCAGCAGGATAATGTATTGTATGGCTATAACTCAACTCCTCTGTATTGCTGTAATCGGTTGTATCTATACTCTTAAATGTAGCACATAAACATTCGGGATATTGGGATATTTTAATCTTTGTTTTTTTGTATGATATATCTTTTTTAAATATATACTCTTTATATTCTATATTTAACCCTTGCTTATATGCAACCATAACAGAAACGGTGTACATACCGTTTATAAAGCATTTTTTATTATCTACTAAGAAGTCCGCTATTGCACTTACTCCTAATTTAGTTTTATAATTAAATGGAGTTGTTTTTGTTATATCATTATTTAATGATGTTGGGATATTGTAGTAACTCGGCATATATAATAATGATACTGGAGTTTCTATTTTAACCGCCATAGCGACATCGTTACTATTTATCCCTAAATTACTCCAATTCGTATTGTCTGTAATTATTACGTTATTAGGCATATCTGCTATTAACAGAATTTCTAAATTTATTTTATTTGGTAATGTTGGCATATTTTTTTATTTTATAGTTTGTATAATATTAAAAAAGGCATAATTGTATGTAAATATACAACCATGCCTCTATATTTTTATCAATAATATCTACTTTTCTATTTCGGATACTATCTTCTCTACTTTTGAACGTAGTATTGATGATTTTCCTAATTCGAGTGCAAATAGAAATTGTTTAATTTCGTCACTTTCTGCATCTGTTGTAAATAGAATATCTTTTGAATACCCTTTTTGTGTTTTTTGCCTAAATCCGTTAACTTCTTTATCAAATGCAACGAAGCCATCATTGATTGATTTTTTAACCGTTTCTATGCTTTGTTTTGATGGTGTGATTAAGGATGCAAAATACATAGCTTTATCTTTAGTTACTACAAATTGTTTAACTATTGATATTATCTCTTTTTTGCCATTTGGCATTTTTAATAAACCATCAATTACTGAATAATTAGGATTTAATTTGGCATTTTTAGAAATACTTAATATTAAATCAAACCCTTGTTCTGTGTTTGATAATTCATCTATTAGCGTGATGTATTTAACTACCATTTCGGCACTTAACACATCTTGTGGCTGTGTTGCTTTTATATTTTCTGTTAGGTCTTGGCACTTTAAGCTATTGTCAAAAAGTTCTATATAAGATAGATACTCCAACAATCTAATAGATTTCAAGCTGTCACCATATACTGCAATCTTTTGACCCTCTAATGTTATGGGTTTTACGTTTGGCTCTTCAAATCTCCCATTTGCATTTCTATAATATGCATGGCTTTCATGTATATCATCTTCATTATTATAAATGATAATATGCTTTTTTAAACCATCGCCTTTGTTTGCATTGATAAAAAATACCGCCGGTAGGATATAATTACCTAAAACTGCTTGTTTATCTTTTGCATCTGTTTGACTTTCATGGTATCCTGAGAACGCTGAAAATATAAATGGTACATTTTTGTTCTCTGTCGCAAATTCTACCCTTTCTTTAATTTTTGAAATTCTTTGTTCGTCTGTCATTGTTATTGTATTCATAAATATTTGTTTTTTAAAAATAAGAGGGTTGCCGAATTAGCAACCCTCATTAATTAATTTATACAAAATAAGACGCAGCTTTTGGTTGTAATAACACACATTCTGATGCTAATGGTGATATTACCGTAAACTCTGCAATTCTTCTTTTTTCTGCATAGTCGCAAGTACCATGTGACGGTGTGCCTGCTCCTCCGTCATAAGTTTCATAAGAACCATCTCTAACTCTACCGTCTTGTTGTTTTTTATACAACACTTGGATAGGTGGCGTTTCTATCATTTGTCCACTTGATGCATTTCTAACAGTTGTCAGCTTATTAGGGATAAATACGCCTGTATTATTATATCCGATACCCCATTGATTGCCGTCTGTCAATACATCTGTTTGGTATAACTCGATTGTGATACCTTTAAATGATATTGAGTTTGTAGTAAAGTTAAATGATAACCCTTGTGAAGTTGCACTAAATGGTAATACCTGTGCATTTGCAATCCATGCACTTGGAATAGTTGCAGCTGCTGTTTGTAAGTCACCATATAAACCTGCTCCTAACATTAATTTACCTGATTTAATACCTTTAGAAATACAGAAGTCAATTAAAGGTGTTATTGTATTGGCAAAAGTAACACTACCAGGAGTTGTTTGTATAATTGTTCCGCCATTTACTGCAATAGACGGTATAATACCATTACTTGCTCTTGTATGGCGTGAATTTGATAATACAGATGTGGAGGTTTCCTTTTGTCCAAATAAAATAGCACTCGCTAATTTATTATTAATGTTTTCCTCTAATTCTAAATCCAAATCGGAAACAATTAAGTTAGATTGAGTTCCTTTACTATTCGTGATAACAGTTTTCCAATTACGAGCAGTAGATGCATAAGTACCAGAAAAGTTTTTTGTACTATCTGTGATTGTAAAACCACTTTCATAGATATTAGGAAAAGCCTCTAACATAGAGTTAGAAGGACATGATTTTTCTTCTCTACTGTTATTCACGAAGAATAATTTATCAGAAGTAGTAATTGTAGGTGCTGTTTGTGTTGTTAATGGAATTGCAACTAAAACATTAGCAGTACCAGTACCACCCATTGCTCCTGCTGTCATTGGTGCATTGGTATCCATTACTCCCATTTTACGAAGTCCTGCACCTGTCCCATTGTCAACGCCTACTATACGAATTTGGAAACGAGTGTCCCCAACTTCTAATATTTGGTCAACATCGGCTGCTATACCACTTGCTAAAGAATAAGTTGTAGGTAATACTATCTTCAATGCGCTATTATTACCTGTGCTTGTTACCGTTGCTCCTGTAATAAATAGTTTTTGTCTTTCGTAAACCTCATATCCTACTTTAAATGCTTGTGTAGTAGTGCTTACTGCTCCAAAAGAATTTAGTAATGATAAAAAGTTTGTAGTCGGGTCAAATAGATTTTTCTTTCTTACAGTTAAAAAAGTGTCATGCAGCAATAATCTACGCACGGATGCATCCGTAATTCCTGAAACACCTAATATATTCCCTATTTCCATACTCTTACCCCAACGTTGGATTTTAGTAAAAGTATCGTTTGTTGCACCTGAAAATAAAGGCGCTAAGTCTGATTGCTCTGAAATAAACATAATTTTTAATTTTAATTGTTATTAATGATTTTACCACCCACTCTTATTTCGTTCATACTCCACTTGTGTTACATTTGGAGTATTTGCTATACCGTTACTCTTATAACCTCCTTTTACATTACTCGTTGCATTGTTGTACATTCCGTTAATGGACTTATAAGCATCATTAACCTTTCTCTCTACAATGTTCTTATTGTAAAAATCTGTTATACCTTTCATTATAGCATCCTTGTTTTTAATGAAATATACGGCATCTAAAACATCCTCGTCTTTCAAGTTTTTAAGTACGATATAGTCCTCATTGTTTATATTGCCCGAAAAGACAACATTATCAACTGCACTACCTAACTTCTCCTTGTCATACGTTAGCTTTATATCATCCGTAATCCCAAAATCATTAATTGAATTGGTATATTTTTCTATCTTTTCCTTGAACTTAACAATATCCTCCTCTTTGAACATATTATTATTATTCGTATTTAATAGGGTTACTTTCTTTTCATTTAGTATCTTCTTATTTAACTCTACTGCTTCATCTCTATTTTTTATAATATCTAAGTATTTATCAAAATTAGTATCTTTAATATAATCCAAATCATCTCCTACTCCATACTTCTCTAATGCTATTCTTGCCAAATCATCTCCACTCTTAACATACGGATACTTAACTTTTATCTGCTCTATAATATGCTCATCTTCTGTAATGTCTTCCGAATTAATACTCATAGAACTCAATATATCCTTCACCCCTACTCCATTCTTGGTTAATTCATATATCTGTTTTAAGTCACTATTATTGACTATATCATCCGCTATCTTTAATTTATCAGATATACCACTTATCTCCTCATTGTATTTACTTCTCCAATCAGTACTTAAATACTCCTCATCTATTTCTCTACCATATTTACCACTTATAGCTTTTAAATCTACATCTTTCGGTAATTCATCGGCTAATACATTCAAATCTATATCTTCATTACGCCAATCTTTTATATTACCTAAATCATCAGCTATACTTACTTCATTAATAACTATATCCCCCGTATCAATATCAGGAACTTGTGTTATATCTGTTTCCTCTTGCATATTATTTTTTTTTACAAATTTATATATTTTTTCTTATATTGTTACTTTTTTTTCTAATAATTTTCCTACATCTACCCCCTTATAAAATCCACCATTTACCTCTTTTACTTTCTCAATATATTTATTTATATAATTCTTGTCACAAAATTGCATCACCTTGTTTATCTCATACTTACTATACCCATTGCCTACCATATCCTCTATTAACGCATATCTTATACTACTCGAACTTATCTTATATCCTTTATACTTTTTATGGCTATTTATTAACTTGTTTATACTCACTTTCGTATTATATAAACCCGTAAGCATTAACTTATCCCTAATCCCAAATATATACCAATCCATACTAACATCGCCTACTATCTTGTTTTTTAACTTATAATACTCCCCATATTCTCCCAATAACCTCAAACTCTCATCACTTAATATTACATAAATCTCCCTGTCTTCACCCTTTGTCTTTACTTGTACTCGTAACATCATACTACCTGCCTTGCTATTATATTGTATATCTCCCCAACGTAAACTAAATATACTCCACGTACTTAAACCAGTAGTAAATAATAAATATATTAACAAATAACCTCGCTTGTCATCATACATACCTCTCCTCAATATACCCAATATCGTAACTATATCACTCATCCTAAATACATCACATTGTATCTTTTTTAACTGTGGTAACCCTCGTATTCCTATTACTATATTCTTAATCCCTATATGCTCCAACTCTCGATACAAAACTCGAATACTATCAAAATAACCATTAACAGTAGTTGACTTATATCCTTTGCTTATCAAATAATCCTTGTACCTTATTATGTCACGCTCTCCTATATCCTTTACATAATCTAATCCTATCTCTATCATTATATACTCACTGAACTTTTTTATCCTATAAAATAACTCCTTTCGTGTGTTTTCTCGCTTACTACTACCATATATCCCTATATATTCAACTAATTCACTTACCTTAATACTCTCACTTGAATACATTTTCTTATACTCGTTTTTTATACTTATTCCCATTTTTATACTTTTTTATACCAATCCTTTTTACAATATTAATATTTTTTTTAAACTTTTTTTTAAACTTTTTTTATATTCCTATGTTATTTTTTTATATGTAATACTTTTTTACCGTTTTTTTTATCGTATGTGGAGGATATGCATGAGTCAACCGCAAAATATACCCACCGCCCCAAATGGAAACCCGAAATAAAAACTGGGAGGGCTGTAAACTAAACCTGCGCTGACGCATTGTTATGAGTTCGGTATTAAAAGCTGATGACTACGTTGTGTAAAACCTAAAACGATGCGGATTAAACCGATGTAATACTTATATATTATAAATAAATGTAAATGTAAATTATTAATATCAATGAATTGCTTTATTGTTTAGTAATATTAGAGGAATATGAATTGTATTAGATTATATTATATTAATATGAATATAAATTTTATTATATATACAGGTATAATAAATATCAATTATGCAGGAGTGAATGTGGAGGATGCAAACGTTGAGGATATATAATAAATAAGATAATATATTCAGTTTTTTTTGATATATATTTATAGTGATTTACAGCAACAATCAGCAATCAAATAACTACCTATAATTATGTATATATTAGTAAAAAATATATGTATAACGATTTTAGTGTATGCCCTAATTCGCATTTTAAGGCATATTTAAGGCATTATTATTTTTGGGTAGGGTATTACTATGTTTTGTGTGTGATAATGGATATGAGTACCTTACAAAGCCTATTATACAAAAGCTATCATAACAATACTTTAAAGAATAAATATGCAGCACGAACCATAAGAATAACAATAGATAAAGTAGCAATACAAAATGATACGAATATCATTGTATATATTAACAAAAAACTAAAATTTATAATATCTGCCGTTGAATAACATATTAGGATTAACATAGAAAGAATTATTTTTTTTATATATTATATTTTTATCAATAAGTTTAGTGGATACTTTTGAGAAAGTAGATTTACACATATTACAATATTTATAATTAAAATTTTCGATAATTAGTTTATTAGGTTTAATTGTAAGCATAATATATTTAATTAAAATCAATTCGTTTTTAGTTAAAGTATCGAGTATTGATATTAGTTCATAGAATACTTTAATAAATATTTGTTTATCAGATATATGAATGATATTATTTTGATTAAGAGCTGTTAGTTCATGTAGTTCACCTGTGTCAATATCAGCAACTATTTTTTTGTTAATTCGTTTCATTTAAAGTATAAAATAAGGTATAAATATAGAGAAAAAAATAGTTTACTCTTACTTTAAGAATAGGTTATTTACAAGTAATTGATTTTCAGTTGATTAAAATGTTAAAAGTTTCAAATTTCGGAAATTTAGTTGAAGAAATCGGAAACTTTATATTATTATATATTATTAATTTTTTTAATTAAATAATAATGTTTTTACGTTGAATTATTTAAAATATTTTTAGATTAAGTTTTTTATTCACGCCAAGGGGTAGTTCACAATACATGGTAAAATACCAATAAACATTGATAGTTTGTTGCACGCTATTTGGCAGCGTCCCTAATGTCGCCGGTTGACAGGACAAAGTCTTTACGAATGATACAAACTTCATTTTCAAATGGTTGACTAAAATCGTATCTGTCAAGAGTGAATTTTGAAACGCCCAAATCTTTATTATCCAGGAAAATAGCAGCAAGCGAACCGTAATATTTATGTTCGCCTGTTGCCTTAATTGTTAAGTGAAATATTCTACGTTTCATAATTGCTGCATTTCCCACAAAAGGGTTTTGCGTTTTTTGTAATAGAAATATTGTTCCCGTCAACGTAATAGAATGTATGTTTAGCACAATTAATGCTGCCACACTTACTACAAGTGAATTTTTCTTTATTAAAGTATTTTTTAGCGGCTGGGATTTCACAGCCGCATTCTGCTTTTATCAATTGTCTTTCCGCCATGCTAACCCGTGTGTTTTTTTAATGTTCTTACCGTTTAATATTCTGCAATAAAAACCATCTGCATAAACGAAATCACCATCAAATTTTATTTGTGTTGGTGTCTCACCTAATTCAGAGATAAAACTTGCAATTATTTTCTTTTCGAGTTTGTTGTTTAAAGTTGTCATTTTGTTTGCTTTTGTGATACAAATATAAGGCGCTTATTTGTATTCACCAAATCTTTTTACAATTATTTTTCTCTAAATTGTAATTTTAACAAACTTTAACAAATAAACAGCGTGCAACAAATGTATTGGCAAAAAAGCGGCTGACGAATAAATTCTGAACATTGGAATTTCTAATCAGCAGCAGGAAGTTATTGAGCTTGACGTTCATTGAATTCCGCTTCTTCGCCAATACGTAACCGTTAGTGGCAAATGCTACGTTACTGCTTCTGTTTGACATTTTGCTTCTTTACAGCGTTATTCAAAACATTTTCCATCCATAAGGTAAGATTGCCGCCAGTTGTTTTATTTGCTTCATTCTGCCAATTCTTAATATCTTCTGCATTGAACCGTTTCGGAAGCATTGTATCTCGTTTTTTCTTTTCCATTATTATTTGGTTTTAACTTCAAAAATGTATTGCCATTCTTTTTCATAAGGTGTCCAAGTATGTTTTACTAAATCGTAAACACGAACATCATAAAGATTATCTCCTAAAGGTGTAACCATAACTTTAGTTCTGTTCGCTTTTAGTTTTTTGCCAAATAAATCTGGATTGTTCTGTTCAATAACAGCAAGTAAAATCTTTTTTACGTTTGCCCCGCTACATTTAGTTGGGCTTGTGCTGTGATATGATACTGTTGCTTTCATTTTTCTTTGTTTTAATTGATTATTGTAATGCAAATGTATATACAAAAACAATACAAACCAAATTTATTTTAAACTTTTTCCAAAATATTTTATAAATGGCTGAAAATGAGTGCTAAAAATCCGCATCAGCCACTAACACACGCTTGGCAAAAGTGGCGGTGCAGTACTCCGCTCGACATTTTCTGCGATATTCAACATTCGTTCTCCGCATCAGCATTCGTGGTTAAAATCGCCACCTTCGCCAAGCGTTTTGACGCTATATATTACAAAAATACTAAATGTTAAATAATGTTAAAACTAAAAAGGTTATTTGCATAATTAAAATAAGTGTTGTAAGTTTGTGCTATCAAATTAATTAATCACATCAAGTATATGAACAATGGTTATCAAAAATGAGAAAATAGTAATCACTTATAAATAATAGAAAAATGGAAAATTCAAACATCATCTTCAAAAACGACAACTTGGAAATTTTTTGGCAAGTTGGAAGCACTCCAATGAATGGAGATGCAAAAGGAGTAAAAATGAACTGCAAAGCGGTAAATCCAAACGATGGAAAAGAGTATGAAAAATTCGCTGGTTGGATTGGTTTATCGCTTGCTTTGCACAATGGGGCAAAAACACCTGGTTATATCAATGATGCAGCTTGTGATTTAATTCAAAAACACAAAGAGAAAATCTTACCTGCAATTATTGATTTTTTAGAAGCAAATGGGAAACAATATCGTGCGAAAGAATTTCGTGAAGCAAATGGAAGAAGTGCAGGTAATGGAGTTGACTTTAAAACTTCATATCCTTTCGGAGAAGGTCAAAGACAAAAAGTAAGAACAATGATGCAGAAAAACGCACCCGAATGCACAAACCACTTGTAAAATGAGAAAAAACATAGACTTATCTGTTTTTAAGCAGAAAATCCACACCAAAAGATGCAGATTTTCCGATTTGAGTAACTCAAGTGAGAAACCAAGACAAGACTTCCGAAGTGTGCAATTAAGCATCAGAAGTATATTAATACAAAGATATGAAAAGTATAACAATTAATAACGTTCGATTTGTAATTCAAGCGTTTGACAAAGACAATTTCTTTAATTTAAGTCCGATTGATAACGGTGATATTCATTTTGATAAGAAACTTGGATGTCTTCAATTCGATTTACGGCAGAAAAAAAATATCATTTTTCACACTGGTAAAGATAGTACCTATTCTTTGGATTTTATCTCAAAAATAAACATTCAGGAAGTGTCGTCAGAAGTTCACGCACTTTGTGAAAAATGACGGCTAACGGCAAAGTATTGCTGTCAGGTGGGGATTAAAAGAACTACTGCCCCATGATAGCACTAAAGTAAAATAGTAGTTCAATTGCTGAATTTGGAACGTCTGCCCCACTTGCAGCAATACGATGTTGTAGGCAGGCATAATTATTAAAATATGTCAAAACAAGAGTATAACAATATCTATGATGTTGTTTACAAAACAAAAAGCGGTAGAGCTATGGTTGCAAAACGAGTAGAAGCAAAAACCGCAAATGCAGCAAAGGCAAAAATAAAAAGCCAAATGCGTGCATCATCTTCGTTTGATAAAGTCGTAATGGCTATCAAACTATAATTATATGGCAAGTCGGCTTTGTCGGCTTGCCTATAACGTTTTGCCCGCTTTGCGCAGGGCTGGAAATAGAATTACAAATATTCAAAATTTATTCAAATGCAAAATAGAAATTCAAGAGTTGAGAATGGCACGTCTGCCAGCCTTGTGCAAAACGGCTTGTTAGGCGATGTTGATATGAAAGCTCTCAAATTAATGTGTTCCGATGATGAGTTACGAGAATGGATGACAAAACCATTTTCTGTCGGTAATCAAACTTGCGCCACAAATGGCTGGTCGCTCCTGGTGGTTGACAAGAAAAGCGATTATCCTGATATGTCCGATAAAACAAAAAGTGTCTATCCTGTTGAACTTTCATTTACAAACAAACTTGAAATTTCAAAAGTCAAAGCAGCGATTGATAAAATTCCTTTGATTGATTGTTTTGATAAAGTTGTATCAAAATGTAATGCCTGTTATGGCGAAGGCGAAGTTGAGTATGAATTTGAACACAAAGGAAGAACCTATGAAATTGAACATGAATGCCCTGTTTGCGAAGGCGAAGGACAAACTGAACAAGTAAGCAAAATACCAAATGAAAAAAAAGAAATTGACAGTTCAAAATATGTGAAACTTGGTGTAAATCGTCTAAATATTGAAAGGGTACTTGAACTTATCAAAGTTGCAGAATTGAAAGGTGTGCATGAAGTTTTTTATCAACTTCCTGTTGAGAATAAACCTGTCGCATTCAAAATTGGTGA
>Ga0208826_1000499_pt1 | contig 40786 bp, 42 predicted proteins | sample AD_UKC115_MetaG_FD_184451 | JGI IMG/M metagenome (GOLD analysis project Ga0208826, IMG submission 184451) | Active sludge microbial communities of municipal wastewater-treating anaerobic digesters from Hong Kong - AD_UKC115_MetaG (SPAdes)... | ecosystem: Engineered > Bioreactor > Anaerobic >...
ACGATTTGCGCTTCCGCGAAAATGGTGTTGGGAGAGAATTCCACCGCAGGAGCGCTTGTACTCATGTAGGAACGAGCGATTGTCGTCGTGTCGGCAGGCTTGGATGGCGTGACCGAGCCGTTCGCGAGCTGATACTCCCATTCACCGACCTTCAGCCCCATACGACAATACGCCTGTCCGCCAGCAACAACCTGTGTTGTGTCGCTGGCGCAGGAAGCGGAGGCGCCCGTATTTGAGTTGGTGACCGTCACTCTACACACAGATTGGGACACTGGCGTGATCGCATTCTGCGAGGACGCCGAATATGTGTAAAAACTTTTCGCGTTGTAGGTGTTGCCGTCGGAGCCAACGAATTGGATCGGGTAGCAGCCGAACGAATCACAACGAAGGGACGCGTACGAGTTCATGTAAGTGTCCCAAACCCCGTTCTCGCTGTACGTTACTGCCGGGAGCGCAGTCCGGCTTGTGTAGGTGACCGGCACTGTCGCCTTGCCTGTGATCGGGTCGATGGACGGAAGCGTCGGTGGTAGAGTAGGCGCACCATCGCATGAGACGGAATAGGTGTCTGCGTTGGAAACCGCGATCTGAAGTGGGGCGCTGCCGACGTAGCCGGCCACATCGGCACGCGCCGGGTTAGCGTCTTGAACATAGACCGGCTGACCAGTCACGCCGAAACTTGTGTGGAGAGCTGACGCGAAGCGCAGGAGCTTGCTCGACAATGCGAGTGGCTTCGCGGCCCAGGTTGCGGTGCAGGATGGCGATGGCTCAACGTACGCCGTACAGTCCTTTGAGTCAGCGCCCCATGCATTGTTGACAGTGACCTTACAGCCGCTCGGCACGGGGGGGATTGCAGTGCCGGGGGACGTGCTGACGAGCGAGCAGTTGGACTGCATCACGAATCCCGCGGGAAGGTTGGTTGCGGTGCACGTGAGTTGAGGAGTCCCAGTGACGGTGATGGGAATCGTTGAGGGTGCCGGAGTACCTACCGAAAAATTGGGCGCACTGATCGTCGGCGGTACCCCACAGGAACCCGCGCTTGAGCTCCATGCCTGGCCGGGTGGACAGGCTACGGTGGCACACGCTGGTGTCGATCGCGGGCCGGTCCCGGCGACGCCGACCCCGGCGACTGCGTAACACACAGTCTGCGGCGTCGTATAGGTTTGAGCGCAACTTGTTCCGCTGCTGCAAGGGGCACCCCCGGTGGGTGGCGTAGTGGCCGTCCAGACAACGGAGGTTGGCGCTGAGTCGCAAGTCACGTTCCACGTTGTCGTTTGGCCAGGGGCGCTGCTCGCGGGAGTAGGCGCAACAGTGCAAATCGGCACAGGGACACAGGAGACGCCGTTCCACGCTTGGCCGCTGGGGCAGGCGCACGTTGTGCTCGGAATCCATGGCCCCCAGGTCGGCGTCACCGAGTCGGCGCAAAACGTACGAGTCTCTGAAAGGGTCGAAATTTGGCCGCCAGTGCAAGCGAGACTGCCGCCTGGACCAGTAACTCTCGTCTCGGACTGAGGGCGACACGTAGCCGAAATGTTCACCCAGGCGCCTGAGTCGTTGATGTTCGGAAACCCAGGGGCGCCCCATGGACCCCAGAAGCCCGCAGGTTGGTTGTTTGGCGGAATGTAGTCGGCGTCCTTAGCTCGAACAGCGAAGGTGTAGGTGCCGGTTGCGGTGATGGTGATGGGAATCGTGCTGACGGTGGTTACTTTGCGGTTGTCATAGGTCCACGTCATGACTCCACTGTTGAACAATGGCTGAAACAATGCATTTTGCCCGGCCATATTGTGTCCGGTGTAGTCCAGCGGCGGTGCCGTCCACTCCCACAGAACAGGATAGCGGGTACAGATGGCCGACATGCTGAAGGTGAGCGATGGCTGAAGCACTGTATTGAAGTCGACGGCTGCTGGTGCCGAAAGACGGCACTGCGGGCCGTCGCCCGGAATCGGATTGGTGCCTTGTGCCATCCCCGTCAGTGGCACTACGAGCCCGGCAAGCACGGCTGTTGCGCGGCACAGGACAAAGCGACGGCAGATAGAGAAAAAAGCGGCAAACATGGATCGCTCAGCTGGTGGCATCGAGGCTCAGAGCATCGCGCTGTTTTGTGTGCCGCTGTTCGCAAATTCCGCTCCGTTATTGACTGCATTCGCATGTCGTCAGTTTTTCCCAGAGCGGGCACGGTTAGATTCAACGCCGGTGAATCCCGAGTTCAGCGAGACTAACTGCTGGGCGACTGGCTAGACGACACAATGCCGCCCCATCTATCACAACGTGCGGGGGATTCAGACAGATGCGCTTGCTGGTGGCATTTATTTTTCACGTGGCTGAGCTTCTTCCTCATCGGACGACCGTTTGCTGGGGCTCGAACAGTTGAATGAGTAGTTGCGCGTTCTTGCGTTTTCATGTTTTTTTTAAGCATGTCACGCAAGATGGTCAGCATTCATGAGGCCGCCAATTCCTGGCCCGAAGGCTCACAAGGCGCTACTGGATCGCTTGCGCAGGCTCTCGCGGAGCCTGTCGCGCAAGATGAAGGGATCGGCCAACCGCCGCAAGGCAAAGTCCAAACTGGCGAAGCTGCACGCCCGCATCGCCGCGATCCGCTCCGACGCCATGCATAAGCTCACGACGGACCTCACTCGCCGCTTCCACACCATCGGCATCGAGGACTTGAACGTGCGCGGCATGATGGCGAATCGGCATCTGGCCCGCTCCATAGCCGACATGAGCTTCTTCGAGTTCCGGCGGCAGTTGGACTACAAGGCAGCGATGCGTGGTGGCCTGGTGAAAGTGGCGGACCGCTTTTACGCCAGCAGCAAGACGTGTTCGGCTTGCGGGCACAAGCTGGAAATCTTGCCTCTGTCGGTGCGAGAGTGGACATGCCCGGCCTGCGGCGTGGTACATGACCGCGACGTGAACGCCGCGATCAACTTGAAAGACATGGCCGTGAGTTCCACGGTTTCAGCCTGTGGAGAGGAAGGCTCTGACCCGACGCGCAAGCGCCGGGTGAAACCGGCCTCGGCGAAGCAGGAAGTCAGCTTTGTTCCTGTTTAAGCAGGAATGAGCAAGTCTGACGGAACGGTTCGCACCACACCACCCCTGTCGAATTGCGACCGCGGGCAACCGAAATGCGAGTTTAGAGCCTCAAAATCAACGATGTTCGTGGCTACAAATTGTGTATTACGGCGAATGTGCACGTTTAACGTCGACATTCGCCCGAATACACCGCGAGCAGCGTCCAGTACTTCGGGTTCGGCCGATCAAGACACTGCGCGAGCCGTCATCGCGGAGGCAGTTGGCGAGGTGTTTTATGGCGAATGTGCGCTTAAAACTGCGACATTCGCCGGAATAGCTTAAAAATTAGGCAGTTTTTTTGGGTGTTTTTGGCCGAAATTCATGAATTTCTCGTTTTGGGCTTCGCGCGCGGACACCAATACCCGTCGCCGTGATAGGCACGACATATCGTGCACGGCGACACGTTCGTGCCTCCATGTCGTCCAATTCAGATTCCGACGACACGTCGCGTCACGCGTAACCGATGGAGTGCAGCGCGCACAGTCCTACCGGTATCCGGAACCGCGAAGCAGCCCCCGAGCGTCCGGGCCGCTGCTTGACAAGCGCTCGCCGCACGAGAAGAACTGAAGGCCGTTCTGCCATTAACCGGCAGGCAGTCCCTGCCAGTCGTTGACGTTAAGCCGGCTGAATCCGTCTACCACGCGGTCGCGTCGTAGCTCAGCGATGACTCGCAATTGCGACTGAAATTGCCACCCATTAAGGGAAATGGCCAGCCCGACAACGCCGTAAAGTCAAGACATCAAAGGTCTGCCCGACCATAACAGGGCGCACCAGGCGTCGCAACGCAAGTTGCGGCGGCCGATGATTTCCTGGCTAGTGTGCCGGGACCGTCAGGATCACTACTTCCTGGCGGGAGAGGTGGTCCTTTTTTTCGCCCTACGGGCAGAGAGGAACCGCCATGAATGACTTGATCCATGCGCTGGCGCTCGTCGCTCAGCTCGAGGAGTTCGGCAACTGCGAGCGTCTCGCACTCATTGCCGAGTACGCCGCTATCGCCGCGGAAAATCCCGCGCGCACTCCGCCGGAACGCCGGGATTTCCAGGAGGTGGCGAAGGCTGCCCTTCGCGCTTCAAAGCGCGCCCGGAAGTCTCGGCGCGCAAACGCTGTTGCAGCGGCGCGTCAGCTATCGCGTTGACGTCCCTGACTCGATCTTGGCAATCACGTCCAGGTCAGCAATGACCGTGTCAAGGTTGCCGCGAAACAGCGATTCCATCAGGTTGTCTGCTGCTTCAAGCTTGAAACTCTCCGGCTCACCGGGCTTTGCAACTTGCCGCAGGAGCGCCGCGAAGGCGTCGTCGTCTTTTCGTCTGCTCATTTCCACAGAGTACACCACCTCACCTTGTTCGCAACCGTCAGGACCATCCCTTCCTGGCGGGAGGTTGGTCCTTTTACTTCGCCCTTCGGGCAGAAAGGAACCGCCATGACAAATCTCGAAACAATTGCCAGCGTTCTCCCCACGACCGTTTTGGCCAAAGAGGCCGGGCGTCGCATCACGGGCAGCACCGGCTTCGACCTCAACGCCCTTCCCCCTGCAACCCGCGAGCGCTTCCTGGCGGCACAACGTGAATTCGTTGCTGCAACGAAGGACGCAATGCAGACTGCAGAGATTGCTCGTCTTGTTCAGCGCGGCGCGCTGTCGGTTGCGTAGGTCAAGATGTCCGTCGAACGCATCTCCAGGGCCATTGCCCGCGGAACCATTCCACTGACCACCGCTTTGCGCCTGCTGGCACATTGCGACGACTCCACAGAGCTCTACCACCTCCGTGTATCCATTCACGAGACGCTGGGCCGCATTCGCGCGCGCTAGCTCTTGCTGAAACCTCCACCGCGTCGCGGCACTTCCACGCCGCGCGAGCGGTGCGGACGTGCGCTGTGGGTTGCCAATATCTTCGGCGCGCGCGGCGCTGAAGCTCAGGGAAAAAATCATGCCCTTGATGATTAATGACGACGAGTTCGATGGTGTACCGGCCGAGGTTTGGGCGGCCGCCGCTGAATCGGCAGACACCGGCCTTTGATCTCGGCGGGCGCTTCGGCGCCCGTCTGCCTCCCCCGATACCTAAGCAAGCCTTGCTCAGCTACCGCGCCGCGGAAGGCTGCGAGCAGGTCACCACCACTTTTTCCTTCCGCGCCGCGGGAGCCAGGAGAAACCCAATGAGTCACGACACAGTTGTGGTCGACGCCGTCGTCGACAGCGCAGCCGAGCTGGAACAAGCAGGCGTCGCCGATCGCATGGCGCCCGGACCCGAGGCCGAGTTTCGCTTCAAGTCGGCAGCCAGGCGCACCGCGCGTTTCATCACCAAAGCTGCAACCGCGGCATGGGGGAGTAGCGTCGATCGCCAGTTGATCGCCGAGGTAGCGTACGGAAGGAACGATTCCGTTGCTGTCGTTGCCTCCATCACCAATCGAATGATCGGTCGGATGGACGCTGCGTACGCAGCTCGTGCAGCGTAGCCAGATGTAAACAAGGAAGCCCGCTCACGCGGGCTTTTTTGCTTTATGGCGTCGCACAACGACGGGCTGGATTGCGGAACGGATACGCGGCATCGAATTCCTCCCGAAACTCCCGGAAGAACGCCTTGTCCGTGCGCACGCCGGCGGCGGTCGCTTCAGCCGCTTTGGCTCGACCCGCGGCAAAGTAGCCGGTGAGGTAGTTCCTCATCTCCTCTTGATCAACGAGCGGCTTGCCCTCGACAAACACGCCGCGTTGCTTTTGATCGGCAAGCCAGTCATCACGCAGTGCCTGCATCTGTTTGATGCCTTCTTTGATGTCGAGCGCGAGCAGCGGGTCGACCGTAAAGCGCGGCACGTCGGGATTACCGCCGACAACACGAAGGCCTTGGGTAGGGGTGGCTTTGTCGTTCATGGGTGCACCTTAACACGACTGGCGGCACTTGCAAGCCCCCCAAATTCAATGCACCGATTCTGGTGCGCATCCGCTCTCCGCTCCGGCACGGAAGGGGGCCAATCACGCCCATCACGGGCAGACAGGAAACGGAAATGGAGTTCATCATGACTCCCGAGAAACCCCGCCGTTCAGGGCGGGGAGGTAGAGGGCCGACGCGAAGCGTCGGGAGGGTTGTGTTTGACCGTGCACGGCACTGTTAAAATGCACAGTATGGTGATCGTCTACCGCTACCGCGTGAAGTCGTTCAATGGCCTGTTGAACGCTCAGGCACGCGCGGTAAATTTCGTCTGGAACTACTGCAACGACACCCAGAAGCATGCGTTGAAGTGGGGCAAGAAGTGGCCGAGCGGCTTTGACCTGAACATGCTCACCACGGGCAGCGGCAAGCTGCTCGGATTGCACTCCGGCACCGTCAACGCGGTGTGCGAGCAGTACGCCAAATCGCGAAGTCAGAAGCGTCGACCATTTCTGCGCTGGCGCGGCAAACGCGCGCTGGGTTGGGTGCCGCTCAAGGGCCGTGATTTGAAACGCGAGGGCGATGACTTTCGCTTCGCGGGTAACACTTTTCGTGTGTTCAACAGTCGCGTACTGCCCGAAGGTAAGATCAAAGATGGCACCAATTTCTCGCGTGATGCCCGAGGCAATTGGTTTCTTAACATCGCTCTCGAAGTTGCCGATGTGGCTCAAAGACCCATCCACAACGGAATAGGTATTGACCTGGGCTTGAGAAGCTTCGCGGTGCTCAGCACCGGCGAAAGCATCGACCGGCCGCGTCACTTTCGGGTGCTGGAGGAGGCGCTGGTGCGCGCGCAGCGCGCGCACCAACGCCGTCAGGCGGCACACATCCATGCGCGCATCGCCAACGCGCGAAATGACTTCCTGCACAAGCTCTCGACCCGCCTGGTGCGAGACTACACCTTGATCGCGGTGGGCAACGTGTCCGCCGCCAAGCTCGCCAAGACTACGATGGCGAAAAGCGTCCACGACGCATCCTGGTCGACGTTTCGAAACATGCTCCGCTACAAAGCGATCACGCACGGCGCATGGTTTGAAGAGGTCGATGAATCGTTCACGACCCAAACCTGTTCGAGTTGCGGCGCACGCCCCGACTCGCGGCCGAGAGGTATCGCAGGTCTTGGAATAAGGCAATGGGTGTGTAGTAGCTGTGGTGATAGTCACGATCGTGATGTCAATGCCGCGAAAAACATTCTTGCCCGCTCGGGACATCGAGCGCCTGTAGAGGGAATCCTCGTCCTTTAGGGCGAGGGGGATGTCAATTTGAGGGTGTTGCGTGTCGCGCCCGACGCGCAACTGGAGAAGCCGGCGTGCCAACTCAACGCGAGCGTTGCCCAGGAGGCAGAGCTCGGACACGTCGAAACGGTGAAACTCGCGCTCGAGATTTCGACGTTCGCAGCCCGTCACCGTTGGGCGGGTGAATGGGCGCAGGTGCGGGATCTCATCCACAACGCGCGCCTGATTGCTCGGGCCTCCGAAGTTCGGGCGCTCTGAATCGGTGGCGCGGCTTGGGCAACAAGCCGCGCATCAAGCCAACACATGAAAGGACATTTGCATTGACTAGCAGACTGTCGCGTCGACCAAATGGTGGGCCTAGTGCGTCCCACGCCGAACTATCTCGTTGTTTGACAATCGTGGATGATGGTAGAACAATGCCGGTCATGAGCTCGCTGACGACCCGCTACGCGAAATTTGTCGAACTCGCCGTTGCTGCAACCCGAAAGGCTGCAGCGAGCGCGACATCGATACCTCCCGCGACAAAGGTGCCCGCGCCTGCCGCCAAGCGAGCTCCGCATGCCCGTCAGCACCGTCGCGCCGCCTAAGCAACGCACACTTTACATTTTTGCCGGACCGAACGGATCTGGCAAATCGACGATCTTCGCGGGTGCCGCCAGCGCACTTCCAGATGCCGCCGTCATCGTCAACGCGGACGTTGCCGGTCAGATGCTGCAGCGGCAGCGAAGCGAGTCCCAGTTGGGCGCACAAACGCAGTGGGATGCGGCTCACTTCGCTGAGACGCTGCGCTACTACCTGGTCGAGTGCCGCGTGAGCTTCGCCATCGAAACCGTGCTGTCCGACTTTGACCGCTGGCGTCGCTTGTTTGAGCACGCGATTTCCAGTGGTTACACGCTATCCCTCGTTTTCGTGACGACGTCCGATCCCAAGATCAATGTCGCCCGCGTCGCGAGGCGGGTCGCAAGTGGCGGTCATGATGTACCAGCGGACAAGATCGTGTCGCGTTATCTCAAGACCATGCAGATTTCGCTGCCAGCGATATTGCCGATGTGCTCGGACGCCATACTGTTTGACAACACTGGCGAGGAGGCGGTCGTTGTGGCGCGCAAGCGCGTTGGCCGTCAGCTCGAAATTCTGCGGCCCGATTGCTCGTGGGTCGCACAGCTCAAACCATAGTGACGCCGCACGCGGCGACACTACCGCGCCGCCAGGGGGCTCCCGCCTTGACACTCAGCGAGGGTTAGTCGCAACCGGTATGCAGCAGTAGGAGTGCAGCTGCACCAAATTTCAGAGAGAGTCAAAATCGGCCGCCTCCGGGCGGCCGTTTTTTTTGCCTTGCGCTGACTGGCCGACAGGGCGCGATGCCCACTTGGCGCGCGGCGGCCGAGAGGCGATTAGGTCCTGGTCGCCGCTAAGCGGGTCGCACGTCCGCCCAAAACTGCGCCTGGGCAAAGATGCGCTTGACTCGGTTGATCACGGCACTCGCGTCAGCATCGTCGAACTCGTTGACCGCGCTGATGATCGCGATTTCCTCGTAGAGCATGATGGTCTGCGCGCGGGCGTCGTATTCCATCAGGTGCGGATACTGGCGCGCGAGCCTGGCGCTCTCGCTTTTGCCAAGCTGAATGACACCCCGCGGGCACACCTCACCGGCCAGCAGACGCAGCCTGTCGAGTGACAGGCCCGACGCCAGCGCGGCGTCGGCGTCGCACAAGGCCGCGCGGCCCTCATAGGAAATCACCCGCCGCGCTGCCCATCCGTGGCGAAGCTCCGGCTTTGGACAAAAGCGGCGCACCGTCATTGGTCGAGCGGAGGCGAGCACCTCACCATCGACGAAGTAGCCGTTGTGCGCCAACAGCAGTGCACCCGCCACCATTTCACGGGTGGCGTTGGGCGAAGCCAACTTGGCGAACGACGCCTCTGAGCTCCACGTTGCCAACCATTCGCCCCACGGAACGCCGGCGGCAAAGTCCCGCGCGTCCAGCGCCATGTGGGCGTTCTCGCGGGTCAGCTGGCGATGACTGGGTAGGCCGCAGGCAATGTAGCGCTCGTACACCTGAGCCGCCATGACGACCGGAATGCGCTCGGCCGTCGCGAAGTCGTGCATGGCACGGCCCTGCGCAAGCAGCGCGAGGCCGTTGTCGACTTCCGAAAGTTCCGAGTAGACGTTGTTCATGAAGCATTTGTAACCCAGCGCGCCGAAAAGGCAAGCGAACGCGTTGCTTTCGCCATAAAGCAGACTCGGTCCAGCGCGTGCATTTTGGTTGCCGCCTTGAGTCGACGTGGCTGCAAAGTGCCTGAATGCACAACGCGGCGCAAATCGCAAATCACTACCGCATTCTGGCGGCGACATTGGAGCCGCTGCGCGTGGTCATCGACGACCCGCAAGTGGTCGAAATCATGGCCAACGGGCAGGGCGAGGTGTGGGTCGAGCGCGCCGGGGTCATGCACAGCATTGATCGCGAGATCAGCGACCAAGCTATTCAGTCAGCTGCGCTGGCGCTTTCGGCTCAAGCCGGACGCACGGCCATCGCTGGAACCGAGAGCGGCATGGTGGACGCCGAGATTCCGCTGGCAGCGGTCGCCTCGGCAGGTGCGGCGGGTCCGGGGAATATGCGCGTGGCCATCGTGTTGTCGCCTACGGCGCTACGCGGCAGCGCGATGTCGATTCGCAAGCACAACCCGCGCGTGATGTCGCTGGACGACTACCTGCAGGGGGGAGCGTTCTCGCGTAGCGGGCAGGGCAAACCAAAAGCAAGTTCCATCTTGCCGGCTTCGCTCGATGCCATTGCGTCGGGCGGCAACGCGCTTGTCGATCTCGTCCGCTGGATGGTCACCAACCGCAAGACAGTGTTGGTCTCCGGCGCCACCGGGTCCGGCAAGACCACCTTCTTCAAGGCGCTCATCAAGGAGATTCCTGATTCGGAGCGCCTGCTGACCATCGAGGACACGCCGGAGCTGACGGTGCACTCGCCCAACTATGTATCGCTGTTGTCCAACGCCCAAACCGGCGTCACGCCGCCGCGGCTGGTCAAGTTGGCGATGCGCATGCGGCCCGATCGCATTTTGCTCGGCGAGTTGCGAGACGCGACGGCGCTGGACTTTCTGGAGGCCGCGAACACGGGCCATCCGGGGTCGATCGCCACGCTTCACGCCAACGACAGTCTTCGCGCCCTCACCCGACTTGAAACGCTGGCCCTGCAGGCAGGCGTCGGCGACTCGCAATCCATCCGCTCGCGGATTCTGGACACGATTGACTTCGTGATCCAGATCACCAAGGACGGCCAGCCAGGAATGATCGAAGAAGTACTTCAGGTCACGCAGGGCGGCTCCGGTCCCGACTATCGAAGTCGGGCGCGGGTTCTGTTTTCCCGTTACGCACCTTCTGGAGCTCACCCATGACCCCCCTTGCGCCCGCTCTCAATGCGCCGCTTCCCGTTTTTCGGACCGACCGCTTGCGCGACGTCGTCCGCGATTGGCTGCCCGTCCTCGTGGTGGTCGCGCTCGCACTACTGCCTCAGCTCGTGATGGCACAGACTTCGTTCGACTCGACCACGTCCGGCATTGACAAGGCTGTATGTGCCTTTCTGAAGGTCATGCAGAAGTTCGGCTTCTACATCCTGATCGGCAGCCTGATCATCATCGCGTTCCTGATCAAGCTGGGCGAGGGTCGCGACCTGATCATCCGGGGCATCCAGATTATCGGCGGTATCTGGATCCTGCTCAACGTGGTTGCGATCGCCGACATCCTCACCGGCGGCAAGCTGTCCGCATCCTTCCAGTGCACCCTGACCTGATACCGTGCGCCGGGTAAACACGATCTACCGTTCGCTCAACGAGGAGCGAATGTATGGTGGGGTGCAGCGGGACCTGGCGGTCTACAACGCCGGTTTCGCTGCCATCGCTGTACTCGGCCTCGGTTGGCTCTGGTGGCTGGTCCCGGCGATCGCGGCTCACTTCGTGATGCGCAACATCAACAAGCGGGATCCAAAGATTCTCCAGGTGTACTCGCGCTACGCGCGGCAGGGTGACCGCTATGACCCGTGGCCACGCATCGACGCCAAACGCGGACTGCGCCCGCGGGGATTTTCCAGAGGTATGCTGTGCTGAGCACCGCTCAAGTCATCCAACAAAACCGCGCCGCCGCTCGCAGCACGTGCGAATTTGTGCCGACCATGCTGTTGCTGACCGATGGGGCGGTGCTCAACAAGAACGGCAGCCTCACCGTCGCCTTCTCGGTGTCTGGTGTCGACCTGGAAGGCAAACTACAACCCGCCTACGACGCGGTCGCTACCAACCAGGAACACGCCTTCGCCGCGTTCGACGATTGCGTCACGCTCGACCAGTACGTCGATCGCGCGATCACCACCGAGTACCCGGAGGGGGAATTCCAGGACGACGTCTCGGCGGCCATCGACGGCGTCTGGGCAGAGCAGTTCGCGCAAGGGCGGCAATTTCGCAATCGACTGCTGCTGTCATTCACCTATACCCCCAAGAAGTCCGGCGATGGATTGTTTGATCGCGTCGCCGCGCTGGTGACACAGCAGGGTATGTCCTGGTGGTCGGCGCTGGGCACAACGATCAAGGGGTTCCTGTCGGTCAAGGCTGAGATGTCCTACACAGCCGACGAGATCGGCGGCTACCTGCGTCGGTTCGAAGAACAGCTTGGGAGCTACGCATCGGCGTTCACCAGCGGGCGAATACATCGGCTGACTGGGTCTGATCTTCTGGGCGCGCTGTATCAGCGCATCAACTTTGGCGGGGACGCTGAGCGCGTACGGCCGCCTGATGCGCCAATCTACCTCGACAGCCAGCTGACCGCGACAACCTTCCAGGTGGACCCGGACTCCGCGCAACGGCTGCTTCTGCTGGGTGATCGGATTCGCTACGCCGCCGCGGTCACGGTAAAAGAGTGGCCGACTTCCTCCTATCCCGGCATGCTGGACTATCTGCTCTCCCTGCCGTGTGAGTTCACCATCCACCACAGTTTCCGGTTTGTCTCGTCGCAGGAGGCTGACAAGCACTGCACAAAGATGGAAAAGCACCATCGCGACCTGGCGGTGAAGTTCAAGGACATGATTCGGCAGGGGGTGACCGGCCGCGAGCCTGATCAAATGGATGAGGGACGCCTGACGCTGTCGGCTGACGCCGCGTCCGCTCGCGCCTCCATCGTCTCCACAGGCGAGCGATTCGGCTGGTACCACTTTTCCGTGGTGGCGTTTGGCGATACGCCTGAACAGCTGGAGGCGGCGGTTAGCGAAATCCGCAAGGCGATTGCCCGGTTCGAAATCGTGTCAATACGGGAGAGTCTTGGCCTGTTATCAGTCCTTGCGGGAACGATCCCTGGCAACACTGACATCCTGGTGCGATGGTTTTTTTTTTCGGCCAGCGCGTTCGCCAACCTGATCCACCTGCGCACCGTTGCCAGCGGTCGGCTTGACAACCCGCATTACAGCGAGCAGGCACGGAAGTTCATGCCGGCGTTGGCAGCCTTTCCGACCCAGCACAATACTCCGTTCTTCTTCAACTCGCATGTCGATGACCTGGGCCACGCCATGATCGTCGGCCCGCCGGGTGCAGGCAAAACAGTCATGGCTTGCTTCCTGCAATCCCAGTTTCGCAAGTACATCGGCGGCCGTGTGTATGTCTTCGACAAAGACCGCTCTTGTCGCATCACGACGCTCATGCACGGCGGGCAGCATATCGATCTGACGGCCGGCCAGGCTAACGGGCGCATGAACCCGTTTGCGCTCCTTGGGCAACGTGACGAGGCGGGCCTGATCATTCACTTTGACTGGCTGAGCCGCTTCACCCGGTACCTGCTTGAGGCGCTCAGCAATACCAATCTGTCGGCTGCCGACGGCGACTACGCGGCAGTCGAGCGAGCGTTGACGCTCGCGGCGGCGCTCGAACCGACGCTGCATAACCTGTCTACCGTGGCATCGAGTATGCCGAATCACTTGCGAGCACGCATTCAGCCGTGGCTACGCGGGCAAGAGAAAGGCCACTTCTTCGACAATGACAGCGACGCCTTTTCGCTCGGTGACTACAGTTGCATCGAGATGGGGGCGTTGCTTGAGCGTGATCCGGTGACCGCCATGGCGGTGCTCGATTACGCAGTGCACCGAATTACCGGAGCATTGGCTGACGGCTCGGTGGCGCCGACCCTGATCTACATCGAAGAGGTGTGGTTCATGCTGAAGAACCCGAAGTTCGAGGCCATCATCGAGAACTGGCTTCGCGTCCTGCGCAAAAAGAATGCCGTGCTCTGGTTCGCGACGCAATCGCTCTCTGAACTGGCGGGTTCCGACATATCTGCGGCAATCATCAACTCAATGCCAACGAAGATATTCCTGCCCAACGAGGAAGTGCGCTCGGATCTCAATTACCGCCTCTACACCCAGTCCTTCGGCCTCAACGATTCGCAGGTCGAGCAGATTCAACGCGGCATCAGAAAACGCAATTACCTCATATCACAGGGGGGTATTTCGCGCATGGTGTGGGCGCAGTTCGATCCCACAATACTCGCGTGCCTGCGCTCGGACAGTCGGGCACAGAAAGTATTCCAGAACTGGTACCAGCAACGCGAACACGTCGCCGACTGGCGCCGCAAGTACATCGAGGAGTTGTGCAGTGAAGCCTAGCAATTTGCGTGTTAGCCCCCTGTTTGCCGCCATCGCGCTGGCGTGCGCGGTCGCCACCATTCCCAACTCGAGCGAGGCGAGCGGGGCGGTCGCGGGTGCCACGGAATACACTCAGGTAGCGTCCTGGGCGCAGAACTTCCAGAACTTCGCGCAGCAAATCACGACCCTGCGCAATCAGCTGCAAAGCCTCAAGGATTCGCTCGACGTCGCCAAAATCATGAAGCAGGAGCTCTCGTCGGTGACGGGGCTGATGCGTGACGCGCAGTCGCTGGCGTCGACGGTGCAGGAAATTGGCTCCATGAAGAACGACATCACCAGTGCGCTCGGCGCGCTTGATTCGCTGCGCTCGTTGGCCGACACCCGCTTCCTCGAGATTTCTCGCTTCAAGGACCAGTTTGGCAATCGTCGCTCCGTGGAGGACTATTTCATCGAATCGATGCGTAGCCACCAGCGCGATCACAAACTCAACCAGGTACTGCGCGATCAGGAGGCAGCGACCATCAAGCGCCTGGAAGAGTCAGGCAAGGCGATCCAGGAGCATGCCCGCAAGATTCCGACATCGGTCGGGGTGCATCAGGCGGTGCAGTTGATGTCCACCCAAATCAACAACCTGGCGGCCATGACCGCGGACGTGAACCGGATCACCGCTGCCCGCGCGTTGAAGCAAACCGAGCAAGACGACCTGGATACGGCAACGCGCCAGCGGTTCCAGGAAGCTGAGCGTGATCGCCGGCAACGCGCGCAGCAGCAACTCGACGACAGCATCAGTCGCTTCGAACGCGGCATTCGCTAGTCAAACGGTGCGCGCCCGACGCGCGCCGACACCAGGACGATACACATGACCCACGACACCCGCCGCTGGGCGCTGCTTGCTGCGCTCGCCCTTTCCGTGCTTCTGGTCCCTGACGCCATGGCGCAGGCCGCAGGCAACGGTATCGACAAACTCAACAGCGTCGCTGGTGCCATTAACGCGGTCGAACGAGCGTTTATCAGCAAGGGCAACTCGGCCGCTGGTCCGATGGTGACCTTTGCGATGAAGTTGCTGGCTGGTGGCTACGCGTTGATGTTGTCGTGGTTGACCCTTGAGTGGTTCTTCGATGGACGCGCGCTTCCTGCTCTGTTCGGCACCTTTCTCAACCTCACATTGCGATTTTGTTTGATCATGGCGTTTTTGGTCCCCGTGGCGGGGACGTCGGGCTATTCGACGGCTATTGGCATCGTTAACGAATTCGCCAACACTGCGCTGAATGCGGTCGGTGGCTCCGGGTTTTCCACCTCGGGAGATGCCCTGACATCAGTGCTGACCAACATCGGTAAGCCGGCCATCGCAGCTTTGCGTGACCTCTACAAGGGTTACATGGCAAGCCAGGGGGTGCCGAACGGAATTTTTGAGTCGCTGACCAACATCCCGGGTCAGATCACGCTCTTGTGTGCGCTCGCTGTGGTTGGCGTCGCAGTGCTGATAGCTCTCGGGTACGCACTGTTCAATGTCGCCAAGACCTTCATGTACGCCGCGGTGGCCTTTGGATTGGGGACCGCACTGGGACCGATGTTCATTGGTCTCTACATCCTGCCCCTGACCAACGGCTTCCTGATGCACTGGCTCGGCTTCATGCTAATTGCCGCATTCGTCAAGGTGGTGGCTGCGTTCATCGTCGGCGCAGTAGCAACGGCGATTCCTAGCTTGGTCGCCTCTGTTGCGCCTTCGGCCGCAGTGGGCGAGCTCACGATCATCGATGTGCTGTTGTCCTGCTTTGCGCTGGTGCTGCTGATGTTTGTATTCGGGTGGGTGCTCGGCTCGATCATTTCTCTGGCCAACGCGATCCTGCCTGGGAGGATTGGTGAGGGGCCGCGCGGCGGCGTCGCCGCTGCCACCATGGCGGTCGTGGGTACTGCCGTCGGCGCAGCGGTCGGCGCGGTCGCCAAAGGTGCTGCGAGCGCCAAGGCCGCACGTTCTGCGTCGAGCAGCGGCGCTGGCGCTTCCTCTGGGGGGGGCGGTGTGGCGGGCGGGGGTGGCGGAGCAGGTGGCGGCTCCGGCGGAGGGGCTACCCCCCCAGTCAACGCGCTCGTCAGTTCAAACGTTCCCGTGGGCGCCAACGCAGCGAACGCCGGCGGGGCGCAACCGAGCGGCGCATCACCAGCGGCCCAAGCTGGGGTCCAGGCGGCAACCCAAACCGCAGAGCCGGACCCCGCGTCTACCGGAGAATCAAGCCCGAAGTCCTCCGGCGTGGCGGCACGACTCGCCTCCGCGGTTGGCAACGGCGTAATGGCCGCTGGTAAAGGCGGCTGGCGTGGCACGCGGGCGGCGGCGCGGGTTGGGAGCGCGATGACCAACGCAGCGTTGTCCGGACGCGTCGCCGGGTCCATGGACGCAGGCTACAAGGCAGGCTTCGGCTCGAAGCTGAGCACCCCGGAAAGGCCAAGTACTGGTGCCAACGAAGCCACGCGCACGGGAAGCGACAATGCGATCAAGCCGCAGGCCGAGGGGCAGGGCACCGTATCGCCAAAGCAGACGGTGAACGCAGCCAACGGCGCGGCGGGCAACGCTGAGAGCCTGGCTGCCGCTCGCAACCGGTATGTCGCCTCCAAGCTTCGCGCGGCCAACTCGGCCTGGCGCCGGGATACGGGCGGCGCGATGACGCAACCGATGGCGCAGCGAGTTCAGCAAGACGCGGAAGCAAAGTGGGACAGCAAGTCAGACGCTACCCGCGATCGCTACGCCGAGAGGCTGGCCAAGTCTGATGCCGCGGCGGCAGACTCAAAAGCGAACAACCCATCCACCTCGGATTCACAGCCATCTAAGGAGTAACCCGTGAGACCACCAGCCAACCTTTTCGGGGTGTCGACTCCCGTATACGAGGCGATCAACCGCTGGCTTGTACGGGAAGCGGCCCTGGCACCCGACGAACGGACACCGGCAGGGGTATTTCCGGATCAATTCAACGCGCCTTGGCGGGTTGCAGCGCAAGCCGCATTCGCCCGCGCGTGGATGGAAACGCCCTATTTGCTGCTGGCAGGTGCTGCGGCGCTCGTTGTACTGCCATTGCTCGTTTTTCTGTCCTGGGTCTGCCGGTAACGTCGCAGTCGCAGCCGGCCACGCGATACCGATCAGCACGGACGGCCGATCGAGGTACCCGCATCCGGCTGGCCGCAGCTTTCACTTGCTCAAGATCGTCCGCAGCCCCGCTTTCGGGTGCTGCCCCACGAGGCCAGGTTCGCACCTATAACGCCGCTTGTTCGACGCTTACTCCGCAGCAACCGGGTCCTGGTCGATCATGTCGCATTGCCCACGCCCGGTTACAACATCGACCAGTTCGATAAAGCGCGGACGATTGGCGCGCCTACCAAAATTGGCTTTGCCGTATGCACGTGCCACTTTCTCCGCTCCACCGACGGTGCCAACGTACTCTTTTGGCGCCAGCACCGCGGATGAAATTTACGCCGTGTACCGCCATGTACGACGCTCCCTGGAAGTCCAGTGCGCACCAAATTCACTGGGCGCGCTTGCCGCACCGTCCGGCGCGAGCTGTACAGTTGGCTTTGGCCGATCGTCCACGCAGCTTCTATGTCGAGTTTCGGGATGGTCAAGCACCTCGCTGGAAATGCTTTCTGCGCGGTGGAATCTAAGAATTGTCTCATAGCAGAACGCCGACGCGTTACCGCGCGGCCTCGCAGCATCAGGTGCCTCCGCACGGACACGACAATTTGGTCGCGACGACCCCCGATGGGACGATGTGCCCCGATGAGCAGCAGCTTCGTCGTTGTGCGTCCACCGCGCGCCAACCGCTCCGGAACTCCGTTACCATCGGTGGCGTTGATTACAGGCGGAGTCCGATGTGGCGACTGTTGCGATCGCGGGTTATGTAGGTTTGGTGGTGCGGGGCAAAGTAAGTCACGCGCACCATCCGGGCAATTTGGAGCAACACGCCGACTGTATTCTCTCCAACGGAGCACCCGTCGGCTTTTATGGTACCGGTGGAGGTAGCAGTGGCTCGATCGGAATGGGGATGTCCGGCGTCGTTTGGGACTACGCCGGAATGCTCGTACATCGACCATACTATGTTGATGCCGCAATGGCAGCTCGCTACGGGGTGCATTCGACCATTCTGCTCGTGCGCGTAAGTGGCACTGAAGCGACGGCTTTCGATGCGGCATGGACGAGCATGCGCTCGTCGCCTGGAGGCTTCAATATTGTTGGAAACAATTGCTCGACGCACGCGTCGAATGCGTTCATCGCCGCTGGTATTCTGCGCGGCGGCATTCCTGGACTCGATACCCCTGACCATTTGTACGATCAACTCTACGCACTGCCGCGAGCGACTCCGGTGTATTCTGGCTTTGTCGGCTTCACACCTGCCGGTGCTTCCTTTACGGTGACCGTGTAGTGAATTCCGCACGCTTCTTTGGGGGATGCGCCTATGCCTCAGCGTTCACTGCTGCTGCTACTCTCACAAACCTTACTGCTTGGAGCGTGTATGACTGACAACACGATCAATTGGGAATGGCCTGGCGGGCGGGCACCGGACAAGGTGGTCAGAGTTCGCGTATTGGAAGTAACGCCGGAATCCAGGCGATGGTTCGGGATTGGCAATTCACCTTCGTTGGCGAACGCGATCCCTGATCCGGTGCGCATACGTGTTGAGCCGGTTCCTTCCGTCGAACAACCGCAAGACGTCTTGGCCAGTGACACGCTTCGGATTCCGAAGCTCGAGCTTGGCAAGATCGAAGTCGGTGCTACTGTTGATCTGTCCCTTCTCGGACCGAATGTTGTCATTGCTTTGACACCTGCTTCTGCCAATTAAGTCGCGACGGATCCTGGCAAGGCAGAATGAAAAATCCAGCGCGGCCACGGGCTCGATTTGCTCAAGCAGTCCCAAACAAATCCTGATCGTGCAATGAACCGGCGGCCTCCGCAAGGTCCGGGGCGAGCGCGGCGATGCGCCGCAATATGCGCTGCCGCAGAATTCCCCGAGCGAGGCGAATTCCGGGGACGCCGTAGTAGTCGTCCAGGCACTCAAACAGTGGCGCCGCCTTGGCCAGACAAAACTCCACCGCGACGCGCTCCCAGCCAAAGGGTCGACCCTGATCGTCGGCAAAGCTGGCCTGCCCTCCAGCGCATGCGGTTCTCACGAAACGCGTGAAATCGTCCGGGATCGCCAGCGCAGTGATGTCGATGGCCCCGGCGATCGCGATCAAGGCCTCTCTCGATGCACTTGACGCATAGCGCGCACTGGCGGCAGCAGTCGATGCCTGGGCGCGATCCAGCGCCGTCGCAAACGCGGGTTCGCACTCCGCGAGCAGCACGCGCTCAATGCCATAGAGGTACCGCGGCCGTCGGGGCGGTTCGCAAGGCACGGCATGATCGTGTGGGCCGAGCAGCCGGCGGATCATGGCTGGAGTCCAGCCGCGACGCCGCAGTTCTTTCCTCGAAAACCAGCGCTGATCAAGAAGGTCTGCCGGCTGTTCCGATGCTGGTTCAGGCACTACGCGCTGTCCTCCAGGCCGGCGCTGAACGCTGCCCAAAGGCCCGACGCTGAGGGAGAGGGCGGTTGTGCAGCCGCTGGTGTTGGGGGCAACGTATCCGGCGCTTCTTGATCAGGCTCAACCCTGCGCGGCGAGGTTGGTGGGACCAGCACGTCGCGGCCCGGGACGGAGGATCGCCGATTTGTAGTTGGTATCGGCGAGTGGGCCTCGGGTGTCGCGGTTTGCTCAATCGCCGCAAACGCCGCGGCGCGGCCCGGTTCACCCAGCGCAACCGCCAGAATTCGCCGAAGCATGGCGGCCTGCGCTTTCGTCCCAAGCGGCGCAAATAGGGCGTACGCGGCCGGGTCGGTGTCGGCGTAAACGTTCACCCGCAGGGCGGTCTTGGGCCGGGTGGATCGGTGAGTCGCCATCGTAGGCTCACTGCCGATCAAGTACGCCGTTGTCGGCCAACAGCTGGAAGCCGCGAATGTTCGCCAGGTGAGGATCACGTACCACTTCGACCGGGATGCCATTCGCCGCCTTGGTAACCGCCGCCTGGTAGAGCGTCGCACCACCCCCCATCAGGAGAATCGACTCACACATGTCGAGCGAACCCACCCGATGTAGAACTTCGAGGAAGGACTCAGCAGCGAGCGCGTCAATCGTTGCCTGATGTGCCTCACGAAATTGTTGCTCACCCCGGAACCGAAACGGCACCCCCTGGGTCACCATGCGGTCGACAGCGGATACCAGCATCAAGTCCTGTCCGAGGCCATGACTGTCGCCGGTGATGCGTTCGATCAACATGTCAACGAAGCGTGCGACGCCGTTGCTGGAGGAGCCCGATACCGACGCATTCACCTTGGCGCCGACCGCCAGCACCCAGTCAAGGGTACCGTAGCCGACATCAATGAGCAGCCGGGGAACCGCCAGCGGTACGCTGCCACCTGAAGCATGCAGGTGGTAGGCAAGCCCTCCGATCGGCTGCTGCACGACCTGCAGGCGTTCCACCGGCACGTGGGTAGCGTCGAAAGAAATGCCGCTGCCGAAGCGCGCCTGCAGCGCTTTGCGGGCGTCCGCGTAGTTACCCACCGGCGTGCCGACGACCAGGCGTTTGAGCTTTGGGACGCGCATCATCTTCACTGCGGCCGCCATGCAGACGGCGTAGGTTTCGCTGTCGATGTAGCCATCGCCGCGCACTCGTGTCGCGGTACGCGGCGCGGCTGTTTCCGGCTCATCTGACACGCCGTACAGCGTGTCGCGGTAGTTCACGGTCATGACTTTAGCCGAAGCGGCTCCGTGAACAACTTTCGGGTTGCGCCACGGCAGTGACTGGAAGCTTTTCACCTCGCTATTGCCTGTTGCGACCTTCGTCCATCCATAGCCAAGATCGATGGCGCGGTTGAGTTCGCTTGCGGGGGCGGTGTCCTGGGTATCTTGCATGTCGGCTGCCGGTTCTGAAAACTGCAGTCTGGGCCAGCCTGAGCACCTGGCTTGCTCGAAATGCGGCCAAAGGCAACGCGCGTTCGTGAGAAGAAGCGGCGCGCGCTGCAGGTGTTGCCCAAATCGGCCCAATTTGGTCCGTTTCTGCCCAAAACGGACTGATTCGGGCAGTTCTGGTCAGTTTCTGCCCGAAACTGCCCAAAAAGGACCAAAACGGGCAAATCTGGTCCGTTTGACAACACGAGCCGTGCGCGGCCGGCCACCGCGTTGTTGCATGCGTCGGTGGGCGCATTGATCCCACCTTGACTCCCACTGCCGAATGAGTGTTTCTCTCGTCGAGCTCGCAGCTCTGGTCTCGTTCGTGATAACGGATTCGAGCGCGCGCCGGACGACGAGATGGGGCCTTTTTTTGCCATATCGAAATGAGCATCGCTGCAGGCGGCTTTCCCCGAAAAAGGCCCCCGCTTTCTGCTAGTATTTCGGTATCCATTGCGACCATTGCGTCGCGCACGCCTGCACCAGCTACGTTGGTGCCCGCAATACTCGCCGGCCTGCCCGGCTCGCCGTTGAGGCGGGGTCACAGTTGCATAGGTTCGGACCTCCCTGCGGCTCCCTGATCCCCACTTCGAGGCGAATCCCTCACGGGAGGTTTGCTTGTTCTCCAGCGCGCCTGATCCGCGCGTTTTTTTGGGGGGCAACGCAAGGCCTTCCGAACTTCACACCGTCGGCTCAGTAACCAGAGTGATTGCTAGATCACGAATTGGCGAGCCCTCCAGCGTAATTTCACCCAACTATGTAGGGAAAAACTCGAGAAAAGTGATGAGCCGACGCAATGAAGTACGGCGTATCGTTCCTTTGCTACTGGTGCCGCGAGGTGCTGGATGCGTACCCATACCGAAGTCGGTGAGGGGATAAGGGAGCAAGACAATAGAAGGGTGGCGACCCTTCCCAAACCCGCGCGGAGCGAGGGATTGGGAGAAACGCTGACTTCCGTGAAAGAGCGGACCGACATTCCGAAAGGGGTGTTTATCCGGCCGGCAGGCTGGGTGCCCAGTGGATCTGACCCAGTGAAACTGTCGGGGAGAGCTCGTTTAAGTAGGGTGATGGAAAACAAGTGGCGTGAGAGGGCATCCCTGCGGGGATGTTTGTGCTTTTCCGAGCTTGCATGAGCTGCGAACTCTGCGGTTCGTTGTGGATGGGCCACAAAATCGTCTAACGGCTACGAGGCGATCTCGAGGCACGATCATCAAGGATACAGCGTGCAATTGCAGTGTTGCGGATGTTGTGGAGGACGCATAATCAGCGGGTAGCTGGTTGGACGCGGGCTCTAGGTGTCCGGCACACGTGATTGCAGAGTCGTGGGCCGTAGTCAACGAAGTTGATGCTCCGGGAACTGGTTCCCCCATTCTGTACGGCGAGCATGACCTACCTATATCAAGCCCTCACGCAACGTGTAGACGAGTGGCGCGCATCGAACTACGAATCTGAGCACTTTCCAGCGATAGGAGAGATTCTGCAGTTTGCGTATGACGAGGCCGAACTGGGGCAGCTCAGGTATTTGCGGCGCGCGCAGTTTCGTGCGCTGGAGACGTATTGGTATCTTCGGGTCGTGCTCAACACGCCGCGCATTGCCGAGCTGTATGCCGACCTGTTTCCGAAGGTTAGGGAACGGCGAGAGGCGATGGGCCTGACTCACCGCGACATCGTGGACTTGATTGCGGACGAGGGGCTTGAGAGCTGCCTTGAGCGTGTCAAATGCGACGACGCATTCGTTCGCAAGTACGCTTTGGAGAGCCTTCGCGAATCCCTGACCCTGGATTACGCCAGCTACATCCTTGCACTGGCGATGGGTGCCGGCAAGACGATTTTGATGGGATCTATCGTAGCGACTGAGTTCGCCATGGCGATGGAGTACCCCGAGGGTCCGTTCGTGCAAAACGCGCTGATCTTCGCGCCTGGCAAGACCATTCTCAGTGCGCTACGCGAATTGTCGGATGTGCCTTACGACAAGCTGCTTCCGCCGCGCATGTACAAGTCATTCGCCGCGAGCCTGAAGCTGACGTTCACGCGCGACGGTGACAAGCAGATACCGATCGTGTGGGGCAGCAACTTCAACGTCATCGTCACAAACACGGAGAAGATTCGCATCCAGAAGCCCAACGTGCGCAGCCACGGCCAGCAGGTTCCGTTGTTCGCCGGCACGAAAGAGGAAGAGCAGACCGAGCTTGCGAATCTGAGGCTGCAGGCAGTGGCATCGCTGCCGCACCTTGCCGTCTTCTCCGATGAGGCGCACCACACCTACGGCCAGAAACTGCTGGGCAAGTGGGAGAGGGACAAGGAGACTGGCGAACTGGTCTTCAAGGGCGACGGCATCAAGAAGGTACGGCGGACGATCGACTACCTGGCCGAGGAAACCAACCTGATCGTCGTGATCAACGCCACCGGCACGCCGTACTTCGAACGCCAGCCCTTGCGAGACGTCGTGGTTTGGTACGGGCTTGGGGAAGGCATCAGGGACGGTGTATTGAAGGAGCTGGCGAAGAACATCAAGGTGTTCGACCTGGCTGACGACAAACCTGGCGACGCCGACACGTTGGTGTCCAGCGTGATCGAAGACTTCGTGCGCGACTACTGGGCCGTGAGCCTTCCCAACGGTGCGCCTGCGCGCTTGGCCCTTTACTTCCCCAACATCGAAACCCGCGACGAACTACGTGGCGCTGTCGAGACTGCCCTTGCTCAACGCGGTATCGGCACCGACACCATCCTGGCAGTGGATGGCAAGAGCATCGAAGCCACGCGGCGCCAGTTCGAGGCCGTGGCCCGCAACCCCGAAGCGCCTGAACGGGTGCTGCTGCTGGTGAACATGGGCACCGAGGGCTGGAACTGCCCCAGCTTGTTTGCGACAGCGCTGGTTCGCAAGCTGGCCAACAGCAACAACTTCGTGCTGCAGGCGGCCACTCGCTGCCTGCGCCAGGTGCCCGGCAACAAGCACCCGGCCCGGGTGTATCTGACGGACAGCAACCGCAAGACGCTGGAGTCCCAGTTGGCCGAGACGTACGGCACCTCGCTCAAGGACTTGGACGCCCAGCAGGCTGAACGCGTGGAGCGCGAAATCGTGCTGCACCGGCCCCACCTGCCGCCCCTGCTGATCAAAAAGCGCGTGCTGCGCTACCGCCGAAAGACCGACACGGGCACGGTCTCACCGCTGCACCTGACCGTGCCCGACGTGGCTGCGCCGTCCGGCGTGACCGTGGCCACTTTGACCCCCGTTCAAACGGCGGCGGGCACCACCACGTTGCAGAAGGTAGACGGCGGCGACGATGTGTTGCCGACGCCGCCGCCCGAGCTGGACAGCTACGCCGCCGCCGCCGAGTTGGCCGCCAACTACCACCTGGCCATGGCCGAGGTGCTGGTCGCCTTGCGCAGCGCGTATGGGGTGGGCGCCGAGATTCCGGACTACCACCTCGCTGCGCTGGGCCAGCAGATCGAAGCCCAACGGTCGGACTACGAAGAGCACTTCGAAGAAATCGACGTGGCTATCGCCTTAGTCAAGGCCGGGGGCTTCGAACTGTCAGAGCGGGCGGGGCAACCCATCTACACGGCCCGCATCAGCTTTGCGAAGGAACGTGAGGCGCTATACGTGATGGCGACGGACACGTCAGACGCAGTGCACGCCCTGGCCAGCAGCTTCCACTACGAGGGCTACAACTTCGACTCGGGACCGGAGGCGGACTTTTTGCGTTGGGCTCTGGCCCAATTGCAGGAAGAGGGCCATGAGATCGAGGGTGTCTGGTTCACCGGTGGAATCACCGACCCCAGCAAGACAGACCTCTACGCCGAATACCTGGGCGACGACGGTCGGTGGCACCGCTACACCCCTGACTTCGTGCTGCGTCGCGCCGATGGCAAGCACCTGGTGATCGAGGTCAAGAAGGATCTCTACAGCCCTGACATCAACGCGGACCTGACCCGCCATCGCCAAGGCGAAAGTCCACAGACCCTGGAGGGCAAGAAGGCCGTTGCCCTGAAACAGTGGGAGGGCCTGAACCCGGAGAAGCTGGCCTACCACGTAATGTTTGCCGAGGGTGGCGAACTGAGAGCCGAAGGCTACGCGCAGGTTCGCGACTTCATCCGAGGCGCCTAGCCGCATCGGACAAAGCATAGAACGCAGACTGACCATGACCGACAACATCAAGAAGCCCAAGGACGTGACCGTCGCGAAGGCCAAGGGCCGCCCGATGCTCACCTGGGTCGGCAAGAAACCGCTCGCTCGCGTGCGGGCCTACCCCGCGCAGGCCATCGAACGCTTCGACGCGACGGCAGGGCAGGCGATGCCCGTGCAGGAAGCAGACTGGAGCGACTGGCCAAAAGAACTGCCCAAGGGTGGACTGCTTTATCACGGCGACAACAAGGACGTGCTGGCCCACCTGCTGGCGAACGGCTTTCGGGGCAAGGTCAAGCTGATCTACATCGACCCGCCGTTCGATAGCGGCGCGGACTACGTGCGCAAGGTACAGCTTCGCGGCGCCAAAGGCACGGTCAAGATCGATGGCGAGGACTACACGCTGGGCGAGCAGGTGCAGTACAGCGACATTTGGGCGAACGACAACTATCTGCAGTTCATGTATGAGCGGCTGCTAATGTTGCGAGAGCTGCTCAGTGAAGACGGTTCGCTGTACCTGCATTGCGACTGGAACAAGGCGCACCAACTGCGATGTGTGATAGAGGAAGTCTTTGGGCAGGACGGATTCAGGAACGAGATCATCTGGCAACGTGTAGCCGCTCGCAGCGACTCCACGACATACAACCACATTCACGACTCCATCCTGTTCTGCACCAAGAGCGCGGAGTTCGCCTGGAACCAGCAGTACCACGCATACAGCGATAAGTACCTGGAGGAAAAGTATGCGCTGAGCGACAAGGACGGCCGTAAGTACCAACTCGACAACCTGACCAGTCCCAACCCGCGACCGAACATGACGTACGAGTGGATGGGGCATGCACCACCAGAAAAGGGTTGGCGCTACTCGAAGGATGCGATGCAGCAACTCCACGATGCTGGTCGCATCTGGTATCCAAAGGACAAGTCCAAGCGGCCGCGTCTCATTCGGTATCTCGACGAAGGCAAAGGCGTTCCGCTTCGTAGCATCTGGACGGACATCAACCCGGTAAACAGCCAAGCCGACGAGCGCTCCGAGTACCCGACTCAGAAGCCCGTTGCTCTGCTTGAGCGCCTGATCGAAACATCAACGAACCCGGGCGACCTCGTTCTCGACTGCTTCATTGGCTCGGGCACAACGACCGTAGCGGCGCAAAACCTTGGCCGCCGCTGGATCGGCTGCGACATCAACAAGGGGGCCATCCAAACCACGGCCAAGCGAATTCAGGAGCTGATGCGCGCACAGGTCCAGCAAGCGACGAGGCCACAACAAGCCGACCTGACAGGCACGGCTGAACCCGCTCAGCAGCCAAGCCAACTCTCCTTCGCCACATACCGCGTCAACGACTACGACCTGCAGATCCAGCACAACGAAGCCGTCGAGCTGGCCTGCCAGCACCTGGGCGTCACCCGCACGCGCACCGACTCGTTCTTTGAAGGCACGCAAGGCGGCCGCCTGGTCAAGATCGTCCCCTTCAACCATCCGCTGTCGCCGCTGGACCTGGAGGCATTGCGGAATGAGCTAAAGACGCGCCCGACCGAAGAACGCGACGTGATGGTGGTGTGCCTGGGCTGGCAGCACGATGCCCGAGCCTGGGTGGAGACCTACAACCGAAATCGCCCGGTGAACAAGCTGCACGTGGTGGAACTGCGCACCGACCGCAAGCTCGGCGGCATCATCAAGCATGAGCCGCTGACCGCCCAGATCAGCGCCAAGCGCACCGGCAAGGGCGCAAACGCGCAACTGGTGGTCGAGGTGCAAGACGTGGTGTCGCCCACCATCATGCAGCGCCTAAACCTGGAGCAAGGCGTGTTCCGAGCGCAGATCACCGACTGGCGTGCGGTTGTCGACTGCATCTTGATCGACTCGCAGTACGACGGCCAAGTTTTCAATGTAGTGCTGGCCGACGTGCCGGAGCGCAAGCAAGACCTTGTGAACGGGCGCTACAAGATCCCAGCGCCGCCGGTGGGATCGACAGTCGCGGTGAAGATCATCGACATGCTGGGCGAAGAGGTCTTGTTTACTGCCGGCGTTTGACGGCCGAGCAAATCGGGCTGTTGCTGGGCTGGTGTGTTGCACGGCAGACGCGGGGTGCGCTGCGGCGAAGCCGCCTTAAGTTGGTGCCACGGACGTCATTGCTGCAATCGTCTGCTGGCAGCGAGCGTCGAAATCAAGCGCGACTGCCCGGCTGGTCCCCCACGCGGTCAACCATTTCGTGTTGGCTGCCCACCATTCAAACGATCCTTCGGCGAAGTCATCACGCGAAATTTCGTGCCCCTGGCGTCGCCCCACCTCGACGCGCAGTCCGTCGTATTGCCGAAACCGCGCCTCCGCGTCGGTCTCAAAAACCTGCATCAGGTCCGCATCGCGCAGGATCCGCGCCTCCAGCGCCTCGGGATCTACCGGCGCGAACGGATATCGCGTTAGTCTGATCAGTGCGCAGACAGCTGCGACCTCCGCCTCCGACGCGCCAGTAGCCGCTGGGAGGTGGCGAGCCACGGCCCCGCAGGCCTGCGCGATGTTGTAGTCGTCATCGAACTCGCCGGCAGAGTGATCGAAGTCGTGAAAAAACGCAGCCGCAAGCAACGCCTTTGCCTCAACTGCCACGCCACGCATCTCGTAGAAGCGGACGGCTTCCTCGGCCTGGATGACCAGGCAATCGGCGTGGTAGGCGTTGTGGTATGGGGCATCGGCGGCGCGGTTGCACTGGCGCAGCGGACGCAGGTTCCCAAGGCCTGCGGCGAACAGCACCGTGTCCGCCTCATGGCGCGTGGTCTGAGCTCGGAGCGGAGCGAAGCGAAAGAGTTTGGGTTCTGTCATCGCGCAATCGTACGAGAGAACCACGGCCATGCAACCGCCGGCGCCGCGCCGATGCGTGCCGCACCGGATGAGAGGAACAACATGGAGTGGCGGATTATGGGCTATTCGACGTCTGGGCGCGAACGCGTGTAACAGTGTCTCGGTCGGCAAAATCCAGCCAAACGGTGTCGCCCACGCTGACTGCCGGCAGCTCCGCCCGCGGCAGCCGCACAACGTTGTGGCGCGGACGGATGGCCGGCTCGCTCAGCAATGAAAAAGTCACCAGCACCGGATCTGGTATCGCGTGAGCGAGCGAGGGCGACTTCCGAGTGCCCAAGATGTCTCGCGGCTCGCACGCAACCGCAGTGATCAACACCGGCACCGAGAACGTCGGTGCGCGTCCGGCAGGCCATTGCCAGTCGAGGTGCTCGGGGGAATCCGGAACGCTTGCGAAAAGGACGATCACCGCCGCCGCAATGACAACCGGCGTCGCGTTGAGCCAAAGCATCGCCGGTGTCGCCACGCCGAGCAGACGTGCGGCGCCGATGATGATTGCGACGGTCGCCGCGGCAGCCGTCGGTAGGTAAAGCAACGCGATTGCGTAGGTTGAGATGTCCGGAGCGCGGTTCACCAGGCTTGCGCCGGCGAAGGTGGCAACTACGGCCGCGATGAGCGCGAAAATTCCTTGCAGGATCACTGTGCAGGCGATCGACAGCGTGCTCATTTCGCTCCCTCGGTGGATTGCGGTGTTCAGCCGGGTTGATCACCTCTCGGTGCTCGGAACTCAACGACGGGATCTGCCTTGGCGCGCGCGGTCTTGATGCGCGCTTTCAGCCGCTTCTCCTCGCTCTGAAGCTCGCCAACGCGGGTCTGGAGTTCGCGCACCATGGCCGTGACCTTGCGGTGGCTTTCCCAGGCGGACTGGATTCCGCGCACTTCGTTCTTGAGGAAGTCGAACGGATCCAGCACCTTGCTGCACTGCGCACACCGCACCGTGCGGTTGTGTTCATCGAGAACGACACGCTGGTGCTGGCAGAAATCGCGCGGCGAGGCCTCGATCGTGAAGGGATTCTCGGGGAGGTCCGGGCTCGGGCGCAGCGCTACAACCTTGTCGTCGCTCACGGTCACACCACCACCGGAGGGTCTGGTGTGGGTTCGCGACCGAGCGGGGTACGAGCAAACCGTCGTCTTTCCGCTGGCACAGCGCTACCCGACTTTGATCACGCTGTTCGCGAGCAGATCACAGCCGATGATCAGATAGCCATCGTCGGTCAGCAGCCGCAGGCTTTCAAGTTGCCCGTCAGCCGCCGTGCGAAGCAACAGGGACGTCGGATCGACCTCCGCCTCCATGCCGCGCAAGTCGTCTGCCGACAGGGTTCCGGAGAACGTGCCGCGCTCGGTGATCACGGTGATGGTCTTGGCCTTTTCCATGGGGCGCTGTGAGTGTTGTGGGCAAGACCCCATCCTACGAGCCCAGGCGACGCTCGGCAGCGGCGAGAGCGCGGCGCATGCCGCGACATTCGCCGATGGTCCCTGGGCGGTCGGCGCGTCTACGTTGCGATCGCCACCGCGCGGAACATCGCACAGCGGCGGAGCGTCTCGATGGTGAGAGGCGCACCTTGCGCGGCCGCCACTCGAAGCGCAAGGCGCAGCAGCATTTTGATGTCGCGCGCCACGATGGAAGGGAACGCCGCCACCAGTTCATCGATCAAGCTGCTGCTCAGGTTCGCGTTGTACTGATCGGACATCACGCGCCAGATCGCCTTGCGGTCGCCAGCGTCAGGGGGACTGTAGTCGATCACCGCGGCGCATCGAGACAGGATCGCCTCGTCAATGTCATCCGGGCGGTTGGTCGTCATGAACAGCAGGCCGTCGAAGTATTCGAGCGCCCGCAGGAACTCTGCGACGATTGCGTTCTGCTCAAGGTTTGTCCCGCGCCTCACGACGAAAACGTCCGCTTCATCCAGCAGTAACACGCAGTCCCAGCGCTTGCAGCGCTGAAAGATCGCTTTCAGGCTTGCCTCGATGGCCTCGGCAGTTGTGCCAAGTTCGCCGGAGTGAATCGAGTACAGCGGGCGCTCGGTCAACTCAGCATAGACCTCGGCGGTGAGCGTCTTTCCAACACCTGGCACGCCTTTGCACAGAATGACGTTGCCGGCACTCTTGCCCTCCACGATGTCGCTGACGAAGGCGGCAATGTCGGTCGTCAGGACATCCAGCAACTCGCGATGCGTCGTTGGCAGTACCAGCTTGTCGCGCAGCGACTTGTCGTACTGGTACGGCGTGAGATTGTCGGCGTGCGCCCAGAAGTGCTCATGGGTGCGCAGATCGAACAGGCGGACGATGGGGTGTTCCGGTACGTTGCCGTTGCCGGTTGCACCATCGCCGTCGAACAGAAAGGACTCCGCGTGCAGCCGTGATGGCCCGTAGTCGGCTGCATCGAGGTCGTTGATCACGCGCCGGCCATCGAACCGTTCGCCGCGTCGACGATAGTCGTCAGACTCGAAGCGATAGGCCGAGCCGGTCAGCCTGAACTGTTTGGCGAACGCCGGGCGGACGGTTTCGTGGTGTCGTTGCAGCGATTGCCGGTAAGCCTCGCGCAGCTCCGGGGTTTCTTTGAAAATGCCTTTATCGGTCAGGATGGCCGACAGGCGGCGGTTGGCGACGTCCTGGGGTGCAAACCGATGGTCGCGCGAGTAGGCGCTACAGCGGTGGGATGTTCGGTCCTGTGCATCGTACCCATAGCAAATCGTGTGCAGTGTCACGCTGGGTGGGACGTCCTTCCGGTGGAATTTGTTGCCGTCATCGAAGCTGATCGACTGCACCAGCTCGGGATACAGCAGACCGTCATTACCCCTGACGTAAATCCATCCGTCGATGACGTCGCTTTTCAGAAAGGCCTCCAGCACGCCGCGAAAGGCTTTGAAATTGGGGATCGGGGCGTCGAAGTTGCCGGCGCGAGCGCTCAAAATTGAGTTGATCGCACGCGTCGTGCCCTTGTCGCTGCGCCGACTTGCTGCGTCCGCCAGGTCGCGTAGGCCAGCGTCAGAGAGCGTGTTGGTGTCAACTTCGATGGTTCCGCTGTAGCGGGCCGCGTGGTCGCGTAGCGCCTGCAGACTTCCGCCAGTCGTGGCGCCGATGAGATCGGATTCGATGACCAGAGACATGGTGAATGACCAGGGCCGAAGCGCTGAGTGGGGATGAACTTATCTTGCAGCACGAATGGTTGGCCGCAATCCAAATGGCTGCCAACGACTACCGTTCCTGCTCAAAAAGCGCTTCATCCGGTACGTCAAACATCCCCAGTGACCCACGAAACGGCACCGGTCGCACTAGAGGAGCTGGATCACGCAGAACAAAGCCCATGGGACCGCAGAACCAGGGAGAATCGCTGTGGTTCACGCAGTCGACCAGATTCGCTGAGCCGATGATCGCGCCTCGGTGAAGGTGCTCGTGAGTTGGAAGGCTCGGAATGGGAACGCCACAAACTGCATGCGCGAACTCGATCGCGTCGAGGTACTCGCGATTGGTCATGCCCTTAGCCGCGTGGATCAGGAAACGGCCGCGGACGCGTGTCCGCCAGGTGCGGTTCTCGATGTCCTTCCAGCCATGCACGATCAGCCAGGCCCACGGTTGGCGGATGCTGAGCGCGAGCATCAGGCAGCAAGCCCAGGAAATTCAGTCTGGTAACCGATCCGCCGAGCAAATTCAATTCGGCGTCGGGCAATCGCGACGTAGTCAGCCTCCCGTTCGATGCCGACGAATCTCCGCCCCTCCAGCATTGCCGCTTTGCCGGTGCTCCCGGATCCAGCGAACGGATCCAGCACGATGCCGTTGTCGGGTGCGATGAGCTTGCAGAGGTACCGCATCAACTCGGTAGGTTTGACTGTCGGGTGATGGTTCCGAGCCGCGCGAAGCGTATTGGGCGACTGGAATGTGCCTGGGCTCTGCGTGCCGCTCGACCAGTGCAACGGTCCCGCTTCAAGCTCTTCGCAGCCTTCGTTGCGATCAGTTCGGTTGGCCTTCGGACAGTAGAAGTATTTCGCTGCGCTCGGCCCGCTTCCGAGCGCTCTGAGTGCCACTTCAACGGCGGCCGAGCCATCGTGCAGGACGTTCGCTGGCCAGCGACCTCGCAGCCCAATATTTCTCCGGCCGGGCAGCACTGCGAAGTCATTTGCGCCGCTTTCGGTATACCGTCGATTTCCGCTCGGTTCAGTGCCCCGTCGATTGGGGGTGCGACCTTCGCCCTCATGGATTGTCCGCCAAGTGGTGCCAGAGCCCCCGCGTCGAATTGGCGCGTGGTCTGACGCGAACTCGCAGGCGGCGAGGTTGAGCGCACCGCAGCCTTCAAATTCCAGGACGTTGCGCAGCACGTTGTGCTTGAGCGGGCGCCGCGCCAGGGTGATGGGTTCGTAGGATGGCTTGAGTGCCGTGCCTTTGCCCTCGTGGTCACCACGAAGATTCTTAGACTTCGGCATGCCCGTCGCGTAAATCCAAAGAAGCGTATCGACGATTTCAAATCCTGCGTCCTCGATCGCGCACACCATTCGATGGGAAGTTCGAGGGGAGCCGAATGCGAGCAGGTGCGCGCCTGGCTTCATCACACGATACATCTCGCGCCACACCTCGGAGCGAAACGCGATAGCTCCCCCGTCCCACGATTTGCCCATAAAGCCTGCATCCCCGACGCGTGATCGTGCCTGTGGAGATGTCGGCTTGTCACTGGCTTTGTGAGCGCCACGGCTGCGGCGGGGCGCAAGGTGGTACGGTGGATCAGTGATCACCGCATGCACGCGTTGCGACTCAATGGTCGGCAGGATCTGTAAGCAGTCACCGTGGTGAAGTTGATAACGGCTAACGTCGCCCATGCAGTTTTGTTCTCGTAAAGTGGCGACGGTCAGTCGGCCAATCAAAACAGTGTGCCGATCGTGATGCCGATGGCAAGCGCCGCGCGTGCATCGCCGCTGGGGCAGACTGTTTGCAGCGAATACGCCAAGTATTTGTTCGACACGCTGCAGTGGCGCGACGAATGCCAGCGGAGTTGGCGGAAATTCACGGGATCAACGGCCAATCGTGCTTTTGAAGCTGTCAACGCCGGCGAGAAATTGATTGGCAGCGTCTGGCTTGATCGTCAGTGCTCCCATATTGATGAGGTTGCAGATGATGTTGAGGTTCGTCCAGCCGTCTAGAAGCAAGCCCGCCACGCAGTTTTGGACTTCTTCCGTCGTAGCATCCTCGGGTGGGCGACCATGCTTTTTGATGTATTTGGCGACCGTCCTGGCCCGCGGAGCGGCTTCGCGGGCAGCACGACGAGTGAATTCGGTGCCTTCCTTGATCCGCCGGGCCACGTACTGGGCCTGAGTTTCGATCGGTTTGCTGGAGATTTCGGCGGCTTCGTTCAAACTGATTTCGCCGCGCTGTATCGCCTCGATGACCTCGGGGGCCGCCTTTTCGGCGACGGCGCGCGCGCGTACTGCGTAGGCGCGGCTGACGCCTAGCTGATTTGCCGCATCGGAAAGCGAGAGCGGCTTGTCGTCGGTAGCTCCCGATTTCGCCGTAGCGTCAACGATGGCGAATTGGTCGTCCGACGATGTAGCGGAGCCGCCAGCTTGCGGTGCAAAAGAATCAAAGGCTAAATTTAGCCTTTGATTGTTGTCGAGGCCTTCGGGGTCACGCGTCGCACCATCACCGGCGAATGGGCGCCCGGCGTCTGCACGCCAGCCCCCATGGGTGTAGCTGGCCAACCGCGCTGCAATCAATGCCCGCTGCCCTGCAGACAACGTACGTTGGGCGAGATTGACAGCAGTGACCAGCTGAACTTCGTCCTGTCCCGCCTCCGCGCGACGCGTGATTGGCTGCAAGCCAAGTTCGCACATAACGCCTAAGCGATTCCATCCGTCCAGTACGATGTTCCCCTCGCCCGCGGCCAGCAGGATCGGTCGCTGCTGACCGACCTGTGAGATCGATGTCTTCAGCAACACGGCGTCATCATTGGATAGATCCCCGAAAAGTGCCGAGAGGGGGTGGCGCGTGTATTCAACGCCTTCGACGGTGAGCGAGTCGGTAGTCATCACCCAACGCTACGTGATCGCCAGTACAGCAATACTGTAAATAATCGGCGTACGGAGCGACAATCGCCTTTCACGAGTGGTTGCCTGGGCGGGCGTCACACAGACCCCGTCGCGAAGTAAGTCGCCGCCTGCTTCAGCAGGTCGCGCTCCTTGGTAACCTTCGCCAACGCTTCGCGTAGCTGGGAGAGTTCACGCTGGCTGTGAGGTCCCGCATCGTCCGAGCTGTTCGCCACTTGTTCGACAACATGCGAAGCGGAGCTCGCAGATACACCATCTCCGCCCAGCGTGCTACTCAACCAATTGGTAAGCCGAGCCGCGCGCACCCGGCAATCGTCAAGTTGTATGTTCGGGATACAGTCGGCGACTTGCAGTGCCCGGACCAAGTTGCGAGCGCTCCGCTGGAATTCGTCTAGCTGTCTTTCGATCGCAGCCTGAGCGACGGTCGCGTTGGGCTGCTTTCGGACCGTCGCGGACCCGCTGGGTGCCGTCAAGCAGCGTATTGCATTGGTCCTCTGGCGGCGCAATACTGCGAGATTGTCCTCGTTGAGCGCCCGAGCGAGCATCTGCGCCCGGAGCTTTGCATTGGGTTCCGAAGCCAATCGGGCCGCAACATACACAGCGAGTCTCCCGTTCAACAATTGCTTTTCGACTTCAGCGTGTCCGCACTCGACCACTTTGCGTGCCGATCTCACACTGCGCTCCGACACCGCAAATAGCTCAGCTGCCCGCGGCACGACGAGGGCATTGCCACGCAACGTGAGCCTTGCTGCGATCAGCGCCTTTTGCGAGGTCGTGAGGTGGCGCCTTTGCAGGTTCAACGAAACGGCAGTTGTCACGGCGTCTTCGTGAGCCGACATTTCACGTGTGAGCGGTACGATGCCCAGGCGGATGCAGCACAGATAGCGGTGCCAACCGTCCACAATGGCGCCTGCCCGCGTCAAAATCGCTTCACGTTGTCCGTTCGTCTGGATATCGTTGCACAGCGCTTGCAACTGCTCAGTGGACATGTCCGGAAACAGTGCGCTTTCAGGCGAGCGAATCAGCGTTTTGCTGGGTGCGCCGGCAGGTATCGGGCGAACCGCCGTAGGCTCGTCGCGCGCCTCGCCCGTACTCGGTCCCATGGGTGATCCTTCGGATTGGTTGAAGTGACGCTCCGTCCCCTATCGCGGTGGGCGGTGGCAGCCTTGGCCACACGAGCAGTTTCGAGCCCTGGCGGTGTACAGGCTGATCGAATCCTCAGCGAATCGCACTTGAATCGCGGAAAAGCGGAGCAGCGCAAAGCGGTTCGCATTCGATGCCACACAAACGCTCGCGGAGCAGCAGTGTGGGGGGGATGCTGTATCTCATCCCGAAACATCTTGCCGGCTCGGCTACCGAGCGCCAACACGCTCTTGCACTGACAGACGAGGATCACGCCGCAATGGCGGCTTGGTGGCACCGCTATCCAACCACGGCGGAAGCAGATCGTGCCACCGATGTGTTTCGGCGCATGCGACACGGAGCGCTTTGGCTCGGCTGCGACTGCCAGGGCACGCAGGCGGCGATGCCGCTGATGTCAGTCGTACGCCGCGACGATGAGCTGTTCTTGCGGCGCATGCCAGATCGTCCGGCTCACGCCGCTCCCTGTCCGTATTACCGGGAACATACCGCACGTGGCAACGCGGCGATTAGTCTCCAGCAACTGCGAGAGGGACTGCGTGAGCGCCCCGCGACTGCTCCGACGTTCTACGAGCTTGAAGCTGCAGCGGCGCTTCCCGATAGCGACCCCGATGAGCGTTCGCGCGCGCCGGCCGTGCGCGCGCATCGGACGCCGCTGCCATCGATGGCCCGGCGCATGTTCTGGTTGCTTGATCGAGCGGCAGCGAACACGATCCCGCAGTCACGAGACATCCTCAGCCGCATGATCACCGTCGCGCGCGATGTCGCGGTCGGCGCATCCACCCTCGACCGATTCATGTTTTTCTCACCGGCGGCGTACGAGAGCGGCTTTCACGTTCGCGTTGCAGCGAACTGCCGTGATCTCGGTATCGGCGAACACGCGTATCTCATGGCGCCGGTGATTGCCCAACGCCACGAGGAATCGGGCGATGTGTCCGTGGTTCAATACAAGGGAGCAACGGTCGAAGTGCCGCACGCGGGTACTGTGCGAGCTTACGGGAGCGATGAAATCACGTTCCCGAAACTCGGGCTCTTCCAGATTGACGCGGCGGGCCACGCCGTAAGCGGGTATCTGCACCCGATTTACAAAGCCGAGTACTGGATACCCGTTGACTCAGACCTTGAGCGACGTGCGTTGGGATGGCTCTGGAAGACGATGATCGATCTGAGCTCGCGCATTCCGGAGGGACTACAAGTTGTCATCACCAAGCCGATCTACGAGGAGCCTGGTGACGGCGCGTTGCCAGACCTGCGCATCGACGTCATCGACGACGCGAGCGGCGAGGTCGTTCGGCGCATGGCGATCGAGATACTTGGTTTCACTGACCCGCAGTACCGAGCGCGCAAATCGGCGCAAGCCGAAGCGCTTCGACAGCGCTATCAGAACTACTTTGCGCTGGACGGTGCCGCCGCGACGGTGGACTGGCAGGGATTCGCCGGGGCGGTCAAAGCCTTTGTGCGAGGCGCGGAGCTAAGTCCGTGCGCGACCTTGTATCCCTCGAAGTCGACTAGGACGCCGTCCAGATCAACGAACACGCGATTAAACACCCGGCAAATCTCCAAAAAACGGGTTAGGGATCAGCATCACGCTGAAGTCAAGGACGTCAGTTGAGTGGACCATTACCTGTGACGCAGGGATGCGGATCGCGGCGACGTCGCTTGGCCGCGTCACTGCGATGACAGAGGCGTAGGTCGGCAACCCCATCGGGGATGCCAGGGGCCGAGGCCGCGCCATACATGGTCCAGCCATGGTTACGCCCGCCCGAGCAGGGTGTCGCGGGTGGCGCGGATGACGACGGGTTCGTCGTTGCGCACCAGGCGCTGCGCCCCACACTTGAGCTTGAGGCGCAAGCCGGTGCCGGCGCAATCCCGGCCGATCCCGACGATTGGTGAGAAGCCGTTGCCAGCGCGAAGAAAAGTGCCGACACGTAGCAGGGCGCCGGTGCGGATGGCTGTGCGTGCGTCTTTGTTGTTTGAGGTCTTCATTGCGCCAGCATCACATGTCCGGTGGCGTACGCAACCCGAAATTCGATTAAAAATCACCTAAATACTGCTCAGTTTTTAGGCTAATCAGGCGACAGTCGCCGCTTTACGCACACATTCGCCGGAAAACACTCGCTGGCTGACTCGCCGCAAACGCTCGGCAAAGCGCGAGAGCTTGCCGACTTCGTGGCATTCGTTGAGTCGCGGTGGGGTTTTCCGGGGATCAACACGTCGCATTGCTGCCTATTGTCGGAAAGCGAGGATTTTTGTCATCTAGGCATCGTAGCCGCGAGGGAATGCAGTGTGCTCGCAACCGTCAAGGTGCCGGCCGGCTGTTTTCTTGCCTACGCGGTGCATGATGGTGACCGGAAATTTTCCCTTCTCGCTCGCCCGCTGCATATCGGAGCCATTGCGAAGCTGCGCACCGTCATGGTCGAGGCACACGCCGCCTCGCACCCACGTGCTGGCTTTGTTTACCCAGTGCGAGAAGCTCTCGAACTGCAGAAAGCAGCTTTCTCCGGTGACCATTGAGCTCACTGACGTGTGCCACTCACCCCATTGCTTGAACAAGAAGGGCACGCCGGCGGGTAGGCAGTCGTCGCGCAACTTTCGGAACCAGTCGGGGTGCGACGGTCGTGCGTCAACGCCCGATTCGCCGCCGGCGATGACCCAGTCAATTCGGGCATATGGATAGTCGGGGCCAAATGCTGCAACGAGATCAGTATGGGCCGGGTTGGCGTCTTTGGCTTCAATCGTGTTTCGGTAGCAGACGCGCCCGCGAGGGCCTATCGCCTCGCGAACGTTGGTCAGATCAATCGGCCCCAGCATCGGCTCGATCGACACAAATCTCACCGCAGCGGGAGTGGCAAGCAGTTTCGGGATGTCACGATCCGCCTCGGCCTGGTTGCAGATCGTCGCACCAAGCCACAGGTTTGGGTAGATGCTCGGTGCGTAGATGCCCATCCCTACGTCCATCTCTTCGCACGCGTCCTGCAGCATCTGCTCTGCGTTACCGATGCGCTTTGTAAGCAGCAGCCAGTCGAGGTTCGGCGTCTGCCGGATCAGGGCGAGCAAATCGGCACGCCACGCCGGCGGCACTTCATTGTCAAACACGTCGGCGAGGCTCGCGCAGAATACCCGGCGCCGCACGTCGTGCAGGTGGTCGGTGGATCGACAGCGCCCGCACCCGATCAGTTCGGCTGCGCATTCGCCGCGCCAGCCACAGGTGTTGCACTGCATAAAACGCCTGGCATTCCAGCGCAGGGGCTTTCGCCAGTAGGCAGGGCTGGAGCGCACGCGTGGTTTCCCGGCCCCCCACACGTCGAGCTTGAATCTGCCAACGACGAGCTTCTCGGCGAAGCAATGGTCGCATGCGGGACTAATTTTGGTGCAACCTCGCCAGGGGTTGAAAGTGCTGTCACACCACTCGATGCCGGTTTCGTCTGCCATAGATGATCCAATCCCTTGATGTGGTGCGCGTCACCCCGATAGTGCCGGCCTGCGACCGATCAGCAAGCGGTTGGGTCACAGCTCGGTCGCACCATGCTGCACGCTGGAAAGGCGGCAGAGCGAGCCGACCGGTGATCACAGCGTACGATCGCCGCAGGTTCGTGGCGCCGCAAATATTCGTCCCGATGGCGCTCCATTCGGGCGGAAGCACATCAGACATTCCTCCGCTTTGGAAAGCCGTCTCAAACGAGACCGGATTCGCAACGGAGCTGGATCGGCGCTCGACAAAAATCAGCCGATGAAAGAGCGCACAGTCCACAATCTCAACCACCTCGCCATGATTGACTCGGACACCTGGAAGGCCGGACCGGGCGTACCGGTCGGGCTGGTCGGTACCCGGCTGCGCGGCGAGTCGGCCCTGGCAACGACAGAGCTGCTGTTGAAGCACTGCCATTGGCTGCGCAAAACCGGCCGGCGTATGTCACACAAGAGCCAAACCGAGTACGGCAACACTATCAAGCAAGCCTACCGGCAGCTGGAGGAGCAGGGCTTTCACTTGCAAAAGCCATGGAATATCGAACAGCGCCACATCGAGGCGCTTTGCCAGCGTTGGGCAGGGGACGCGCTGAGCGCATCGACCATCCAGGGGCGCCTGATGGTGCTGTCCTGGTGGGGCGCAGTGCTGGGCCGTCCCGGGCTCGTCCGCGGCACGCATCAATACCAGGCCGCGTTCGGTGAGCGGGTCATCAAGCGCAAGCAGTCCGCCGAACGCGACATTTCGCCTCGAGGCGTCGGCATGGAGCGAGACGAGGTCGTGCGCCGCGCGATCGCCATCGACGCTACGTTCGGGCACATCGTGCTGCTGCAGTTCGCGCTCGGGCTGAGGGAAAAGGAAGCGATTCAGGCCCGACCATGGAAGGACATGGTGTGGGGGGTGGACGCCCCAGCAGGCATCGAGGGGCGCGCAGACGTTCGGTCGTACTGGCGGCTGGATCACAACCGGGGCTCAAAGGGCGGTCGACCGCGAACCATCTATTTGAACCAGGGCGCCTGGCAGGCGGAGGCCATCTTGCGCGTGCGGGACTTTCTGGTGACGCGCGGGCGCGCTGGCGGGCTGAGCGTGGCGGCAGCCAAACAGCAGTCTCTCGGCTGGTCATCGTCCGAGGCGCTGATGCGCAAAAAGGCGGGGCTTCCACCAGAGCTGGTAGCGGGCACGACGGCGGACGGCAAGGCGCGTAAGCGTGGCGTGCTCACCGGGCTGGCCGCTGACATGCGGCGCTACACCGGCTGCTGCGCACGCGCCGGGTTCACGCGAGCCGATCTTGGCTTCACCGGTCACAGTTTTAGGCATGCGTTTGCGCACCGCGAGCTGGAGGCGATGGGATTCGTCGCGCGCATCGTGGCTGGCGAGGTTGATGGAGGCCTGCGGGGAGCCGAAGCAGAGCGAGCCGTCGAGGCCTCCGGCTTGAGTTTGGGCGAGCTCAAGGATCTCGTCAAACGTGAGGTGAGTCAGCAGCTCGGGCACGCTCGACCGTCAGTGACGGCCGCGTACTACGGGCGGCATATCGCGCCCAACCATGATCAGCCCGGTTCACCGCCCGCGGCGGCAGAAAAAGATCGTGAGGTCGCGTCGATCGTGGCTCACCGCGAATCCAGAATAGACGGTGTCTGAGCCGGCCACTTCGGCAACGTAGTCCTGTACCGTCGCAAAACTCTGGCAGGTCGCGAGCGCGGAATCCGTCCCCATCGTTTTGCGACCGCACGCGATCACGATGTCGCCGCGCATCGTCGTGTCCCACGCACGTGGCGTTTGGGTGTTCTTGAGGAGCAGGAAGCCGGTGGGCGCGCACGCCTGCGGGCTCAAGCTCGACGAAGCAGTTACTGCTCCGTTGGATGGTGCAGCGGTGGCGGCGACTGCGAACACCGCTGCGACCAATACGACAAATATGCTCATGTTCATTGTGACTCCTCCGCGCGGCTTTGGGAAAACAAGGATCAATCACAACTGCGCCAGCGTTCATGCAATTTGAAGGCGCTTGCGTGTGCTTTACCCGGAAAAGGCGAACGACTGTGCCCTGCGACGCGATACGCCCTGTTGCCGCGGTGCTTCTGAGCGAGGCCGATGAATCTCTACAGAGACAAATCGAAACCATCAGCGGCAGCAAATCGCTCTGCCCCGCCGCGCACGTAGTCATACACGCGCTCGGTTGCAACCCAGCGACGTCCTTCGAGCTCGCATGCCACGGCGGTGGTGAGCGAGCCAGCGAATGGGTCAACCACCAGCTGGTCAACGTCGCTCAAAAAGCGGACGAGCTTTCGAGCCAGCGACAGCGGCATGGGCGCACCGTGGGTCTGCAGCCCCAGCTCGATCGCCCGCCGTTTGTAGGCACGCTG